>Ga0209641_10001433_pt1 | contig 21376 bp, 21 predicted proteins | sample RifCSP16_1_FD_184022 | JGI IMG/M metagenome (GOLD analysis project Ga0209641, IMG submission 184022) | Soil microbial communities from Rifle, Colorado - Rifle CSP2_sed 16_1 (SPAdes) (version 2) | ecosystem: Environmental > Terrestrial > Deep subsurface > Rock core/Sediment | place: Rifle... | reverse complement strand
CGGGTGCCCTGGCCATGGCCTCACGGGCGGCGCTGAGGAGGGCGCTGCCGATGCCGCCACGCCGGGCGGCCCGGGCCACGACGAGCACCCGGATCTCGCCGTCCCGTGGACCGGAGAACGGCCCTGCCACGGCCCAGGTGACGAGCCCCACCAGCTGTCCCCGGAGCTCGGCGACGAGCCCCGCACCCTCGAGGGGATCCATGAGCTCTCCGCGGCGGGCCTGGAGGCGGCCACCGAGCTCGGCCCCGAGCAATGCCTCCGCCCAGGCCCGATCACGGGACGCGTCCAGGGCCCGGATGTCCACGCCCGAGGGCACGCCCGGGTCAGGAGCCGAAGGACCAGAAGCCGCTGCCGTAGCCCACGACGAGGACCCCGAGGGTCACGAGCGCCAGGCCGACCCACACCGCGACCGACCGCCCCACGGACGTCGGGTTCATCTCCGGGTTCGCCAGCTCCGGCAGGCGGCCCTTCTCGAGCGCCGCGCCCCAGCGCGTGGAGCGCAGCTGGCGGCGCCAGTCCTTCTCGGTGACGACACGCGGCTCGAGGCCGCCCTTGCCGTCCGGTCGGTGGAGCTGGAGGCTCATCGATCTCCTGCCTGGGCCGCGGCGAGGATCGTCGGGTCGCGACTCTCGCCGTCGGCATTGCCGCCGGCCGCATCGGCCGGCGCGTCGCCGGGTTCGTGATCCCCGGGCTCGTGGCCCGGCTCGTTTCGAGTATCCAGCTTGCGGGCGACGCCGTCCTCCCAGAGGAGCATCTCCTGGGTGAACTCGACCTCGCTGCTGAACAGCGCGCCGACGGATTCCCCGCGGTGGATCCGCTTGATCGCCTCGCCGATGAGCGGTGCGATCGAGAGCGTCGTGATCTTCGCGATCCGCTTGGCCGGCGGCAGCGGGACGGTGTCGGTCAGGACGACCTCGCGGAGCCCGGAGTCGGCCAGGCGCTCGACTGCCGGGTCGGACAGGATCCCGTGGGTGGCGCAGGCGTAGATCTCGTGGACGCCTTCGCGCTCGAGGGCCCGGACCGTCTCGGTGAGCGTCCCGGCGGTATCGATCTCGTCGTCGACGATGACCGCTCGCCGGCCCCGGACATCGCCGATGACATTCATGAGCTCGGCCCGATCAAGGTTCCCGACCCGCCGCTTCTCGATGATCGCAAGCGGCGCGTCGAGGAGCTCGGCGAAGGTTCGGGCCCGTTTGGCGAACCCGAGGTCGGTGACGATGACGAGGTCCTCGAGGTGCTTGTGCTTGAAGTAGTTCGACAGGATGTGGACGGCGGTCAGCTCGTCGACCGGGATGTTGAAGAAGCCCTGGATCTGGCCCTGGTGAAGGTCCATCGTCAGCATCCGGTCGGCGCCGGCGACGGTGATCATGTCGGCCACGAGCCGGGCCGTGATCGGGACCCGCGGCTGGTCCTTCTTGTCCGACCGGCCGTACGCGTAGTAGGGCACGACCGCGGTGATCCGCCCGGCGCTCGCCCGCTTGAAGGCGTCGATCATGATCAGGAGTTCCATGATCGAGTCGTTCACCGGACGGCAGGTCGGCTGGATGATGAAGACGTCCTTCTCGCGGACGTTGTCGAGGATCTTGACGAAGATGTTCTCGTTGGCGAACTGGAATGCCTCCAGGCGCCCGGGCTCCGTGCCGAGGTAGCGACTGATCTTCCGGGCGAGGTCCGGGTTCGAGTTGCCGTGGTAGATCTCGAACTGGTCCGCGTACACGGAGGGCGCCTCCTGTTCGCCGGGCCCGCCCGCGACGCTAGACGCCGCGGTCCGGAGTGGTCCCGCCGCGGTCGCCCGCGCCGGCCGCTCCCGGGTCGTCATTGTCGCCGCTGTCGCGCCCTTCTGCCAACCCCGGCCGGAAGGCCGCGATCCCGACGACCCGGTCGCCCTCGTTGAGGCGCATGACGATGACCCCGCGGGCCGCCGACGAGTAGCGGTTGATCGTGCTCAGCTCGGTTCGGACGACCTGGCCGTGGGCGGAGATCAGGACGAGCTCCTCGTCCAGGTCCGTCACCTGCTGGACGGCGGCGACGAGACCGGTCTTGCGACCCTCGAGGGCGATCAGTCGGACGCCCTGGCCGCCGCGGTGCTTGCGCCGGAATTCGGTCAGCGGGACCCGCTTGCCGTAGCCCGTCTCGGTCAGGACGAGGAGGTCGGCGCCGGGCTGGACGACGCTCATCGAGACGACCCGGTCGCCCTCGCGCTTCAGGAGGCGGGTGCCGATGACACCGGCCGCGTCGCGGCCCATCGGCCGGACCTCGCTCTCGGAGAAGCGGGCCAGCATCCCCTGGGCCGTGGCGATGATGACGTCCTCCTGGCCGGTCGAGATGTCGACCCAGGCGAGCTCGTCCTGCTCGTCCAGGGTGATCGCCCGGATCCCGGTCGAGCGGACGCGCTCGAACTGCTCGAGCGGCGTCTTCTTGACGATCCCCCTGGTCGTGGCCAGGACGAGGTAGCTGCCCGGGGCGAAGGTCGGCAGCGTGATCGTCGCCATCGGGACCTCGCCCGATTCCACCTGAACGCCGGGCATGTTGATGATCGGCATGCCCTTGGCCTGGCGCGACGCGTCGGGGATGGCGTGGACCTTGGCCGAGAAGACGCGGCCGCGGTTGGTGAAGAAGAGCGCCCAGTCATGGGTGTTCGCGACGAGCAGGTGCTCGACGGCATCCTCCTCGCGGGTGACGTGGCCGATGATCCCCTTGCCGCCGCGATGCTGGCGGCGGTACGTCGCGACCGGCTGGCGCTTGATGTAGCCGCGGCCGCTGATCGTGATGACGACGTCCTCGTCGGCGATCAGGTCGTCGTCGGTGAGCTCGCGCGAGGCGTCCTCCTGGACGCGTGTCTTGCGCTCGCCGGCGTAGCGCTTCTTCAGCTCGAGCAGCTCCTCGCGGATGATCGAGAGGACCCGGGCCGGGTTGGCCAGGATGTCCTCGAGCTCGGCGATGAGCTGGATGACCTGGAGGTACTCGTCCTCGATCTTCTTGCGCTCGAGGGCCGCCAGGCGGGCCAGACGCATGTCGAGGATCGCCTGGGCCTGGCGCTCGGACAGCTCGAACCGGACCTCGAGGTTCGTTCGGGCCGTGTCCGTGTCGGCCGATTCGCGGATCGTCTTGATGACCGCGTCGAGGTTGTCGAGGGCCTTCTTGAGGCCCTCCAGGATGTGGGCCCGGTCGCGGGCCTTGCCGAGGTCGAACTCGGTCCGCCGGCGGACGATCTCGCGCCGATGGTCGACGTGGTGCTGGAGGACCGACTTCAGGGGCAGCGTCTGGGGCTGGCCGTCGACGAGGGCCAGCATGTTCATGTTGAAGGCCATCTGCATCGGGGTGTGCTTGAACAGGTTGTTCAGCACCTTGTGCGGATTGGCGTCGCGCTTGATCTCGATGAAGATCCGCATCCCGTCTCGATCCGACTCGTCGCGCAGGTCGGCGATCCCATCGATCTTCTTGTCCTTGACCAGGTCGGCCATCTTCTCGAGAAGGGTGGCCTTGTTCACCTGGTAGGGCAGCTCGGTGACGATGATCGCCATCCGGTCGCCGCGGACCTCCTCGAACGCGACCTGGGCGCGCATGACGACCCGGCCGCGGCCGTGGGCGTACATCTGGCGGATGGCGTCGATCGTCTCCCACTCGCCGCTGATCGAGTTCCGCTGGCGCTCGAAGCGGAAGATCGTGCCGCCGGTGGGGAAGTCCGGGCCGGTCACGTAATGGCACAGGTCATCCGAGGTGATCCCGGGATCGTCGATGAGGGCGATCGTGGCATCGACGACCTCGCCGAGGTGGTGGGGCGGGATGTTCGTGGCCATTCCGACCGCGATCCCGGAGCTGCCGTTGATGAGCAGGTTCGGCAGCTTGGCCGGCAGGACCGACGGCTCCTTCTGGGTTCCGTCGTAGTTGTCGGTGAAGTCGACGGTCTCCTTGTCGATGTCGGCCAGCATCTCGGCGGCGATCGCGGTCAGGCGCGCCTCCGTGTAGCGCATCGCGGCGGCCGCGTCGCCGTCGACCGAGCCGAAGTTGCCCTGCCCGTCGACGAGCGGGTAGCGCATCGAGAAGTCCTGGGCCAGCCGGACGAGGGCGTCGTAGAGGGCCACGTCGCCGTGGGGGTGGTACTTGCCCATGACCTCGCCGACGATCGCGGCGCACTTGCGGAAGGAGCTCGTGGCGGAGAGCCCCATCTCGCCCATCGTGTAGAGGATCCTGCGATGAACGGGCTTGAGGCCGTCACGGACGTCCGGCAGCGCGCGGGCCACGATGACGCTCATCGCGTAGTCGAGGTACGAGGTCCGCATCTCGTCCTCGATGTGAATGCCCCGGATGGCGCCGATGTCGTCCGTCACGTGTGGCAGGCTCCTCTGGTCAGCTCAGCGATGGCTCGGGCACGCGAACGCCGAGCGGCAGGTCGGCGAAGCGGGCGGCCGTCTCCGCGGCGAGGGATGTCGACGGCGCGCCCGGCCGGCGGCGGATGCCCCCGAGGCGTGCCCGGAGGCGGGTGGCATCGCCCGGGTCCAACTTCGGGAGGGCGTCCCGGATGACCCAGGCACGGTGCCCGTCGGCGGTCTCGGCGGCCCGCCCTGCCTCGGCCTCGAGGGCGGCCGCCGTTGCCGGGCGGTCGATCGTCGCCATCGAGCGGTACGCCCAGGCTAGGGCCTTCTGGACGTCCGGCTCGGCGTCGCCGACGAGGAGGCCCAGGAGCTCGAGGCCGCGGACTGCGGTATCGGGGGTTCGGCCGGCGATGCGGTTCGCGAACGGGATGGTCGCGATCGTGGACCCGACCAGTCGGCGCTCCCAGCGCGATGGCGCGTACACCAGCTGCTCCAGCTCGGCCCAACGGTACGGCTCGGCGAGGATGCCCTTGGCCATCGGATGGGCGAGGGAGTCGACGGTGATCCAGTCGGCGGCAGCGCGACCGGCCCGGCGGAGGAGCTGCCAGGTCCGCTCCGGCTCGCGGGGCAGCGTCCGCTCGAGGATCCCGAAGGCGAACCAGTGAGCCTCGAGCTCCCGCTCCCCGAGCAGCCGGTCGGCGACGAAGAGGAGCGTGGACGGCGAGTCACGACGGGTCGCGGCCTGGAAGCCGCGGCGGAGCGCGCCCAGGAGCGGCGTCCGGACGCCGTGGGTCGGCCCGATCCCCGGGGCGACGAACTGCTGGCCGGCGAGGTACTCGGGATCCGCGAGCTCAGCGAGCGCGATGCGGAGGGCAGCGGCGAGATCGGCGGGGTTCTGGACGTCGTCGGCGAGAGCGCGGCCAAGGGCCTGCGCGCGGCCGATCCGCCGGGCGACGAAGGCGCGCGCGCGTACGGTGCTCGGGCCGGTCACAGGGTGGCCCCCGCCCGCGGCCGCCTCCGTCCGGTCAGTGACCGCCGCTCCCACTCCGCTCACCGGTCCACCTGGTCGGGTGCATAGGCCGGCGCGCCGACGGGCCGGAGTCGGTACCGGGCCTGCAGCTCGGCCAGCCGCTCGGGCGGCGCCGCGACGTAGGTTCCCTCGGCGGTGGCCAGGACCTCGTCGGTCTCGGCGTCAAGGATGCGTCCGGTCGTCCGGAAAAGCCGCCGGCCGGACTCGGCCACGTACCCCTCGGCCCGGATGGCCCGCCCGACCCGGACCGGTCGCCGGAACTCCACGGCCATCCTGGCGGTCACGCCCCACGTACCCCGCCCGATCACGGACCAGGCCATCACCTCGTCGAGGATCGTGCACAGGATGCCGCCGTGGGCGACGTCCTCCCAGCCCTGGAATCGCTGATCGAGGCTGAGCTCGGTGCGGCAGCCGTCGCGATCGGCATGGAGCTCGAGGCGCAGGCCGTGCTCGTTGAGCTCGCCGCAGGCGAAGCAGCGGTGGGGCTCGAAGCGAAAGGCCCGCCCGGCGATCTCGGTGGCCGGCCGGCTCTCAGACGTCAAGGTTGCGAACCTTCCGAGCCTCGCTCTTGATGAACTCCTTGCGTGGTGCGACCTTCTCGCCCATCAGCATCGTGAAGATCGAGTCGGCCTCGGCGGCGTCGTCGATCTCGGCCCGCAGGAGGACGCGCGTCTCCGGGTTCATCGTCGTCTCCCAGAGCTGATCGGCGTTCATCTCGCCGAGGCCCTTGAAGCGCTGGACGGAGATGTTCTTGACGTTCATCTCCTTGACGATCCGGTCGCGCTCGCGGTCCGAATGGGCGTATTTCGTGACCTTGCCCGTTGAGACCCGGTAGAGCGGCGGCTGGGCGATGTACAGGAAGCCGGCGTCGATGACCTGCGGCATGAACCGGTAGAAGAGGGTCAGGAGCAGGGTCCGGATGTGGGCGCCGTCGACGTCCGCGTCGGTCATGATGATCACCCGGTGGTAGCGGAGCTTCGAGAGGTCGAAGCTGTCGCCGATGCCCTCGATGCCGGCACCGAGGGCGATGATCAGCGGTCGGACATTCTCGCTGGCAACGATCTTGTCGAGGCGCGCCTTTTCGACGTTCAGGACCTTGCCGCGCAACGGAAGGATCGCCTGGAAGCGCCGGTCGCGGCCCTGCTTGGCCGAGCCGCCGGCCGAATCGCCCTCCACGATGAAGAGCTCGCTTCGGGCGGGATCGCGCTCCTGGCAGTCGGCGAGCTTGCCGGGCAATGACAGGCCGTCGAGGGCACCCTTGCGGATGACCAGGTCGCGTGCCTTGCGGGCCGCTTCCCGCGCCCGTGCCGCGGTGAGGCATTTCTCGATGATCCGGCGGCCGTCGCCGGGGTTCTCCTCGAGATACTGGGTGAGGCTGTCGGTGACCGCGGTCTGGACCTGGCCCTTGACCTCGGCATTGCCGAGCTTGGCCTTCGTCTGGCCCTCGAACTGAGGGTCGGTCAGCTTCACGCTGATGACGGCCGTCAGGCCCTCGCGAACGTCGTCGCCCGAGAGGTTGCCGTCCGCGTCCTTGAGCACGCCCGCCTTGTGGGCCCAGTCATTGAGGGAGCTCGTGAGGGCGGCCCGGAACCCGGTGACATGCGTCCCGCCGTCGACGGTGTTGATGTTGTTGGCAAAGGCGAGGACGTTCTCCGTGTACGTGTCGTTGTACTGGAGGGCGACCTCCACGGCCGTCGAGCCCTGCTTGCGCTCGACGTAGATCGGCCGGGCGTGGAGGGCCTCCTTGTTCCGGTTCAGGTGCCGGACGAACGACTGGAGGCCGCCCTCGAAGTAGAACGACCGCTCGCGGTCGGCCCGCTCGTCGATGAGCGTGATCCAGACGCCCTTCGTCAGGTAGGCGGACTCGCGGAGGCGCTGTGACACGGTGTCGAACGAGTACTCGATGGTCTCGAACATCTCCGGATCGGCATGGAAGACCGTTCGCGTGCCTCGACGGGTGCCCTGCGGCCCGAGCTTCTTGACCGGGTTGCTCGGCTTGCCGCGCTTGTACTCCTGGGTCCAGACGTGTCCGTCACGCGCCGATTCCACGCGCAGGAAGTCCGACAGGGCGTTCACGACGCTCACGCCGACGCCGTGGAGCCCGCCCGAGACCTTGTAACCGCCGCCGCCGAACTTGCCGCCGGCGTGGAGGACCGTGTGGACGACCTCGAGGGCATCCTTGCCGGTCGCATGCTTGCCGACCGGAACGCCCCGACCGTCGTCGATGACCTCGACGGTGTTGTCGGGCTTGATCGTCACCCGGATCGTCGTCGCTTGGCCGGCCATGGCCTCGTCGATCGAGTTGTCCACGACCTCCCAGATCAGGTGGTGGAGCCCGCGGATGTCGGTCGACCCGATGTACATTCCGGGCCGGCGCCGGACGGCCTCCAGGCCCTCGAGGACCTGGATGCTCGCGGCCGTGTAGTCGGAGCCGGTGGCCGCCTTGCGGCGACCCCTCGGCGGTGCGGTGGTCGTTGCTGGGTCGGCGGCCCGGTTGGGCTCGGTCACGCACTTCCTCCGATCAGCCGCTCGTGGAGGCGGCCGAGCTCCTCGTCGCTGTAGTACTCGATGACGATGCGCCCCCCACGTCGCGAGCGAGCGAGCCGGACCTTGGTCCCGAGGGCACGCCGCAAGTCCTCCTCGACGCGCTCCAGGTCGGGGTCGGCCGTGCGCCGCACCGGGCCGATGCGCTCGGGGCGGGGCTCGCGCAGGCGGCGGACGAGCTCCTCGGTCTGGCGCACGGAGAGGTCCCGTTCGACCACGGTCTCGACGATCTTCTCCTGGATTTCCGGCGGGAGGCCGCCGATGGCCCGCCCGTGGCCCTCGGTGATCGCGCCGTCGGCGACCGCGCCCTGGACGGATTCGTGGAGGTCGAGCAGGCGAAGCGTGTTCGCGACCGTGGAGCGGGCCCGTCCGACACGCTCGGCGAGTCGGTCCTGGGTGAAGCCGAAGTCGTCCATCAGCTGCTGGTAGGCACGCGCGGCCTCGAGCGGATCAAGATCCTCGCGCTGGAGATTCTCGACCAGCGCGAGCTCGAGCTGCTCGCGGTCGGCCAGCTGACGGACGACGGCCGGGATCCGCGTCAGGCCGGCCAGGCGGGCCGCCTCGACCCGCCGTTCCCCGGCCACGAGCCGGTAGCCGTCGATCGTCTCGGTCACGAGGATCGGCTGGATCACGCCGTGCTCGCGGATGCTCGCGGCGAGCGTTGCAAGGGCCGCCGGGTCGATCCGGGTCCTGGGCTGACGCGGGTTGGCTGCGATGCGGTCGAGGCCGATCTCGATGGACCCGGCGGCCTGCGGTGCCCGTTGCGGGATGAGGGCCGCGAGACCACGACCCAGGCCCTGGGGCCGATCCGAGGGCTCGCTCATCACGCGACCATGGCCTCGGCAACCTGGGATCCCTGGGCGCCGGCATCAACTGGGACGGTGTCCGTCGGGAGGTCATGCGCGGAATCCTGGGCCGCTTGATCGGCGCCGCGCCGCCGGCCGGACGCGCGGCGGAACTCCTCGGCCAGCGCCCGATAGGCGGTGGCGCCGGGCGAGGCCGGCGCGTAGAGGTGGATCGGCCGGCCGTGGCTCGGCGCCTCCGACAGCCTCACGCTTCGCGGGATCACCGTCTCGAAGACGCGATCACCAAGGTGAGCGCGGACCTCGGCGGCCACCTGGGCCGACAGGTTCGTTCGGCCATCGAACATCGTCAGGACGGCGCCGTCGACGGCCAGCTCGGGATTCAGGTGGTCGCGGACGAGGTTGATCGTGGCAATGAGCTGGGTCAGGCCCTCGAGAGCGTAGTACTCGCACTGGATCGGTATGAGCGTGCCGTCGGCTGCCGTGAGGGCGTTTACCGTCAGCAGGCCGAGGGACGGCGGGCAGTCGATGACCAGGTGGTCATAGCGATCGGCGATCGGGGCGAGCAGTCGCCCGAGGCGGCGCTCGCGCTGCTCCAGCGGCGCCAGCTCCACTTCGGCGCCGGCGAGGGCAATCGAGGAGGGCACGAGGTCCAGGCCGGGGACTGCCGTGGGCTGGATCAGGGACTCGAGGGCCTGCTCGTCGACGATGGCTTCGTACACGGACGCTGCCCCCGAGCGATCGCCGCCCAACCCGCTCGTGGCGTTGCCCTGCGGGTCGAGATCGATGACGAGGACGCGGTCGCCTGCCAAGGCGAGATAGCTCGAGAGATTGACGACCGTGGTGGTCTTGCCGACGCCGCCCTTCTGGTTTGCACAGGCGATCGTGCGGCCCACCTAGGTCCCCGGCCGATGGTGAATCACAGGATTGAATTCTAGCATTTCGGCCCTTCCGAACGGCCTCGCCGGCTCCTGCCCCCGATCGGGCGATCGCGGCGTGGCGAGCCTGGAGACGGGCCGCGGGAGTCTCTCACGGAGCGCTTCACCGCGGATCACCAGGGGCTTCCGAGCAGCCATCGTGGCGTCGCTGGCCCAGCTCGTAGCCGGCCAGGCTGATCGAGGACCGGGGGCTATGTTTCACGTGAAACACCCCACGACGTCGGGCCAGAGACGCCTCGGCATTCCCTGGAGCGCGGCTGATGGGCGCGTTGCCGGGCGGCCGCGGCGGCTCCGAGGACCGGCCCGTCCGGTCATTGCCCGGCCCGGGGACCCGTGGGATACTTCGGCGCGGACGTCGCCGGCCGTCCGTCGTCGGGTGCGCCGATCCCGTTCCCGTGACCAGGCCGGCACCCGAGGATCAGCGCCGCTCACATGAGCCACCTTCTCGCCGCGGTTGGAGCGACGGCTGCCGCCCTCGTGGAGCTCAGCCTCGTGCCATACCTTTGGATCGGAGCGGCGTATCCGCACCCGGTGCTCGTCTTCGGGGTCATCTGGACGATCGCGATCGGGATCGAGAGCGGTCTGACCTGGGCATTCGTGGGAGGTATCGCGCTCGACAGCTTCGCCGATCGACCGCTGGGTGTCTCTGCGTTCGCACTGCTCGTTTCGATCGGCGGCGCCAGCCTCGTTGGTCGATCGTTCGTCCGCATTCGGCCCCTCGCGCCGATCATCGCTGTCCCGATCCTGAGCCTCGTGTATTCGATGATCCTCTTCGCGCTCCTCGCCGCCATTCGCCCGCCCGTCACGCCCGCTGATCCCGTGGCGCTGCTGATGCCGGGCGCTGCGTATGACGCCGTCCTCGGCCTCGTCTTCGGTCCACTCGTCGTGTCGATCCGGGACCGCCGGATGGTCGAGGAGCGGGTGGACTGGTGAGCACGACCGAGCTCCAGTTCGTCAGCCGGCGAGCCAGGGATGGGCGGTCGCCGATCCGTTTCGTCGCGTTTGGTCTCGCGGTAATCCTCGCAGCGTCGGTGCTGACCGCCCGACTCTTCGCTCTCCAGATCGCCAGTGGGGGGCGTTTCGTCGCCCTGGCCGAGTACAACCGGACCGTCAACCAGGCCATCCCGTCGACCCGCGGGGTCATCTACGACCGCAACGGCGTTCCGCTCGTCACGAACGTCCCGGGCTACTCGGTGAAGGTTCGGCCCGCCGACCTGCCGGAGGACCGCCGGCCCGAGGTCGTCGGGCGCCTCGCGGCACTCCTCGGACTTGACCCCGCGGACATCAACATTGCCATCGACTCCAACCCCGGATCCCGGTTCGACCTCGTTCGGATCGCGTCGGACGTCGACCCGGGCGTCGCGAACTTCATCTCGGAGTCCCGCCTCGACCTGCCGGGCGTGGAGGTCGTCGTCGAATCGCGTCGCGACTACGTGACGGGTTCGCTCCTCTCGCAGGTCATCGGGTACACCGGGCCGATCAACGCCGTGCAGCTCCAGGAGCTCAAGCCCGAGGGCTACCTGCCGGACGACCTGCTCGGGGCGACGGGTGTCGAAGCGGAGTACGAGGCCGTGCTCCGCGGCACGTACGGCGTGGAGAGCATCGAGAAGGACGCCCAGGGCCGCAAGATCCAGGTCCTGCGGACCCTCGCCGAGCCCGTGCCCGGTAATTCGCTCGAGCTGACGATCGACGTGCAGGCGCAGCGCTGGGCGCAGCAAGCCCTCGAATGGGGCATGAGCGAGGCCGGCCTCAAGCGCGGCGTCGTCATCGTCATGAACCCCCAGACCGGCGAGGTCCTGGCGATGGTCAGCCTGCCGACGTACGACGACAACCTCTTCGCCCACGGGATCAGCAACGCAGACTACGAGGCCCTGGTCGCGAACCCGAACAAGCCACTCACGAACGGGGCGATCGCTGAGCACTTCCCGCCCGGGTCCACCTACAAGCTCGTGGCCGGGACCGGTGGCCTCGCGGATGGGGAGATCAAGGCGACGACCAAGCTCGCGACGAAGGGATACCTGACCCTCGGCTCGACCCGCTTCTACGACTGGAACCGCCGTGGTTTCGGGGCCTGCAACATGATGTGCGGCTTCGGCCATTCGAGCGACACGTACTTCTTCCAGGTCGCCGGCATGCTCGGCATCGATCGACTGGCCCACTGGGCGGGCGAGTACGGGTTCGGCGAGCCGACCGGGGTCGACCTTCCCGGCGAGGTCTCGGGGATCGTGCCGTCGAACCAGTGGAAGCTCGAGACCCTCGGCACGGAGATCTATCCTGGCGAGGTCTACCAGGCCGGGATCGGCCAGGGCTACGACGTCGTGACCCCGCTCCAGCTGATCAACGCCTACACGGCGCTCGCGAACGGCGGCACGCTCTACGAGCCGCGCGTCGTCAGGAACGTCCTCGACGCCGAGGGCAACGTCGTGCAGGCCTACGAGCCCACCGTCCTCCACGAGCTCGACGTCGATCCGTCGGTGCTCAGGACGATGCGCCAGGCCGCCCGGAACGTCGTCCTCATCCGCCACACGTACAACCTCGTGGATCTCCCGATCGTCGTCGCTGGCAAGTCCGGCACGGCCGAGTTCGGGACGAGGGACGCGCAGGGCCGACTCCCCTTCCACTCCTGGTTCGTGGCGTTCGTCCCGAAGGACCCCGCCAAAACGGCGGCCGATCCGACCGGCATGAAGGCGGTCGCGGGGACGGAGTCGGAGCTCGCCGTGCTTGCCTTCGCCTACGACTCGCGGACGAGGGGCAACGCCGCGACCGAGATCGTCAAGTACTACCTGCAGCTCCACTATGGGATCGACAAGGACTACCGGAACTTCGATCTCCTGGAGCGCGGCAACTTCTACCAGTCGAACTGAGAGGGCAATGGGCGTCATCAACGCGCGCGAGGCACGCGTCACCGACTGGACGAGCCGGTCCGTCGGGGCGATCTGGCGCGCCTTCGACCTCCAGCTCGCGACCTACGCCGTGCTCCTCACCTGCTTCGGGCTGGCGATGGCCTATTCCAACGCCGTCGCCGGCGGCGACGGGGCCCTGGCGACCGGCTCCGTGTTCCTTCGCGGGCTGTTGTGGACCGGCATTGCGCTGGTCGTCTTCACGGTCGCGGCGGCATTCGACTACCGCTGGCTGAAGACCCTCTCGTGGCCGCTGTACGCCCTCCAGCTCGGGCTGCTGGGGTTGACGCTCGCGATCGGAACGGGTGTCGGGGGCTCGTCCCGCTGGGTCTCGATCCTGGGGCTCCAGTTCCAGTTCAGCGAGCTGGCCAAGATCCTGATGATCGTCGTCCTGGCCAACTACCTCGGAGCCCGCCGCGGCCGCCTCGACTCGATCTGGTCGATCCTTGGCGCCTGCCTCCTGGCCGGCCCGCCGTGGGTCCTCGTGATGGCCCAGCCCGACCTCGGCACCTCGCTCGTCTTCGCGGCGATCCTTGCCGGGATGCTGTTCATGGGCGGGGCGAGCCTCCGGTGGCTGAGCGCGATGGCGCTGACGGTCCTCGCGATGCTGCCGTTCATCTGGACATACGTCCTCCGGGATTACCAGAAACTCCGCCTGACCTCGTTCCTCGACCCGCTCGCCGACGTCCAGGACGCGGGCTACCAGCTCTACCAGGCCCAGATCGCGGTCGGCTCCGGAGGCTGGTTCGGCAAGGGCCTGACGAACAGCACTCAGAACCAGCTCGACTTCCTGCCGGTCCAGACCACGGACTTCGTCTTCGCGATCCTTGCGGAGGAGCTCGGGTTCATCGGCGCGCTCGTGGTTATCGCCCTGTTCATCGCCCTGATCTGGCGCGTCCTCGTGACGAGCTGGCGCTCACGCGACCCGTTCGGGACCCTCTTCGCGGCCGGGCTCGCCTCGATGATCCTGTTCCAGCTCTTCGTGAACGTGGGGATGGTCACCGGGATCATGCCCATCACGGGCATCCCGCTCCCGTTCATCACCCATGGCGGCGCATCGCTCATCAGCATCGCGGCCGGCCTCGGCATCCTGGAGAGCATCAACATCAGGCAGGGCCGCGCCGAGTGGTGACCGGCGGGTATCCTCAGGCCGTGGAAACGACCGAGATCCTCGAGGAGTCGATGGGCGGCGGGCCGATGTGCCCGGCGCTGCCGGTGGTGGCGGCCGGGGACGAGCGGACCGGTTGACCGGCCGGATCCGGCTCGCCCGGGACACCACCGTCGAGGACTGCCAGGCCCTCCTCGGCATCGAGCCTCTCCTCGTCGACGTCGACGCCCCACTGCTCGACGTCGTCCGGAGCGCGGCCCGCCAGCCGGCGACGCGGCTGATCGGGGTCGTTGACGGCGGCCGAATCGTCGGCGTCGTGCCGGTGACCCGCGTCGCCGAGAGCGTCGTCGCCCGCGTGGCTCCCGAGGCGCTGCTGATCGATGTCGCGGACGACGCCTCGGCGGTCAGCTTCAGCCGCAGCTTCGAAGACCGCACCGCACGGGAAATCATGCTGGCTCCAGCGGTGACGACCCGGCGCGAGACCCTCGGACAGGCGTTCCGGGTCATGCACGAGCGGCGGCTCGGTGGGCTGTACGTCGTCGACGAGGAGGGTCGCCCCACCGGCTACCTGGACCTCCTGGAGCTCGCGGTCGTCTACGCAGATGCACTCACGAAGGGGGCCGAGAGGGCCCCCGGCGAACCGGGCGCAGGGGGCGCCGCCTCCGGCCCGACGGCCTGACCGCCGATGGACGTGATGGTCGCCGGCGCGATCTTCCTCGTCACGTACGCCGCGATCGCCTCCGACCGGATCAACAAGACGATCGCCGCACTCCTCGGCGGCCTGGCGATGATCGCGGTCCGGATCATCGACCAGGAGCTCGCGTTCGAGGCGGTCGACTTCAACGTCATCTTCCTGCTCGCCGGGATGATGGTCCTGGCCGGGATCCTCCGGCGGACCGGCTTCTTCCAGTGGCTGGCGATCAGGTCGATCAAGGTTGCGGGCGGCGATCCGTTCCGGCTCCTGATCGTCCTGAGCCTGATTACGGCGGGACTCTCCGCCGTCCTCGACAACGTGACGACCGTCGTCCTGATCGCACCCGTCACCTTGTCGATCTCCGCGATTCTCGGCATCTCGCCCATCCCGTTCCTCGTGAGCGAGATCCTGGCCTCGAACATCGGCGGAACCGCGACCCTCATCGGCGATCCGCCGAACATCCTGATCGGGTCGGCCTCCGGGCTCGACTTCGCCGCCTTCCTCGGGAACATGGGGCCGGTCTCCGTCCTCATCCTCGTGGTGTTCATCGCGACGCTCCGCCCGATGTTCGGACGATCGCTCCGCATCGACGCGGATGTCCGTGAGACGGCGATGGCCCTCAACGAAACCGAGGTGATCGCCGATCCGAAGCTTCTGCGGCGGAGCGTCGCCGTGATCGCCGCAACCCTCGTCGGCTTCCTGTTCCACGGACCGCTCGGCTACGAGCCGGCGACGGTGGCGCTGATCGGCGCGACCGTGCTCATGCTCGTCGCCCGGATCGACCCGGAAGCGGTCTTCCGGGAGGTGGAGTGGCCGACCCTGTTCTTCTTCATCGGGTTGTTCATCCTCGTCGAGGGAGTGGTCCACGTCGGGATCATCGACGCGATCGCCGACGGCCTCTTCGAGCTGACCGCGGGCGACCAGGCGGTGACAACGATCGGCCTGCTCTGGCTGAGCGCGATCTCCTCGGCGATCATCGACAACATCCCGTACACGGCAACGATGATCCCGGTCATCCAGAGCCTCGGGTCAGCGGGACTCCCGATCGAGCCGCTCTGGTGGGCGCTGGCGCTCGGGGCCTGCCTCGGCGGGAACGCCACGATCATCGGCGCCTCGGCGAACGTCGTCGTGGCCAACCTGGCCGGTCGGGCCGGGCATGCAATCACCTTCCGCAGCTTCCTGCCGTATGGCGCGCTCGTCGTCGTTGAGTCGCTGGTGATCTCGACCGGCTACGTCTGGCTCCGCTACCTCCTGTGATCGGCGGCTGGTTCACGACGCCGGCCGGCGTCGGACCGACCGGCGGCGACGTCGCTCCGGGATCGACGGGCGCCCCGATCGAGGTCATCGTCGGGGTCTTCGTTCTCCTCATGGCGGCCAAGATCGGCGAGGAGGTCTTCCGCCGACTCCGCCAGCCCGCGGTGGTCGGCGAGCTCGTCGGGGGGTTCGTCGTCGGTCCCAGCGCGCTGGGGCTGGTCGTCCCGGGCGAGGCCATCCTCGTCTTCGCCGAGATCGGGGTCGTCATCCTGCTCTTCCAGGTTGGCCTGGAGGTCCGCCTGGACGACCTGCTCCGCGTCGGGCGGGTCGCGGTCGTCACGGCCCTGGCGGCCATGTTCCTGCCGATCGTCACCGGGGTCGCGGTGGGCCTCGCGATGGGCGAGGAGGTGGGCGCTGCTGCGTTCATCGGGCTGGCCCTGGCAGCGACGAGCATCGGGATCACGAGCCGGGTCCTCGCGGAGGCCGGGGTCCTGGACCGGCGATTCGCCCGGATCGTGCTCGCGGCCGCCGTGGTTGACGACATCCTCGCGCTCGTGGCGATCGGGGTGGTGTCGGCCTTCGCGACCGGGACCGAGATCGATCGGGCGGTCGTGCTCGGGATCTCGGCGGTCGGGATCGTGCTCCTGGGCCTGGCCGCCGCACGACGTGCCCGCGGCCTCAAACGGGAGGTCTTCACCTGGCCGCTCTTCGCCGACACGCCGCTCGTCCCCTCGTTCCTGTTGATGCTCGGGCTGGCGCTCGTGTCGGCGGTCGTCGGCCTGGCGGCGCTCATCGGCGCCTTCATCGCCGGCCTGATCGTCGCCGAGACCGAGGCGAGCGATGAGCTGGAGCACGAGATCCGGCCGCTCGGGCTGATCTTCACGCCGTTCTTCTTCGCACTGACGGGCACGGCGCTCGATCTCGGAGCCCTCGTCGAACCGTCCGTGCTCGTCCTCGCGGTCGCGCTGATCGTCCTCGGCGTCGCGACGAAGGCGCTTGGCGGGTACCTCGGGGCTCGGTCGACCGGGCACTGGGCCGGGATCGCCGTGGGCGCCGGGATGGTGCCGCGGGGCGAGGTCGGGATCGTCGTCGCGAACCTGGGCCTCGCGGCGGGCCTGCTCTCGACCGAGGTGTTCGGCGCAGTCCTCCTCGCGGTCGTCGCGACGACGATGGCCGCACCCTACCTGCTCGCGTGGGCCGTCCCCCGCGCGGTCGCCGAGGAGGCGGCCGCGCGCTCGGGCTGAGGTCAGTCGGACGCGGTTGGCCCGGCGGCGCGCGTGCTGAATTCCGTCCCCGGAGCGGCCGATCCGAGCTGAGCGGGCGACGCCGGCAACGCGGCGGGGCCCCCCTCCGGCGGTGGAGTCGGCTCCGCGGACGCCTCCGGGTCGCCCCGTGACGGCTCCGAGCCCGACTCCTCCGAGCCCGACTCCTCCGAGCCCGGCTCCACTGGCACGCTCAGCCGGGCGAAGAGATGACGGTAGACGTCGCGCGCCGCGGCCGTCACCGGCAGGGCGAGGATCGCGCCGAGGAGCCCCGCGACCGCGCCACCGACCACGAGGGCGAGCATCACGGCGCTCGGATGAAGGTCGGTCGCGTCGCCCTGGATCTTGGGCACGAGGACGTTGTTCTCGATCTGCTGGATGGCGAGGTAAAGGAGGAAGGCGGCCCCGGCGGCCTCGACCCCGGCGGTCGCCGCGATGAGGATGGCCGGGATGGCGGCGATGATCGGGCCGATGATCGGCAGCAACTCGAGGAGTCCGGCGATCACCGCGAGAAGGACCGCGAAGCGGCTGAACACCGGGTCGACGATCGCGCCGAGGAGGAGGAGGCCGGCAAACGTCGCCAGGCCGACCGCCAGGCCGAGAATGACCTGGCCGCGGATCCACGAGCTGAAGACCCGCCCGACGATCGCAATCACGGCATCGATGTCGGCGCGCCACTCGGGCGGGACCGATGCCTGGAACCCGCGAACCAGGGACGGCCGGTCCTTCAGGAGGTAGAACGCCCAGACCGGGATGATGAGGAAGGCGAACACCGTCCCGACGAACCCGGTGGTGGCGCGCAGGACCGGCAGGAGGACCGCCGGATCGAAGCCGATGTCACCGGCCGCGAGCTTCGCCAGCCACTCGTCGACGGCATCCCGGATCGCGGGTGGCAGCTCGAGCCCGCGGTAGACGGCACCAAGTCGCTCCAGCTGCGCCCGGAGCTGGTCCACCAGGCCGGGCAGGTCGGTCGCGAACAGGCGGACCTGGTCCACGAGCGGCCGGAGCATCAGGTTCAGGCCCTCGACGACGGCGAGGATGGTCACCGCGTACACGGAGAGGATGGCGAGGGGCCTGGGGGCGCCGATCCGGGCCAGTCGCTCGATCGGCGGGGCGAGCAGATAGACGATCAGGAGCCCGACGATGAACGGGCCGAGGGCCTCGCGCCCGGCATAGAGGACGATCCCGATCACCACGGCCGCGGTCGCGAGCAGCGCCACCCGCGGCGTCATCGGTGGGAGGCGTCGTGCGGTGGCGACCATCCTTCCGGCAGACTAGCAGAGCCATGGAGCCAACCAGCCGGCCTCCGGTGCCAGAGCCGGGCGGGGTCACCGCATCGGCCGAGCCGCGTCAGCGCTGGCGTGTCCGGTTCCTCCGCCGGCCCGACGCACCGCAGCTTCCGCAGCGCGAGCAGCTCGCGGCCTGGGAGGCGGCACTCGTCGCGAGCGGGCTGCCGCTGGCAGGGCTCGACCTGCCGGTGCCGCGACCCCGGATCGTCCAAGCAGCGCCCCTCCCGGTGGGAATGGCCGCGGAGGGCGAGCTGATCGACCTGTTCCTCGTGGATCGCCGGGCCGTGGCCGATGTCCGAATCGCCCTTGCCGCGTCCATGCCTGCCGGCCACGAGCTCGTCGACGTTCACGATGTCTGGCTCGGCGAATCGCCCATCTCGGGCCGGGTCGTCGCCGCCGACTGCCGGGTCGAGCTCGCGACAGGAGCGGGCCTCCCGGATCGGGCGACCCTGGAGGCGGCGATCGGGCGCCTCATGGACGCCGCAACGCTCCCCCGAACGCGTGACAAGGGCGGCCGTTCCGTGGACTACGACCTGCGACCCCTCGTCGCCGGCATCGACGTGGTGCCCCCCTCGCATGGTCGACCCGGCGCCCTGCGGATCCGGACGCGTTTCGATCCCGCCCGCGGTGTCGGCCGCCCCGAGGAGGTGCTCGCCGCCCTCTCGGAGCTCGCCGGAACGGCGCTGCGGGCAGGATCGATCGTGCGGGAGCGCCTGATCCTCGCCGACGACGATTGAGAGGATCCGGCGCTCGCCCCGCGAGGGCGGCGCCTCCGCGTTCCCGCGGTGAGCTCCCGTGGAGCTGCTCCAGACGGGAGAATGGCGCTGCCTCGCCCCGGATGGAGGTCTAAGCTCGGCTCGCAGTCGAATGCGCATCCCGTCGACGCCGCTTCGTTCCCTCATGCTGACGGCGGCCCTCGTCGCCGCGTCGTGCTCGAGCGTGTCACCGCCGTCCGGCCCCGCACCGACGGGCGAGCACCCACCCCAGGTGGAGCCGCAGCCCAACCGACCAGCTGACGGTCTCGAGACATTCGGAGAGCGATGGTTGGCCCAGCTCCCGGAGATCCTCCGAACGACATCGGCCGGCCAGGCCCGACGACTCCAGGACGGACTTCTCACCGTTGTCGAACACGAGCAGGCCTTCGCCGAGTACCTCCGCTGCATCGAGGTCAACGGCGGCCAGGTCACCGAGGCGTCGCGCGACGGGAGTGGCCGGCTCATGCGGCTCGGCGTCGGTCTCGCGAACAACCCGCTTGGCGACGCCACGCCGATCGTGGAGAGCTGCCGCGACGAGCACTACTCGGACATCGAGTTCGCCTGGTGGGTGGCGCTTCACTTCGACGAGACCGAGGAGATGCAGCTTGCCCGAATCATCGCCTGCGCGGCCAGTCGCGGATACCGGCTGCCGGTGCGCCCTGCCAACTTCGGGGAGCTGGTGAGGGCGGCGGAGGCACTCGATGGACCGCAGGAGCCCGGCCACCATGGGGCGGCGCGCGACGCGATCATGGAGTGCACCGACCTCGTCCAGTAGTCGAGTACGCAGGCCGTCGGGACACCCGTCGGCCGGCCTGGTCAGCACAGACGTTGGGATGCCTGCCCCACCCTCGGCCTCGATTGCGCGCCGATTGCGCTCCGGCCGAACTCGCCGTAGACTCCGCTTTCGCGCCTCGACCACGTCGAGGTGCCTCACCCCTGTCTCAGAGGGCCGCGGTCGTTCCAGCCGCGCGACCGCCAGCCAAGTCCGCAGAGGATCCATGTACGCAGTCATCGAGACCGGCGGGAAGCAGTACCGCGTCGAAGTCGGCACCCAGCTCGAGGTCGAGCTCCTCGAGGTCAGTCCGGGCGACGCGATCACCCTCGACCGGGTCCTGCTCGTCGCCGACGGGGAGACGGCCGCCATCGGGCGCCCGCTGGTCGAGAACGCCTCTGTCGCGGCCGAGGTCCTCCGCCAGGCTCGTGGCGAGAAGCTCATCAACTTCAAATACGGCCCCAAGACGCGCCGGCGCGTCAAGAAGGGCCATCGCCAGGAGCTGACCGTCCTCCGTATCAGCGACATCGTGTTCGGTGGTCGAAGTGCCGCCAAGGATGCGGCAAAGGCGGCCGAGGACAGGAAGACCGAGCGCCAGCGCCTCGAGGAGGCGGCCCGCCGCCAGGCGGAGGCGGACGCCGCGCTCGCCGCGAAGCTCAAGCCGGCGGCTCCGAAGGCCACGAAGGCCGACGCGACCCCTGCCGAGCCCAAGGCCGCGAAGCCAGGCCGGGCGAAGGCCGCCGCCAAGCCGGCCGCGACGGCGGACGTCGCCCCCGCGCCGGAGGCCCCCGCGCCGAAGCCCCTCGCGAAGTCCTCGAAGCCCGCAGGCGCGAAGACCGAGGCCGAGCCGGCGACCGACGCCGCGGCCGAGCCGACGACCGAGAAGCCCAGGCGCCCCCGCGCCACGAAGAAGGACGAGTAGACGAGATGGCCCACAAGAAGGCCGGCGGAACCTCGAAGAACGGCCGCGACAGCGTCGGCCAGCGCCTCGGGATCAAGGCCGGTGACGGCCAGATGGTCCCGGCCGGCTCGATCATCGTCCGGCAGCGCGGCATGACCTTCCTGGCCGGCAAGGGGACCGGCCTGGGCGACGACTACACCGTCTTCGCGACCGAGACCGGCAAGGTCAGGTTCGAGTTCGCGACGAAGACCAAGAAGCGCGTCCGGGTCATCCCGGTCGAGGCCGCCCCGGCCGCCGAGGCCTGACCGGAACGAAGAGCGGCGACCACCGGCGGGGCAGCGTGACCCCGCTCGGACGGCGTCGAGGAGAGCACCCGTGAAGCCCGACATCCATCCCAAGTACCACCAGGCGACGGTCCACTGCGGGTCCTGCGGGACCGAGTGGACGGTCGGCTCGACGCGCACCGAGCTGCGCGTCGACGTCTGCGGCAACTGCCACCCGTTCTACACGGGCAAGCAGACGATCATCGACACCGCCGGCCAGGTCGAGCGCTTCCAGAAGCGCCTCGAGCGCCAGGTCCGCGCCGGCTGACGGCCGCCGCCAGGCTCGTCGAGTCGGCGAGCGCGTGACGACAGGCCCGAGGACCTCGCGCCGGTAGACTTCCCGGCATGGCACGTTTCAACTACGGCGGACAGGCTCTCATCGAAGGCGTCCTCATGCGCGGCCGGAACGCGATCGCGGTCGCCTTCCGCCATCCCGACGGGCACATCGTGTGGGCCGCCGAGCCGCTCAACACCGGACCCCATGGCT
>Ga0209641_10001432_pt1 | contig 21377 bp, 17 predicted proteins | sample RifCSP16_1_FD_184022 | JGI IMG/M metagenome (GOLD analysis project Ga0209641, IMG submission 184022) | Soil microbial communities from Rifle, Colorado - Rifle CSP2_sed 16_1 (SPAdes) (version 2) | ecosystem: Environmental > Terrestrial > Deep subsurface > Rock core/Sediment | place: Rifle... | reverse complement strand
CGGCAGCGGCGGTTACCGTGTCGAATAGCGGGACGGCGGACCTGCATGTATCCAACATGGTGCTGTCCGACGCTTCCAACTTCACCCTGGACGTGAACGGCGGGTCGCGCCCCTGCGGGACCGGATCTCCCACGGTTCCGGCGGGTCAGAACTGCACGGTCTCCGTCCGGTTCGGGCCATCTTCGGCGGGATCGTTCGGTTCCACGCTCCGGGTGGACTCTGATGATCCGGATACCCCGAGCGCGAGCGTTTCGCTGTCGGGAAATGGAGTCGCAGCTCCCGTCACGACGGAAACAGCCGGAATATGGACTTTCGATGAAGGGTCGGGGCTTGTGACGCAGGATAGTTCCGGGAACGGCAACCACGGGACCCTCAACGGAGCAGTTGCGTGGACTGTGGGGAAGAGCGGCTCCGCGTTGAGCTTCAACGGGGGATCGGACCGCGTGCTCGTGCCGGATGCGCCGTCCCTGGATATCACGGATCAGATCACGATTGCCGCATGGATCAAACCGAAAACCGCAGACACCCAGTACATAGTCAAAAAGTCCCGCCAGGGCAGCACGGATGGGTACGAGCTGAGCTTGTCCTCTACCGGGAAGGTATTCGTACGATTCAACCAGAGAAGCTCGGGAGATGCATTCAAGGTGATGTCGGCGAGCAATTATCCGACGGGCGGGGCCACGTGGATGCACGTGGCCGCAACATACGACGGGCTGGATATCAAACTGTACATCAACGGCGTCCTGGAGACCGTGAAGCCCGCGACCCTGTTCCTCGGCGCGAACAACAATGCGTTGTCGATCGGCGCGCAGGATGACGGGTCTCGTCCGTTTCTGGGAGTTGTCGATGAAGTCCATTTGTACAGCATCCCGCTGACATCGGAGCAGGTTTGGGCATTGGCTGGGCAGGGGACGGAGCCTCCCCCGCCGCCTCCCGGAGGAGGGTTCACCGACCTCTGGCAGAAAACAGTGCTCAATCCTTTGAATATTAATGGATCTGCCGCGGAAAAACCTCAATCGAAGATCTGGCAGTATGACAATATCTGGTGGGCGGTATTTTCCAATGCGGCCGGCACGTGGTTATGGCGGCTCGATGGGGTCACATGGAACAATATCTTGCTGCTGTCTACGATGAAAACTGTCCGGGCGGATACCAAATTGGCGGACAACGGCATCGTACACATCTTGCTGTTCAACGGCTCTACTTCAAGGCTTGCTTCATTGGAATACGTACCCGGTTACGCCACGTACCAGTTCTGGTCGGCACGACCTTCGGTGATCAATCTGAATCTGACGGGGGCGGAGTCCGTTACTCTGGATCTCGATTCCACCGGGATCATGTGGGTGGAATTCGACTCCGGTTCCACGATTCAAGTGAAATACAGTCGATATCCTTACTCGGATTGGACGAATCCCGCGATTCTTCTTGCGAATAACATCGACGGGTCGGATGATATCGGTGCTGTCACCAGCCTGAAAAACGGAAGAATAGGAGTCCTGTGGTCCAACCAGGCAACGCGAAGATTCGAATTCAAATATCACATCGATGGAGAGGACCCGACGAGATGGTCGGGTATGGAAACCGCGCTCGGTGACTTTCCGAATATCGGCCACGGGCCCGCGGATGATCACCTCAACTTCGCGACCGCATCGGATGGAACGCTTTATGCTGCGGTCAAGACCAGTTATGACTCGAGCGGATATCCGGTGATCGTTCTTCTGGTCAGAACCCCTTCAGGGACGTGGAATCCCCCTTACCCGGTGGAGACAAACTCGGGAGCCACGAGGCCCATCGTGATTCTGAACGAACTCCAGGGGTTCCTGATGGTCGTATATTCGGATAATAACAACGGAGGAAATGTGGTTTATAAAGAAACTTCATTATCCAACATTTCCTTCGGTTCGTCGAAGCTCCTTCTACAAGGAAACAATTTTACAGATGTCTCCAGCGTCAAACACAATTTCACCAACGATATTGTCATAATGGCAAGTCCTCCCACCAGCTCATCGCTTAGAAAGGCCGAATTCGTCGAGCTTACGCAGTGATGGAGCAAAGTATTCGTTCATGACGTCCGTATTACGTTCCCTAAAAAACCTTCGTTGAATTGATGGATCGCTGCGAGACGGCAAGGATTATTCTTTTTATCTTCCATCGAAAATTTTAGCCACAACACCCGGGGATTCTCCCTTTTTTTGAGGATCCCTCCGATCGTCGTCACGTTGCAGGGATGAAATATCCGTTGATTTGATCATATGGGGCCGATCGGATGAATGATCTACACGAAATCATAAAGAAAGACAATAGGGTGATCGAATTCAGCTCTACAAAAAGGTCTATTGAAAATGACCTCTTGTCGGGAGAATGGTTTTTGCCCGTTACAAGAAATAGAAATTCGGAAGATGATCAATCAATAAATTTATCCAGAGAGGATTTTATACGGGCAATCAAGAACAATTCCGCCGACGTAATCGTTTTGAATTGTGCCGGATGGAGTGAGTTAAAGGCTCTGCAGCATACCGCGGAAGCACGTTCCTTATTTGAAAGGATTACATTATTCAATTTCATGTTATTGACGTATTTTTTAGTTAAAGGAACAGTTGCTGGTCGTCTAAAATATGACGGCCTGTTTTATTTAAGAAGAGGTAATAAAATTGATTTTTATCTCGGTATCAAAAGAATAAAGATCCCCGATAAAACTGCAAGGCGTTATCTTTCTCCATTCGTTGGCATGGAGGATTTTTTTCGGAACTTGAACAAAAAGGATATAAAGTATTGCATTTTGCGCTGGTTCGAAAATTTACCGAATATCGAATTGAAAGAAGATGTGGATATTATGGTAGACGACGATGATCTCGAAAAAGTTTATTCTATCATTGAGCGAAGACCCGGGATCGTTCCTTTTGATATTTACTCAAAGAGCGGAATGCATGGCTCTGATTATAAAGGATTACCATATTATATGTTTTCACTGGCAGAAAAAACATTACGTGAAACCATTCTGCATCATGATACGTATAAAGTGCCGACTTGGGAAAATTATTTCATGTTACTCGCATATCATTCGGTATTCCACAAGGGAGAGAATTCCGGATTGAACAGTAAAAAATATGGACTTACAGGAAAAAACAAACCTGACCATGATTATCTCGATCATTTAAAGAAGATTCTTGCCAAGACAGATCTTTTTGTCGAAGATTTAACGATGGAAGGGCTGCATGCTTTTTTGGATGAAAAAGGATATGTCCCTCCATTGGACACCCAGTACAAGCTCTCAATCCATAATCAATATCTGAAAGCCTATCTGGATGATCTTCATAGCCGATCCGACCTGTTTGAGAAATATAAGGGATTGGTGTGCTTCGTGGCCAGAGAGAAAATTTTGGAAGCAGGACTATTCGAAGATTTGAGGAAATTCATTCAATTGGAAGGATTCTCCATACTGTGGACGGTTGAGATCGAAGACTCTTTCAAGGATGAATTTGCAAAACGGGTACGAGGGGGGAATTGGTGTCAAGGACCATGGCCATCCAGCGGTGGGTCGCCTGCTGTCTTGTTGGTAGCTTTGGATGTTTATCCGGTTGAACCTGAGCCAGGCGACTACCGACAGCATCCCGGATTGACCAACAGGCGAATACAGATCAAAGATAAAATACGGGATTCGATAAATAATAAACTTCCGGATCAAATGGATTGGTTCAATGGTATTCATAGCAGTGACAATGAAATACAAGCAGTGGAGTATCTGTCGCTGGCGGGATTGAACAAAGATGAAATATGCAAGGAAATAAAAAAGCAAAGAGAAATATTCAATACGGAGTATCCTGTAATTCAGGTTATGTCCCAATACTCCAGGAGGGCGAAAGTCGAGCTGATATTATATAAAGGAAAGAAAGCAGTGAAAAAAACATTCAAGCCGAAGTGCGAATGGGCTTTGGAAAATGAAATAAAAGCCTACAGGGCTTTTCAAGACATTATCAATATTCCACAATTATTAGAAATTGGAACAAATTATATAATAACTTCCTATATTGAAGGCAGCAAGCCTTTAAGTAAAAGAATAGGCATAAGAACATTGAAAAGGTGTTTGTCTTTCCTCCGTAAAATATATGATTGCGGGTATTCCATATTAGACTTTAAACCACGCAATTTTTTATTGGATAAAAAAAACAATATTCACATGATCGATTTTGAATTCTTATATGAATACAGCAACAAGCCCTCTTTTATGGAATGCTATGATCTCTGTGGCACTCCGCAGAAAATAGATTTTTTATATGCGCCCGATTACAAAATTCCAGAAGGGGAAAAACTGTTTGATTTAATCTGGAAAGACCGTACCGGGATATCTTATGAAGAACTGTACAAACTGGATGACTTCAGTATGTACTTCAAAAGTTTTTATCACTATTATCGGCCGAGAATAATAAGGAAATTTTTGGCATTCAAGGAAAACGGGATCAATGCGATGAAGGCGATTCACAGGGCTCTGCCATAGTCGCCGATGACAACGAACAATTCATCGAACTTGAAGGATAAAATCGTCGGAGGGGTGGCGTGGAATGCGACCGGCCTGGTCATCGACAACGGCCTGCAATTGTTTGTAAAACTCCTTTTGGCTCGATTATTATTGCCGGAAGTGTTCGGGATCATCGGTTTTGCAACCGTATTCATCGGCATGGTGCAGGTTTTTTGCGATTTGGGAATGTCCGCGGCATTGATTCAAAGGAAAGAGAAAGATTTACGTCTGGTCGATTATGATACCGCTTATTGGGCAGGTTTAGGATGGGGATTGTTCCTGGCTGTCGTCCTTTCCACCATCGTCGGTCCGATTGCTGCAAACTTTTACAACGAACGTATTTTAATCGTCATCATCCCGGTGCTTTCCATCAGCCTCATTCTGAGAAATTTGCAGGTGGTTCACATCGTCAAGATTACGAGAGAGATGGAATTCAAGAAGATCGTATTGCCGAGGAATATTGCAAGAGTATCAGCTTCTTCAATTGCCATTATCATGGCGCTTACAGGATTCGGAGTCTGGAGTCTCGTTTTTCAGAGCGTCGCAACGGATTTATTGTTGGTTTTCATTTACGGTTATGTCAATCCGTGGAAACCTGCGCTGCGTTTCAGCAAATCTTCGTTTAAAAATATCTTCGGTTTTGGGGTCTATACGACAGGCACGAATATTTTCAATTATTTGACAAACAACTTTGATTATTTACTGATTGGGAAACTGTTAGGCGCTCATGCTCTGGGTATTTATACGCTTGGGTATAATGTGACGTACATCGTTCGGGGCCAGATCATGGATGTAATAAATTCCGTGTTTTATCCCGTTTACGGCAAACTTCAGGATGATCTGGAAACCACCAGGCGATACTATTTCAAAGTCATAAAATACAATTGCATCGTCTCGTATCCCCTGATGGTCGGGATCATTTTACTTGCCAAACCGTTGGTGGAATTCGGCTTGGGTGAAAAGTGGAGCGAATCCGTACTGCCCATGCAAATCATGGCGGCTGCGGGATTGATACATCTCTTAACCAGTTCCAATACGGTTTTGATGAGAGGACTCGGTAAGCCGAATCTCGAGTTTGCTTTCTCTATTATCAAAACGTTGTGTGTCAACGTTCCTTTTGTCACTATTGGTGTAATCTATTACGGGATCGTTGGAGCAGCTTCCGGCCTGTTTGCAGCCAAGGCTGTTATCTTTTTTATTAATAATTACATACTGAAAAAGGTGGCCGGCATACGGTTCGGAGAAATCATAGATAATGCTGGGAGCTTGTTTGCGCTTACTGCGATTGCTTCATCATGTATATTCGTTGTGAGTAACTATATGGCGCTTGTGATATGTTTCTTCTTGTATTTGGAATTACATTTAATGTTGTCGTATCAGGATGTAAAGCAGATTATCGGAGTATATCAAGGTCGAAACAGGAAAGCGATCGCTTTGAATCCGTAATACGGTGGAAGCGATGCAGTCACCCCGGAGCTCGAGAACTCGCCAGCCGACGATTCAAATGCCACCCCTGCGAGCGGATCGTCCTTCTCGACATCTCTCCCATTTTGCCCTTGGCGGGCACCCTTTCCATCTGGGGGACGACATCTTCTACGGTCACGGATTCCAGGAATCCTTCGAAAGGCTTCCCAGTTGGAGAGAGGAGCGGTGATCTTCGGCTACTGGGTTCGGGACCCGGCACGATACGGCGTCGTGGAGTTCGATCCATCCGGGAGGGTGCTGAGTATCGCGGAGAAGCCGAAAATCCCGAAATCCAATTTCGCCGTACCCAGGTTGTATTTCTGCGACAACCAGGCCGTGGAGATCGCCTCGGGATTGAAACCTTCCGCCCTTGAGGAACTGGAGATCGCGGATGTGATCAACGCCTATGTGGCCCAAGGGACGCTGCGCGTGGAACTGCTCGGCCGCGGATTTGCTTGGCTGGACACGGGGACCCATGACTCTTTGCTCGAGGCCGGCACATTCGTGAAAACCATCGAGAAGCGGCGGGGGCTCAAAATCGCCTGCATCGAGGAGGTGGCGTACCGGATGGGATACATCGATGCAGCCGACATCAACGCCCTCGCCGCCCCGATGAAAAACAACGGGTACGGCCAGTATCTGCTCCAGCGGCTCAAGGAGAAAACGCGCCCTTGAATCCGGATCCGGGGGATTGCGGGACAGCGCCGGCCCGGAGGGGGAGGGTTTTACTTGCGGGGCGGGTTCACCGCGAGGATAGCGAAGAGCACCGCGCCCAACCGCATGACGGCAGACGGCTCCTTCGCCCGCGCGTTGGCATCGGAAGGCCGGTCGGCCACCTGGGCGATGATCGCGGGGATGGTCTTCAGGACGATCATCACGTCGAGCAGGAACGCCTGTTTCCTCGCATAGTCGATATCCAGCCGCATCATTTCCTTGAACGTGGTCCGGTTCTTCCCGCTCACCTGCCACAGGCCGGTCAGTCCCGGAATGGTGTCGAAACGCCTCCTCTGCCAGGAGTCGTATTCGCAGGCTTCGTAGGGAAGGCAGGGGCGCGGCCCGACGAGGCTCATGTCGCCGAGAAGGACGTTGATCAGCTGCGGGAGCTCGTCGATGCCGGTCGCGCGGAGAAGAATGCCGAAAGGAATGATCCGGGGATCCCTGCCGTGGTCGAGCTTGGTCATCACTTTTTCATTACGGATCAGCTCCCGCAAATAGTTCCGGTGGCGGGTCGTGTCGGCGTTCACATGCATCGTGCGGAACTTCCACATGGAGAACACCCTGCCGAGGTAGCCGACCCTTTCCTGCCGGAACAGGACCGGGCCGGGCGAGACGATCCTGATGAGTAGGGCGACCAGCAGGAGCAGCGGCGACAGAAGGAGGATGGCGACAAGTGATCCCACGATGTCGATCGCGCGCTTCCAGAGGGGGATCCGGAACAGGACATGCGGCTCCAGTTCCTCGATCGGCCTTGCGGGGTCTGCGGCGTCCATGCGGGAGAACAGCATCCCGGAATCGCCGGTCTCCCCCGGCATGGGCGTTCTCCTGAGGGAACGAGGATCCCGGTGCGGGCCGACGTCGTCGCCGGGAAGCCACGAGAAGGGATAGGTATACACCATGCATTCCGGGGGATTGATGCCGTTGTACGCCTTGCGGACGTTGGCTACGAACTTCCAGGCGCATTCGGGGTGGGTATGCGGGAGGACCGCCCCGATGCGGCCGTCCGCGAGCCATCCGATGGCGTCGGTGGAGCGGATCCGGTGCGTGAGGATGGGCACGAGGTTTCGGGCAGCGTGGGTTTTCCTCTTGCCGTTGCCGACCTCGAATACGGCCAGGGAGAATTCCTTCCCCGTCCTGTCGGCGCGGTCGCGCTCCCGGTGGAGGATTGAGGCGAACTCCTTGGGGGAATGTACGCGATTGAAGATCTTGGTGTCCCGAAGCCGGGTCAGCGGGTTTATATGATCCAGGTACCGGTTCATCGGCTCTTCGGTAAAAATGTATTCGTAAACTTTAGTGCGGTTCGCCGGCGAAAATAATCGGAAATGGAATAGCAAAAATACTGCAAAAAAAGTGCCGAAATAAAACCATCGCACGAAACTCGTAACCTCCCGATTTCATTAAAAACAACAAGCGGCAGGCACCGGGTGGATGGACCGTGATGAAAATGTTTTCCAATAGTTGAGAAAAATATGTTTTTTATATCCAATCCGGGAGCCCGGGGACCGCACCCCGACGCACCAGGCGATCGGACGCATACGGAGCATCGGTTCACGCGCTTCGATAAAATTTCGGATCCCCACGGTTGTAGGGGAAGAGGGAGGGAAGGATGAGAGTGGAGAAAAGGCTGTTCCTTGCAGTGTTCCTGCTGGCGTTGACACCGTTCCCGCTTCGGGGGGCGGAGAAGGGGGCGCCCGCGCCGGCGACCGTCCCGGATGCCGCGCTGGAGGCGGTCTCCGAACCGGACTACCGGATCGGACCTGGGGACGTGTTGAACATCGAGGTGTGGAAGGACCCGGCGCTGACGCGGTTGGTGACCGTCCTGCCGGACGGGAAAGTCGCCTATCCCTTGGTCGGGGAGATCGTAGCCGCGGGGAAGACGGTTTCCCAGCTGAAAACCGAGGTTGAGATGAGGCTGTCCTTCTTCGTCAAGGATTCCGTCATCAACGTGGAGGTCCGGCAGGTGAACAGCCTTCAGATCTACGTGCTGGGGCAAGTCAAGACGCCCGGACGGATGATCCTGACCTCGAACATTGACGTACTCCAGGCGCTGGCAAGCGCGGGCGGCCCCGACCAGTTCGCCAAGGCATCCCGGATCCGTATCTTTCGCCGGGGAGGGGGAAAGGCCATCCTCTTCCCGTTCGATTACTATGAGGTGACCGCGGGAAAGAACCTGGAGTCGAATATCTTGCTCCAGCGGGGGGACCTGGTCATGGTTCCCTGACCACCGTCCCGTCTGCTCCGCGGCAAAGATCGCGATCCATCCTTCCCAAGAGGAAGGCGGGTTCCGGGAGTATTTATCGGGGGGAGGAAAGGTGATATCATTTTTCCATGGGGGCGAAACGGTTTCGACGGGGACGTCGATGCTCCCGGGTTGCGTGCCGAGGCCCCGCACCCTCGTCAAAAGCGGGAACCACATAGTCGCCAACGACTATAGCTACGCTTACGCGGCTTAAAGCCGCGTACGTCCGACCGCCGAATGCCCGTACAGGCGCAAGGGCGTCGACTCTACGGGATAGCCTTTAGGCCCTCTCCCGGTGGGCCAATAGGCGAAAAGTCACCGGGATGGTCCGAAGGGAACCCTGCCGGCCGGGGTCCCCGAAGACGAGATCGAAACGACCGGAAACGCACGTAGCAGCCCGGAGTAAAGAGTCTTCGGACGGGGGTTCAACTCCCCCCGCCTCCACCAACTTCGATAAGCCTCATCCCATCAACGGGACTGCCATCGGGGGGAGTTGAACCCGAGGCCGCCGCCGAGCGAGCAGCGAGGAAGAGCGCGACCTTGTGGAGCGCGAAAGCCTCGAGCCGCGCCGCACAGGCCAGCCCCCCTCCCGATGAGATTTGTTACCTGGGGGTACCCCGCTTCCTATCCTCGGAGGGGTAATGGCGAGATCGCCGAGGCTTAAGGCGGGCAACTCCCCCCGCCTCCACTCATGCTCTTGTCGAGTTTTTTGGTTTTAAAGGTGTTGGTCTTCGCGATCACTTTTGTTGACCAGATTTTTTTTGTCGTTGAGGTCGCCGCGAACCTCCACAAAGGGATCTCCGTCCTGCCGGGGCTTCTCTCCTCCGCCGGGGGGGAGCCCGGCCGTTCCCTTTACCGGTTCTCGGGCAGGGTGATGACCCTGGTCATCGTGTCGTAGGAGTACGGCTTGGGCAGGATCGCGCTTGCCCCCATCTCCTTGAGGATATCTACGTCCTCATCCCCGCTGAAACCCGTCGAGATGATGACCCGTGCCCGGGGGTCGATCCGCCGGATCTCCTCGAATGCCTTTTTGCCGTCCATGACCGGCATCATCAGGTCCAGGATGACCATGGAAATCTTCTCCCGGTTCCGACGAAAGACTTCGACCCCTTCCTTGCCGTTCGCCGCGAGCAGGACCTCGTATCCCAGCGTGTCGAGCATGGCTCTCCCGACGTCCCTCACGACCTCCTCGTCGTCCACGAGCAGCACCGTGGCGCCCGTTTCGGTCCGGGGGACGGGCGGGGGCGCGCTTTCGGAGATTTCGGGGGCGGCCGGTACCGCATCCCCGGCGGGAAAAAGGACCTCCACGGTCGTCCCCCTGCCCTTGGCGCTTCGGAGCGTGATGAAGCCTCCGTGGCTCTTGACGATCGCATACACCATCGACATTCCGAGACCCGTCCCCTTGTCTTTCACTTTGGTAGTGAAGAACGGATCGAAGATCCGTTCCTGCGTGACCTCGTCCATGCCCTGGCCCTTGTCGGTCACTTCCACCCCGGAATACAGCCCGGCGGGGATCTGGAAGTACTTTTCCTGGCGCGCCTCCCAGTACAGCACTCTCTTGGTGCGGATCGAGAGCTCTCCGCCCTCTGGCATGGCATCCCTGGAGTTGATGCACAGGTTCATCAGGCACTGGTGGACCTGGGCGCCGTCCCCCTTGATGGGCGGGAGGTCATCCGCCTTGTCGCACCGGATCGCGATCGACTTGACGAACGTCTGCGAGACGATGTCCGCGGTTTCGTCCACGATCCTGTTCAGGTCCAGCGGATGGTGCTCGTGCGTCCCCTTCCGCGCGAATCCGAGCAGCTGTCGCGTGAGCTGGGTTCCCCGTTCCGCAGCCTTTTCGATGCTTCCTACGGCCTTCATCACTTTTTCATCCCCGAGCGGGTAGCTCTTCAGGAGGGATGCGTATCCCAGGATTCCGGCGAGCAGGTTGTTGAAGTCGTGCGCCACCCCCCCGGCGATTCTTCCCAGGTTCTCCATCTTGTGCGCGTGGGAAAGCTGTTCCTCCATCCGCTTTCTCTCGGTGACGTCGGTGCCGTGGAAGACGACCGAGTCCTCGTCGGCGAATCCGAAGATGGTGTATTCGATCGTCCTGTCGAACACCCTCAAGGTGATTTCCTTCTTGTAGCCATCCGAGAACCGGACTCCCTTGCAGATTTCCGGGATGTCGGGAGGAAGCAGCCGGTCCGCCTGGCTGCCCGAAAGCCCGTTTTCCGCAAGCATCTTTTCGACGCTCGGATTGATATACAGGATCTTGCCCTCCGGGGACACCTTCATCAGCAGGTTGGGGTTGGACTGGGGAAACTTGGCAAGCTCGAAGAGTTTTTGCTCCCTCTCCCGGATGGCGTCCGCCATCCGGGAGAACGCACTCGAGAGTTCCCCCATCTCGCCCACCCACCGCTCCGGAAGGGCGTCGTACCGCCCTTCCTTCAGTCGGTTCGCGTGGCTCACCAATTTCGTCAGAGGCTCCTGGATGCGTTTCTTGAGGATGAAGGAAAACGCCACGACCAACGAAAGGAACCCCAGGGTTCCGGCCCCGTAGATCAAGATCTTGAGCCAGATGATCTTCTTCTTCAGATCCTCCTCGTGGACGACCGCGATCATGCGCCAGCGCCATGCGGGAAAGTACTTCAGGTAGCCGATGAGGGTCTTGCCGTTCCGGTCGGTCAGGCGGACATCGCCTTCGGTGGCCTCTTCGGAGATCTCGGTCATCCCGGCTTCCTGGAGAATCCGATCCGTATCGACGAGGATCCTTTTCTCATCGTCCAGAACGATGAAATGGTATAGGTTCGCCGAATCGAGCGGCTTGAAGTACGCGATCCTGGCGAGGACGTCCTGCTTGGAGGTCTCGACCACCGACGGGTTGTCCTCGTTCCTTGCGTCCAGCAGGTCGTGGAAGGAGTCAGAAGCAAATGAGAAGATCTCGTCCGAGAACAGCCGGAGGGGAAGCTTTTCCGATTCGGCAAGCGTCCGGACGAGCGGGACCGAGATGAGGTAGCCAATCGTGGCGGTCAGAACACAGCCGACCGACGCGATGATGAGCAGGAACTGGAAAAGGATCCTGTCTTTCCTCATTCCGTAGGGGTCCGCCTTTTCACTTCGGGAAGACCGAAACGGCCGTCCTCATGTCTTCAGGCCAGACGATCTCCTTTTTCCCCTTTTGCCACTGGATGATGATGCTTCTGTGGCCGATCTGCGTTCCGTCCTTACGGAGCTTGAATGGGCCCACGACGGTCCTGTGCTCGCCCGTCACGATGTGCTCCCGGATCTTCTCCCGGTTCAGGGAGCGGGCCCCTGTGACTGCTTCTTCGAGCATTTTCACGGCGGCATACGCGTTGGCGGCGTGGTAGGAAGGCTCCACACCGTAGGTTTTCTGGAATAAATGGAGAAAAGACCGTGAGCCCGGATAGGGGATCCGCTCGTCGGGCTCCCACTGGGATGCGCCGAACACCCCTTCCGCAAGGGGCCCCAGAAGGGAACGGAACTCCTGCATCGCCGGTCCCACCGATCCGGCGAAAGGCCTGTTAACCGCACTTGTTTCCTCGAGCGCCTTGCGGAGGCCGACAGTTTCCTTGAGATATCCCGTGACGACGATCGCGTCCGGGGCCGCAGCGGCGATCCGGTTTGCTTCCGCGGCGAACTCCTTCTCATCCTTCTTGTCCAGGATTTTGAAGTGGGCGACTTTCAGGCCGAATTTTTCCGCCCATTTTCTCGCGCCCTCCGCCGTGTACAGGGAAAACGGGTCCGGAAAGCCCGTGATGGAGACGGTTTTCAATTTCTTGATGGCGCACATCTCGAGGAATCCGATGAAGTAGCGATCCGAGGTGCTGTAGAGCCCGAGGGTATACCTGCGGGGCGTTTCCCAGACCTTCTCCGAGGCGGCGCCGGCCACAAGCACGGGATACCGGAACTTCTCGAAAAGATCGGCCGCGACCAGGGTCAGCTCCGAGGAGTAGGGAGTGAACGCCAGGTCCACCGCTTCTCGTTGCAGCATGTCCGTGTAGACCTCGGCGACCTTCCTCGAATCGCTTTCATCATCCGTGATCAGGAGCTTGACCGGACGGCCCATAAGTCCCCCCTTGCCGTTGACCTCCGCTTCCCACAGTCGATAGCCTTTCTCCTGCATGATCCCCATCTCGGCGTACTTTCCCGTGAGAGACAGGGTGCCGCCGACGAGGATGGGTTTCTTGCCGCCTGGCTCCGTTGCGAAAGAGGTGCCCGTGGCGACAAGGCATGCCGCCAGCGTTAGAAATAACCTTAACCAATGGATTGGTTTAGACATGTCCTGCTCCTTCCGGCATTCCGGCTCCTGGCTCCTTAAAGACCTGACCTTGTACGTATCGACGGTCCGGCCTGATTTCTTTAAAGGTTCAGGGACTTTATTTCCCTGGCAGGATGACGGTGCTTCGGGGTTTGGCGGGGAAAGCGATCCCTATCGGGGCGCCGCGAGGTCGAAGGTCCAGTAAGGGGCGGATGGGATTCCTTGGTATGGCCCTTCCGCGTAGGCGGCGCCGATCTCCGTAAAAGCCGGTTCCATGATGTTCCGGCAGTGCCCATCGCTTCCCAGCCATCCCTGCAGCACAGCGGAGACCGTGGGGTAGCCCCACGCGATATTCTCCCCGTAGGTCCTCCAGTCGTACCCTTGGCGGGTGATCCGGGTCCCCGGGGAGCTCCCGTCCGCGCCGGTGTGCGAGAAGAACTGGTTGGTCGCCATGTCCTCGGAGTGCAGGTAGGCGGCCATGGCGAGGGCATTGTTCCACGCCACGGGAGGGGCGGCGGGATAGGACGTATTGCCGCAGATCCGACCGACGGAACGGGCTTGGTTGACGGCGTCGAGGAATTCCCGGCGAATCGAGTCGATCCCAGAAATGCCTGTGCCGGTAGGCCCGGGGGGAGGCGGCGTGGAAGAGACGGTCCCCGAATCCCCTCCGCCGCATCCGGACAGGACGGCCATCAAGATTACGGCGAGAAGGAGGGTAGCCGGCCTTGTTCCCGTCCGCGGGCTCTTCATCGGAGATCCCTTTCCATCGATAGCCCCCACGAAATAGAGAAACAAGAAAATATCATCAAGAAACATGCCAATTCTCCGTATTGGATCATCCTTCTATAATAATTGGAAACGCAGGTTTTCCTGTCGATCGACAGGGCGGAGCAGAAAGAGAGGATGTGAGCGGATTACAAATTGGGATTTTTTCCGCCCGTGACTCCCTTTTCGAGCGCATGTACAGCCGCGCGATTCTGAGGTATCATTCCAACCTATTCTCGTCCGCTGATCGAATCCGGCGAAACCATTCAAGGGAGGAGCGTCATGAAGACGTCCGAGGCAGTCGCCATCATCCACAGGGGAATCAACCGAGAAAAGGAGGCCATCAGCGCGTATATCAAGTTCGCGAAGGCGGTCAAGGACCCCAAGGCCAAGAGCGTGCTGATCAACCTCGCCGACGACGAGGTGGGCCACATGACCAAGCTGGAGAAGCACCTGATGACCATCCTCCGGGCCCAGCCGTGGCTGCTCCCCAAGGCGGAGGAGATCGAGGCCATCGCGGCGGTGTTCACCTCGAGCGACTACCCGGACATGGAGATCCTCCAGAGGGACTTGGGGAAGGCCGACGTCGTCCGGATCCTGGAGATCGGCGTCGAGCGCGAGATCATCGCGAACCGGTTCTACCTCGACCTTGCCGCGAAGGCGGCGTCGCCCGAGGCGAAGGAGATGTTCCTCTCCCTGGCCAAGGAGGAGGAGCTGCACATGAAGATCCTGCGGGCCGAGATCGACTCGGTCGGTCAAACCGGTTTCTGGTTCGACATGCAGGAATTCACGATGGAAAAGTGAGAATCGCTGCCGGGCCATAACGATAAAGGGAGGAGACGATGAAAGCAGGGAAGACGTTCCTGGCGTTTGCCGTACTGGTCGCGGTTTCCTTCGCGGCCCCATCGCACGCGTTCAACCAGCCGCCGCTCAATCTCGGCCTGACGGACATCCTTGACGGCGGACCGCCGGGCCCCGGGACCTACTTCACCGAGTACATCCAGGCGTACCGGTCGGACAAATTGAAGGACAAGGACGGCAACGCCATCCCCGGGAACCCGAAGGTCGCCAACGTCCTCTCGATGAACCAATTGGTCCACGTTTACAATCACAAGATCCTGGGAGCCCACCTCGGCGCGGATGTCCTCCTCCCCGTCGTCGCGATCAGCACTTCGGGGACCTTCGGACCGGCCATCGCGGGCATCCCGCCCTCCGGTCCGCTGAACGCCTTCACATCCAACCCCGCCGTGCTGGGAGACCTGATCGTCGGTCCCTTCCTGCAGTGGTTCGACACGAAGCTCGCCGGCCGTCCGTTCATCCAGCGCTTCGAGCTGGACGTTGTTCTGCCGACCGGCCAGTACGACAAGAATTACATCGCCAACCCCGGTTCCAATATCTGGACGATCGAACCCCACTACGCCTTCACCTGGTTCCTCACACCGCAGTTCTCCACCTCCTGGCGCCTCCAGTACGACGTCAGCACGGAGAACGACGACACCAAGGTGAAGCCCGGGCAGGCGTTCCACCTGAACTACTCCTTCGAGTACGAGTTCTTCAAGAATTTCCGCGGCGCGCTGGCCGGGTACTACCTGAGCCAGCTGTCGGAAGACGAGACCAACGGCGTGAAGGGCAGCGGGACGAAGGAGCAGGTCTTCGCGATCGGGCCCGCCGTCCACTGGATCGTCACGCCGAATTTTTCGATGGGCCTGAAGACCGCGTGGGAATCCTCGGTGGAGAACCGTCCCGAGGGGAACCGCACCACGTTCCGGCTGACGTACAAGTTCTGAGATCCGCATTTTTCAGGAGGAGCCGATGCAGAACAAGATCACCCTTCCCGACTCGTCAATCCCCTCGACGTGGTACAACGCCCTCGCCGACCTGAAAAACCCTCCGGCGCCCGTGATCCATCCCGGGACCGGGAAGCCGGTGGGGCCGGGGGACCTTCTCCCCCTGTTCCCGATGGGTCTCATCGAACAGGAGGTCTCCTCGCAGAGGTTCATCCCGATTCCGCAGGAGGTGAGGGAGCGGTACGCCATGTGGCGCCCGACACCACTGTTCCGGGCGTTCCGTCTGGAAAAGGCGATCGGCACCAGGTCCAAGATCTACTACAAGAACGAAGGCGTGAGCGCCGGGGGGAGCCACAAGCTCAACACCTCCATCCCGCAGGCGTTCTACAACAAGCAGTTCGGCCGCAAGCGGATCGCCACGGAGACCGGCGCGGGGCAGTGGGGGTCCGCCATGGCGATCGCCGGCAGTTTCTTCGGGATCGAGGTCAAGGTCTACATGGTGAAGGTGAGCTACGTCCAGAAGCCTTACCGGCGCATGCTCATGGAGGTGTTCGGGGCCAAGGTGGTGCCGTCCCCCAGCAGGGACACGGCGTCCGGGAGGTCGATCCTGGCCGGGAACCCGGATTCCCCGGGATCGCTGGGCATCGCCATCTCCGAGGCTGTCGAGGACGCCGCGGGGAGGGAAGACACCAGCTACGCCCTGGGGTCCGTGCTCAACCATGTCCTCCTCCACCAGACGGTGATCGGGCTCGAGGCGAAGGAGCAGATGGCCATCGCCGGCGACTATCCCGACGTGGTCATCGGGTGCCACGGGGGAGGGAGCAACTTCAGCGGGATCGCACTGCCGTTCCTGCAGGACAAGCTCAGCGGGGGGAAGAGGAACCTCCGCCTCGTCGCCGCGGAGCCCACGTCCTGCCCGACGCTTACGAAGGGCGTGTACGCGTTCGATTTCGGGGACACGGCCAAGCTGACGCCGATCGTCAAGATGTACACCCTTGGACACGACTTCATCCCGGAAGGGATCCACGCCGGGGGATTGAGGTACCACGGGGCGGCGCCGCTGGTGAGCCAACTCCTGAGCGAAGGGCTCGTCGAGGCTCAGGCATACGCGCAGCTCCAGGTGTTTTCCTCCTCCATCACCTTCGCCAAGGCGGAGGGGGTGCTGCCGGCGCCGGAGTCCGGGCACGCCATCCACGCGGCGATCGCCGAGGCAAAGAAGGCCGACGCGGAAGGGGTGGAGAGGGTGATCCTGTTCAACCTCTCGGGGCACGGATTCTTCGACCTGGCGGCCTACGACGACTTCCTCACGGGGAAGCTGGCCGATCACGAGCACAGCGAGGAGAAGGTGCGCGAGGCGCTCGGCAACCTTCCCAAAGTCGCGGGGTAGGGCGGGCGCTGTTTGTGCGGATAGGGAAAACCGCCCTCATCGGCATCAATAGAAGGGGAACGAAGATGTAAGTCTCTGTTCAAATCGTGGATCGACATAAGGCGGGGCCGTGGTGACCCCGCTTTTTTTCTCTCTTTGATAAGCTCCGCAAACCGGACTTTCAAATCCGGGTCAATATCTCTTTTTTGTGATTCCCGACGGTATTTCACAAGAGAAGACAATCCAGAAATCCTGAACATTAGCGGATGCTTACAATCCAATAGAAACGGGCACGGCGTATGCAAAGACTTGCGTACCATTCAGAAACGGTTAGCGCACCGAACCACTCGCCACCCTCAAGGAGGTAAAAAGATGGTTCGCAAAGCGGTCAAGTGGATGGTTCCCTGGTTCGCGGGGTGCCTGGTCTTTCTCCTTGCACAGCTGGTTTTCGCCCCCCCCGCGTCGGCGCTTCTCTACAGTTGGCCCACGACCGTAACGGATGACAAAGGAGACACCGCGGTCAAGCAGAAAGATATCCTCTCGGCTTCGCACGCCTTCGATGGATCATTTCATTACTTCCGGATCGACATGCTGCGGGAACCCCGGTGGAAGGCGGCCGAGACCTACGGCTTCTTCATCGATTCGAAAGCGGGGGGCGCCGATCCGACCGGCAGCAACCTGATCTCCGGAGGCCTTTCCGGAATCGATTTCATCGTCAGCACCGACTACTCCATCACCGGTGTGCCCGGGGCCCGAACGTTGACCACCAATCCGGCTTTCAAGCAGTGGGCCGGAACCGATTTCACCGGGATCACGGATGGGGGGCTTGCGTTTCTGCAATCCGAACGGGTCCTGGAGTGGAAGATCAACAAGAATTACTTCGACTCCCCCTTTACCTTCTGGGCGGCGAGCCTGAAACCCGGCAATTCCCCCGCAACGACGTATGACCTAACCTCGAACGCCGTTACGACCCCGATCCCCGGCGCCGCCTGGCTCTTCGCCACGGGCGTACTGGCGCTGGCCGGCCTGAAAAGAAAAACGACGCCCGCGTCGTAATTTCTCCCCCGAGCGGAAATCCGGTGGGCAGGGCCATGACGGCCCTGCCTGCCGTTCCCCCCTTGCGGTTCGTCCCTCACGAAAGCTTCTTGTCGGCGCACGGGGGATTCCCCTGGATGAGTTCCTTGCGACCCCGGTTTCCCAGCCATACCAATTCCGAAGCCAAGTTTCATTTCTGTTGTTTCTGCAGATTTCCGCAATGTCGGGCATTGGGAAAAATCTTCTTGTCTATCATAGGTTTACATTCCTTTTTGTTGCGGGCATGGGGTATGCAGATACCAGCGGTACATTCAGACACGGTAAGCGCACCGAACGACACGCCACCATCGAGGAGGCAAACATGTTGCGCAAAACGGGCAGATCGGTTGTTCCCTGGTTCGTAGGGGGGTTGGCATGCGTTCTTGCCTTCGGTTTGGCGGTTCCCCCTGCCTTTGCGTCCTTTGTCTTCAATTGGAGTTCTCCGGGGGTCATTTCCCACGTGGACACCGATACGAACCCCCCGGGTCCGGTCCCCGATTCCGCCGGACAAAACATCTCCAAGGTATGGTGGGGATGGGCCAGCAATGCCCACTATTTCCGCATGGACCTTGCGGCGACCCCCACGGTTTCCGATTTTGCGGACCGGTACGGCATCCATGTCGATTTCAAGAGCAACGTCGGCAATCCGCTCTATTCCGGAATCGATACCCTTCTGACAAGCGAGTTCAACGGCTCGGCCTACACCCCGTTGCTGAAGGCATGGGACGGACATAAATTCGCGACCGTCAACGATCCGATCCTTTCCTGGACCGGGTTCGATTTCCAGCGCTCGGGGAACACCCTCGAATGGAAGATCTTCGGCAATGCGACGATTTTCAACTGGTGGGGAGTGACCGAAAAAGAGGGCGGCCTGATGGACGTCTCCTCCAAGGTGACCACCACCCCGATCCCCAGCGCCGCCTGGCTCTTCGCCACGGGCGTCCTGGCGCTCGTCGGCCTGAAAAGAAAATCGACCGACAATACGTAAATTCTCTCCCAAGCAGGAGTCGGCAGGCAGGGCCGCTATGGCCCTGCCTGTTCCTTCTGGTCGAGGTTTGGTTGGCTTTGGAGTTCTCCCACGATTCGGTCCTCCCGGCGATTTCGAGCCGGATGGGCGGTAGCCTGGGCCGGCACGGATAGGTAAAGGGGTGAACAAAAGGGGCCGATCCTTCCGTCGGCCCCCGGCGTACCGAACGGAAAAAACCCATTACACTTCCGACCCCTGAGAGCGGTAACCAGCCTGATGTCCGACGTGCCGGTCCCGTGAATTCCGATCCGATCCGCTGTGGCCCTTGGTCTTTCCTCTGATGAAGATGTGTCCTCTTTGTAGATACTCCGGGGAGTCGATGCCATGAGAGCCCGCATCCGGAAGTGGGGGAACAGCCTGGCCCTGCTGTGCCCGATCGTAGATCGGGGGAAGGGGTATCCCTTCGAGGTCCAAATCCCTGCGCGCATGAAGGTGTCCGGGGCGGTCCTCTCCGACCAGGTGAAAAGCCTGAACTGGCGGGCCCTCGACCTGGAGCTGATCTGCCGGCTGCCCGAGGAGACCGTTTCGAGGGTCTTGATGAAAGCCGCCACCCTGCTGTCGAAATGATGCAACCCTTCTCCATAACCATCGTCGCCGGGGCCCGGCCCAACTTCATGAAGATCGAGCCGATCGTGCGCGCACGAATGCCCGAAAGAATTCGGCCCTGGCATCCGGCGTCGATCTGCGGATTTCGATCGTCCACACCGTGCAGCATTACGACGAGAACATGTCGGAGGTTTTCTTCCGGGAACTTGCGATCCCTAAACCCGACCAGCACCTGGAGGTGGGCTCGGGAAGCCACACGGAGCAGACGGCGAAGATCATGGTGGCCTTCGAGAAGGTACTTCAGGTGAATCGGCCCGAATGGGTCGTCGTCGTGGGGGATGTGAACTCCACGATCACCTGCGCGCTCACCGCGAAGAAGATGGGGGTGAAGGTGACGCACGTGGAAGCGGGCCTCCGGTCGTTCGACATGACGATGCCCGAGGAGATCAACCGCAAGCTCACCGACGCCATCTGCGACCTGCTCTTCGTCACCGAGGAATCGGGCGTCCGCAGTCTGCGCGCGGAGGGAGTGAGGGAGGAGAAGATGATCCTCGTCGGCAACGTGATGATCGACAAGGGGTGGCCAGCAGCGTCCTGATATTAAGTGCGGTGCATCCGCGTATAAAGAGCAAAGTTCAATCCCATCTCCGGCTAGCATTAAGAGAAAAAGACGGTTCTTGGTGAATCATGCGATGGTAACAACCTTCGGTGACGCGTTTTCCGTGGTTTGTGAATGACGAGTTAAAGGGGACTAAACGATGGGAAAAAATTTCGCTCTGATCGGCGCTGGCGGGTATGTTGCACCACGACATATGAAAGCCATCCGTGACACAGGGAACAATTTAGTGGCGGCCATCGATAAATCGGATTCCGTTGGAATACTCGACAGCTTCTCTCATGACATTTCCTTCTTCACGGAATTCGAACGTTTTGACCGGCACGTTGAAAAACTGCGCCGCAGTGGTGATGAAAAGAGACTGCACTATGTCACCATATGCTCGCCGAATTATCTCCATGATGCTCATATGCGTTTTGCCCTGCGTGTTGGGGCTGATGCTATTTGCGAAAAGCCTTTGGTTCTGAATCCATGGAACCTGGATGCTTTGGCAGTATTTGAAAAAGAGATGGGCCGCAAGATCTATAATATCCTGCAACTGCGCGTTCATCCTTCAATTGTCGGGCTTCGGGAAAAGGTTGCAAGCACACCCGATGGCAAGCGGTACGCTATCGACTTGACATACATTACCAGTCGCGGACGTTGGTATTTCACCTCATGGAAAGGTGACATACAAAAATCCGGTGGAGTTGCGACGAATATCGGGGTCCACTTCTTTGATGTGTTGATATGGGTTTTTGGAAACGTGCGATATCACGAAGTGCACCTTTCCGAACCAGCGCGGATGAGTGGGATTATCGAGCTGGAAAAGGCGTATGTGCGCTGGTTCATGTCAGTTGACGGGGCGGATCTCCCGGAGCAAGCCGTAGCAGCAGGAAAATCTACCTTCCGCTCAATGACGGTAGATGACGAAGAGATCGAGTTTTCTGATGGATTTACCGACCTTCATACCGTCGTCTATCGTGAGATCTTGGCGGGGAGAGGATTTAGCATCGAAGA
>Ga0209641_10001430_pt1 | contig 21402 bp, 19 predicted proteins | sample RifCSP16_1_FD_184022 | JGI IMG/M metagenome (GOLD analysis project Ga0209641, IMG submission 184022) | Soil microbial communities from Rifle, Colorado - Rifle CSP2_sed 16_1 (SPAdes) (version 2) | ecosystem: Environmental > Terrestrial > Deep subsurface > Rock core/Sediment | place: Rifle... | reverse complement strand
AGTCAGAGCAGCATGCCTTTCGGAAGCGGCGTCAATGGAGAGACGAAAAAAAATTCGTCACGGGAGCCGTCTGCCCTTGACAAGCCGGGGCCTCATAAGGGTTATACGGTGCTGAATCTCTCGATTCCGTGCCACTGGTCTTTCATTCACCGACTTGGAACTGCGCACCTATTGAGGCATGGCAAGTGGGTCGGCATGGCGATGCACCAGCTTCCAATTTCCGGCTTCCAGCCGGAACACACTGGTGGCACGAACAGATATCTTGGTCATTTCCTCGCTTCCGGCAAACTTCGCTTCCCCGCTCTCAACTTCGGCAACGCACGCGAGATTGTCTGAGACATACTTCTCGACGAGCTCAGCGTTTGCATTCCGCCCGTCGCGATATTTGGATGCGGCGATGGCCAAGCGCGCTTCAACGTTCTTGCGACCTCTACCAAATGGACCAAAGGGATTGCCAAGCGTCACGTCTTCGGCCTCGCTGAATAACCCGAGGTATCCACGTTGGTCGCCCTTGAGGATCGCAGCTAGCGCTTCGTGGCTTGCTTCGATGGCGCTCTCCAGGGTTGGAGTGTTCATTTGTCAGTCTCCTTGGGTCCTGGCTTCGCGGTATAACGATTTGCATAAGGCGCTGCGCAAGTGCGTAGCTCTTGCGCAGTCGTGTGAGCGAAGCGAACGAACTTGATGCAATGGTTAGAACTCATTGTTTGATTAACTGAAATGCACACTTGATTCCACGCGCCTCCAGATCCTTCAGCAACGCACGATTTGCAGATTCGACCGATTCTCGCGACGCCGAAGCTAGTGGAGGGCCATCATGTTCATGCGTGTCATAGACCGTTCGCACCGGAACGAGGTCATCTCCGCACTTAACCGTTGTACCGAAGTAGCTACCCTGAATCTTGCCAATGCCCCAAAGTGTTTGTTCGCCCCACCCGTTGTACCACGACAAGAACTCCTTGCGTTCTTGCGGAGATGCAACGCCAACTACCATCACCACAACTATCAGTAAGGATTTCATGAGTTCTAACGAATAGGCTTTTATCCGTCGTGCGGCAGCAGGCACGGCGGATAAAACCAGTTGAACTGAACCGCGGATCTTCACCGCTATGGGGATTCTAGTCCTGGCGAGGGTGGCGGGCAAGTCGATTCAGGGCGGCGAGCAGGGCCCGGCAGGGGCGACGGGGCGGGATGCGGGCGGGGCGGCGGCCCGCGGGCGCGTGGCTGGAGCCCACGCGAGGGCGGCTGGGTGGGGGCGGAGATCACCGGGGCGGAGGGGGAGCGGCTGATCCGGGCTGGGATCAGGGAGACCCGGTGGGGGCCGACGGCGGCGGGCGCGCCTCACGACGTGTCCCAGACCGGCGGCAGGATCTCGGTGACGCGCAGCCGTCCCCGCTGGCAGACGGGACAGCGTTCGATATCGAGCCCGGTCAGGCGCAGCATCAGGGCGCGGACGGATTCCGTGGCTGGCGGGGCGGGGGCGGGCGGCTGGGCGAGCAGGCGCCGGCAGCGCGCAAGCTTCGCGTGACGAGTGCGGTTGGCAAGGAGACCAAAGTGCCGGATGCGGACGAAGCCGTCGGGGACGACGTGGAGGAGGAAGCGGCGGATGAACTCCTCCGCCTCCAGCGCCATCACCTTCAGGCGATCGCCGTCGGCGTAGTCCCGCCAGCGGAAGCGCACGATCCCGTCGTCGAGGCTGACGAGGCGCTCGTTGGAGATGGCCACGCGGTGGGTGTAGCGGCCGAGGTACTCGAGCACCTGTTCGGGACCGGCGAAGGGGCGTTTGGCGTAGACGACCCAGTCCTGCTGTCGGAGCGGCGCGAGCCAGGCGGCAAACGCGGCGGGCTCCGCGAGCGGGGCAAGCGACCCGGTGAAGACGAGCTTGTGAGCCTCGACGGCGCGGCGGAGCGCGTCGAGGTATTTGCCTCGGAAGACCCGCGCGAGCGCGCGGACGGGGAAGAGAAACCCCCGCGGCGCGGAGATCCAGCGCGAGCCATCGGGGGCGAGGGCGCCCCCCGTGACGACGCAATGCAGATGGACATGCTGAGACAGGTTCTGCCCCCACGTGTGCAGGATCGCCGTCACCCCGAGCTCGCCACCGAGATGGCGGGGATCGTGGGCGAAGGCGGCGAGCGTGTCGGCGGCCGCGTGGAAGAGCAGGGTGTAGAGGAGGCGCGGATTGCCCTGGGCGAGCGGGTTCAGCGCGTGGGGCAGGGTGAACACCACGTGGAAGTACTCGACGGGCAACAGCTCCGCCCGCCGCGCCTCGAGCCAGCGCACTTTCGCGAGGGTCTGGCATTTGGGGCAGTGCCGGTTGCGGCACGAGTTGTAGCTGATGCGGTCGGCCCCGCAGGCGTCACACGTGTCCCGATGCCCGCCGAGCGCGGCGGTGCGACACGTCTCGATCGCGCGCATGGCGCGGCGCTGGGCGCGGCTCAGCCGGTGGGTCTGCCGATACCGCGCCCCCTGGGCGCGGAAGATCGCGGCGACCTCCACGGCGCGGGGTCGGCCCGTCGCCGGCGCCTCGACAGGCGCCCGCGCCGAGCCCATGGGCTACGCGGCGCCGCTCGGCTCGGGCAGATCCAGAGGCGAGCGGGTGCTGACGAGGCGCCCGTGGCTCAGGTGGAAGTAGCGCATCGTGGTCGAGATGTGGCGATGGCCGAGCAGGCGCTGCACGGTGTGCAGGTCCGTGCCCGCTTCGAGCGAGTGGGTGGCGAAGGCGTGGCGGAGCGCGTGGATGCCGCCCCGCTTGCGGATCCCGGCGCGCAGTTTCGCCATCGTGTAGATCTTCTGCGCGACCGTGATGTCGGTCGGGCGCGTGCCCTGGCGATTCGGGAAGAGCCAGACGCGCGGCGGCGCGATCTGCCAAGAGGCGCGCAGCTCGGTGAGCAGACGCGTGGACAGTGGCACGTAGCGATCTTTGCCCCCCTTACCCTGCTCGACCCGGATCGTCATGCGCTCGGGATCGAGGTCGGACACCTTCAGCGCCACCACTTCGCTCACGCGCAGCCCCGCAGCGTACGTGGTCGCCAGCAACAGCCGGTGCCACGGGTGCGTGCACGCGTGTAGGAGCCGCCAGACGTCCTCGCGGCTCAGGATCTCCGGCAGTGTCTGCGGCTGCTTGGGCGCGGGGACGTGAAAGTCGGTGCGCGGGTGGCCGAGCGTCACGTGGTAGAGGAAGCGGAAGGCGTGGGCCGCTTGGCTGCACGTGCTCCAGGATCGTTTGCGCTCCTGGATCAGGTAGGCGAGGTACGCTTGGACCTCGTCGTTCGTGAGCTGATCCGGGGAGCGCCGGTAGTACTTCGCCAGCCCCACCACGGCGCCGAGGTAGGCCTCGTGGGTGCGCGGCGAGAACCCGCGCAGCGTCATGTCGCGGATCATCCGGGTACGCAGCTCGCTCATGGGACACCTCCATGGTTGAGGGTGGACGGCTCGAACCAGTGGAGGTGATTGTGGATCGACGAACGATCAGGCGCGAGCGGATCCCGACGACGTGATCAGGAAGAGGGACGAGCCTTCAGAAAGGAATGATCGATCTACCGCGTCAGCGGTTTAGTTCAACCATTGAGTAGGCTGACCGGCCCTAGTATTGATAGGGCCGGTCAGCCTATCACGTCCTTGGGACTCCAAGGAGTGACGCGATTTTCCCGCTGTCTCAAGGAGTTGTCAAGGATCTCCCAACACCGTCGTTGCCGACAAACGCTGGTCAGCCTATTAATGTTAGGGCCGACCGGCGTTTCGTGCGTCTGCGGCTCGTCATGGGCGAGGACGCGGCGCACTCGCTCCTCGTCCCGCCCTGCGTTGCGGGAGGACATGCTCGGATGCTATGCTGCCCCAGACTCAGGCGATGCCGATCAATATACTCAAGCGATCAGGACCGCTGCATGACCGACGACCGAAACACAAACAGTAAGTCACCGGGGTGGCAGAGCGTGGAACCCAGGCAGGCTGCCTCATTCAGCGACGATGGCGTTGATCTCACGCTGATCCGATGGATGCTTCGATTAACGCCGGCGGAGCGGCTGAGGGTACTTCAGCAGACTCTCCGGTCGATCGCGACGCTCCGCGATGCCAGACGCAAGCCCTGACTTTCTGGCGATCCTTCGCGTTTTTTCGGAGCATCAAGTCGACTTCGTCGTGATCGACGGGGTGTGCGCAGTCCTCCATGGAGCTCCGCTTGCGACATTTGACCTTGGCAGGGTGTTGAAAAACACCCTGCCAGTGCAGGCTGTTCAAAAAGGTCCAGATGCAAGGCGGCGAGGAAGTGAGGAGTGAGACGTACTTAGTCGTACGTTGCAACGACGAGCGACGAAGCCAACGCCGCAGATGGGCCTTTTTCAACAGCCTGTTGATATCATCCACTCCTGGGCGCCACGGAACCTGGAACGTCTTCATGCAGCGCTGACATCCTTGGGCGCCTACTACCGCGAACACTCAACGACGCGTCCTATCCCCCAGATTGACCATCTCACGGGGCCTGGTCACCATTTGCTGATGACACGCGCTGGTCCTCTCGATGTGCTGGGGGAGGTCGTCGGGGGTAGGGTTTACGAGGATCTTGTGGGCCAGATCGTGGAGTTCGAGATTGACCAGGGTTTGCGAATCCGCGTTCTTTCTCTTCCAGCCTTGATCTCCTTGAAGGAAGAGACCGGCCGCGAGAAGGACGTTGCGGTGTTACCGCTCCTTCGGAATACGCTTCGGGAGCAGGCGCGCGGAGAGGGTGGAGGAGGTTAGCTGGAGGCGATTGTGCGGTCGTTCTTGCGGCGGAGATAAACCGTGCGGGCGCCCCAGACGGCGCCGACCACGACCAACACCATGATCGGGCCGGTGTAGAGCATGAAGTTGGTGCGCGCCGTGGTCTGATGCTCGGTTCTCAATCGATCGGCCTCGTCGCGGATGCGGCTGGAGTGACCGAGCACTTCGGCATAGCCGTACCACCACGCGTAGTCCGGGCTCATGTGGAAGGCGCCCTTGTAGGACTTGAGATTGGCGAAGAAGAACATGTCGAAGTACTCGCGCTCGATCGGCTGGACGTCGTAGTACAGTCCGGCAGGCCAGAAGGTGCCACCGGCCACATCCTCGACCGCGGTGTAGCGCGGTCCGGGAAGAAGCCCCGCTGAGAGCGAGCGGCGGTGGGGCTCGATGATCTTGTCCTTGAAGAGCCCGCGCAGACTCTCCCGCGCCTCAACGACAAGGGCGTCCCCCATCAGCTTGTGTGCATCGGCCCCCTCGAGATACTCCCGCGCCTTCACCTCAGCGTGGCAGTTGAGGCAGACCCTGATCATCTCGTTTCGCTTGGCGCGATTCTCATCGCTCCTCGTGATGTCTTCAAGCTGGCCGAGGGCGGGCTGCACGCCCATCCCCCAAATGATCTTCTTCGTCATGTTGTGGCTGATTGAGCGCTTGCCGTCTTTGTCAACGTAGAGCATGTGGCAGTAAGCGCAGGTGGGAGCGTTGTAGGAGGCGTCCGTCATCGTCTTCGACCAATCCCACTTCGGGCCGTCGGTAAGATAGATCGCGCCGTGCTTGGAAGTGGAGTACGCCTCCCAGTTCGGATGATCGGGTCCCATGTGGCAGGTCATGCACGCCTCAGCCCGGCGCGCCTCCGCGGGGTCGAAGCGATGGCGGGTATGACAGGCGATGCAGCCGTTCCGGTAGGGGAGGCTTGAGAGATCGGTGTACCTTTTCTCCTTGTCGTCCCAGAACGGCTCATCCGTGGCCCCGGCTTGGGCGTGGCACGGGTCGCACCCCATCTCCATCACCTTCCGCGGCATCTGCGCATAGTGGGGGACCTTGATGTTCCGGTCCCAGTTTCCCCCGATGTTGGCGGGCCCTGGCCCGTACGAGTGGCCGAGATCTGTCACGTGCTCCTTGTAGATCTGGGCGTGGCACGCCCCGCAGACTTTCTCCGAGACGCGCCCCTTGACGTGAGTGATCTCGGTGTGGTTGGTCCCGTGGCAGACCGCGCAGGAATTCGCTTCAGGCGTCGTTGCAAGGACGCGTGGATTCTGCCTTCCAGGCTTGTACATCGCGGATGACGTGTACTGAGCAGCGAGGATCGGGTTCGTCTTCTTGTGACACTCCACGCACGAGGCCGCGGTCTGCTCGCCCTTCGGTGGCTCAGTCAGCTTGTCCCGCTTGGCGGTGAGCGACTTGAGGTAGCCATGAATTCTCTGGAGCTGCTCGTCGGTGACGACCGAGGGCGGGAACGGCGGCATCTGTCCACGCGGAGCCCTCACCTGCTCCTTCAATTGTTCAAACGAGAGCGGCGTGTTGGCCAGGTCCGGTCCGGCACCACCATGGGCGCCCACCCCATGACAGCCGATGCATCCCTTCTGGATGAAGAGTCGCTCTCCATCGGCCGCAGCCTGGGCAGACGCTTCGACACCCCAGAAGAGCACGAGGACGAGGAGGACGGGAGGAAGAGGATTCATCGGATCTTCGCCGGGGCAATAGTAGCCAAACCGCTCGGCCCACGTCAAGAAATTCGACGTGCGGGTCTTGAAAGAGTCACCCACTTCCCAGAGCTCTTGCCGTGAGATCGGGTGGAATCACGCGCTGTGTCCGCACGTGCTCGGCGTCACCCGCCGTCGCCCCTTTTCCTTGACAGACAGTTCGTCCGCGCCGTACCGTCGAAGCTGATGCGCGTTCCCGGAGGGGCCGACGCGGTGATCGCGGCGCAGGTCGTTCGCTTGCTGGAGGTGCAGGCCGCGGAGCCGGAGCACTACCTGATCCACGTGTCGCGCCTGGCCTCACCTCGCGACCCGGCTGAGGAAGGGTCGTGAACGACGGGTGCGTGCTGGTGGTGCGCCACGGCGAGGGGCGCGGGCGCCTGCCCGGGTATCTGGATGCCGTCTTCGCGCGGCTTGCCGCGACCTCGCCAGCGCTGCGCGCGCGCCTGCGCTTCCACGCCACGGGCGCGCCACCGCCGCCGCTTGACGGCGTGCGCGCGGTGGTCTTCCTGCTCGCCGATCCACTGCGCGAGCGCTATCCCGCCTGCTACGCCGAGGCGGGAGCCCTCGCGGCGCGGGCGCGCGCGGCCGGCGCCCGGGTGCTGAATCCTCCCGAAGCCCTCTCGCACAGCATCAAGAGCGTCCAGGCCGGCCGCTGGCGTTCCGCGGGCGTGCCCACGCCCGATGCCGTGCGCTTCGAGAGCCGCGAGGAGCTGACATCGCACGTGGCGCGGCTTGGCTATCCCATTGTGATCCGCGGCGACGCGCTCCACGCGCAGGAGGGGATCCGCGTCTGCCGCAGCGCGCGGGAGCTGGATGCGATCCCCGAGGGCGCGCTGCGCCTCCCGGGCGCCGTGAGCCCCCTCGTCGATGTCCGTCAGGGCTTTCGCGCGACCGCCCCGCGCGGCCCCTACGCCCGCTTCTTCCACAAGAAGCGGCTGCTCGTGCTCGGCGACCGGATCCGCACCAAGCACGTCTTCTTCGCGACGCAACCGATCGTGAGCTCGGATTCCTCCTTGTTTCAAAGGGCACACCGATGGCCGCGGCTGGCGCGCCTCGTTCCCGCGCTGCGCGCCTGCGTGCGGGAGGATCTCGCGTACTGGGGCCACCGCCAAGAGCATGCCGAGCTGATGCGCCGGGCGTTGGCCGCCCTGGGCCTCGACTTCGCGGCGATCGACTACAGCACCCTCGGCGACGGAGGCGTCGTCCTGTGGGAGGCGAATCCCTACCCGTTTTTGCCGGCCGAGGTGGACATCATGCTGGGCCGGTGGCGGCGGGCCGCGGAGCGCGTCGCGAGCTATCACGATGCGGTGGGCCAGCTGTTCACCGACGTGCTCGAGGCTCCAACCCGCCTGAGCGGGTCCAGCGTGCAGAGAGGCTCGTGACGGACGGGGTGCAAGCGCGGGGTCGGATCGCGTCGCCGGTGTGCGAGTGGGCGGTGAGGCCCACGGCCGTGGTCGTCCACGATCCCGCGGCCGCGGGCGCCTTCGATGCGCTCGATCCCGACTCGCCCCCCGAGGAGTTCCTGTTCCGCGAGCGGCCGGACCCGCAGCGCTATGGCGAGCAGCACGCGGCCTTCGTCGCCGAGCTGCGCCGACATCTCGGGCGCGTCTTCCTGCTGAGCGAGCTCGCCGGCGACCACGAGGTTTGGGCTCGAACCGCCCGGAGCCCCAACCAGGTCTTCACCAGGGACTCGCTCATCACGTTGCCATGGGCGCCGAGCGCCTACATCGCAGCCCGCATGCGGCCGGTGCTCCGGCGTCCGGAATCGCGCACCCTGGAGGTCGCCGTGCAGCGCCTCGGGCTTACCGAGCTGGTCCGCCTGCCGGAGCACGTGTTCCTCGAGGGCGGCGACGTCGTCCCGTTCACGCGCGAGGGACGCCGCACGCTGCTCGTCGGCCACGGACCCCGGAGCACGCTCGAGGCTGCGCGCTTCCTGCAGGAAGCGTTGATCCCCGCTCACCTCGACGAGATCATCGCGATCCGGCTGGCGGACTGGCGGCTCAACCTCGACGGCGGGTTCCTCCCCGTGGCCGAGGACGTGGTGCTCTCGGATCGCGAAAGCATCCTGAGTGCCATGCTGCTCGATGCCACCGGCGCGCACCCATTCGATCTCTGGGGCTTGCTGCGTTCCCTCGGCGTGCGCGTTATCGAGGTCACCCGCTCGGAGTCGGTCGACAGCCAGGCGTGCAACTGCGTGTGTCTCGGCGAGCGGCGCGTGATCCGCTACGACCTCTGCGAGCGGGTCGCCCGCCTCCTCGATCGCCACGACGTGCAGGTCTACTGCGTGCCCGGCTCCGAGCTGGTGAAGGGCCGCGGCGGGCCACGCTGCATGAGCCGGCCGATCTACCTCCCGCTTGATCCGCACTGGGCCCACACTGGAGGGGACTGACCCGGCGCATCGCAGCGCGCGCTTCCCCGGGCACGCGAGCAGCGAGCTGTCAATGGCCTCAATGCGTTCTCGCGGATAACTCCAGCCTCGCGATCAGCGGCGGCAGCCCAGGTGCCTGCGCTTCAATAGTCCATTTGCACTAGAAAAATGAGGCAGTCGCCGGATTTACACAGCGATGCCGCTATCGTACGCTGTGATCGAACACTCGATCAGTGAGCGAACGTTCGATGAAACACACGAAACGAGAGGCAGAGGTATTAAAGGCGGCGGCGGCGGTATTCGCCGCAAGGGGATTCCACCAGGCCTCTGTTCGGGAGATCTCGAACGAAGCCGGGATCAGCCTTGCCGGGCTCTACTACTACTTTCCAAGCAAAGCCGATCTGCTCTTCCGGATCGCGACGAGCGCGTTCGATGTGATCTTGGAGAAGCTCGAAGAGACCCTGGCCGGTGTGAGCGATCCCGAAGAGCGGGTGCGGGTTTTCATTCAAAACCACCTGGAGTTCTTTCTTAATCACATGAACGAGATGAAGGTGGTCACCCGGGAACCCGGCTTCCTCGACGGCGAGTTCCGCGAAATCGTCGCCGAGAAGCAGAGGCGCTATTACGTCAGAAGCATCGAGATCCTCGGAGGGCTGAATGCGACGCACTGGTCGGCCGAGGGGCTCCGGGCGTCGGCCTTGAGCCTTTTCGGGATGATCAACTGGATCTTCACCTGGTATCGGCCTGAGAAGGACGGCGACGCCAAACGCATGGCGGACCAGATGGCTGATCTCTTCCTTTACGGCTTCGTTCAACACAAGAATGGAGTGAGGCATGGGCGCCCCAACTCTGATGAAAATGCCTCAGTCTCGACCGTTCAAGCCGCCGCGGTAATCCAGCAGAACTTATTGAAAGAACAGGAGAAGATCTCAGGGCATCCGTCTTGCACTAGGCCGCGTGCAGGAGAAATCTCGGGAGGAACGAACATGAGCACGGCGAGTTTCGAAGAGTTGATTGAAAGGGCCCGCCAAATCGTTGCTACTCCGGTCGGGGAGGTCGCTTCGGAGTGGAAGCGCTCGCACCCGGGGGGGAAAGTCGTCGGCTGCTTCCCGGTCTATTCCCCCGTCGAGCTGATTCATGCGAGCGGCGCGCTTCCGATCGGCGTGATCGGAGGCGGGAACCAGATCGAGATCGCCCACGCCGACTCACGCTTCCAGTCGTTCGTCTGCTCGATCGTGAAGAGCACGCTCGAGCTGGGGCTGACCGAGAAGCTCAAAGATGTAGACGGAATGTTCTTCCAGTCCATCTGCGATCCCGCCCGGAACCTTGCCAGCGTCTTCAAGCGGAACTTCCCGAAGATGGCGATCGAGTATCTCCACCTTCCCCAGAACATGGGCTCCCCGAGGGTGGAGGAGTACCTGGTGGCGGAATACCGTCGGGTGCTGAATGGGCTCCAGGAATTGGTCGGCCGGACGATCACTGATCAGGATCTCGAGCGGAGCATCGGCCTCTACAACCGGTCGCGCGCGCTGGTCCGGTCGTTTTACGAGGTGAGGCGGAAATCCCCAGAGCGGCTTTCCACCGCCGAGTGTTACCTCCTGGTGCGGGCGGGGACCCTCATGCCGGTTGAAGAGCACATCGCCTTGCTTGAAGCGGCCCGGGTCGCTCTCGACGGGCGGAGCGTGAAGCCCAAGGACCGGATCCGGGTGGTGCTCGAATGCTCCTTCTGCGAGCAGCCGCCCCTCGAGCTGATCGAAGGGTTGGAGGAAGCCGGCTGCTACCTCTTGGACGACGACTTTCTGCTCGGGTGGCGGTGGTTCCTGGGCGATATCGTCGCGGATGGCGATCCCGTGAGAGGGCTGGCGCGCGGCTATCTCGATGGAAGCGTCTACTCCGGTGTCAAGCACGACCTTCGGACACCCAAGGCCAAGCATCTCGTCGACAAGGTCCGAGAGATGAAAGCCGACGCCGTCGTGATTCTCGCCGCTAAGTTCTGTGAGCCTGCGCTCTTTGACTATGCCCTCTATCGAAAGGCCCTCGATGAGGCGTCGATCCCCCACCTCGCGCTTGAGTTCGAGGAGAAGATGTGGGTCTTCGACAAGGCCAGGAGCGAGGTTGAAACCTTCGTGGAATCTATGCTCTTCGAATGAGGAGGGATGGTCATGGCGGAGCCGACTAAGTACCAAGAGCAGATGCACCTGATGCAGAAGGAGATGATGGGCCGCTACTTCGATGAGATGACTCGGATGGCGGAAGGGGGCCCGGGGCAGTCCGCGTACATGCTCATCAGCGGGAACCCCGTAGAGCTGGTCCGTGCCTTCGATTTCCTTCCAATCTATCCGGAAGTCAACGCGCTTCAGATCGCCGCGAAGAAGCAGGCCCTCCCGTTCATCCTGAAGGCGGAGGAGATGGGCTACTCTATCGACAACTGCGCGTACGTCAAGGCTGACATCGGCTGCTTCTTCAGCGGACGGGAAACGCCGTTCGGCACGATCCCGCTTCCGTCCCTCATCCTATGCAACTACGTCGGGTGCAACGTCTATCTGCAGTGGTTCGAGCATCTGGCCGAGTATTATCCGGCTCCTATCTTCAACTTGGACGTCCCGTTCGTGAGAACAGAGTCTGGGGAGCCGAGGCCCGAGGACATCACCTACGTGGTCAGGCAGCTTGAGGATTTGATAGAGCTCTGCGAGAAGATCAGCGGAAAAACGCTGGACTACAAAAAGCTGCAAAAGATCGTCGCTCTCTCAGGCGAGACGGGGGAGCTCTGGTCGAAGATCAAGGAGCTGACGCAGCGGACCCCGTCGCCGTTCGACGCCTACTTCGACTCGGTGACCATGATGGCCCCGCTCTACTGCCTCCGAGGGACTGAGGAGTGCGTCAAGTTTTTCGAGGTCTCCTACAAAGAGCTGCTGGCCAAGGCCGAGGCGAAGACCGGGCCGCTGCCCGAAGAGCGCTTCCGCATTGTCATCGAAGGCCCACCCCCCTGGCCGTATCTCAGAACCTTCCGGGACATGTTCAGCAAGTGGGGCGCCGTTGCCGTGGCCTCCACCTATTCCACGGTGGGAGGGCTCTGGGAGTTCGGGTTCAGACACGACCCGCTCCGGCCGCTGGAGTCGATCGCCCAGCACATGCTCCAGTGGAACGTCACGAATCGGAACTTCCTCCAACGCTACGAGCAGCTTCGGCGCTACGTGGAGGAGTGGTCGGCCGACGCGTTGGTGATCCACTCGGTCAAGAGCTGCCGTCTCTTCTCGGCGGGTCAGGGAGACATGAGGGAGTACTTCACGAAGGAGTTGGGGGTCCCCACGCTCCTGATCGAGTCGGACCTCGAGGACCCTCGCTACTTCTCCGAGGCACAGCTCAAAAACAGAATCGATGCGTTCTTCGAATCACTGGAGCACAAAAAACTGGTCGCAGCCAAGGCGTGATTCCGAGTAAGGGGGGGATTCAGATGATCTACGGCGCAGGCGTGGATGTGGGATCGACTCAGACCAAGGCGGTTATTCTTGACGGGCAGCAACGGATCGTGGCCCGCGCCCTCATTGACACGGGGGCGAACGTGACACGCGCGGCTGAGCGGTCGTTCGACGAAGCATTGCGCGCTGCCGGCCTCAGACGTGAAGAGGTGGCGTACGTGGTGGGCACGGGCTATGGCCGCTACAAGGTGACGTTCGGAGACGCCCAGATCACCGAAATTAGTTGTCACGCGCGGGGAGCGAGCCTGCTCTTTCCGAAGACCCGGACCGTCATCGACATGGGCGGTCAGGATGCCAAGGGGATCAAGATCGGAGAAGAGGGAGACGTGAAGGACTTCGTGATGAACGACAAGTGCGCTGCGGGGACCGGGAGGTTCCTGGCGAACTCCGCCGAGGCGCTCGGGATGCCCATGGACGATATCGGGCCGCTCGCTTTGAAAGCCAAGAACCCCGTGCGGCTCTCCACGGTCTGCGCTGTCTTCGTCGAGTCGGACATCATGTCTTACCTGGGCCAGGGCAAAAAGGTGGAGGACATCCTGGGCGGGGTCCACAGCGCGATCGCGGCCAGAACCATCGCCCTCGTCCGCCGGGTGGGGATCGAGCCTGAGGTCACGTTTACCGGAGGGGTGTCGAGGAACATCGGGATGGTGCGGGCCTTGGAAGAAAAGCTCGGGATGCCGGTCAACGTGAGTCCGGACTCCCACTTCGTGGGTGCCATCGGCGCGGCGATCTTCGCCCTGGAGCGGGCCGCTTCTGCCGCACACGCCGGAACGGCAGCGTGAGAACGTGAAGCGTGAAGAGTGAAGCGTGAAGCGTGGAGTATACGGGGGCGCGGGCGTGGCGTGAGCCCGGGTGCCCGCGCCGAAGAAGGGAAAGCGCTCAGAGGCTCCGTATTCACCAATTGAACGGGGGGAAGGGGAAATGGAACTTGTAGCCGGCATTGACATCGGGTCGAAAAGCACGAAGGCAGTGGTCCTGGATGGAGAGCATCGCGTACTGGGGCGGGGATTGGTCAGGACCCGGCCGGATTTCACCGCCGTCTCTCGGGAGGCTCTGGAGATCGCGCTGAAAGAAGCGTCCGTCGACGAGAAGGAGGTCGATTACATCGCCACCACGGGCTTCGGCCGCTATAACGTCCCGTTCCGCGACCTCCAGATTACCGAGATGACCAGCGTCGCTCGGGGAGCGGCGTTCCTCTTTCCCGGAACGCGCTGCGTGCTCGACATCGGCGCTCAGAGCAGTCGGGCAATCAAGCTGAGAGAGGGCGGGAGGGTCAAGGAGTTCAAGACCAACGACAAGTGCGCGGCCGGGGCCGGCGGGTTCTTGGAGCGGGCCGCGCGTTACCTGGAAATCAAGCTCGAGGATCTCGGCGAGCTGTCGCTCCGGGCAGACAAACCCCAGACGATCTCGAGCGTCTGCGCGGTGCTGGCCGAGTCGGAGATTATCAATCACGTGAGCTCGGGGCAGTCGGTGGAAAACATCGTCCGTGGGATCCATGACTCTCTGGCCTCGCGCGCGATGACGCTTCTCTCCCGCTTTGGGCTCGATGGGGAGCTGACCTTCGTGGGAGGAGTGGCGCACCAGGCCGGGATGGTGAAGGCGCTCGAGGCCGCGGCCAAGAGGCCCGTCAACGTTCCCCAGGAGCCCGAGATGGTCGGCGCCCTGGGGGCCGCGCTCCTGGCCCTTCAACGATTGCAGAAGCGTGACGCTGCGCGCGCCGCGTGAAGGAGATGCGCGATGTGGGTGCCGCTGACACCTCTTGATTTCTACCGTCGAAGCCGTCGCCTATTCGCCAGAAAGTGCGGGGTGGTGGATCAGGAGCGACGGCTCTCCTTCGGAGAGTTTGGCAACAGAGTAGAGCGCCTGGCAGGGGCGCTTCGGACGATGGGGCTCAAGCCAAAGGAGCGGGTCAGCACCTTGACCCCGAACAGTCACCATCTCCTGGAGGGCTTTTATGGGATCCCGCTGGCTGGAGGTGTGATCAATCCGGTCAACCCGCGCTTGGCTCCGCTCGAGATCGCTCAGCTCCTCAACGATGCCGGCTCACGAATCCTTTGCTTCCACAAGGAGTTCACGCCGATTGTCCGCCACATCCTCGGGAATCTGAAAATGGTCGAGCAGTTCGTGATCCTCGAAGGCGATCCGAGGACTCTCGACTTCCCTGCTGTCGAGTATGACACTCTCTTGGAACGCGCAACGCCATATACCCCAGACCTTGCCGGACTGGACGAGGATGCGCCGATGGCCCATTTCTATACCACCGGCGGGATGGTCGAGCCTCACGGCGTGCTTCTCTCACACCGCACGCTTGCCCTTCATGCCCTGTATGCGGTGATTGCCCACGGGCTCAGGGAGGAGGATGTGAGCCTCTGCTCGGTCCCGTTCTCTTACATGAATGGCGGCGGAAATCCCCAGGTGAACCTGGCCGTGGCGTCGACCTCCGTCATCGCGCGACGGAATGATCCGGAGACATTACTGCGGCTGGTCGAAGGAGAGCGAGTGACGGTCTGGATTACCACCCCGATGGTGCTGAGGCGCCTTCTGGCATCGCCGCAGCTCGACCAGTCCAATCTCTCCAGCCTCCGCCTGATCCTCTCAGGTGGGGCGCCGCTCTCTCTCGCAATGGTGAGAGAAGTGGAGAAGCGAATCGGCTGCCGTTGCGTTCAGGTCTACGGGCTCACTGAAACCTCTCCGACCGTCACCGCGGCCTTTCCGAAGCAGACGACAGCACCAGAGGATCGGCAGCGCTGTCAGGCCACATCAGGTCTTCCAATACTCGGTGTGGAGGTCGCAGTGGTCAACCCAGAGAGTGGACATGAGGTGCCGGCTGACGGGGAGACTGTCGGAGAGATCCTGGTGCGAGGCAACGGAGTCATGACAGGCTACGCCCGCGATCCAGAGGCCACTCAGGAGGCGCTGCGGGGTGGGTGGCTCCACACCGGAGATCTCGCCACCGTGGACCAAGAAGGCTACCTCACCATCACGGGACATAAAAAGGACGTGGTGCTCGTCGGAGGGATGAGCGTCTCGGCAAAAGAGATCGAAGCAACGCTCGCCTCTCACCCAGACATTGTCCAGTGCACCGTCATTGCGTCTATCGACCCGGAACGAGGAGAGGCACCTATCGGCTTAGTCGTCCTCCGCAACGATGCCCGGGTCACCGAGCGAGATCTCATTGACTATGCGAAAGAGCGGCTCGCGTGGTTCAAAGTCCCACGGAGTATTCAGTTCCTGGGGAGTCTCCCCATGACGGAGTCAGGAGAGGTCCTGAAATCGGAGCTTCGAACGTTCTACGCCAATCCCTAATGGACGTGAAGCGTGAAACATAAGACGAAGAGGGGAAGGAAGAGCGCGGTCGTGGCGCAGACCTGGTCCGTAAGCACAAGGCTCTGAATGCACATGAGCACGGGCGGGCCACAGCCCCGGGGGCCCGTGCTGCAATAAGCGAGGATTCGGAAGGGGGGGGGAGCCCCCCTCCGAGCAAAAGGAGGAATACTTTCGTGAAGATCGCGACATTTGACGATTGGGTCGACCTGTTCCATGCGTGGCAGAAAGAGATCGGGTACGACTCCAAGCTGTTGGGTGACTACCGGTTCGAGGCCAAGCTCGGGGAGACGCCGTCGGAGATCGAGTTCGGCGACTACCGCGGCCAATCGAAATGGGAACGGCTGACGGAGATCCCTGACCAGCGCGTTCGGGACTCGCTGCTTCATCTCATCGTCTACCAGGGCGACACCGAGTTCGCCTCGGTGGAGCAGCAGAAGCGCCTCATCGACTCCGCGCCGTCCGATTATGACTTGCAGAGCCTTGTCAAGATCAACCGGGAGGAGATGAGGCATGGCGTCCAGATGTGCTACCTCCTCGCGAACTACTTCGGCTCTGCGGGTCTGATCGAGGCGCGAAAACTCTTGGAGCGGCGGGCAGGGAAGAACCGTCTGCTGAGCGCATTCAACCTCCCGGTCACCCACTGGCTCGACTTTTTCTGCTACACCCAGTTCATGGATCGGGACGGGAAGTACCAGCTCACCATGCTCTCGCACTCGGCCTTTGCGCCGCTGGCGAAGAGCATGGGCCCGATGCTGAAAGAAGAGTTCTATCATCTCCTGACGGGCAACACCGGGCTCCAGCGGATCGTGAAGGCGGGACAGATCCCCATCCCGATCATCCAGAAATACTTTAACAAGTGGGTGCCCGCCTGCTACGACCTCTTCGGCACTGACCACTCCTCCACGGCCCACTGGGCGTACGTCTGGGGGCTCAAGGGACGGTATGACGAGTTGACGAACCAGGAGCCAGCCGCGAAAGACCGGCTCAACGACCTGTCGAGAGCTCTCTACCATCAGGAGCTTCAAGGGCTCACCAATGTCCTGAACAGTTTGGTCCCTGAGGGGAAGACGAAGCTCATTATCCCGGATGAAAAATTCCATCGAGAGCTTGGAGCGTGTGCGGGGAAACCCTACAGCGTGACCGGCGAGCTCCTGAGCGAGGCAGAGTACGCGCGCCATCTCGCAGAAGTGCTCCCTTCACCCGACGATGAGTTGATCTTGGAAGGGATCTTCAAAGAGCGCGATTGGATCATTCCCGTCACCCACAAGCAAGCCGAAGCGGTGGGAAGCAATTAAGGAGACAGACATGAAGCTTCAGGGGAAGGCCGCAATCGTTACCGGCGCCGGTCGCGGGATTGGCCGGGGCATCGCGCTCGCGCTGGCCCAAGAAGGCGCCCAAGTCGCGGTGGCAGACATCATCCGCGAGAATGCCGAGTCAGTGGAGAAAGAGATCAAGGCTCAAGGGGTGAAAGCGCTCGCGATCCAGGTGGATCTCACGAAGCGCGCTGAGGTCAACCGGATGGTCGACACCGTCCTCGGGCAGTTCGGTCAGATCGACATCCTCGTGAACAACGCGGGATGGGACAAGGTGCAGCCGTTTCTGGAGAGCGAGGAGGAGACCTGGGACAGAGTCATCGCGATCAACTACAAGGCCCTGCTCTACACCTGCAAGGCCACCATCCCGCACATGGTGGCTCACGGCGGAGGGAAGGTCGTCAACATCGCCTCCGACGCGGGGCGCGTCGGGTCCACGGGTGAAGCGGTCTACGCCGGCACCAAGGGCGCGGTGATCGCGTTCTCGAAGTCGCTCGCCCGGGAAGTGGCGCGCCACCAGATCACGGTGAATGTTGTCTGCCCTGGCCTGACGGAGACGACGCTCCTTGATGAGAGCCGCGAGGCGATGCCGAAGGTCATTGACGCGATCACGAAGTCGATTCCGCTCAGACGGACAGGGCAGCCCGAGGATATTGCGAAGGCCGTAGTGTTTTTTGCCTCGCCGATGGCCGATTACGTCACCGGGCAGGTGCTTTCAGTCAGCGGCGGCCTGACGATGGCGGGATAATTCGGGAATCGGGGCTCGGGGTCCGGGGTTCGTGATCCGAAATCAATGCGAGCCCCTGGCGCCGGTCCCCGGACCCCGAATTGGTTCTCGGCGCGCGGAGGTATTGAATCGCACAGGAGGAGGAACGGGTTATGGCGAATGACGTGAAGGCTATCGACATCATGTACTACGTGGCGACGCCGGAGTTCATCGCCAAGTGGACCGATGCCAAGAAGGGCGAGCTGATCTGCAGGATGGAGCGGGCGATCGGCAGCCTGCCTCAGTTCGAATCGATCCCGGCGATGATCGCCAAGATGGATGAGGCCGGCGTCGAGAAGGTCTTCATCACCCAGACCAAGATGTGGTCGTACTGGAACAAGTGGATGTACATGGACACCCAGCTCGAGGAGGTCCTCCAGTACACCGAGAAGTACCCGAACCGGTTTGTCGGGCTCGCAGGATACAACCCGTTTCGGATCAAGGAAAGCCTCGCCGAGATCGAGAAGGCCGTGACGAAGCACGGCTTCAAGGGCGTCTACGTCCACATCTACGGCTTCGACATTCCGCTCCACGACAAGAAGATGTACCCGCTTTACGCCAAGTGCGTTGAGCTTGATGTTGCAGTATCAGTTCAGGCGGGGCACGTGCTGGAGGCGATGCCGAGCGAGCATGGCCGCCCGATCTATCTCGACTACGTGGCCGCGGACTTCCCGACGCTCCGCATCCTCGGCGCTCACACCGGATGGCCGTGGGTCGAGGAGCTGCTGAGCGTCTGCTACAAGTGGGACAACGTCTGGTTCGGGATTGACGCCTGGATGCCGAAGTACCTCAAGCCCGAGGCGATCAACTTCATCGGGAGCCGCATGGGCCAGGACCGCGCGGTCTGGGGGACCAACGGCCTGCCGTGGAAGGAGAGCCTCGATCAGGTCGATCAGATCGGGCTCAAGCCTGACGCGAAGCGAAAGCTGCTGCGTGACAATGCGATCCAACTCTTCAAGCTCTAGCGCCATGTCGATATGCGTCGCCTCACTGCGTTCTCGGTCGTCGGGACTCCTCAACGTACAACCGCGTACGCCTCCGGGTCCCTCCTCCCTCGGGCCTTGTGATGCTCGCATCTCAACATGGCGCAAGACGTCCGATGTCAGATCTCAGATCGCCGAACTCGGGAAATCCGACATCCGAGATCCGTGATCCGACATCCGTGAGCTGACATCTGGAGGGAGGCCGTCATGGAAGCAGTAGCTCAGTTCCTCGGCGTTGAAAGCGATGGGGTGGTGGCCCGCGTCGTCCTCAAGCGGCCGCCGCTCAATATCTTCACCATCGAGATGCTGGGGGAGCTGAATCGGGTCCTTCGCCAGCTTCATCATGATGAGCCGTTGAGGGCGCTCCTGCTCGCCGCAGAAGGGAAAGCGTTCTCTGCAGGAGTGGCGGTGGAGGACCATCTCCCGGACAAGGCGGGGCGGATGCTCTCAGTCTTCCACGAGACGTTTCGTTTGCTCAGGTCTTTCCCGTGCCCGGTGATCTCTGCGGTCCAAGGCCCGGCGCTGGGCGGAGGGTGCGAGCTTGCCTGCTTCGCCGATCTGGTGATCGCGAGCGAGAGCGCGACGTTCGGACAGCCGGAGGTCAAGCTCGGTGTCTTCCCTCCGATCGCGGCGCTCCACTTTCCTCATCGGATCGGCCTGGCTCGCACCCTCCAGCTTCTCCTGACCGGCGACGTGATCTCGGCGCGCGAGGCGGAGCGGATCGGCCTGATTGACCGCGTGGCTGCGCCAGATCAATTTCCCGCCACAGTCGAGTCGGCCGTTCACGCATTTCGCGAGAAGAGCGGCCCTGCCCTTCGGTTGACCAAACGCGCAGTGCTGGCGGGGTTCGGCCGTGACTTCGAGGCCGGCCTTCGCGAGGTGGAGGGGTTGTTCTTTGGCGAGCTCATGAAGACCGAGGACGCCCCCGAGGGGCTCCGCTCGTTCCTGGAAAAGCGCGCCCCGGTCTGGAAGCACCGGTGAACGTGAGGCGTGAAGAGTGAAGAGTGAAGCGCAAAGCGTGACAGAGCGGGGGCGCGGGCATGGCGTGAGCCCGGGTGCCCGCGCCTGACAAAATGCAACTGATGGAAGAGATCAGAGAGTATCTCGAGGCCCACCACGTTCTTACTCTCGCCACGTGTGACGAAGGCGGCGCGTGGGCCACGCCGCTCTTCTATGTGAGCGACGAAGCGCTTGATCTCTACTTCCTTTCCGATCCCGCGACGCGCCACTGCCGGGCCATCGTCAAGAACCCCGAGGTCTCGGCGGCCATCCATGGGGGATCGACGACGTGGAGTGAGATCACGGGGCTTCAGCTCCACGGATGGGCGGGCGCGCTCGACCACGAGCGGGAAGAGGAATACGCCCTTGCGCCCTATGTGGGAAAGTTCCCGTTCGTGATGCCGCTGATCCCCTCGGAGGGGTCGCACCGGCTCTATAGGATCCGCCCCCAGTGGCTTCGCCTCATCGATAACTCGCGGGGCCTCGGCTTCAAGGAAGAGCTCACTCTGGAAATGGCGTGATGATGGTCGGCGGAGATTTTTCCCGGAGGAGATACTCATGACAACCCAATCGGCAGCGGGTCCGTCGGCCACCACGTCCGACCCTGCGGCGTCCCCGGCTCGCCCCCCGCTTACCACCGTCCGCGCGACCGAGCACACCGTCGAGATCGTCTCCGACCCGGGCGAGGGCGCTCAAAAGTGCGGCCAGATCTTCGGCCGCGTGTCGGCGAAGATGGGCAACGGGGTGTGGACGGTGGAGATCATTCCAGCCGAGATCCAGCCGCCGGCCCGCACGCCCGAGAGCGCTTCCGGCAACCGCATCCGGATTGGCAGCAAGCCGGTCACGAACTGGGGCGACGCCGCGAACCTCGTCGTGGCGTTCAACGAGCAGGTCTTGCTCCACCGCCACCGGCTCGACGCGCTCACCAAGGACGCGATCATCCTGATCGAGAGCCTGTGGGCCACCCACGACGATCCCGACATCCGCAAGGCGTGGAGCGACGCCATGGAGGAGCTGGGGAGCGCCTCCTACAAGTTCGTCCTGGTCCCGATGGAGGAGGAGTGCCTGGCCATCATCGACAACCCGCGCCGCGGGAAGAACATGTTCGCCCTCGGGCTGCTCGCGTGGATCTACTCCCGTGACCTCGAAAAGATCAAGGAGCTGATCGCCCACGAGTTCCGCAAGAAGGCGACGGCGCTCTACGAGAGCAATGTGGCGCTGCTCGAGCGCGGCTGGCACTGGGCTGAGGAGCACCTCGACTTCCGCATCGACGTGCCCGCCAGCAAGACCGACCGGCCGATGGTGGTCATGAACGGCAACCAGTCGCTGGCCATCGGCGCCATCGCGGCGGGCATGGAGCTGTGCGCGATGTACCCGATCACGCCCGCCACATCGGCGTCTCACTTCCTCAGCGACATCTTCGAGAAGTTCGGCGGCATCGTTCACCAGGCCGAGGACGAGATCGCGGCCATCGGCGTCGCGCTGGGGGCCTCGTTCGCGGGGAAGGTCGCCTTCACGATCACGTCCGGGCCCGGTATGGCGCTGAAGACCGAGTTCATCGGCCTCGCTGTCATGACGGAGACGCCGCTCGTCGTGGTAGATGTCCAGCGCGGCGGTCCCAGCACCGGGCTCCCGACCAAAGTCGAGCAGGGCGACCTCCTCGCGGCCATCTACGGCCAGCCCGGCGACACGTGTCGCCGGGCTGGCCGTAGATG
>Ga0209641_10001429_pt1 | contig 21404 bp, 19 predicted proteins | sample RifCSP16_1_FD_184022 | JGI IMG/M metagenome (GOLD analysis project Ga0209641, IMG submission 184022) | Soil microbial communities from Rifle, Colorado - Rifle CSP2_sed 16_1 (SPAdes) (version 2) | ecosystem: Environmental > Terrestrial > Deep subsurface > Rock core/Sediment | place: Rifle... | reverse complement strand
GTATTCCATACCGTCCGCAAGTGTGAATGCCAACTCCTGGGCTGCTGTTGCGCCTGCCTCGCGGATATGGTAGCCGGAGATGGAGATGGTATTCCACTGCTGGACTGTGGTCGAACCAAATTCGATCGTATCGACAACCAGGCGCATGGATGGTTCGGGAGGGAAGATATATTCCTTCTGGGCAATATATTCCTTGAGGATATCGTTCTGTGTGGTCCCACGCAGCTGATCCGAACGGATACCCTGTTTTTCCGCTGCGGCTATATACATAGCCCAGATGATGGCAGCCGGTGAATTGATGGTCATACTGGTGGAGACCTGGTCGAGTGGAATGTCCTTAAGAAGGAGTTCCATATCCTTAAGAGAAGAGACTGCAACTCCGCACTTTCCAAATTCACCCAAAGCTGTCGGATCATCCGTATCCAGCCCCATCAGGGTTGGCAGATCAAAGGCGATCGACAAACCGGTTTGACCCTGGTTGAGTAAGTATTTGAAACGGGCATTGGTCTCTTCTGCAGTACCAAACCCTGCAAACATACGCATGGTCCAAAGCCTGCCGCGATGCATGGTCGGGTGGATTCCACGGGTATAGGGATACTCTCCGGGAAAACCCAGCGATTGCTCATACTTCCTGTTTTCAAGATCGAGGGGAGTATATAAACGATCCACCGGCTCGGACGATGTTGTGATGAATTGTTGACTTCTTTCCGGAGATTTTTCGATGGTTTTCTTTAAAATGTTCTCTTCCCAGTCTTTCTGCGATCTTCGAATCCGCTCGATCTGTTCCTGGTCGGACATACGGTGCTCCTTTACGCCTCCTTCAGATTGCTGGAGGTGGATCTATTATTCATGTCTGGATTATAGCATGGTGAGAGATCAGATCAATTCCCGGCTGGCTCCAGCGCTGGATGTACAAAAAATAATTTCAGGGGAATTTCCACTTTGTCGTGTGAATTCGTCGAAAACAGAAGATTTAAATTCCTGTTCAGAACCACTTTTCACCAGCGCAATCGCACACCCTCCAAAACCAGCCCCAGTCATGCGGGCACCCAGGCAGCCGGGTGCCCGGTTCGCTATTTCAACGATAAGGTTCTGGAAGCTGCCAGAGACTTCAAAATCATCCCTGAGGCTGTCATGACCCTCCTGCAGGATCCTGCCCAACTCGACCAATAGATTGTTCTGCAATGCATCCACTGCCTGGTGGACACGCCTGTTCTCGGTGACGACGTGCCTGCAGCGACGATAAAGGGTTTCATTCAGAGCACCCTTATGCACTTCCAGGTATTTTTCATCCAAATTCCGCAAAGTGGGAAGACCGAGGAATTCTGCAGCGAGGCTACATTCCTCCACCCGGCTGGTATAGGGAGAGTTGATTAAACCCCGCCGTGTTTTGGTATCGAGAACAGCCATGCTCACATCTCCCGGTAAAGGGATATGCTGCATTGCAAGGGATCGACAATCCAATAGAAGGGCATACCCTTGCGTGGCATTTGCAACGACCATTTGATCCATGATCCCTGATCGAACACCCAACCAATCCCTTTCCACCTTCTGTCCGAGTATGGCCATGGAAACAGGATCCCAGGAAAACCCGGAAGCAAGTGTGCAGGCAAGGGCGATGGCGATCTCGGTTGCAGCTGATGACGACAAACCGGCTCCGATCGGAATATCCCCTGCAATAATCCCTTCCCAACCACGCGAGGGAAAACCCTGCCTATTCAACTCCCAAACGGTTCCAAGAATGTAATCCGACCAATTTCCCGATTTCCCCAAGGAATCAAGGTCTGCAATGTGGATGGATTCATTGAAATCAAGAGAATATAAATGTATTTCATCATCCGACCTGGGTCGGAATGCGACCCAGATATTCCGGTCAATAGCTACAGGCAGGACATAACCCATGTTGTAATCGGTATGTTCTCCGATAAGGTTCACACGGCCGGGAGCCCGAACCAGGTATTCAGGTGAACCGTGAAAATGGTCCTTGAACAAGGATTTGACAGACTCGGCAACCTGTTTCATTTATAGATCTTTAATAATACCTTTCATGCTCGTATCATTATCAAACAGGAGAATATCATGGTGTTTGGAGGTTCGGCAAAACCTTGGTCATTGGTCCAAAAGAAAATGATTTGATATGTAAATTATAGCCCAAGCAATGGTACTTAAATTGGTGGAGATTAGCGGGGTATCCCGAACCTGAACCAGGTTGACAGGATAGAGGATAAACTTCTCTTGACCTTCCTTCTCATGTGCGATAAAATCCCTACGCTTATTCTCAGATTGGCCCTGTAGCTCAGTGGATTAGAGCGGTTGCTTGCGGAGCAATAGGTCGCGTGTTCGAGTCACGCCAGGGTCACAAAGATCGGATAATACCAGCCAGAAATTCCTGGCTGGTTTGCGTTTTGAGCAGAGGGGGAAATTGGAAGAACTTCCGTTCGAATATTGATAGATCTTCTTTTCTTATAAGATAGATTCCAACCGATTTTCCATCCTTGTATTACCTATTTGCCTTTTGGAATTATTTCCTGCTCCAGTTGCTCATAACTTGGAAATCTGAAGTTCATTGATCTGAAAGCAAGTGCAGGCTAATCCACTTCTCTCAATAAACATATCCATCCAAAGGTTAATCAGAAACCCCCACCGCCGTGGTCAGGGTGGTGAGCAGGAAGTAGAGCGGTCGGATCAATTTATGCACAGGAATAAGAAAAAGACCGCCATGTATTGGCGGTCCTGGTGTAATTGAATTTCTCCCTGCTATCTTCCTGCAAATTGTGCTCCGAGGGCACCTTCAAGCAGGTCAAGTGTAGCCTGATCATCACCAACATAAAGCGCAATCAGGCGGCCTGATTTGTAGAAATGCGGAGTGGCGATCCAGCCAACCATGCTCGTTCCAACTGAGCCTCCATCAGGGGAAATTTGAGCCACATCGGCTTCCAGCGCTTCAGCCGTCTCATACTCAAAGACCTGTACATCCATGCCGTTGACTTTAATGATCTGGCCTGCCACCGTGAAGAAGGGTTGCTCAACATTGTCACCCAGCTCAACCTCTGCACCCGCTCCGCGCAGTGTCCCGACCAGGCTGGTTTGATCACTACCGGCCTTGCTTCCACAGGCCACTGCAAAGAGAGAAACTGCCAGTAAACTGCCGATCAAGAAAAATTTAGTTTTCATATAAACTCCTTTATCGAAGTGATTGTTTGATGTGGGTAATAGACGTTGTGCAAACCAAAAAGTTCCAATTTTTACCTTAATTGTATAAATAAGCCATCTCCCAGGTGGGAGTTGTCTGGAATATGCCTTCGCAAAGTTTTTTGGAACTTGAGGCATTGTTGATTGAAAAATATACTGAACAGGAGAAGGGGAAAACGGGGAGAACTTCAACAAAAACCAAAAAGAATAATGAGATTAACGAATTAAGGTTCTGCTCAAATACGAATGAAAATGCAAATGTCCCGCTGGTTATTCATTGACAAATCCTATAGATCCTATTATATTCTTGAAAACGGTAAATCGCTTTTTATTGTATTTTCCCCTGATTTCAGGGAAGGGTGTGGTTCGGAACAGATTTTGTTAGGGTCACAAGGTTGAAGCGGGAAAACCCGCTTCTTTTCATATAAATGTCAGCGAAAGGTTTTTCATGGCGAAACTCCAGATCTTATTAACCAATGATGACAGTATCCTATCGCCCGGTCTATGGGCTGCAGCAGAGTCTTTGTCTGCACTGGGATTCGTAACGGTAGTGGCTCCGCGGGAGCAATCCTCAGCGATGGGGCGCAGCCTGCCTCCGTCGTCCGATGGCATCATCAGCAAGGAAACAGTGGAAGTTGGCGGAAAAAACTGGACGGTTTATGCCGTGGGAGGCACTCCTGCCCAGGCAGTCCAGCATGGCGTGTTTGAGATCATGGAGGAAAGGCCGTCCCTGATCGTTTCCGGAATCAATTATGGTGAGAACGTAGCCAGTGGGATCACGATCTCAGGAACAGTTGGAGCGGCTTTGGAAGGAGCTTCCTACGGGATCCCATCGATGGCAATTTCCTTACAGACAGCACTTCGCCTGCATTTTACACACTCAAAGGAAGTTGATTTCAGTACCGCGGCATATTTTGCCGCTTATTTCGGCGAAATCCTATTAACGAAAAAGCTCCCGTATGATGTGGATGTCCTAAAAGTTGATGTTCCTTCCAAAGCCACCAGAGAGACACAATGGCAGGTGACGCGTGTTTCCCGTCAGCGTTACTATGAACCATTGGCGCCGAAGAGGGATTCCTGGGATAAACCAGGTACCTTTCGATATACTGAGAATATGGCTGTTGAACCTCCGGAAGCAAACAGTGATGTCCAGATTGTACGAACGAAAGGATTGGTATCTGTCTGCCCGATAAGCCTTGATCTCTCTTCACGTGTCGATGCTGGAGAATTTGAAGAATTACTGCGCTCATGATTTATAATGAACCAAATACCTGAAAATGGCACAAACGAATTTTGTGTTATTTTCAAAGGTAATTTTCTTATTGACCCTGAATTCGATTTCAAATACAATCTATCCATGTTCCTGACATTATCTTATTGCGGGGGGTTTTTTCTGACCGATCATGACCCTCCGCAATAATTTTTAAAACATTAATTGACCTGTTGACCCCTTTTAATTAGTTGAATTGGAGATCACCATGAATTTACCTTACACCTCCCGACGGGCACCCATCTATGACGATGTACCCGACGAAAAATGGAATGACTGGCGCTGGCAATTAAGCCATCGCCTGAACACTGTTGAAGAAATAAATAAGATCATAACCCTGACTGAGAGCGAGACGAAAGCGCTATCTGCGCCAGGATTGTTCCGGGTGGATATCACTCCCTATTTCATTTCGTTAATAAGACCGGATGATCCCAATGACCCGGTTCGTAAGCAGATCATCCCAACAGCGGCTGAAATGGTACCTTTCACAGCGATGATGGAGGATTCCCTGGCAGAAGACCGCCACTCCCCGGTTCCCGGACTGGTACATCGCTACCCTGACCGCGTTCTGATGCTGGTTACCACGCAGTGTGCATCCTACTGCAGATACTGCACCCGCTCGCGGATCGTTGGAGATCCATCAGCCACTTTTTCAAAAAGTGAATTCGAAATGCAGATCGAATATATCAAGCGAACACCACAGATCAGGGATGTTTTACTTTCCGGTGGAGACCCGCTTGTGCTGGCGCCCAAAATTTTGGAAGAGGTACTGACCCGACTGCGTGAGATACCTCACGTGGAGATCATCCGGATCGGTTCGCGGGTGCCTGTTTTCCTGCCGATGCGCGTAACCCAGGATCTGTGCGATATGCTTGAAAAATTCCACCCCTTATGGCTGAATATTCATGTCAACCATCCCAACGAGATTAGCAGTGAATTGGCAGAAGCAACCTCACGACTCGCAAAGGCAGGTATCCCGCTGGGGAATCAATCTGTTCTGCTGGCTGGAGTTAATGATTGTGTCCACATCCAGAGGAAACTCGTGCAGGACCTGGTTCGAATAAGGGTAAGACCGTACTATATCTACCAGGCTGACCTGGTTGAAGGCGGGGGTCATTTCCGTACCGCAGTAGCCAAAGGGATCGAGATCATGGAAGGTTTACGCGGACATACATCCGGATATGCGGTGCCCCAATTTATCATTGATGCACCGGGAGGCGGCGGAAAGATCCCCCTGATGCCAAACTACCTTTTGAGCTATTCAGATCACAAGGTTGTTGTTCGAAACTATGAAGGGTATGTCTCTACCTATGAGGAACCTTTGGAATACAAAGCCCATGATCCAAGCACCTGTTCCTACTGCCAGAACAAGCGGCCGGAACCAGGGCAAACTGGACTTACTGGACTGCTGGATGGAGAATCCATGTTCATTAAACCGGGTGGATTTGATGAGATCCATGACCGACATGGGATGCAACATAGATTGAAAGACGAAAAAAAGTGGAAACCACTTGGAATAGGTGATGGCTCAAAAAATAGTACGGATGAATGAATTTCCTGGAGTTGATCGTATTACCGAAGGAAGCCTTTAACCCCATATAAACTGATCGGGAGGTGAGTTTTGCCAAGGAAAACCGTAGGATACGTACACCTGGTTTGGCGATGCCCCAACTGCAACCAATTGAACCCAGGCGCTGAAAAGACATGCGGCACTTGTGGTTCTCCACAACCTGATAATGTTGAATTTGAAAGTCCTCCGAAACAGGAAATAAGCAAGGACGAATCCCTGGCCGCGGAAGTACGGAAGGGAGCCGATATCCACTGCCCGTACTGTCACACGCGTAATGAAGCGGATGCAACTGTATGCATTCAATGCGGCGGTGACCTGGTGGGAGGTTTACAAAGGAACAAAGGAAGGGTAGTTGGTTCTCCGGAAGAAGATCAAAGAGGACAAGTAACATGCCCTCAATGTGGAACGGTAAATCCAAGCAGCAACCTGCGCTGCAGTTCCTGCGGAGGAAGTCTCGCTCAACAAGCTCCAAAAACGACCAGCAGCATGCAACCAGCGACTGCAGTTCCTGCCAAAATGACCAAGGGAAAGACGATCGGCCTGGTGGCAGCTCTTCTGGTGCTGGGTGCGTTATGTGTTTTAGCAATCAGTTTCTTAACGAAAACATCCGAGGTGGAAGGAACTGTGACTGGATTGGAATGGAACCGCCAGATCTCCATCGAGCAATTACAACCGGTCAGTCACAAGGATTGGATCGATAAAATCCCGGCAGATGCCCAACTGGGTACATGTTCGCAGGAAGTGTATACCATCCAGGATCAACCCTCAGGAAATTATCGCGAGGTGTGCGGTACCCCATACACAATTGATACCGGAACCGGGGTTGGAGAGGTTGTCCAGGACTGTCAATACGAGATCTATGTTGATTATTGCGAATATACTGTCACGGAATGGACCGAGGTGGATGTGGCTAAAGCATCCGGGCAGAACGCAAATCCTTCCTGGCCAACATTAAATCTTTCGAATGACCAGCGCCAGGGCGAGAATAATGAAAGTTATTCGATCTTTTTCGATTCTTCCGATGGAAGCCTGGAATACAAAACTTCGGATGAAAATGAATTTCAACAGTTTACAATAGGCAGCCATTGGACCCTGGAAGTCACCAGCATGGGTGGTATCAGCAGCTATGCACCGAAATGATGGGTGTTCAGATGAACATCCTACAAAAGAAAATGAAACGACATTGTTAATAATTGGAGAGTAAGATGCATTATAGAAGATTGGGAAGATCCGGTCTTAAAGTCAGCGAGATTTCATTGGGTTCCTGGATCACGTTTGGATCCCAGGTGGGGACGGAAACATCAAAAAAACTGATACAAGCTGCCTATGATGCAGGAATTAACTTCTTCGATTGTGCAGATGTTTACGCCAAAGGCAAGGCAGAAATCGAAATGGGAAAAGCTATCAAAGGTTTGCCGAGGGAAGCCTTGGTCATTTCGAGCAAGGTATTCTGGCCGACAATGCCCGGTCCCAATGGACGTGGTTTATCACGCAAGCATATAACCGAATCCATCAATGGTTCTTTAAAACGGCTGGGTGTCGATTACCTGGATCTTTACTTCTGCCATCGATTCGACCCTGACACACCGATGGAAGAGATCGTAAGAAGCATGAATGACCTGATCCACCAAGGGAAGATCCTTTATTGGGGCACATCAGAATGGAGGGCGTGGCAAATCTCTTCCGCATTTAGTTCCGCCAACAGCCACCACCTGATCGCGCCAACAATGGAGCAGCCGCAATACAACATGTTTCATCGTAAAAGAATGGAGTCTGAGCTCGCACCTATTTGCAAGGATTTAGGGATCGGGATCACAACGTGGAGCCCGTTGTATGGTGGAATATTAAGCGGTAAATACAAGAATGGTATCCCGGATGGTTCCCGGGCCGCGATGGAAAAGATGGACTGGTTCAAGGACCGCATCACACCGGAACGCCAGGCAGTAGTACAGGACCTGGAAGGTATTGCCTCAGACCTTGGGATAACCGTAGCTCAGTTGGCTATAGCCTGGCAATTACGACGCAAAGATGTCAGCAGTGTCATCACGGGAGCAACCAAGTTGAAGCAGCTGCAGCAAAATATTGATTCTACTGAAGCCGTGGAAAAACTGACCGACGAAGTTCTGGAGCGGATCGAACAAGCTTTGGGAAATCAGCCGGATGAAGACGAATAACCCCTGAAATTCAAAAAAAGGATCATCATGTGATGATCCTTTTTGGTTAATGGACTCAGACCTTCTATGATACTGGCGGCAATGGATCATCACTTGGAGGAATAAAAGTCTTGGGTTTCTTATCTCTCAAGGTCACCAATCCGACAACGATGGGGACGGCGATCATGAAGAGGGAGACACACATGAACACATATCCAATCCATCCAGGCATGGTGCCATAACCCAGCGTATCATTAATTTGGGAAGTATAGGTTCCCATACCAAATGCGACCATTATTCCGTAAAGTAATACACATAATCCCGGGCAGCCGCAAAGCAAAACTGCGACTATGGTACCAATGATCCCACCGGTTTTGGATTTCTTATTCTCCATCGAATACTCCTTGTATAGTGATTTGAATTTTAACAAGTATACAAAAAACTATCCTGTAATGCAAGCAGAAAGGTAATCCAACCATCTCAGGCAGAGCGCAGCTTTGCACCAAGTTCTGTTTCAAGCCTGCGTACTATCTTGTTGCGGATGCTGGCTGCATCCTTGTCGGTCAGTGTACGATCCGGCGCCTGGTAGGACAAGGCATAGGCGAGGGATTTTTTCCCACTTCCGATCTGCTCTCCACGGAATACATCGAACAGTCGGATCTCACTCAACAAGGATCCTCCGGTTTGCTGAATCAGGAAGGAGACCCTGTCAGCGGGGATATCCTCATCCACTTCGAGTGCAATGTCTTCAAGAATGGGGGGATAGTTCGAAATTGGTACGATCCTGTATTCGGGTTGAAGTTCGAACAGGGTTTGTAAATTGATCTCAGCTGCAATTACAGGGGTGCGATTGAACTCATATTTCTCTTTTACCATCGGATGGATCCCGCCGAAAATTCCGATTGGCTGCTGATCAACTTCGATCAAGGCACACTTTCCTGGATGAAACCTGTGGTCTGCTGTTTCCGGGATGAACCGAGGTGAAGAGATAGCAAGACCTTTCAGGAATGCTTCCAAGATACCTTTCAGGTCATAAAAATCAAGGTTCCTTCCCGGTTTGATATCCCAGGATGGTAAATAGGATGTGCCACTCATGGCGATGACGAGCATCTTTTTTTCAATGGGAAGCTCACTGCCAGGATCCCAGTAGAAGACCGGACCCAATTCAAATAATGCCAACGATCCCTTTTGACGGGAATTTTTCTCCAATGTGTCCAGAACATTGGCAAGCAGGCTTTTACGCAGAATGTTCTTTTCCGGAGAGATCGGGTTGACCAATCTAACGAAACCATTTTGATCACCAAGGCGTTCCTGCCTTTCCGCGGAGGTCATACGGTAGGTGATCACTTCCTGGAAACCGAGTGAAACCAGCTGGTCCCGCAGGGACTCCTCCTTTTCGTAGAGGGGATTACCGATCTGCGGGGGTAATTCATCCCGCATACGTGTCTCCGGGATCTTATCATAGCCGTACATGCGGGCAACCTCTTCTATGACATCAGCTTTACCGACGATCCCCTGGCTAATATCCAGGCGGAAATCGGGAACTTTTACCAGCACCTTATGATCCTTGATGGTGCAATCAAACTCTAAGGGAGACAACAGATCGACAATCATTTCAGTGTCCAGGGAGATACCAAGCAATCGGCGGACATCTTCTGTCGTGATCTGAACTATTACATCTCCAGGAGGTTTGGGATATTCATCGACCAGCCCGGGTGCTATTTTGCCACCACTCCAAGAAGCCATCCACTGGAGTCCTCTCTTAACACCAACTTCGGCAAGGGATGGATGGACTCCGCGCGAGAAACGGTAGGAAGCTTCGGAGATCAGTGCATGAGCATTGGCGGTGCGGCGAATGTTGATGTAATTCCAGGCTGCCCCCTCAAGGAGTACGTTTTTGGTTTTATCTGTGACCTCAGTTTCAGCACCACCCATCACACCGGCAATGGAAAGGGAACCCCTATCATCACAGACCAGGACCTGGTTGGTTTGAAGGTTCCTTTCAACATCATCAAGTGTTCTGAGCTTCTCGCCGGGATTAGCTGTACGAGTGAGAATGGTGACAGTTTTACCGCCTGCCCGTTCTTTGAGGACATCATAATCGAAGGCATGCAGAGGTTCACCCATCTCAACCATGGCGTAATTGGTAGCATCAACTATGCAATTGATCGGACGGATTCCAGACAGCCTTAACCGGCGCTGAACCAGGTATGGACTGGGTTTGATCCTGACATCACGGATCAGCCCCAGGACGAAACGCGGGTTAAGATCAGGCTCCTTAATCACGATCTGAACTTTTCCCAGCAGGCTTTCGCCTGTTGTCTCAAGGTTGAGATCAGGTTTTTTCAAATTCTTCCCAGTCAGTGCAGCCAGTTCACGGGCAACCCCGAAGACATTAACGTTGCGTGCCATATTGGGAAGGATATCAATGCTGAAAACAGCATCCCCCATATAGTTTGCCAACGGGGTGCCGACAGGTGCGTCATCATCAAGGATGATGACACCTTCATGTTCATCGGAGATGCCAAGTTCCTTTTCAGAACAGACCATCGAAGAGGATTCCACCCCCCGAATTTTGGTTTTTTTAAGTTTGGTCAAAACCTGGCCATCTGCATGACCATCGTAAATTATTGATCCTTCCCGTGCATAAGCAACTTTCAGGGGAACAGGCAGTATCCCTTTTCCTTTGAATTCATACAGGTTTGGCGCGCCAGTGAGGACTACTTGCTCCTGGTTGCCATCAGTTAATCTGCACAATACCAGGCGGTCGGCATCCGGATGGGGCATCACCTCGGTGATGGCAGCTACAACCAGTTTATCTTCAGACCACTCAAGACCGGTGGACTTAAATTCATGTTTTTTCCCGGAAGATAAATCTGGCATTTTCAAACCTACATACTGGATCTCCTCAACCTCCAAGCCTGCCAATGTCAGCTTGCTGGCGACTTCTTCAACGCTGAGATCTATTTCAACAAAATCCTTGAGCCATGAAAGGGGTAGTTTCATTGATTCACCTTCCTTTTAGAATTGTTCCAGGAAACGGATATCATTTCCCCAGAAATAACGGATATCTTCGATCTTGTAGCGAAGTAAAGCCGCCCGCTCCGAACCCATGCCGAAGGCAAAACCGGTATAACGTTCCGGATCGTAGCCACCATTTTGAAGGACGATAGGATGGACCATTCCGCAGCCGAGGATCTCCAACCAGCCAGTCTGTTTGCAAACCGGGCAGCCTTTTCCAGAGCACACAAAGCATTCAACATCCATCTCGGCAGATGGTTCTGTGAAAGGAAAGTATTGAGCGCGGAACCTGGTACGTACTTCCTGTCCGAACATGCGCCTGGCATAATCACTGAGAGTACCTTTTAGATCACTGAAGGTGATACCTTCTCCCACAGCCAACCCTTCGATCTGGTTGAATTGAACTTCGGAACGGGGAGTGATCTGCTCAAAACGGAAACACATGCCGGGTGATACGATGCGAATGGGAGGGGGATTGCCTGGATTGCTCTCAACGGCGGCACGCATTGCCCGGATCTGACCGGGAGAAGTTTGGGTTCTCATCAATAATGGATTGTCCCCACGGTCGCCTGCCTCCACGTAAAATGAATCCTGCATTTCCCTGGCAGGATGGTCAGGCGGGAAGTTAAGGAATTGGAAGTTAAATTCATCTGTTTCTATTTCGCTGGATGTGAACACCTGGAAACCCATTTCCGCCATGATATCCAGTATCCGGCGCATGGTTTGTGTTGCTGGATGCAATCTTCCCCGCACAGCAGGCCTACCCGGGAGCGTTACGTCAAGTTGATCTCCCTGAAGTGACCGTTCCAATACAGCCTGTTTGATCATCTTGAACCTTTCGTTATAGGCAGATTCCAAAGCAACCTTTACAAGGTTGGCTTTTTGCCCAACCTTTGGGCGTTCTTCTTTTGAGAGTTCACCCAAAGCACTAAAAACCTGCATAAGGTCGGAACTTCGGCCTGTATGTGTGGCCCGCCATGACTGCAGGGTTTCTTCATCAGAAATTGTTTGCATAGCCTGCAGGGCATCTTCCTGAATTTGATCCAATCTAGTAAGCATAGCACCTCCAAAAAAACAAAAACTCCCGTCCACAATGGGACGAGAGCGGGGATCTCGCGGTACCACCCAAATTAGCCGGTCAGGGCTCACTTACAGCTGACCATCATCAGCTTTCCATTTAACGGTGGAAAAACGGTCTGAACTACATGGATCTTTTATTATCCGTTCACTCAGACAGCTCAGGAGGGAACTTCGATTGGTTTTATCCGAGCCGGGGTTTCAGCCTTGCCCCATGCCTCTCTGTTGGACTCTGCCAGCCTACTTTTCTCCATCATCGCTTTAAAGGCTCGCCTGTTGACCTTATTATCATCAAAATTGGAAAGATGTCAAGTCTGTTCCTGATGAAGTGGGAATATTCATTTGCCAAATCAGTAAAATCCGGTAAAATATGTCTTATTTGAAAATGGGAAAGGATGAGGCTATGGAAGGTGTGAGAGTTCTGGTTGGTACCCGAAAGGGAGCATTCATATTATCGTCTGATGAAAAGAGAAACGAATGGGATATTAAAGGTCCGATATTCTCTGGTTGGGAGGTATTTCATATTAAAGGATCCAACCTGGACAGCAAGCGGATCTATGCTTCCCAGCACACGGATTGGTTCGGACAAAAAGTGCAGCGTTCCGATGATGGCGGCGAGACATGGACCCCCATTGGTGATCAATTCACCTACGAAGGTGAAGTTGGAACCCACCAAACCTTTGATGGGACTCAGCAGCCATGGAAATTCAAGCGCATCTGGCAGTTTGCACCCTCGGATTCAGATGCTGATATCGTGTATGCAGGCGTGGAAGACGCAGCCCTTTTCCGCTCAAACGATGCCGGACTTACCTGGAATGAGATCCCGGCACTCAGGCATGCAAAAGGTGAACTATGGCAGCCAGGTGCCGGCGGCATGTGCCTGCACACCATAATCCAGGATGCCAAGAATGCAGAAAGAATGTTTGTTGCCATTTCTGCTGCAGGAGTATTCCGGACGGACGACGGTGGAAAAAACTGGAAACCCATCAACAACGGATTAAAATCTCTTTATGAACTGCCCGATTCAACAGCTGAAGTGGGTCATTGTGTGCACAATATTGCCCAGCATCCTTCCAACCCGGATGTATTGTTCATGCAGAAACATTGGGACATCATGCGCAGTAATGATGGCGGAGATAACTGGAACGAAGTGAGTGGAAATCTACCGACAGATTTTGGGTTTCCAATTGGTATTCACACCCATGAACCGGAAACCATTTACGTGATCCCGATCAAAAGCGATTCGGAGCATTTTCCGCCAGAAGGCAAACTGAGGGTGTACCGCAGCCGATCGGGAGGGAATGAGTGGGAAGCTCTTACGAATGGGCTGCCGCAAGCGAATTGTTATGTCAATATTCTACGCAGTGCTTTGGCTTTTGATACCCTGGATTCCTGCGGGATCTACTTTGGCACAACCGGGGGGCAGGTTTACGTTTCTGCTGATTCAGGAGATCACTGGAAGGCTATTGTCCATGATCTGCCAGCAGTATTAAGCGTGGAAGTACAGACATTAACATGATCCGGGTACGGATACCTTATCATCTGCAGGTACTCGCCCAGGTAGGGAGGGAAGTGGTGGTCAACCTGGATGAGGAGGCTACCGTAGGAGGGGTACTGGATGCACTTGAGCGAGATCACCCGGTTCTGCGAGGAACGATTCGCAACCATGATGATGGGAAGCGCAGACCTTTCCTGCGGTTTTTTGCCTGCGGTGAAGATGTTACTTTGGAAGGATTCGAGTTCAAGCTTCCAGGTGCGATCCAATCTGGTGAAGAACCTTTCAGGGTAATTGGAGGGATGGCCGGGGGATAGACAATACCAGAGCAGAAGTCGATAAAAACATATCCAACGATAAGTTGTGGTCTATAATTAATTCATCTTTCCCATGACCATTGGTAAAGTGTGCCTCGTTATAATTTTTTTTAATTCATATTTTCATTAAAAAAAATAACCTGAATCATTATCATTAAGAAATAACCAGATATTTATCCATTTTTTACGGAGTTGATAATCTTTGGTACCAAAAAGAACATTTGTGTGGATGGATGCAGTATTGCTTATATTGCTTCTATCTTCATGTGGAAATCCCACCTTACACAATAGAAATATGCCTGATGCATCAACTCAACTTACCAAAACTCTTCTGAACATTACCGCTACATTACAAACGAATGGTATCTTTTCCAATACAACGGTTGAACCACCATCCAATGAACTTCAAACATCACCAACTGCATGTGAAACCAGTATTGATTTTAATTCGCTTGTTTTAACAGAGGTTGGCGGGAATAAAGACAGCTGTCTTCCTGATCAAACAAACGAAGGGGTCGGAATCTATATCTTAGACCTGGACAACCAGGATACGTTGGTATCCATAAATTCCGATATTCCCTTCCAATTCGGTTCATCCTTCAAGGCACCGTTACTGGTATATTTTTTATCCAATTGCGGGCAATACTGGGATACTTCCAGTTCGGAATGGCAGGACCACTTCCGCAAACAAATGGGTAACGATGATGCGTGGTATTCGAGCCAGGAATATGAACAGATCATTCGGGACTATCTTACTGATGTCAATCATTGGGGTGAGATGCAGGATTTTACCAACCAAATATTGAATGGTTATGCTGAAAAGGTCTCATCCCTTGATCGAAGATTTGACATTTTGGAACAGGTCTACAAAATGGTTACCGAGAGTAATAATATTGCAGCAGGCAATGTTCTGAATTTTGTGTTTGAGAATTGTTTAAGCCAGCCGGTGTATGAGATCGATCCGAATTGCGGGGGACCGAATGCCATAACTGAGTTCAACCATTGGTTTAATGAATTTTCACAAATTGAATACATGGACAACGAAATCCGCAGGGGATTGCACAGCTGGGATACGATCACCATAGTTGATGGAAATGGAATCATAAGCGAAACAAGGTTGCCAACTTACGCGATTCAAGATGCCTGTGTATTGCAGGGAGCATTCCTGGGATGTTCCAATAATGATTATGTGAATAATACATGGACAGCCAGAGACCTGGGTGATTTTTATATATCGCTATTTAATTTGGATGAACCGACGGTGAGAGAAACGGCGTTTGAGATTCTCAAGGTCGATAAAGAAGGTAATTCGAGAGGTCTCCTAAAGAATTTGTCAAGAAAATTAGGGACAGCAGCGATTAGCAAGAATGGCTTCGATGGATATACGATAGCGGATGCCGGCATACTTGAGTACCGTGATAAGAACTTCGTTGTCGTTACACTTTCCTATAATGCTTTAGATTCAATGAATAAGCTGTACGGTCTATATAATCTTTCCGGAGAACCTGCAGGAGAGATGGAAGGTTTAATCGAGCAGATCCTGCTGCAGAAATTCAATTATTGTGCTGATTAATTTACCCCTCCAGAAAATCAAATTGCAGTTTTTGCCAATCCAAATAAATCGGAAATGTGGTGCCAGGTTTGAAGAACGAAAATGGAAATTTCCCACATTGAACACGGGATATAATTTCATTTATATAAACTGATTATAAAAACTGGTCAATAGGATCTGAGAAAAATGGTAATAACCAAAGGAAAAATAGCACTGATCGCAATTGCCATTCTTGCAGGCAGCCTGTTGATCTATGCAGGCTCGATGCTGGATTGGGGATTGACCTGGATATTGGCAGGTGTCTTCTTCATCACGATCGGGATCGCGGCAGGGCTGCTGACTCTAGCCTGGGTTTTGCCAGGTCCGTTGGGATTATTTCTGCGCCATCCTATTGTAAACATAGTCATCCTGGCTTCGGTAGTGGTAACGATGCTGGCAACTGTGGTCGCAGGGGTTTTCTTTCAGGGTCATTAGATCACCCTGAGATTGTTCTTCAATTACCGTAATCTGTTTTTCATTATCTTTCGGGAATCCCCTTGTCAGCTGATCTATTTATTTCATAATTTAATCTTGGGCTATAATCACACCATCCTGAATTGAGAGGATTTAATTTCATGCATATTTTGGTTACCAATGATGACGGGGTTACGGCACCAGGCTTGCTGGCGTTGGCTCAAGCCATGAGATCACTTGGCAAAGTTACCGTTTGTGCACCCGATCGGAACTGGTCTGCGTCCGGGCATGTTAAAACACTTGACCGACCTTTACGAGTCCGGGAGGTAATCCTGGCTGATGGAAGTTCAGCCCTTTCCACAGATGGAGCTCCATCCGATTGCGTGGCAATGCCATTAATGGGACTGGTTGATGAGAAGATCGACCTGGTTGTATCCGGGATCAACCCAAACGCAAATATCGGTCATGATATTACCTATTCCGGAACGGTGACGGCGGCGATGGAAGGTGTGATCACGGGAAATGTGCCAGCCATGGCTGTTTCCCTGGATATGCCTGAATACCATTCCGGACTGATCGATTTCAGCACAGCAGCAAAAGTGGCCCGAGACATCGTCAAGAAGTCAATGGATTCCGGTCTTCCTGAACAGGTATTGTTAAATATTAATGTTCCATACCTGCCTTATGAACAATTAAAAGGATTCATGCTGACCAGGCAGGGTTTGCGGATATATCGTGATGTGCTGGAGAAACGACTTGACCCGCGCGGTCGTCCTTACTATTGGATCGGGGGTGAAGCACCCATTGGCAAACTTGAGAATGGTACCGATTATGGTGCATTAAAAGATGGATATGTATCCATAACGCCTTTGCAGCTTGATCTGACCGACCTGAATGCCATGAAGAGCATGAAGGATTGGGAGTGGGTCTCAGATTAAACTGGAAAAAAGAAAACAAATTGCATGACCTCATGTATGAAATTCTTCCTTAGGAATCGACGGGAGGAAAATGGTAAAGTATTCTTCAATCCCCAATAAAGAACTGTTCCATCAGAAAGTATGGGATGTTGTCCGGCAGGTACCCTTTGGGCGTGTTACCACCTATGGGACTATAGCCAGCCTGATCCCTCCTCCGGGAGGGATGAATCCCAGGAGTTATGATGCCTTCGCTCCAAGGTGGGTGGGAGGTGCCATGGCTGCCTGTCCAGATAATGTTCCCTGGCACCGGGTGATCAATTCACAGGGGAAGATCAGCCAGCGGGAGAGTGCTGAACTGCAGCGAATCCTCCTGGAAGAAGAGGGGGTATTGTTCGATGATCGTGGAAAAGTGGATCTGAAGATCTTTGGTTGGAATGGCTCACTGGATAATACAAATCCGAAATAGAACTTTCATGAAATAATAACAATAGGACTTGCGATATATCGACATATGCATATTTAAGTATGTATGTGGTAAACTCTCTTTTATGCTGCTCCTGACCAACCACCCATTTAAAAACCTAAAGACAGATTTCAAATTAAGTATTATTAGTTATCGATCCAAAGAAAGCCCAGGGAAATTTCCCTGCCAGTCTGAATCGAAATATCATTGAACGTGTTTTTATAAATGTAATACGCAATCATAATTAATAAAAGACAAAATTCAATGTGAAGAGATTACCAATCACTCAAATTGTTCGAATTTAATAATCACTCAGATGTGTGAGAAGATGGCATGAAATAATTTTTTGAGGAGAAGACCATGGATGAATCCAAAAAAGAGGAAAAGATCGATCGAAGCGATTTCATGAAGGCTACCATCGTTGGAGTAGGCGGCTTGATTGGGATCGCTTATGGATTGCCAGCCATTGCTTACGTGGTTGGACCAGCCGCCAAACAGGAGGCAGGTGATTGGATTGAACTCGGTTCCACCAGTAAGATCGAACTGAACACCCCAACCCTGTTTAAAACCGTGGTGGAAACCCAGACCGGTTGGATCAAGACCCAGGAGGAAATCTCAGCTTACGTGTTGACCGAAAATGGACAGGATTTCACAGTCCTATCCAATGTCTGTACACACCTGGGCTGCAGGGTTCGTTGGATCGATGATGAAGACCGATTTTTCTGTCCATGCCACAACGGCGCTTTTTCAAAAACCGGGACTGTCATCGGTGGTCCACCTCCGCGACCATTGGATCGGTTCGAGAACAAGGTTGAGGATGGGATACTGTACATTCGGAGAGGAGGGTAATCATGCTGACAACATTCGGAAACTGGCTGGATGATCGATTGGGTTGGAAGAGTGTCTGGGAGGCCATTTTTCTTCGCAAGATCCCCCATGTTAACTGGTTGTATACCCTGGGCAGCGCCACACTTTTTGTCATCATAAACCAGGCGGTAACAGGCATACTGCTTACGCTTTATTATGTCCCGACTCCCGACCATGCGTACGACAGCGTGGTCTATATCACCACACAACTACCCATGGGGTGGTTCATCCGTGGATTGCATCACTGGGGTGCCAGCGCAATGGTTGTCCTGGTTGTTCTGCACATGCTGCGGGTTTTCTTCTATGGCGCTTATAAATATCCACGCGAAGTCACCTGGATTACAGGTGTTTTGCTTTTCATTATCACCATTGGCTTCGGATTTACCGGATACCTGCTACCGTGGGATCAGAGAGCTTTCTGGGCAACTACGGTGGGAACAAGGATCATTGGCGTTGCACCGGTCATTGGTGATTGGATGCTGCGTGTTGCCCGAGGTGGCGAGGATCTTTCTGCTGTCACCCTGGCTCGCTTTTTCGGAACCCACGTTTGGGTACTGCCAGCAACATTGCTGATCCTGGTGGGTATTCATCTGTACCTTGTGATTCGAAACGGTATTTCTGCTGTGCCAGGGAAGGATGAGTGAACCATGAAAAAACAAGAACAGCAAGAATACATGGAGAAATACAAGAAAGCAAAGGAAAAAGGTGTCCCATTTTTCCCGAATATCATATTCAAGGATGTCATTGTTTCTTTGATCCTCCTGATCATCCTGGTATGCCTGGCATATTTCCTTGGAGCTCCAGTTGAAGAAAGAGCAAATCCAAATGATGCAAACTACACACCAAGACCGGAATGGTATTTCCTGTTCCTCTTCCAGTTATTAAAATATTTCCCTGGAAAACTGGAAGTCCTGGGAGCCATGATCATTCCGGGGTTGTTCATTTTATTGTTACTTCTTCTTCCCCTCCTTGATAAAAGTCCAAAAAGACATTTCCGTCAGCGACCATATGCGAGTATCGCAGCTGTGCTTGTGATTATCGGGGTGGTGGGACTGACAATGCTGGCATTGAATGAAGCACCTCCCCCCCAGGAAACAGTGGTAGTGGATAAAGCTGCAGATTTATACTCAAGAAACTGTGCGAACTGCCACGGCCCCACCGTGGATGTTCCACCTGGAACCGATTTGCACATGGTGATCGCTGCCGGTACACACGAGGGCATGCCTTCATGGGGAGGAGACCTGAGCACAGATGAGATCGATCTGCTGGCTGGATTCATTCTATCTCCAAATGGAAGTGCCTTGTTTACACAACAATGTTCAACATGCCACCAAGGAACCTTGCAGCGGTCGGTGATCCAATCGAACTGACCAAGGTATTCAATGAAGGGAAAGATTATCCACCCCACGCGGGTTTGGATATTCCAACCTGGAATGAAACCCTTACATCCAAAGAAATTGACTCCCTGTTAAATTTCCTGGCAGCCCCGGATGGACAGCGACTGTTTGTCATTAATTGTTCTGGTTGTCATGGACAAGGGATCGCGTTCAATGGCACGGATGCGGAATTAGAGCAATTGATCGCGGAAGGTGGTCATGAAGTGGTCATGCCAGGCTGGAAAGGCACATTGACCAATCCTGAACTGGAGACTTTGGCTGCCTACGTGGTGGATCCGCAACCTGATTCGGAAGGTTCAAAGCTCTTTGGCCAATATTGCTACGCCTGCCATGGCGACAAGGTACCCTCTGCACCTGATAAAGCCAGCGCCCTGGTGATGATCCGTTCAGGTGGTTCGCACATCACCATGCCCATATGGGGAGAGATCCTCACGCAGGACCAGATCGATGCATTGGTGGCATACACGAAGGAATCCGGCAATCAAACCGGGGTCATTGCAGGCGAGAAGGTATTTTCTGATAACTGCACAGCCTGCCATGGGCAGTATGGACAGGGGGGGCCAAACCCGGCACTTGCGGGTGATATCATTGCTCCAATCAGCTCATCTGAATATTTGAAGACGAGGGATGATGCCACCATCCGAAAAATCATTTCAATGGGACAGCCTGACTTTGGTATGTCACCTTTTGCCTCCAACTATGGCGGGCCACTGGACGATGACCAGATCGCAGCGGTAGTGGCGTTCATCCGAAACTGGGAAACCAATCCTCCTGTGACCCCGGAACCAACTTCCACGCCTGTTCCTACAAGTTCGGGAGCTATTCCTGGTGGAGAGGTCAGTTTCTCAGTTAATGTATTTCCAATTCTGGAAGCACGCTGTTTTGCCTGCCATCATTCCAGCGATGGGCAAGGGGGGTATGATATCAGCACAGCAACTCTGACCGTATCTTCAGGAGAAGGCGGACCATGGATCATACCCGGTGATTCAGGTAACAGCAAATTGATAGGTCTACTAAAAGCCACGACAGACTTTAAAATGCCTCCACTAGGTGATCCTTTGACTGATGGTGAAATTCAGATCATTATTGATTGGATCGATGCAGGAGCCCTGGATAATTAATCACCAATTATTAAATTGAACAAAAGAACCGCTGCATTGGCAGCGGTTCTTTTGTTCAATGGTGAGATCAATAATACTTAGAGAATATTGGCTGACATGATAAAGATCATTAATGATGAGAAACAACAAACTGAAACACCAAACCAGGTGAACAACAATCCAAACATTCGAACACGGTTGGATTGACGCGGCTGCTGTTCCAATGCTGATGAATTGGGGTCATTTGGATCAAAGATCACTGGAATATAGGAATTAAGAGAATACTTTTCGAGGAACTCCCGAGCTTCTTCTTCATTGATATTCTTGCAGTCACCGGGATAAACTGTATCACCGTGATATTCCACTCCACCAACAGTATAAACATATCTGATCACTGGTTGGTAATGTTTCCCGGTTTCCTGAGGATCGATTTCATCTTTTGGGCATTCATCCAAACGGGCTTCAAGAACCTTGCCACCTGTCTCAAGCCAGTCGTGTGTCTGGATGCTGACAATTTTCTTTTGTCGACGGGAATCAATCCATAAAAGAACCATTCCTGT
>Ga0209641_10001428_pt1 | contig 21411 bp, 16 predicted proteins | sample RifCSP16_1_FD_184022 | JGI IMG/M metagenome (GOLD analysis project Ga0209641, IMG submission 184022) | Soil microbial communities from Rifle, Colorado - Rifle CSP2_sed 16_1 (SPAdes) (version 2) | ecosystem: Environmental > Terrestrial > Deep subsurface > Rock core/Sediment | place: Rifle... | reverse complement strand
AGTCCCCAGGTTTCGTTACGAGCCTCTCGGCCAGTTCGACGACGAGTGCGAGGCGCTTGCCGCCTACCGCCGCCTCCAGCGGGAGATCGTGTCCAAGAGCCAGAGCCAACGCTAGAGTGCCGTTGCGCCTCGGGGCAAGGCTAGAGGAAGATCCCGCGCATGTCGCGCGACGAGGGCGTGGCCGAGTTCACGGTCAAGGCCGTCGTCACCGGTGTCGCACTCGGCGTCGTCTTCGGGGCCGCCAACGCCTACCTCGGGCTGCGAGTCGGCATGACCGTCTCCGCCTCGATCCCGGCGGCGGTGATGACGGTGGCGGTCTTCCGCTCCCTGCGCGCGAGCGGTACCATCCTCGAGGCCAACCTCTCGCAGACGATCGCCTCCGCCTCCACCTCGCTCGCGACGGGGACGATCTTCACGATCCCCGCCCTCTTCCTCTGGGGCATGGTTCCGCCCTACCTGCAGGTCGTGCTCCTCGCCTTCCTCGGCGGCGTGCTCGGGCTCTCGGCCATGATCCCCCTGCGGCGCCTGCTGATCGTCAAGGGCCACGACGAGCTGCCCTACCCCGAGGGCACGGCCTGCGCGGAGGTGCTGCGCGCGACCACCGAAGGGGCGGTCGGGGGAGGGTGGATCTTCCGCGGGATGGCGGTGGGAGCGGCGGTGAAGCTCGGCCTGTCGCTCGTGTTCCTGATTCCCGATGAGCTGCGTGCCGCCCTGCCGCTGCCGCCGAAGGCGGAGCTGGCCCTGGAGGTGGCGCCGGCGCTCGTCGGCGTGGGCTACATCCTCGGCTACCGGACGGCCGCCGTCTGCGTCGCGGGGGCCCTCATCTCCGCGGTCACCCTCACGCCGCTCATCGCGTGGATCGGGGAGCGCCTCCCGATGCCGCTCTACCCGGAGACGGAACGCCTCGTCACGGCGATGGACGCCGGCGCCGTCTGGGAGCGGTACGTGCGATACATCGGTGCGGGGGCGGTCGCCACGGCCGGCATCATCACGGTGGCGCGGGGCCTGCCCACGATGGCGGGGGCCGTCATGGCCGTGGCCCGCGGGCTGCGCGGGTCGGGCGGACGCGGGCAGGGCCCGGTCGAGCGCACGGATCGCGACCTGCCGGCGGGGTTCGTCTTCGGCGGCGTCGCCGCCGTCGTGGCGGTGGCGGCGCTCGTCCCCGGCGTCTTCGCGGGCGACATGGGAGGGGCGAAGCGCGCGGTGCTCGCCGCCGGGGTCGGGGTCTTCGGTGTGCTGTTCGTCGCCGTCGCCGCGCGAATCGTGGGGATCGTCGGCGTCTCGACGCAGCCGACCTCGGGGATCGCCCTCGTGACCCTCCTCGGCACCGCCGCCGTCTTCGCCGCCGCCGGCTGGACGGACCCGGGGGCCCGGGCGGGCGTTCTCACCGTGGGGACGATCGTGGCCGTCGCCGCGAGCAAGGCGGGCGACATCTCGCAGGACCTCAAGACGGGCTGGCTCGTCGGGGCGACGCCCGCCCGCCAGCAGCTCGGGCAGTTGATCGGCGCCGCGTTCGCCTGCTGGGCGGTGGCGGCGACGGTGATGCTGCTCGGCAGCGCCTACACCTTCGGCTCGCGCGAGATCCCGGCCCCCCAGGCCACGCTCATGAAGACGATTGTCGAGGGCGTCCTGGCGGGGGAGCTGCCATGGGGCCTCGTCCTCACCGGCGCCGGCCTCGCCGTCGGGGCCATGCTCTGCGGCGTCTCCGGACTCGCCTTCGCGATCGGGGTCTATCTGCCGCTCGCCACCATGGCCGCACTCTACGTGGGCGGATGCGTGCGCGCGCTCGCCGAGAGAGGCGCGGCGAAGAAGGGACCGGGGGAGGGCGATCCCGGGATCCTCGCCGCCTCGGGGCTGGTCGCGGGCGAGGGGCTGGCCGGCGTGCTCGTCGCGGGCCTCGTCGCCCTTGGCCTCGCGCCGCGATCGATGGACCCGCGTTTGGGCGGGCTCGCGGGAGAGGCGGCGGCCCTGGGCGTGGCCGCCGCCGTCTGCCTGTTCCTCTTCCGCGCCGGCCGTCGGCCCGGAGGAGGCGGGCGAGGGAGCCCTCGTCGCTCAGGCGGATCTTCGGCGCTCGGGAGCGGAGGCTCAGGCCACGCGTGAGCTCGCTCGAGAGGACCGAGGGAGTCAGGCGAGCCCGCACCGAGGCCACACCGCAACTGAGCTAGGATAGCCGACCGCATGGGCCTCCGGGTGGCCGCTCTCCTTCTCGGGCTGCTGGTCGTCCCCTCCTCGTCGCCCGCCCAGGAGCCGGAGCCGCGGGCTTACTCCAACGCGCCCGTGGGCATGAACTTCCTCGTGGCCTCTTACGGCTACCAGTGGGGCAACGTCGTCTTCGACCCGTCTCTGCCGGTGGAGGACGTGACGGCGAACCTCAACGGCGCCGGGGTCGGATACGTCCGCTCGTTCGGCCTCTTCGGCAAGAGCGCCAAGCTCGCCGCCATCCTCCCCTATGTGTGGGGATCGCTCGAGGGTCTCTACCTCGGCGAGTTCGCGCGTGTCGAGAGATCCGGCCTCGGTGACTCCCGCCTGCAGCTGTCCGTCAACCTGCTGGGCGCGCCCGCCCTCCGCCGTCGCGAGTTCGCGACCTGGCGTCAGCGCACGATCCTCGGGGCCTCCCTCCGGATCGCGGTTCCGACCGGCCAGTACGACCAGACTAAGCTCGTCAATCTCGGGACCAACCGCTGGTCTTTCCGGCCCGAGGTCGGCGTCTCCCACGCCGCGGGCCGCTGGGTGCTGGAGGGGTCGGCCGGCCTCGCGTTCTTCACCGCGAACGACGAGTACCGGTCGACCTCCACCTTGGAACAGGACCCCCTGGGCGTGCTGCAGGGCCACGTCGTCTACAACGTCGGACCGCGCCTCTGGCTGGCGGCCGACGTGGTCTACGTCTTCGGAGGGCGCTCCACCATCGACGGGGTTCCACGCGCGAATCGACAGGAGAACACCCGCGTCTCGGCCACGGCGTCCTTCCCGGTGCGCGGTGGCCAGTCGATCAAGATCGCCGGCGGCACGGGCCTCGTCACGCGTGTGGGCGCCGACTTCGACTGGGTCCTCGTCGGATACCAGGTTGCCTGGGGAGGGCGCTGAGAAATGAGAAAAACGATCACGATCACCGCGCTGGCGGCGTCGCTGCTGACGGCGGAGAACGGGGGACCGGCGAGCGCGCCCGTCTGTGACCTCCTGTTCGCCGGGGGCCGGTTGGTGGACGGCACCGGCGCGCCCTGGTTCCGCGCCGACGTCTGCGTCCTCGGCGACCGGATCGCGGGCATCGGCGCGCTGAGCGGGGTGGCGGCGCGGCGCCGCATCGACGCCTCGCGCCTGGTCGTGGCGCCGGGCTTCATCGACATGCTCGGCCAGTCCGAGTACAACGTGCTCGTCGATCCCCGCGCCGCGAGCAAGATCACGCAGGGGATCACGACCGAGATCACCGGTGAGGGCGACTCGATCGCCCCCCTGAGCCCACGGATGATCGCGGACGGCGAAGCGACGTACCGCCGCTACGGCGTGCGGCCCGACTGGACGACGCTCGAGGGCTACTGGCGGGCCTTCGAGCGCGCGCGCCCCACGATCAACCTCGGGACCTTCGTCGGCGCGGGCGGGGTCCGGGAGCTGGTGATCGGCCTGGAGGACAGGAGGGCGACGCCGGAGGAGCTTCGGGCGATGGAGGCGGCCGTGGCGCAGGCCATGGAGGAGGGTGCCCTCGGGGTCTCGACCTCGCTCATCTACGTGCCCGACCGCTACGCCTCGACCGAGGAGATCCTCGCCCTCGCCCGGGTGGCGGCGCGGTACGGCGGGACCTACATCACGCACATGCGCGACGAGGAGGACCGCATCGACGAGGCCCTCGACGAGGTCTTCCGCATTGCGCGGGAGGGGCCGATCCCCGCCGACATCTACCACCTCAAGACGGCCGAGCGCCGGAACTGGGGCCGGATGCCGGCGGTTCTGCAGAGAATCGAGAAGGCCCGCGCCGAGGGGCTGGACGTGGCCGCCAACCAGTACCCGTGGACCGCCAGCTCGAACAACCTCGACGCGAGCCTTCCGGCCTGGGTGCGTGAGGGCGGGCGCGAGAAGCTCGTGGCGCGCCTCAGGGATCCGGCCACCCGCGCCCGGGTGCGGGCGGACTTCCGGCGCGAGAACCCGGACTGGGACGAGGGAGGCCCGTCGCGCATCCTGATCATCAGCGTGCTCAGCCCGCAGCTCAAGAAGTACGAGGGGCGGACGATCGAGGACATCGCCCGGGCGGAGGGGAAGGACCCGCTCGATGCCCTGGTGGACCTCGTGGTGGCCGACGATGCCAACGTCAGCCGCGTAAGCTTCACCATGGCGGAGGAGGACGTTCGAAGCGCCCTCCGGCATCCCCTGGTGGCGTTCTGCACCGACTCCGGCGCCGTGGCCGAGGACGGCATCTTCGCGCAGCAGAAGTCCCACCCGCGCGCCTGGGGCTCGGCCACCCGCATCCTGGGCACGTACGTCCGCGAGGAGAAGCTCCTCGCGCTCGAGGAGGCGGTGCGCAAGATGACGTCGCTTCCGGCGGCACGCGCGCATCTGAGCGACCGTGGGATCCTGCGCCCGGGGATGGCCGCCGATCTCGTGGCCTTCGACCCGGAGACGGTCGCCGCGCGCTCGACCTATGCCGACCCCATCCACTACAGCGCGGGCGTTGTCTACGTCGCCGTCAACGGTGAGCTTGTGGTCGACGAGGGGAGGATCACCGGCGCGCGCCCGGGGCGGCCCCTCAAGGGGCCCGGATACAGGCCCCCCGGCGGCCCATGGTAGCTTGTCCCTTTCGGAGGACTTCATGAAAGCGTCCGTGCTCCTCGCCCTGCTGCTGCTCCCTGCCCTCGCGGCCGCCCAGACCGGCCCTCGACTCGAGTACCCGAAGACGCGGGTGGCCGACGTCGTCGACGACTATTTCGGCACCAAGGTCGCCGACCCCTATCGCTGGCTGGAGGACGACAACTCGGAGGAGACGAAGGCCTGGGTGGAGGCGCAGAACAAGGTGAGCTTCGCCTACCTCGAGGCGATCCCGGAGCGGAAACGGATCGAGAGGCGCCTCACCCAGCTCTGGGACTACGAGCGGTACGGCCTGCCCTCGAAGGAGGGACCGTGGTACGTCTACAGCCGCAACGACGGGCTGCAAGACCAGTCCGTCGTCTATCGCGCGCGGAGCCTCGATGCCGCGCCGGAGGTCCTGCTCGATCCCAATACCCTCTCCGCGGACGGGACGATCGCCCTCTCCGTCGCCGGTTTCAGCGACGACGGGCAGCTCATGGCCTGGGCCAGCTCCTCCGCCGGCTCGGACTGGCTCGAGTGGCGCGTGCGTGAGGTGGCGACGGGCAAGGACCTCGACGACCAGCTCAAGTGGTCCAAGTTCAGCGGCGCCGCCTGGAAGAAGGACGGTTCCGGCTTCTACTACTCCCGCTACGAGGCCCCGAAGGAGGGCGAGGCCCTCACGGGTGTGAACAAGAACCAGAAGCTCTTCTTCCACCATGTGGGGACCTCCCAGGACGCGGACGCGCTCGTCTACGAGCGCCCGGACCATCCGGACTGGGGCTTCTTCGCCGACGTCACCGACGACGGACGCTTCCTGCTCGTCTACCAGAGCGAGGGCACCGACCCTCGCAACCGCGTCTTCCTCCGGGACCTCTCCAACAAGGATGGCGCGATCGGTCCCTTCCTCGACGCCTTCGATGCCGACTACCAGGTCGTGGGCAACGACGGCGACGTCTTCTACGTGCGCACGGACAAGGACGCCCCGCGCTACCGGCTGGTGGCGATCGACCGCGCGAAGCCGATGCCCGAGAGCTGGCGCGTCGTCATACCCGAGGACCCGGGCAAGGGGGTCCTCTCGAGCGCGAACATGATCGGCGATCGCTTCGTGGTCGTCTGGCAGATCGACGCCCACGACCGCCTCCGGATCCACCGCAAGGACGGCTCCCTCGAGCGGGAGGTCGCGCTCCCCAGCCTCGGCAACGTGACCGTGGAGGGCCGGCGGCGCGACGCCGAGTTCTCTTACTCCTTCACGTCCTTCGCCTACCCGACCACGGTCTACCGCGCCGATCCCGCCACCGGCACGAGCACCGTCTTCCGCCAGCCGAAGGTCGCCTTCCGACCCGAGGACTACGAGACGGTGCAGGACTTCTGCACCTCGAAGGACGGGACGAAGATCCCGATGTTCATCACCCACCGCAAGGGCCTGGAGAGAAACGGGCAGAACCCGACCTATCTCACCGGCTACGGTGGCTTCAACATCTCGATCACCCCCCAGTTCTCGCCGGCGACGATTCTCTGGCTCGAGATGGGCGGCGTCCACGCCGTCGCCAACCTCCGCGGGGGCGGGGAATACGGGAAGGAGTGGCACGACGCGGGGCGTCTCCAGAACAAGCAGAACGTCTTCGACGACTTCATCGCCGCCGCCGAGTACCTGATCCGCGAGAGGTACACCTCCACCCTCAGGCTGGCCATCGCGGGGGGGAGCAACGGCGGGCTCCTCGTGGGCGCGGTGCTGAACCAGAGGCCGGACCTCTTCGGCGCGGCGTTGCCGATCGTCGGGGTCATGGACATGCTCCGCTTCCACCTCTTCACGATCGGCTGGGCCTGGAAGTCGGACTACGCGAGCTCGGAGACGAAGGATGGATTCGAGACCCTCATCCGGTATTCCCCCCTCCACAACATCAGGCCGGGGACGAGGTATCCCCCGGTGCTCATCACCACCGCCGACCACGACGACCGTGTCGTGCCCGCCCACAGCTTCAAGTACGCGGCGGCGCTGCAGCCGGCCCAGGGCGGGGAGGCGCCGGTCCTCATACGCATCGAGGTCCGGGCCGGCCACGGGGCGGGCAAGCCGACGAGCAAGATCATCGAGGAGGCGGCGGACCGGTACGCCTTCCTGGTGAAGGCACTGGGGATCAGGCTGCCGCAGGGCGAGTAGAGAACGGGCGCCGGAGAAGGACGGTCGGGCCGACGAGCGGTGCCCCCACCGCTCACGACAGTGAGGAATTTGCATCATTGACGTGATGCTCGCGATCTCCGAGTGTGACCGCCCAATCGATTGAACGTCCTCGAGTGGCCCCATGGGCACTCCGCCGAACCCGCCCGGGCGGTGGTGGATCAGCTCCAACCTATTGGAGCCCGCTCCCGCCCAATCTAGGGTCATGGATTCTGAGATGTCTCTCCGCAAGGGGCGCAGACTGACAACCTGCCTTTTATCAGACAGTTAACGCCTCGTGGATCGCCTTTACCGAGCCGGTACGCGACTTGCTGTTGTAAAACACGCGGCTTGCCATCCGCCTGGACAGAGTTCGGCAACCCCCTCAAGACAAAGGAGGAGCGGTATGAGACTCCTCGGAAGAACGTCGCTCATGATCGTTGCGCTCGTCGGCCTGGGCGCGGTTTCCGCCTGGGCGCAGTCCGGGACGGCTTCCCTCAGCGGGCGAGTCACGGACCCACAGGACTCCGCCGTGCCCGGCGCGTCGGTCACGCTGACCTACGCCGCGACCGCCGCCTCCCGCAGCACGGTGACCAATGCGTCCGGCCTGTACCAGTTCGTCGCGCTGCGGCCGGGCCTCTACGACCTCAAGGTGGAGCTGAGCGGCTTCCGCGCCGCCAGCGTCGTCAAGATCGAGCTGCGCGTCGACATGAACCTCCGGCAGGACGTCCGGCTCAGCGTGGGCCAGATCGCGGAGGCGATCACGGTCCAGGCGGAAAGCCCGCTCCTCAACACGACCGACGCCGCGATGGGCAACACGATCGACGAGCGGGCCATCAGCGGCCTGCCCGTCGAGGCGCGCAGCGTCGTGGAGCTGCTGAGCCTGCAGCCAGGGGCGGTCTACGTCCCGTTCAACCAGCAAGTGGCAGATAACGGCGACGTGGACCCCCGCTTCGGCGCGGTGAGCGGGGCGCGGTCCGACCAGCAGACGGTGACCCTCGACGGTGTCGACGTGAACGACCCCGAGCTGCAGACCGCCTACAACTCGGCGGTCCGCGTCACGCAAGAGGCGCTCCAGGAGTTCCGGGTCAGCACCAGCAACTACGGCGCCCAGTACGGCCGCTCGAGCGGCCCACAGGTGTCGATGGTGACCAAGAGCGGCAGCAACGACTTCAAGGGCTCGGCCTACTTCTACCGGCGGGACACGGCCTTCTCGAGCAACGAGTACTACAACAAGCTGGCCCAGCTCGGCTCGGACCAGCCCAACGAGGCGCCGCTCCTGGACAAGAACATCTTCGGCGGCTCCCTGGGCGGCCCCCTCATCAAGGACCGGGTCTTCTTCTTCCTCAACTACGAGCAGCTCAAGGAGGACAGCGAAAGGCCGGTGGTCCGAGGCGTGCCCTCGGCCTCCTTCCGCGACGGCATCCTGCAGTACGAGTGCGCCGACGCCGCGGCATGCCCCGGGGGGACCGTGGCCGGGCTCACCGGGACCCATGCGATCGAGCCCGGCTGGTACGGCCTCACCCCCGCCGAGGTCGCCGCCATCGATCCGCTGGGCATCGGGCCCAGTCTCGCCGGGTCCGCGTATTTCAACCAGTTCCCGTTGCCGAACGAGCCCGGGCTCGACGGACACAACCTCATGGATTACCGCTTCCCGTCCCCGATCAAGAACGACTTCAAGACCTACATCGCCCGGGTGGACGCCAGGCTCACGGACGCCCAGAACATGTTCGTGCGGTTCAACGCCCAGGACGACGTCATCAACGACCCGGCACAGTTCCCGGGGCAGCCGTCTGCGAGCCAAGACACCCTCAAGAACTGGGGCCTCGCCGTCGGTCACGACTGGGTGATCTCCAACACGCTGATGAACACCTTCCGTTACGGCTACACCAAGATCGACAGCGCGTCCGTCGGCCAGACCTCCTCCAACTACGTGCTCTTCCGCTTCATCGATCCGCTCGCGGCCGAGACGTTCACCGCCGCGCGGACGACCCCCACGCACAACTTCGTTGACGAGCTCTCCTGGATGAAGGGGACGCACACGTTCAAGGCCGGCGTCAACATGCGCTTCACCCGGATCCCGAGCACACGGGACAGCACCTCGTGGCTGAGCGCCACGGTCAACCCCTCCTGGGTGAGCGGGGTGGGCCGAACCTACATGCCGGGCCGGCCGGGCTGCACGACGCCGGGCTGCAGCCAGGTCCCCGCAGTGGCGGACACCTTCCAGTCCGGCTATGCGGACGCCTGGCTCAACATCCTGGGTGTCCTCTCGCAGGCCAACCTCAATGCCAACTACCTCGCGGACGGGACACTGCTCGATGTCGGCACGCCCGTCGAACGCCATTACGCCACCAACGAGTACGACTTCTACATCCAGGACCGCTGGCAGATCAGCCCAACCCTGACCCTCACCGCCGGCCTGCGCTACGCCCTCTACTCGCCGCCGTGGGAGGTGAACGGCCAGCAGGTGGCGCCCAATGTCAGCATGGGCGAGTGGTTCGACGAGCGCGGTGCCAACATGAGGTCCGGGATCCCGTCGAGCGCGAGCCCGATCGTGAGCTTCGACCTGGCCGGTCCGGCGAACGGCGGTAAGAAGGGCTTCTACGAGTACGACAAGAACAACTTCGGACCCAGCGTGGCCGTGGCCTGGACCCCCGGTGGCGGCAAGACCGTCATCCGCGGCGGCTACACCAAGGTGTTCGACCGCGTCGGGCTCGGGCTGGCGAGGAACTTCGACCGCAACCTGGCCTTCGGGATGTCCACGAACCTCAGCAGCCCCTTCGGCGATCCCTACGAGGAAGATCCGTCCGTGCGCTTCGTGAACATCAACACGATGCCGCCGACGATCCCGGAGGCGCCGCCGGGCGGCTTCCCCGCGACCCCGCCGCTCTACGCCGGCCAGATCACCGGGAGCATCGACGACACACTCAAGACCCCCTCGTCGCACGTGGTCAACTTCGCGATCGCGCGTCAGTTCGGCCAGGACTTCAGCATCGAGGCGGCGTACGTCGGCCGCTTCGGCCGCGACCAGCTCGTTCGCCGCGATCTCGCGATGCCGATGGACCTCGTGGACCCCAGGTCCGGAATGACGTACTTCCAGGCGGCGCAGCAGATGATCCGGGCCTACCAGTCGGCCGGCCTCGATGCGGACTCGGACCCGGCGGCCTTCGCGGCGCTCGCCCCGATCCCCTACTGGGAGAACCTCTTCCCCGACATGGCGGGCTGGGAGGGGGCCGGCCTCAATGCCACCCAGAGCGTGGCCTACCTGTACGCACTCGTCGACCCGGACTACACCACGGGGCTCTGGCTGATGGATCAGTTCTGCGATCCGGCCTGCAGCGTCCACGGACCCTTCGCCTACTTCAACGCGCAGTACGACGCGCTCGGGGCGGTCAGCTCGGTCGGGCGCTCGAACTACAACGCCCTCCAGCTCACGCTGCGCAAGCGCTACAGCAAGGGCCTGCAGTTCGACCTCAACTACACACTGGGGTACTCGAAGGATACGGCTTCGTCGGCGGAGCGCGGCAACGAGTACGGGAACTTCGACAGCGGCGGCTACACAGGCTTCCTGATCAACTCCTGGGACACCGACGCGACGTATGGCAACTCGGACTACGACCTGCGGCACCAGGTCAACGTCAACTGGATCTGGGACCTGCCCTTGGGGAAGGGCCGCCGGTTCGGCGGCAACGCCTCGGGTTTCCTCAATGCGCTCATCGGCGACTGGTCGTTCGCCGGTCTGGTGCGCTGGACGAGCGGCTTCCCCTTGAATGTCTTCAACTGTCGCTCCTGCTGGGCGACCAACTGGAACCTGCAGGGCAACGCGGAGCTCGTGACGCCCGGCGAGCTTCCGCCCACCGCCACGACGCTCAACGCCGTGGACGGCCGTCCGAGCCCGTTCGTGAACGCCGAGGAAGCGCTCGGCTTCTTCCGCCGCCAGCTGCCGGGCGAGGTGGGGCTCCGCAACGAAATGCGGGGCGACGGCTACTACAGCATCGACGTGAGCTTCGCCAAGGCGTTCCGTCTGGGCTTCGGCGACCACAAGGTCCGCATCCGTTGGGACATCTTCAACGTGACGAACACGCCGAGCTACGACGTGTACACCCTCAATGCCTTCCCGGATCGGTCGGGTTTCGGCCGCTACGACGGCACCTTCGCGACCTGCGACGCGCTCGCGGGCCGGTGCATGCAGTTCGCGCTGCGGTACGAGTTCTAGCCACTCCCGCCGCGGTCGGGGAGTCCGGGGGGTGCGACGCCTGCCCCCCCCGGGCTTCGTCTGGAGCTACCCGATCGGGACCTTGGTCTCACCGTCGCGGGTAGACGGGCGAAAGCAGGTTCGGCGTCACGGCGTGCCGGCTCTCCGCCGCCCAGAGCAGGCCGCGCCTGAGGATCGCCAGTGCCTCCGGCGTCTCGAAGACGTCCGCGGTGTGCCCGATCGACGTGTAGAAGACGCGGCCCTTCCCGTAGACCTTCTTCCAGACGACCGGCATCGTGCCGCCCTCGATCCAGGGGTCGTGGGACCCGCCGAAGGTCGTGGTGGCGATCGCAAGAATGGCCCAAGCAGGGACGGCGCGACTCCTCGTACTGCACGGAGATCAACTCGTGGGTCTGCTGACGATGAATGCGCACGGCCCGAGCGAACTCGTGCGCGGCCAGGGCTTGTCGCCGTGGACGGTCCTCGCCGGCCGGCGGCCCCGTGTGAGTGCGCGCGGTCGTGCTCTCGCCCTTCCCTGTCCGTCTTCTCGTGTTTGCGACTGAGCAATTCGGGACAGCTACTCCCTTGGTCTTCCGCGATGATCGACCTGTGTAGGAAGGCGGCGGGAGATGAGTGCGAGTCTAGGGAATCACCTTGCGGCGCTCGCCTGCGTGTGGTCGTTGTCGGCCGAACGGCGCCGCAACCACGCGGCGTGCCGGAGCGGATACGAAAGAGGCTTGACGACATGAGACGTCTCAATGCGATCCTGGTCCTGTTCTCGGCGGTGCTTCTCACCGGCTGCCAGTCCTCGAGCGACTCCACAAGCGCGAACGAAGGCAAGCGGTCGGGCAGGGTCTTGCGCGTCCTGAGGCCGGACCCCGTCACGGTCCCCGAAGGGGCGACGCTTCCCCTCGTCCTCGAGACGGCGATCTCGTCGGCGACGAGCAGGTCAGGGGACCTCGTCGTGGCCAGGCTCGCCGCGGACGTCAGGGTCGGGGAAAAAGTGGTCGTGCCGGCGGGCACCGAGGTCCGCGGCCTGGTCACCGCGGCCGTTCCGTCGGGCCGCGTCAAGGGGCTCGCTCGCCTCGCCTTCGACACGCTCGTCCTCAAGGGCAAGGAGCACTCCATCGGCACGAGGCCGGTCGACATCACCGCCGCCAACAGCCACAAGAGGGACGCCGTGATCATCGGGATCGGCGTGGGCGCCGGCGCCATCGTCGGCGGGATCGTCGACGGCAAGAAGGGCGCCGGCATCGGAGGCCTGATCGGCGGGGCGACCGGCACTGGCCTCGTGCTGACCAACAAGGGCAAGGAAGTCGAACTGGGCACCGGCACCCGTGTGACCGTCAGGCTCACCCGGGAGACACGCCTGTGAGCCACCGGGCCACCATCCACAAGGAGACAGAAAGATGAAGAGAACAATTCGGGCGCCGTCAGTCCTGCTGGCGAGCGCTCTCGTACTCTATGCGCCTCTCGTCGCTCGGGCCGCGACCAGCCGCGCGACGCCCGGCTTCAACCTGTTCAGCGTGGAGCAGGACATCGAGATCGGACGTCAGTCCGCAGTGGAGGCCGAGCGGCAGCTCCCGTTGCTGAACGATCGGAACGTGGACCGCTACCTCAACAAGATCGTCAGGAAGCTGGCGGCGCAGGCTCCGGGCGCGCACTATCCCTACGCGATCAAGGCCGTGAACGCCTCCGCGATCAACGCCTTCTCGCTCCCCGGCGGCCCGATGTACGTGAACCGCGGCCTCGTCGAGGCGGCGCGAAGCGAGGCGGAGCTGGCGGGAGTCCTGGCCCACGAGATGTCCCACGTGGCCCTGCGCCACGGGACCCACCAGGCCTCGAAGGCCTATCTCAGCCAGGCCGGTCTCGGGATACTGGGCGGGCTGCTGGGGAAGAACGGCGGCAACACGTCGAAGATCGTGAACGCGGTCGGCGGCCTGGGGTTGAACGTCGCCTTTCTCAAGTTCGGCCGCGACGCCGAGTACCAGGCCGACCAGCTCGGAGCGGAGATCATGGCCCGGGCCGGGTACAACCCTGTGGCCATGGCCAACTTCTTCGAGCTCCTCCGCAGCCAGCAGGGCCGTGATCCCGGCAAGCTGGAACAGTTCTTCAGCGACCATCCGCCCTCTGGTGATCGTGAAGCGCGCATCCGGGACCAGGCAGGGAGTCTGCAGTTGGCGCGGTCGCGGGACGTGGGCGGTTTCGACCGCATGAGGGCCGACCTGCGGCGACGCTCTCCCGCTTCCTCGGCGGTTGCGCAGCGGTGGGAGGAGCCACGGAACCAGGACGGCCGCAACCAGGACAGCGGTCAGTTCGACGTGCGGGTGGACCAGCCGTCCTCGCGGTTCCAGAGGTTCGAGCAGCGCAACGGGTTCTTCACCATCGAGCACCCTGACAACTGGCGGGCCTACGCGTCCGACTCTGGATACGCCGTTTCCATCGCGCCCGACGGGGGCGTCGTCGACACAGGCAACGGCCAACAGGCCATGCTCTACGGGGTCATCGTCAACCACTACGCACCCTTCGAGAGTGAGACGGACCGCCAGCGCGCAAGCCGGGAGCGCCATTACGCGCCCTTCGAGGACACGGACCGGTGGCCCGGGAGCCTGGAAGACGCCACCGACGACCTCGTCCGTCAGATCATCCGATCGAACTCGTACCTGCGGGCCCAGGACGGTCAGGCACGACGAGAGCAGATCGACGGAGCGTCATCCTTCTCGGTGGTGCTCTCGGGCCGCTCGCCCGTCACGGGGCAGGAGGAGAGGGTGACGGTCGTGACCCGGGGCCTGTCCGATGGCCACGTGATCTACGCCCTGTGCATCGTCCCCGGCAGCGGCTACGACGGGGTGGCGCGGACGTTCGCGCACATGCTGCGGACGCTGAACGTCAACGACGACGCGGCCCACCGCGGAACGCAGACTAGCTCGAGGTCGGACTCGCAGCGGTAGGTAGAGAGCGGGCGGTTACAGGAGCACGACGTGGAAATGTCCAAGATGCGCAGGGTGCTCGACATTCAGTTCACACGGATCGCGCAGCCTCGGCTGCACGAGGATGCATTTGGAAGCCCTGACCAGAAGGAGGAGGACGACATGGCAATCGAAAGAACACACGCGGCAGCTCTGACGCGTCGTTCGCGGAGGATTGGTATGGCAACGTTGAGCGTCGCCGCATTGACAGCGGGAGCAGCGTTCAGCGGATGCGGAACGACGAAGACGGCTTCCGATGGAACACACCCAGCGGCAACGGCAGATCGTGCGGTGGCTCAGGAGACATCAGCCGCCCTCGTCGCCGAGGGCCAGCGCGTCTTCCGCTTCGATACCTTTGGTGGCGAGCAAGTCTGGACCGACACGCTCCGCCTGCACGAGGTCGTCGAGAAGAACGTGGACCCGACGACGGCACTCAAGGTCGGGCTCAAGGTGGACGCGGACGTGCTGCCTCCGGGGATCCTCGGCAAGGTCGATCTCAAGAGCCCGGCGACGACGGTCGCGCTGCTCAAGATGAATGCCGTCGTGGGCATCCAGGCCACCGTGGACTCGAACAATCACATCGTGCGGCTTGGCGTCACCTGCGCGCTCTGCCACTCCACCGTGGATGACTCGGTCATGCCCGGCATCGGCCGCCGGAAAGACGGCTGGCCGAACCGAGATCTGAATGTGGGGGCCATCATTGCCCTGTCGCCGGTGCTGTCTGCGGACAAGAAAGCGGTCTACGCGTCGTGGGGTCCCGGCAAATACGACCCGCGGTACAACCAGGACGGGAAGAACACGCCGCTCGTCCTCCCGCCCGCGTATGGCCTGGCCCAAGTCAAGAACGAAACGTACACGGCGGAGGGGCCGATCTCTTATTGGAATGCCTATGTCGCCGTCACGCAAATGGGCGGGCAAGGCAATTTCTCCGACCCGCGGCTCGGGATCGACGTCAAGCATTCGCCGGACATGGTCAGTCCCAAGCTCCCGGCGCTGCGCGCTTACCAGCATAGCCTGCCGGCGCCTCCACCTCCGGCCGGAAGCTTCGATGTAACGGTCGCAGAGCGTGGACGCGCGCTGTTTGACCGGACGTGCGAGAGCTGCCACGTTGGTGGATCCGGCACAGATAACAACAACGGAACACTGCACGCACCTGCGGAGACTGGCGTCGACGGGGCGTACGCGGCGCGCACGGCAAACAAGGCGTATCGCACGACCCCTCTGCGTGCTCTCTGGCAGCACCCGCCGTACTTCCACGACGGCAGCGCAGCAACGCTCGCCGACGTCGTGGCACACTATAATCGGGTTCGTAGGCTCGGTCTCGCCGCGGAGCAGCAGCGAGACCTCGTTGAGTATCTGAAGTCGCTCTAATCGTCAAGCGATTCCTGCGGCACTTCCTGCGGTACTCATAGAATGGCCCCGCGCTGGCGCGAGCTCCGGGAGGCTTACCCGCGCATCGTCACGGGCATGGTCCTGGGCATCGCCGTCCTCCTCCTGACGGACCTCGTCCTCGCGTACAAGCGCGTGCAGTACGGCCGGGAGCTGGCGCGCATGCGCGCCGCCATGAAGGAAACCGAGCGCCGGCGAGTCGACGCCATCGCGGCCTCGGAGGAGAACCGCCTAGCTATCGCCGTCGAGCTGGCGCGCCGGCAGGCGCTGGGCGACACGGAGCTGCACCTGGTGGTGGACACCGAGAATGGTCTCCTGTGCCTGGAGCGCCAGGGGGCACGGCTCCGCGAGATGCGCGTTCGCCTGGGTCAGGAGGCGACCGTGGGCACGCCCCCTGACGTCGTGCTGCTGGCCCCGCCGCTGGGCAAGCGGTCGGTGGCGCGGGTGGTGGACGGCTCGTATCGCTGGGCAGTGCCGGAGTGGGTCTACGTCGAGCGCGGGTGGCCGGTGCCGGGGGACAGGCAGATTCCCGGCGCCTTGGGTCCGCTGGCCATGTTCCTGGACAGCGGGGCCGTTCTCTACTCGCGGCCTGCGGTGGGGCCCCTCAGCGACGTGAGCTACGTCCTGCCCGGCAGCGTCCGGGCGGAGGCGCCCGACTTCGAGGCCATCCGCGAGAACCTGCAGCCCGGCATGGCCGTGTACTTCCACTGATATGGACGAGCGCGCCCCGGTGGAGAATCCGAAGATCACGGCCAACGTCGCGCGCTTCTTCGGCCACAGCGGCGGGGCGGCCATCCAGATTATCGGGATCCTGCTGGCCCTCACGGCGGCCAGCATCGCGCTCCTGGTCCACACCGCGGGAGTGCGCTTCCGGCGCGATCTGGCCCGCCTGGCGCTCGAGGATCGGCTCGAGGTCCTCGACAGCGCGCGCTGGCGCGTGGCCGGCTCCGAGCGGATGCTGCGCGACGCGGAAGGCGCGCCGGAGCCGCCGCACGATCGGCCCTACCTGGTGATCAGCCTCGAGGAGCGGCACCTCTGGTACAAACAGCGTGGGGCGATCCTCTTCTCGACCGAGGTGGCAACGGGCAGCGGCAAGACGATGGTCGAGGAGGGCGGCGCCAGCGCCTGGAAGTTCGAGACCCCGCGCGGGCGCCTGGTGGTGCAGAGCAAGGAGGAGGCGCCGGTGTGGGCGCCCCCGGACTGGCACTACGTGGAGCAATCGCGCAAGCGCGGGTTGGGGCTGACCCGCCTCGAGATCGGTCAGCCGCTGGCCGTTGCCGACGGGTCGGTCATCACGGTGGAGGGGAACGACGTCGTGCGGGTGCTTCCCGACGGACGGCGGAACGTGTTGCAGGCCACGGACGGCCGCGAGATCGTCGTGGACGGGAAGGTGCTGGTGCCACCCCTGGGCACCACCCAGCGGCGGTACGAGGGCGTCCTGGGCACCCACCGCCTGAACATGGGGGACGGATACGCGATGCACGGCACGAACCAGCCGGAGACCGTGGGCCGCGCGGTCAGCCACGGCTGCGTGCGCTTGCGCAACGAGGACATCGCGAAGCTGTACGCGATGGTGCCAGTGGGCACCCCCGTCTACATCTACTGAGCACGGGGCAGGGGGGCCTTGCGTCCGCCGGCCGTCTGGCGCATGATCCTAGTTTGGTGCAAGAGGCCAGGCTGCCGCAGTGTTGGGGCACGTCGTCGCGCCGGGGACGGGTTTTCCGCCGGTTGGCCGCGGGCCTCGTCGGCGCCATGGGCGCCCTGTCTGCGATTGCGCCGGCCGCCGGCAAGGGCGCCGCGCCGACCACACCGGCGGCGGGGTGGTCCGCGAGCGCCGGCCTGGAGTTCCTGGAAACCCTGCGCGGTGCGAGCGGCAAACTCAAGGCCGCCTTTCGCACGCCGGGCGAGCCCCTGATCCTACGGCCCCCCCCCGGCCTGACGGCGCGCTACGAGCCGGACCAGGGCGCGGCCGTCGCGTCGCCGGAGTTCGAGGCTCCGCAGCGTCCGGGGGTGTACAAGATCGCGGTGGAGGTCGACGAGGCGCGCAAGGATATCGAGGACCTGCGGGTGATCACGCTTGTGCCCTTTGCCGCCAAGGAGGAGGGGCAGATCGGGTCGTACCGTCTGGGCCAGTGGCCCTACGAGCGCGGCGGCGCCCCCTCTTCCGCCTACGCCAATCCGGCCGGATTCGTGGAGGTGACCCGCGAGAACCGGAGCCTCCCCGTCTCAGAGCACTTCGCGCTCGGCGACTTCCTGACCAAGGATCAGCCGGCCGTGTGGCCCAAGTACCTGCTGCTCGACGCCGGGCTGGTCGACAAGCTGGAGCTGGTCATCGACGAGCTCGAGCGCCAGGGCTACCACGTCGGGCACCTGGCAATCATGAGCGGCTTCCGCACGCCGCGCTACAACCAGGTGGGCGGCGAAACGAGTGGGCGCGCGTCGCTCAGCCGGCACATGTACGGCGACGCGACCGACGTCTTCGTGGACAACGACCGGGACGGCTGGACCGACGACGTCAACCGTGACGGCCTCGTCGACATCCGCGACGCGGAGGTGGTGGCTCGGGCTGCGGAGCGCGCCGAGGCCCGCCACCCGGCCCTGGTGGGCGGCGTCGGCATCTACCCCGCCCGCGGCGGCCACGGGCCCTTCACCCACGTGGACGCGCGCGGGCGGCGGGCCCGCTGGCAGGGGACCGGGGGCGGATGAAGCGCGGCGTCAGCCGCCACTCGTCAGGTGGTGCGGAGCCCGGAGCGTGAATGCTCCAAGGGAGCTGGCCCGCCCCCGACTCCGTTTTGTGGCCAGCGCGCTTTGCTGCGCTTCTTCCTGTTGTCAACTCACCGCAGGCAGCAAGGCACGGTCGAGTCGCTCTTGCACCACGGCCCAGTTGAGGTGGCTCAGGACGCCTTCGACGTAGTCGCTCTTTCGGAGCGAGGAATCGAGGAAATAGGCGTGCTCCCAGCAGTCGATCGCCAACAGGACCGCCTGGTTGGCGAACAGGCCGCCGTCATGCTCGGAATGCACGAGATTGTGCCGCACCCTCTCGGAGCCGAGCTCGCACGTCACCATGACCCAGCCGTGAGTGGATTGGGTCATGGCCTTGAGGTCGGCCATCGCGTGGTCCCAGGAGCCGTAGGCCTTCTCCTCAGCCTGCCGGAGCGCGGCCGGCACCTCGGCCTTTGGCGGACCGAGGCTGCCGAAGTAGAGCTCGTGCAGGAACGTGCCGTTGTACGCGACGGGTTCGCGGCGCCGCAGCTCGGAATAGGCGGCAAAGCTGTAGCTCGCGCCTTCCCGCGAGGTGGTCCTGAGCAGGGCCTCGATCTCGTTCAGCTTCTTCACGTAGCCGTGGTAGAGCTCGAAGTGGGCGCGAAGCTGGGCTTCCGACAGGAAGCCGTGGCACTCAGCGACGAGACGGCCGTAGTCCTTCGCCTGATGAATCGTCAAGCAGTCCACTCCGAGACCTGCACCAGTTGCTTCCCGAGGTTTCTCCCTTGCAGCATCCCGATGAAAGCCTGAGGGGCGTTTTCGAGACCCTGGGCGACATCCTCCCGATACTTGGGCTTTCCGTGTTTCAGCCATTGCCCCATTCCTTGAAACCCTTCGGAGAAGCGCTCGGCATAGTCAGCAACCAGGAGCCCTGCGCCTTGGCCGCTTGACGACCAACGGGCCGAACCAGCGAGGCCCCAGCTCTGCCTTCTCCAGGTTGTATGCGATGCCACCGATCGCAAACTTCGGGTCCGCCGACTCCAACACCCTGCCCACGGCTCCGCCAGGGCATCACCACTTCGATCGCCAGCGGCCGCGCATAGGATTCGGCATCGCTCATGTGCCCCTGCATGTAGGGATCGACCGCTAGCTAGCGTCCTATCAGGATCAGAACGCCCGCCGCGATGGCCAGGAAGTTCAGGAGTATGCCCAGGGAAGCGACCAGGGGGACATAGCCCACGAGGCCCATCAAGATCAGCCAGATTCCCAACAGGAGCATGCCGAGGTTCTTCGTGAAAATGAGGAGTAATCAGACCCATCTTCTACAGTAGCCCTCTGGATCTCCCAGGTAATCACTGAGATAGAGGGACGGGGGGTGTCTTTACCACCACGCTCCCGAGCCTTCAGAGCTTCTGAGCGAGGGGCGGGGGACGCAGGCCCACGGCCCGGAAGGCCCGGTCGGCCGTTCCCTTGAGCTCGGTGCGCAGCAGGTAGAGTTCGCCGTCCAGACGGACGCGCAGGCCGCGCATCTGCGAGAGGTCGCGGATCAGGTCGTCCCACGGCCAGCGGGTCTTGGCCGGCTGCGGGCGGGTTGGCTCGGCCGAGGGCTGGTCGGGATGCTCGCGTTGCCAGAGTTCGTCGAGCTGGCGGCGAAGCATGGCGCTGAGGTAGAGAGCGAGGAAGGCGGCGAAGATGTGGCCCTTGACGTTGTCCTTCTTGTGGTGGTGGTAGATGGGACGCAGCTGCACCACGTCCTTGAGCTCCCGCCAGAGCCTCTCGATCCAGGTCAGTTGCCGGTAGGCCTCGGCCACCTCGGGGGCGGGCAGCTCCGTGCTTGTCCGGAGCACGTACTTGCCGTCGTAGCGTTCGTCGTCCTTGACGCGCTTGGGGTCGATCTCGACAGCTCCCTTGGCCGCCTTGAGGAAGCGTCGATAGCCCACGTTGCCGATCAGACCCTTGACACTGCCGCGGCCCAGCTTCTTGCCGAGCTTCTCGAGGATGGCTTGTCGGTCCTGTCGGTCCTTCTCGGCCCTTTCGGGGTTGAAGCAGACTATGTAACGCCGCTCGTCGACCCAGACCTCCTTGACGTGGAGGTTGCGCTTGACTTCCCGGTAGCGCCCGGCGCGGCGGAGGACCTCCTCGCGGACCTCCAGGTTCCTCCGCATCCTCATCCCCACGATGTAGTCGTAGCCGGCCTTGGCGATGGCCTTGAGGTTGGCCGCCGAGACCATCCCCCGATCACACACCAGCACCACCCTCCGGATGCGGAAGCGCTTCTTGAGGGCCTCCAGGATGGGCACGAGCGTCGTCACATCCGCCGTGTTCCCCGGCCAGATCTCGCAGGAGATCGGGATCCCGTCCCGCCGCATCACCACTCCCAAGATCAGCTGCAGGTGATCGGGCCGGTGGTCGCGGCTCATCCCCCGCTTGGCCCACCCTTCCCAGCGCCTCCCCTCGAAGTAGGTAGAGGTCGTGTCGAAGAAGACAAGCTCCACCTCCTGGTTGAACAGATCCAGGCCCCGCTTGTAGAGATGCTGCTCGATCGTCTCCTTCTCTCGCCACAAAACCCCGAGGGTCTTGTAGAAATGGGAGAGCTGGATCTGTTCGAAGCCCTCGGCCTCCACGGTCTTGATCCACTTCGACCCTCGCAGATCGCTGCCCGGGGCGAGTAGGCGCTGGAGCACGATCGCGAAGGCGCAGCGATCGAGATCGAAGCCGAGCCGTCGCGGGGCGCCCAGCTTCTGGAACAAGCTGTGGAGTCCCAGCTCTTGCCAGAGCCGCTCGAAGACCAGCACCGGCCCCCAGATCCGATCGCTTTCGGCCACGAGGGACTGTTGTCTTTGAGCCTCGATCAGGCGCAGTTGGGGCAGGTAGCGGACCAGGCCCTTGACGACCTGCTCGAGGTCGCCTTTTTCGAGCAGCTGATCAAGCCGGCCGAGGCTGGCGATGAGGCGCTGGCGGACCTGGCCGTTGTCCCGGTGGTTCTCGACGAGCTGGAGGTACTGGTAGGATCGGCCGCGGGCGCGGACAGTCTTGAGGCGGGTGAACATACCACCACAAGAGTAGGCGTCCTGACCGCCGCAGTCAACGTAATTCTTCGATTAGACCGGTCCGATTTGGCACTACACTTCGGAGACTGGAGAAGTGAACAACCCCGTATTCATTGGGATTCTTGCGGGTCGCAACCGCTCGGAGACCCCGAAACTGTAGAAGATGGGTTTGAGGAG
>Ga0209641_10001426_pt1 | contig 21427 bp, 18 predicted proteins | sample RifCSP16_1_FD_184022 | JGI IMG/M metagenome (GOLD analysis project Ga0209641, IMG submission 184022) | Soil microbial communities from Rifle, Colorado - Rifle CSP2_sed 16_1 (SPAdes) (version 2) | ecosystem: Environmental > Terrestrial > Deep subsurface > Rock core/Sediment | place: Rifle... | reverse complement strand
TTCGAAACTTATTGAAACCGGGTAGATGCGAGTACAAGAGATCGTAGACGATCGGCAATTCTTTTCCAAAGGCGACGAGGAGGGAAAAGATAATCATGATACCAAGGTATTGAACGAACGGATCCCGGCGATTTCGCCAGAATCCATAACAAGCAAGAACAAGGACGACGATTCCCATGTATTGGGGCGCCTCGGTGAAGGGCTGGGGGCCGAAATAGGTGTTGATCATGAACGGCTGATTGTTGCTCAGGGGACCCTGGTACACATGATTGCCGAAGCCGTACCAGGATGGTACGATCATGGTGAAGAGTTCTCCGACGCCAAGAGACCAGTTTGTGGCATAATCGTAGTCAAGTCCACCCTCAGACTTCGGGGAAGATTGAACCGTTTGCGATTGCGTAATCGGCTCCGCCCCGCGCATTGAATAGGGGCTGTATTCCAGAATTGAAAGATAACGGTCTGCGACCATCGTGAAGGCAAGGAGCGTTGCCGCCGTAAAGACGAGTGCCGCCTTGATCGCGCTATTCCACCACACTTTCGCGATGAGATGTCTCACAAGAAAGAAGAGGAAATACACGGCGGCAGAAAGAAAAATATAGAACAGCATTTGAATATGAGCGCCAACGAGCGAAAAATGCAACACAAGAATGAGTAAAAACGCATCAATCAGGGAAAAGCGTTCATGCAGCCGGTCTAGAAGAAGAAGCACGTAAGGGAAAAATGTCATAACGAGAAGTTTGGTCCCGTGGCCGCTCATCATCCAAATGATGATGTACATTGAAAAGATCGTTGCAACAGCGGCAATGACCGCGGGGATCTTCCTCTCCAGCTTGCGAAGTCCCAACAAATATACGCCCACCCCCATGACAAAATAGTAGAACAGTTGCCATCCGTTCTGCTGGTTCAGGAAGAACAACCGGCCGATGTTCGAAACAATGGTTAGGATTGTTTCAGAAAGATCGAATACCCGCTCTCCGACAGCCATGAGACTTGCATACGCGGGCATGCCGCAGAAAATGTACGGATTCCAAAGCGGGAAGATCCCTTCCTTGCCGGCGTCCTCAACATACGCGGCAAAACTCTGATGGCCGATGTCGTCGGGTGCGAGGATGATCTTTCCTTCAAAGACAAGTTCCCGGAAGAATACCACGAGACTCAGGAAGATGATCAAAAGAGCGACGGTGTGGTGATATTTGTGGGGAATCCACGACATGTCCGATGATGCATTGCGTCCGGATTCTTTCTTCTTCTTTTGAGATTGCGTCATGGCGTTCCTGATTTTGTGATGGTGCGCGGCTCATGTTGAATGGATTGGAATATCTCCATCACACCGCGTCGAAACGACTCTATTGAAAAAACGAGGGAACGTTCACGCGCATTGTTCCGCAACGCGGGCAGATCCACGGTGTGCTGTGCGACGGAGAGAGTCCATTGCTCAAGTTCTTGAGCTGTGTTCCAGAGAAAACCGTCGACCCCGTGACGAACGATTTCCCGCTGCCCGCCCTTGTTGACGACAATGGGAATGCACCCTGCCGACATGGCTTCTGCTGTTGTCATGCCAAAGTGTTCTGTGCGTTCGGGATGGCGTTCTTCATCGGCGCCATATCCGGCTGCATGCCAAAACACATTCGCCTCGTTGACCAGCATGCGCATCGAGTCGTAGGATTCGTTCACGTGAAAGAAAACCGGGAAACCTTGATTCACTGTTCGAAGCTCATTCAAAAGGCCCGACGAATCCCGGTCGAACGAACAACTGCCGATGATATGATATTCCCAGCCTTTGAGCGAGGACCGGCACAGAGTGCGGAACTGTTCGGTGAGAAAGACGTAGCGCTTGTCGTTGTAGAGCCCGCGGAAGAATCGGCCGACACTCACAATCGTGTTCTTTTTCACGGTCCCGTCAATGGAGAAATCCTGAATGGGCGGGTGAAGCACGGTTGAGCGAATTCCGTAGCTCTTCTCCAGTGTTTTCTGCACGAAGTGAGAATTGACCACAACACGGTCGGTATCATTCTGCACCCTCGAGAGAAACCGGATGCGGTAGAGGTCCTTTGCCGCTTCTCGTATGGTACCGCCCATGGTTTTCGCGAGAATCGAAGAGAGGGTGATGCGTGCATACGGTATCTGGAGAAGGTACACTTTTGTCCGGGCCCCGGATTCGATGTACCGATAATTCGACAGGCACACAAAGAGATCTGAATTCCCTGTGATGGTCGGGATGTCTTTCTCCCCTCTTGTCAGAAGCTGATAATCGACAGCGCCAAGGTCAACATTGAAGTACTGTCCGAGAATTTCTTTTGTAATTGCAGGATGGGCGGAAAGCATCGTGACTTGGAGGTCCGGAAGCTGCGACAGGGCACTGGCGAAGGCTATGACGTATTTCTCGCCTCCGCCAAACGTCGACCAATACGGACTATAAAGGTGCACGCTTGTCATTGTTCAGTCTCGACTTGAGCAACGCGTCCTCTGCCTTGGGTGCCGGTGAAGTTCCGAAGACCGTCGATCAGTCCCCACCAGGCAGCGCGCACGGCATGGGCGTTTCGCCGCTTTATGATCAGGCGCGCAAACTGGCGGAGGTAGTAATACACCAGAAGCGGGATGTACGGCATCCATCGTGCAGGCCTGCTCCGTTTGCGGAGAAAGACGATCTTGTTCCTGAGATTGAAATACAAGTACAAGGGGCTGTCCCATGCCGTCGTTGAAGATATCTTGTGATGGATTCTCGCACGCGGCTGATAGAGGATCGTAAATCCTTTATCACGGGCGCGCATGCAAAAATCGACATCCTCAAGGTACGCAAAGAAATCCTCGTCGAGAAGTCCAATCTGGTCGAAGACCTCACGTCGTGCAAGAAGACAGCAGCCGGTGATGAAATCGCAGGGACGGACCGCATCGAACGAGCCGTCGTCAGGTTTTCCGAGGCCAAAATGTTTTCCGAACCCCGAATTGCGGTTGAATTGCCCGCCCGCAAACCACACAGTGCCCGGTTGATCGAAATACAGAATTTTTGCTCCGACAATTCCGGCCTCGGGATTCTCTTCCATTGTCTGAATCATCACTTCAAGGGCACGCGTGTCGACGATTGTATCGTTATTGAGCAACAGGACATAGCCGCTGTCGGTTTCAAGCGCACGGCGAATGCCCACGTTATTCCCCGCCGAGAAACCAAGATTCTCGGTGTTGCAAATCAGATGAAGGTCCGGATGTGTTGCACGAAGCTGCGCAACCGATCCATCGGTGGAGGCGTTGTCGACCACAATGAGGTCGATATCACGAAGGGAACTTGCATGCAGTGAAGCGATGCAGTCAAGTGTGTCACGAAATCCATTATAGTTGACGAGAACAACGGAGAGTATTGCCATGGCTGTCAGGCGGGTTGGCGTGCCGTCGATGACGTGTGACGATGCAAGACTGTCATTGCGAGAGGACAGACTTGTAGTGGCGTTTCAACTGCGCGGCAACATGCCGGGCATCGAACAGAGAAGCCACTCGGGCGCGGGCGCGCCTTCCCAGGGCGGCGCGCTTTTTCGGGTCACCGATAAGTCCCTCGATTGCACTGCCGAGGGAGACAAAATCGTTCGGTGGTACAAGCACTCCCGCATTTCCGACAACTTCGGGAATCGATCCATTCGTGGTAGAAATCACGGCCTTTCCGCATGCCATGCTTTCGACCAGCACGTAGCCGAATTGCTCCTGCCACTGCGGGACGGGGATGCTGGGAAGCACGAAGATATCGGCAAGGTTGTGGATTGCCGGCATGGACGAATATGGATGGGTGTCAAGGAAGATCACATGCCGGTCAAGGCCCAAACTGCCGATGATGCGGTGCATTGAAGCGTGCTCAGGTCCCCTCCCGCCTATCAACAAACGGGCGCCCTTTGGTTTCCGCATCCGACGAAGCGCGAGATGAAATGCATACAGAAGATCAAAGACGCCCTTTTGCCTCGACAAATGGCCGACGAAAAGAACAAGCGTATCATCCGGCTCGCAGCCAAATTTCCGGAGGAGATCGGGGTCTTTTTTCCGCGGCGAAAAGTGATGGGTATCGACTCCCGGCATTTGGACCATGACTTTTTCTTCCGGCGCACCTTCGAGGAGGAGAACCTCCTTGGCGCGCGTAGAAGTAGCAAGGAAGAGGTCTGTACTGGAAAAGACTCTTTTCTTGTTTCTTGTGGTCTTCAATGCATCATAGAGAAACGGAATGTTTTCCCACACGGTCACAACGAGTTTCCATCGTTCCTTTGTTCGTGCCTTTGCCGCCTGATAAGTACAATAATATGATGTTTCCGCACTGTGTACGATATCGAACTGCTTCAGAGCTGCTTCGAGGCCGATGAGATCGTGGTAATCACCCACGAGGCCGGACATGACAGAACGAAGCGCACGAGCCCGGAGTGTCTGACCTACCGAAACCAGTTTCCGAACCGGGAACGGGATTTCTGAGATCCCAAAATTGTGCCCGTAACTCGTGAAACCGACAAGATCGAACTCATCTTGAAGCGGCGAGAAATTCTGCATCTCCCAACTATTGAGATTAGGGCCACGAACGATGGCGACCTGTTTCTTCATGAGACGACTGATTGCTCAGCTCTTTTTTGTGAGGAGATTCCCGGTGTCACCGGCTATTCCTGTGTTTTCACGGCTCGGTTCAGGTTATCTATCAGTCTTTTTGCGGCAAGGGGTAATGTCCAAAACTCCCGTACCGTCCTTATGGCTCGGGTGCTCATAGATCGGCGTTTCTTCACGTTTTGAAGAAGCTCTTTGACGGTTTCGGAAAATGCATGCTCGTCGCGTTCCGTCAGCAGGCCGGTTTCGCCATGAATGACCGTTTCACGAACGCCGCCTTCCCTGACCGCAACCACGGGTGTACCGCAAGCCATCGCTTCCAGGGGTGCGAGGCCAAACGGCTCGAGGTAGGGTGCATACAGGAAGAGCCTGGCTCTATTATAGAGTTCCACCAGTTCTGAATCAGAAACAAATGTTTTGATACTAAGATCGACGCCAACCCTCGCGGCGAGGCGTTCAAGGTCGGATTTCATGGATGGATTATTGCTATTGGAAACGATCACAAAAGGAGGACGAAGTGATTGCTTGATTCTCGAAAGCGATCGTATGATGAATTCATGTCCCTTCAATGGGCTCAAGGCTCCCACCGAAAGAACATAGTGCTCTTGCTTGATATTCATTCTACGAAACATTTCAACATCCACGCCAAGATAGGAAACGGTCGAATTTGCGCCGTAGGCTCTCAATACAGTTTCCCGTGAAAAACACGAGTTGACGACAATGTGCTTTGCGAACGAAGCATTCTTTCGATCGATATTTGTCAGTCTCGTTCGAAAGTATCGCCGCCGTATCCGTTTCCACAAGCTGAGCCCGCCGCTCTTTTCAAGGTTCACAACAATCCCTTCATTCAGTCTCACGGGCTGCTGACAGTAATAAACACAAGGTTTACTGAGGAATTTCAGAATGAAAGGTGACATCGTGTATTGATCCTGTTCAACAAAGACAACGTCATAATTGCCCTTGTTGATGGATGAGGCAAGTTCTTTCTGCGTACTCTCCAGATCGGCAAGCGATATGTTGAATCCCGGGAGAGGGGGTACATATTTTGCCAGTGACTTTACAATTCCGAGGGGTGTCATGCGAACGGGCCCGACGACAATGCGCTTTACAAATCGCTCGAGTGGGAAGAACTTCCTTTCTCCCGTTGCCGGGACAAAAACGTCGACGGAATGGCCGGCGTGTGTCAAGTGTTCGACGTGGCCATAGAGCGCCCGCAGTGCTCCGCCGGAGGGAAGGTTATGGAAGACGGCGATGTTCATCCTGACAATCTCATTTCAGACTGTTTGAAGGGACATAGTTGCGTTTCAGGCAGAGGGTGCCGTTTCACAAGCCCCGTTTCGTGCAATAGAGATTCGCGTGCCAGAACTCATCTTCCGTCCGAATTATGTGGGTTGTCAAGGGTCTGAGACATCGCTGGTCTTCATCGATGATCTGGATGTGAAATCCGAGCGAGTGAAGTTGTGCAATGTAATCCTCGTATTTCTTACCGGCCTCATGAAGGAATCCGGGTACAAGCTCAGCGAAAAGAACCATATTCTTGCTTCTTGCAATGGTTTGTTTCATTCCCTCCAGCGCATATGGCTCATGACCTTCGATATCCATTTTCACGCAGTCGACTGTTTCCACCTTCAGAAACTGGTCGAGCGCAATGCACTCGACCTCTACACTTTCCTTCACAGGCGTTTGTGGGCGCTGGTACATGCCGTGCGAATCGGAATCCCTATAGATAAAAAGAGTCACCGTGGATAGTTTTTCCCCGACGGCTTTTTGAAAAGGGGTGATATTTTCATATTTGTTCAGCCGGATGTTATCACTCAGAAGCTTAAAATTCGATATGGAAGGTTCAAAGGCAAAGACCCTTCCTTCGACCCCGACTTGCCTTGCCGCCAGAAGTGAGAAATAGCCAAACTGAGCCCCAATATCGACCACAACCGCGCCGGGCTTGATTGTCTGTTTGAAGATCTCAGTGGTATAGGGTTCGTATGCCTGGAGAACGTAGTCCTGGAAACTCACTGTGTTTGAGTAGACGTACATAGGGATGTCGTTGATTCTCGTGAGGTACACATTGCCGGGAGCAAAGACTTTCATGAGGAGCTGATAAGTGTTGCGCCTCAGGAATTGTATCACGGCGAGATTTCCGCCTCTTGTTTTTTTTAGATAATTGTTCAGGGTGTACATGAATCTTATGAGGTTACGTTTCCACATTTGTTATCCTTTTCCTCCCGGCATGATGGATGACAGCCTCCCAGTCATCGAAACAAGGATCTTTTTGTCCTTCTCGTCGAATGCAAAAGCCCATGTCGCAAGGACGAATGACACCATTGCCACGAGAACAATGCCGATCTGTAAAGGAACACCTTGCATCATTGATGCGATCCAAAGCAGAGCGGCAAGGACTCCGAGAATGGAAACAACACGCCCCAGACCATTCTCCACAACAAAACGACGAGGGAGAGAGAGGAACTTCGAAGAAAGAAAGAACAATATGGCAGTTTCGATTGAAGCGCGTAAAGCAAACGAAAGTGCCGCACCTTCAATTCCGAAGCTTTGCACAAGAACCCACACCAGTACAATATTGAAAGGTATCTCCACCGCATAGAGTTTGGCAAGGATTTCTGGACGTCCCAATCCCTGAAGGAGGGCACTTGACACCGGAGCAAGCAACCCGACGAGGGTTCCGAGGAGAAGAATTTGAAACGTAAGGGAACTCTGTTCTGCGATCTCCGGGCCCAACCACAGAAGGAGAATTGTGTTTGAAAAGAACAGGAGGATCAGGATCAATGGCCCTGTCGCCAGAAGCAAGTACTTGATGGATCGTACGAACACGAGCTGCAAATCTTCTCTGTGTGTCATTCCAAGAGTGCTGAAAGCGGGGAAGAGAGTCATAACCAAACTGCCGGGGATTATCCAGAGCCTGGTAACCACCTCAAATGGAGCGGTATAGTACGCAACAGTTGCCATTGAAAGAGCAGAGCCAATAAGGAAGCGGTCCAGGTATACCAGGATTGGACCCGCAAGACTTGACACGGTAATCCAACCCCCAAATCGTAGAAGTTGCGAAAGAAGGGAGAATTGGACTGAGTACTTCCGCATGGTTGGAAAAGTCCGGAGAGCGAAAGCAATTAACGCAAGCAGGGAAAGGACCCTTGAAATCACAATGAGAAGGACGATACCGGGCAGCTGATAGCCCATCGCGAGCCCCAGAAGCGGAAGGACGATGGATAAGAAGCTCGATGGAATTCGCACCGCATTCACCAAGCCAAACTTCTGTGATGCCTCCAGAACTCCCGAAAACGAGCTAGAAATCAGAATCAATGGAACTGACAGGGCAAGCAAATAGAATGTCGATATCGCTTCAGCTCTGAACTCTGGAGAAATATTCAAAACCTGATCCGCGATCATTGGAGTAATGGCAACAAAAACGAGCGTACCCAGAATCCCCAGGAGTCCCTGCATTGTTACCGTTGTCCATATGATGCGCGGCACCTGATCCTCTTCTCCATTTCCCAGAGCCTCAGCAACGTACTTCGTCGTCGCTCTCCCTAATCCGAGGTCGAACACGCTGAAATATCCGAGAATCACCCACGCAAGCGAAAGCAGCCCAAAGCGATCCGGCCCGAGGCCTTGAATCACCAACGGAAGTGCCACTAATCCCGCCAGCAAAGGCAAACCCTGTCCAACAAAATTAAGAAGAGTATTGCTCGCCAGGATGTGAGAGCGGATTTCCATTCTTGTCTTGCTATCCCTTGAAGGTCAAACTATGTTCGGCTGATTCGTTTTGACCGCCAGGTATCGGCAGCTTCCTATTTCCCCGTCCGTCCATGACTTGACATCGCGAAGAGAACAACCGGATTCTGTGAGGATCTTTTCTATTGTTTCCCTGCGCAGGAATGACATACGCATCGGATTCATCTTTAGTCTCGTTATCAAAAACTGTCCCTGGAGACCCAACCGGACAAGCAGTTCAAAAAGCCTTCTCCGCCACTGGACGCGCCTCTTCCAATGGATCCAGTACGGTATCTGAAATACGATCAAGCCACCAGGACGCACAATGCGGACGAAATCTCTGATGTATCGCTTCGCGATTCCGGGATGAACGTGTTGAAGCACAATATTCGAATAGACAACGTCGAAACTGCCATCAGGGAACTGATGAAGATCGGGGGCCTCGTTGACGACGTACCGACAACGATCGGGAAACCGATTGAATTCAGTCGCCTTGACGATCATCCGCGGCGAAATGTCCACGCCTGTGCACAATCGGAAATGATTGCAGAAGGACTGAGAAAGGCGCCCGATGCCGCACCCGAAGTCAAGCACGTCTCCCATCGCCAGGGGAAGTCCGAGCGATTTCAGTTCAGAAACGAGTGCGTTCACCTCAATTCTCCCCTGTTCAAAAAAATCGTCCGAGTCCCACCTGCCACCGAGCTTCTGGTCATCGGTCAGAATGGCCCACATTGGGTCAACCTGCGCCAACACATCCCAGGTTTTTCTTTGTATTTCGAGATTGTCCATTCGTAAAGATTGAAAGACAGCATACCGCAGGTTATCTGGAACTCCTGTGTCGAGACATTCCCACGAACTGCCAGAGAACACAGAGCGGCAGCATGACGGGAATTGTGACCCACTGGAACGGATTTGCATACCGCGCCGCAAGACGAAGTGTGCTTCTCAGCTTGTTCCAATTCTTGTACCACGAAAAATGCCCCCCCGAGCTCGCAGAGAGTTTGTGCCACACCTTCGCGCCCGGTTCATACAGGAGATGAAAACCTACCCGCTGTGCCCTGAGGCACCAGTCAACATCCTCTCCATACATGAAGAACCTCTCATCAAGCATCCCGACAGTCTCAATAACGAGCCGCTTCACGAGAAGGCAACAACCTGTGATGTAATCAACTTGAGCGGATTTGTCGTGCTGCCCGCGATCTTCTTCCCTCAATCCAATATGCGATATCCATCCCTTCCACCATTCAATTCTGCCGCCAGCGTACCAGATTCTGTTTCGGTCCCCGTAATAATAGATCTTTCCCCCTACCATTCCGTTTGTCGGTGCCTGCTCGGCCGTGTTTACCAATCTTGTGAGAAAATCCGGGTCGACGACCGTATCGTTGTTCAGGAGGAGAACATAATCGGCGCCTTTGCCGAGTGCATGCGCTATTCCGACGTTGTTGCCTCCCGCAAAACGCAAGTTCGACCGGTTGCGGATCAGGTTCACCGAAGGGAATTCCCGTTTCACGTTTGCCACGGAATCGTCGGTCGAAGCATTATCGACAAGAACAATATGCATACGCGGATAGGTAACATTGGCGAGCGAATGCAGGCATTCCAAAGTGTCATCCTTCCTGTTCCAATTCACGAGAATAACAAAGACTGCCGGTTGACTCATGATCTCACGGCTTCCTTGCGATGGCCAGGAGTCCGCCTCCGGCCTCGACTGTGGAATGGTACTCCATTGTCATGAGAAGCAGAACAAAGGGGAGAGTGACGAGATAATAGAATGGAAGGAGTACGAAGAAGAGTTTCGACCGATCCAGCATGAACATCGGAAATTTGATGCCGATGCGCCAGGCAGTTCCGCCCCACCTGCCGTACGTGAACTTCAGATTATCGAACACCAGCCCTGCTGCCTCGAGTTTGCTTTGGAGTTCGTGGGGAGGATAGCCGTACCGGGCGTGTTCGTCAATGAAGCTTTTCGGCTCATCTTTCTCCGCTCGCCGGTCGGCGCTTAAAGGCGTATTAATGATAACCACGCCTCCGGATTTCAGAGCCCTGCAAAAACCCCGAAACACGGCGTTGTCGTCTTCGATATGCTCCATCACGTCGACCGAAAGAATGAGATCGAACTTCCTTTCGTATTGCATTGCCGTGAGATCCTCGACAGCAAAGGTGACATGAGACAATCCTGTCTTCTGAAAGAACTTACGGCAATCCTCAATCTGCTCCTGTTTGACATCGACGGCATGAATGACGACCCCGGGGAACGACCGGGCCAGGAAGTATGAATATTGGCCGAAACCGCTTCCTGCATCAAGAATGTAAAAAGGCCGGTGTGCTGCATTTCGCAGTATTTGCCTCAGAGCGCGCTTCACGTGCCATTCGCGCAAAAACATAAGCCCAAGGACCTGATAGAAAATCTTTCGCAGGACCACGCTGTTGCGGACTGTTGTTCCGATGACATTTTTTATGGGATCGTATTTCACAGCAATGCAATATGATGCATCAAGACCGAAAAATCAATGAAGATGACCTCGCCGACACGATTGATGATTACCGGGATTGCCGAAGGGAATTAAGAGGATGAATGGAAAGATCAACTCTTCGATGGTTGCAGCTGGCGACCTCTTGTTTCTTTACCAGGCTTCCCCTGAGTGATTTCTTCGATTGTCTGTACCATGGCATTCCATGAATACCTGGGCTTCTCCTTTTTTACCCCCCTCTCGAATTTCTTTTCCAGCTTCTTCTGGTAGAACTCGACCACGGCATCTGCCAGGGCTGAAGGGTCATTAGGCGGAACGATGAATCCCGTGACACCATCGATGACCACTTCGGAGAGACCACCGACATCGGTTGCTATGACCGATTTATCAAACTGGTAGGCAATCTGGACAATTCCACTTTGAGTGGCGGAGCGGTACGGAAGCACGACAACATCGCTTGCAGAGAAATATGCTCCGACCTGGTCGTTTGGTACGTAGTCTGCACGAATGAGAACATGCTTCTCCAGCGAAAGCGTTTTGAGAAGTCCACGATATCGGTGCTCGTCTTCATAAAATTCCCCCACAACGAGGAGGGTCACCGAAAGGCGTTTCAGGATAAGAGGCATTGCATGGAGGAGTGTTTCCAATCCCTTGTAGCGCCGTATATATCCGAAGAACAGGAGTACGCGCTTGTCTGAACATTCAATCCTTTTACGTGCGAGGCTTTTTGAGAGGCGCTTGCCGAATATCTCATACACGGGATGGGGAGCGAAGCGGCACCTCGCGGCCGGCCAGAACGCCTTCAAATCTCGTTCGACTGCCCTTGACTGGGCAATGAAGAAGTCAACAGAGCGAAAAGCGAAACGCGTGAAGAGAACATCTCCCGGCCTCCGTTCATGGGGAATGACATTGTCACAGATGAAAAGGACTTTTGCGCCCGTCCACCTGCGAACCATGGAAGCGATCGCGCCAAAGCACGGCCCAAAAAAGGGAAGCCAGTACTTGAAGATCAGGAGATCAGGTTTCTTGCGGGCAATGGCACGGGCGGCGGTGACCCATGTCATGGGATTGATGGAATCGATAAGCCGTTCACTGGGGATGGCAACGCCCCCGCTGAGTTGTTCTTCCTGTGTCTTCCCCGGGAAAAAAAGGGCAGGATATTGCCGCGTGAATGTAACAACCTCGACGTTGTGCCGGATGGAGAGATTCTTGTAGAGCAAGGCGAAATAGTGGGCAATCCCCCCGCGCAGTGGGTAGGCGGTCCCGACGAGAACGATCTTCATGGCGGCGTCTTCATGGAAAAAGTCAGCTGAGTAGCCTCCTGCATGCCTCAAGAACCTGCTTGACGCTCAAGTACTCCATGCACCGGTATTCCTTGTTTGTGCAAACGGGGTGATAAAAGCATTGACAGGGCCGGCTCGGCTCCAGGATGGTTCCCTTTCCGTAAAGTTCAAACTCATGCTTGTTGAAAATGTTGTTGAGCAGAACGACCTGCTTCCCAAGTCCGATGGCGAGATGCAAGGCCATGGTCACGGCCGTGACGACAAGATCACATTGGTCGACGAGGTTGATGAACTGCTGAAGCGGAAAATGACCGGGATACTTTGCTCCCGACAGTCTGGCGATCTTCCGGTTCTTTTCATGCTCCTGCTTGCCTCCCAGGAGGATCACGTCGAATCCATGTTTCCTGAGGTTCTTTGCAAGTGCGATCCAGTTCTTGTCGTCCCACAGCCGGGAAGTCCATCGATCCCCGCATCCTGTGTTCAGTCCAACCACCTTCTTCTTCTTCCGGATATTCCATCGGTATCCGTGAGAGCCAAAATTGTCAAGGACGTACGGTTCGCCGTTGAACTGCAGGCCTGCAAGTTCGAATATTTCCTGTTGATAGCTCTTTGTATTGACTTTGCTCACGTCGTCGAAGACACCAGTCTGGAATTTGTGGTTTGCGTCTTCATCGATCGGAGAGGGCAACCCGTCCCTGAGCGTGAATCCCTTTTTCAAATCCCCAGAAATCTGACTTGCAAGGGCACATGCTTCGCGGTCTTTGTCGAGATTGTAGAGGGCGTTGAAATGCATCGATCGGAGCGTAACGATGTTCCTGAGGCTGAACTCCATCTTGTCGTCGACGATGTCGGGGAGTACTTCGGGACTCAGTGTTAACCAGGTGAGGCGGGCGTTCGGATTGCTTTTTTTGAGCGCCTGGAGAAGCGGAGTGGTCCGGATAACGTCTCCTATGGCGCCGAGCTTGATGATGAGAATCCTGTACTTCGAGCGATCGTAATACTTGCAGTCTGTTCCGTTTGCTTCGACACAGTGAACGCTGAATTGTTTATGAGGCTTGCAGGGAACATCGCCCCGAAAATGCCGACAATCGGTCTTGAGGGAAATCGATTGTTCGATTTTCGTTTTCATGGGATGACATTCCGGAGATTTCGGCGGACAGCGCCGGGAATCGCTCTTGTGGAAGTTCCTACTTCAGAGTTTCCCGTATGGAGTAGGTTCGTTCACCCTGTTCTTGCCGTGTGATCATCTCCCCCAGCAATCCGATTGATATGAACTGTACGCCGATGATAATGAGAAAGAAGCCCACCATGAAAAGGGGCCGGTTGCTCAGCGAGGTCTCTCCCCGCAGCCATTCGATTGAAAGATACAGGTCGATGATACCACCAATCAGAAAGGAGACGATGCCCCAGACGCCGAAGAGATGAAGGGGTCGGCGGATGTAACGGGTGTTGAAGAGAACGGTAAGGAGATCGAGGAATCCCTTGAAGAACCTGCTGAGGCCGAATTTCGTGCGCCCGTATTTACGGGGGTGATGTTGCACCGCTTTTTCGCCCACGCGATAGCCGGCCCAATGAGCGAGGGCAGGAATGTACCGATGCAACTCACCGTACACATTGATTTCCTTGATTACTTCCCGTCTGTAGGCCTTCAGTCCGCAATTAAAGTCATGGAGCGGAATCCCCGTCATCTTGGCTGTCACAAAGTTGAAGAATCGCGAGGGAATGGTCTTCGAAATGGGGTCGAACCGCTTCCTCTTCCAGCCGGAGACGAGGTCCAAAGAATCTCCCATTGCCTCGAGCAGTCCCGGTATTTCGGCAGGGTCATCCTGCAGATCGGCGTCCATGGTAACGACAAATGTGCCCAGTGCCTCGGCGAATCCAATGGAAAGCGCGGCGGATTTTCCAAAATTCCTGCGAAAACGAATCACCTTGACGTTTTTGTTCCCTTTGTGAAGCCCCTTAAGGACCCCGAATGACCCGTCCGTGCTGCCGTCATCGACAAAAATCACCTCAAACGGTTTCTTGATTTTTTTCAGTGCCCCCTCGATATTTTCGAGGAGCTCCGGAAGGGATTCCTCTTCGTTGTAGAGTGGAACAACGACACTGACATGGTATGGAGTTGCTTTTGGCATCGGAGGTCGTCGATAAAAATTCTCTGAAAAATGGTAACGGAATTTCGGAGGAAATGCAAGGAGGGGAAATTGGGGTGGAGAGGGAAGGAAAGAGAGGATCGGACGGACAAAAGGATGCGACAAACGATGAGCAGGAGTGTTGGAATGCTGGATTAATGGAATAGAGAAACAAGGTCTGCTGAAATCGTGGGCGACTCATTGAGGTCTTTCCCCTCTCCTCCTACTTTTCCATTCTTCCATTATTCCCGTTTTCGTTGCTTCTCCCGCCGTGGTTGGCTATATTCAAGAGATTTTGACACGTGATGAATGATCGTTCCTAAAAAATCCCTTGGGCAAAATTTTCTTCGCGATGAAAATGTTGCCCGGAATATTCTGGAAGAATTTTCCCTTCATCGGAACGACTTCCTTCTGGAAATCGGAGCAGGCACGGGAGCTTTGACGAATCATCTGATCGGCAAAGTCGATCGCCTTCTTGTCGTGGAAATCGATTCGAGAGCGGTTGAAGTGCTGAGGGAACGGTTTGGCAGCGACCTTGAGATTATCCAGAAAGATATTCTGGAGGTGGATCCAGCGATTCTGAAAGAAAAGTACGGGAAGCGAATCAGGGTGGTGGGGAACATCCCCTACTATATTACGAGCGAGATTCTCTTCTGGATGATAGACAACCGTACAGCCTTCGAGGATGCGGTGGTGATGATGCAACTCGATGTGGCCCGGCGGCTGGTTGCGAAGCGAAGAACCAAGGAATACGGCATTCTCTCGGTCGTGACGCAATGTTACAGCGATGCGAAAATACTCTTTCGCGTTTCACGTAACTCGTTCTACCCTGCCCCAAACGTCGATTCGGCTGTCGTGCGGCTCCGCATGCGTCAATCGGTGCCCGATCACAATGAGAAGCTCTTCAGGGAGGTCGTGCGCGGGACGTTCGGGAAACGCCGAAAAACCCTCTTCAATGGACTGAGATTCATGGGGTTTACGGAGGAAGGGCTTGCGTCCACCGGACTTGATTTGAAAAGACGACCGGAGGAGTTGAGTGTGGAGGATTTCATAGAGCTCACGAGGAAACTGGATGCCAAATCGGAAGTTATAAATCCGAAATCCTAAATACGAAATTCTAAACAAAACTCCAATGCTCGAAATCCGAAACATTTTCGTGCTTTGAATTTGTTTAGAGTTTAGTTCCTGCGTACGCGGGAATTCGAATTCGATTAGAATTTAGGTATTCGAATTTCGGATTTATCACAAGGGGAGAATATGGGGGACAAGCAGTCTCCAAGGATTTATGATCTGGAGGAACGCACATACGGGTTTGCCAAAAGATGTTCGCAGTTTGCGGAGAAGGTGCCCAAAACAATTTCCAGCGTTGAGTATGGAACACAACTCATACGCGCGTCAGGTTCGGTTGCTGGTAACTATATCGAGGCGAATGAATCGCTGAGCAAGAAAGACTTTGTCTTCAGAATCAAGATTTGCCGAAAGGAATCAAAGGAAAGCCGTCTATGGATTCGACTCATACGATGTCCGGACGACATGCAAGAAGAGCGGCAGTGGCTCTTCGGCGAGGCGACCGAGTTGATGAAGATTTTTGGGGCGATATTGACTAAGATATCCAAGTCCTAATTCCCTGTGTACGCGGGAACGAAAAACGAAACAAATTCTAATTGATCAAGATCCAAAACCGGTTTTGTATTTCGTATTTTTGAAATTGTTTAGGATTTAGAAATTTAGATTTCGAGCTTATCATCATGGTTGAACAGGAAGAAAATACCGAGTCTTTAACCAAGCAGGACCGGCAACTCATCGAAGTTGACGATGAACTGATCCAGGATATTGAGGATATCGTCCGATCCCGTTCGGAATTCCTCCTCCTGAACATTCTCCAGGACCTCTATCCGGCCGACGTTGCCCACATCATCAACCGGCTCGAAGTTGAGGAAACGAATTTCGTGTTTAATCTCCTTCCGAGTGAAGTCGGAAGCGAGGTTCTGCTCGAACTCGACGAAACCCATCGGGAACAACTGCTCAAGACACTGCCGCAGCTCAAGCTGACCGAGCTGGTTGACAAAATGGACTCCGACGATGCGGCCGATATCGTCGGCGAACTTTCCGAAGAAAAAGCGGAAGAGGTTCTCGAAACAATGGGCGTCGAGGACTCTTCGCATGTCGAGGAGTTGTTGAGGTATGATGCGTCCACGGCCGGCGGCATCATGGCCAAGGAAGTTGCCATCGTGCACAAGAAAGACACGATCAAGAAGGCGATCAGGGAAGTGCGCAGAATGGCAAAGGAGCACAAGAACATTTATGCCGTGTACGTCGTGGACGATGACGGGGTGCTCATTGGAAGTGTTCCGCTGCAAGAACTGCTCCTGTATGCGCCCAATAAGCGGATTCAGAAACTGATGACCACGGAAATAGTGAGCGTGACGACGGATGTCGATCAGGAGCAGGTTGCCCAGGTGTTCAAGAAGCATGACATTGTCTCGCTGCCCGTCACCGACAAGGCTGGGAAGCTGCTTGGCCGCATCACGGTGGATGACATCGTCGATGTTCTGGAAGAGGAGCACGAAGAGGACGTGGCACGCATGGTCGGTTCCGACGCGGAGGAACTGGAGCGTCGTTCGCCCATGCAGGTGGCACTGTTGAGACTTCCCTGGGTTGTTCTGACACTTGCGCTTGAGCTTGTAGCCGCCTTTGTCGTGCATCGGTTTGACGAAACGCTTTCCCGTGTCATTCTCCTCGCATCGTTCATGCCGATCATCTCGGCGTTGTCCGGCAACACGGGTCTCCAATCCGCCGCCATGATCGTAAGGGGCTTGGCGACGGGGCATGTTGACGTCAAACGATGGTGGAATCCGGTCTTTCGGCAATTCCAGACGACTTTGATCATAGGAGGGGTCTGCGGGTTTCTGCTGGCACTGGTTGCAGGATACTGGCACGGATCTTCCGTGTTTGGCTTTGTGGTGGGCATTTCGATGTTCCTCTCGATCAATATTTCCGGTTTCGTCGGCACAGTCACGCCCATGCTTTCCAAAAGCGCCGGCTTCGACCCCGCCCTGACTGCAGGACCATTTGAAACAGCATTCCAGGATGTCGTGGGAATCACGATCTTCCTTTCGATTGCCACGCTTCTCATACAATGGCTTTGACGCATGAGATTCCGTAACGCGCTTGCATCATTCTCGGCCGCCGATTTCGTCAGTATTCTCTTCCTTCTGTTTCTTTCCCTCCTGAACATCGCTTTTGCCTCACGTGTAACGGTCTGGCTGGAATTGGTACTTGTCAACCTCGCTTTCGCGTCACTCATTGTTTTTCTTGCAAACAGGGCTGAGACACGCAAGACGCGGCTCTCTATCGCTCTGCATCGATGGTATCTGTACATCATTGTCCTGCTGGTGTTCAAAGAGCTCTATTTCATGATCCGTCCCATCCACCCGGTGGATTACGATACGCTCTTTATCGAAGCCGACCGATGGCTGTTCGGTGTCGATCCGACCGTCTGGCTTTCGCAGTTTGCTCATCCTGTTCTCACCGAGGTCCTGCAAATTGCCTACTCATCGTACTATCTTCTTTTTCTTATTCTGGGCATCGAAATCTATCGGCGGCACACCCTGAAGTCATTTGACAAAGCCGGCTTCATGATTGTCTACGGATTCTTCCTTTCGTATCTGGGTTATTTTCTCCTGCCGGCCATCGGTCCCAGATTCACCTTGCACGATTTTCATTCGCTCGCGGAAGAGCTTCCGGGGATTCTCCTCACAGAACCCCTCCGCGCATTTGTCAATTTTGGCGAGTCCGTACCAACGAATATCCCGAATCCGGCGGAGGTTGTTCAGCGAGATGTCTTTCCAAGCGGCCACACGCAACTGTCCCTCATCGTCGCGTATCTTGGATTTCACTTCAAGCTCTCGAGCCGATGGTTGCTTGTGGTTCTCACGGGGTTGCTTATTCTCGGTACGGTGTATCTTCGCTATCATTACTTCGTAGACGTAGTCGGCGGTGTTCTGTTCTTCTGGTTGACAGTGTGGAGCGGGCGTCACATCGAAACCTGGTGGCTCAACAAACGGCATGCTCTTCTGAATTCGTAAGAGATTTGTTTGGTGTGGTGCCTTTGAATTCAAGGCGCGCTTCACCCTATGGTGTGAAACCACTGAAGTGGTTTCATGAGTGGACGTTTGGCATAGCCCACGACTTAAGTCGTGGGAGGTTACAAGAAGCCGTACTGCCAAACCGTTTCAACGGTTTCGCCAGGGGCCAGGCAAACCAGGGGAAGCACAGACAAGGAGGTCATTGCGCTGAATCTGGTCAGTGTCCGGGATACCTCCCAAAGCACCGTTTTCTTGCAAGTCAGCCAGAATTCAGATAAGTTGATGACAAGAGTACAAGCATGACACAAGAAGAAATGACAAAAGAACTTGAAGCCCTCGCCGGCAAAAGCGGCATCGGAATCCGCTATGAGAAGGGGGATTTTGAAGGCGGATTCTGTGTGTTGAAGGACGAGCGACTCATTGTTGTCAACAAAAAACTTGCCCCTCAGAGAAAAGCCTCGATTCTTGCCCAGGGACTTGCAGAAATCGGAATCGAGGAAATGTATCTGAAGCCGGTTGTCCGCGAGTTCATCGAGGATGAACTTGCCAAACTCTCCAGGCCCTGATCACATGAAAAAACTGAAGTCGTTACTCCCCTTTCTGCTGTTACTCATCATCGCCGTTCCTGTTATTGTCTGGCTCTACCCGCTTGCGGATCCGAACGGAGGTATCCGTCTCCAAACGGATTCAGAAGAGATTACCGAGCTATCACGCAGCTTTCTGGACTCCCTTCGAATTCCCCATGACGGACTCACATCCGCAGTCGAACTTCGGCTGAACAAGCAGCTCATTCGGCAAACACAGGAAGAATTGGGTCTTGAACAGTCCAACGAGTTGCTGCGCGCCGCAATTCCCGGCTATTTCTGGGAAGTGCGTTGGAAGACGGCCGAAGCCGTGAGCCGTGAATCCGGGGGCGGGGACAGCAGGCAAGAGGCCGAAAAAATGCTGGAAATGTTGAAAGGGAAGGTGCTCCTGCAGCTGACCTCAGCCGGCAGGATTATCACCCTTGACCGGAAAATTCCGGACAGCCTTGTCCTGGAGTCCATGACCATGTCGGAAGCGCGTGAATATGCACGGTCCGTCATTCGACGCTACGGGGCAATTCCTCAAGGCACGGATCCGGGACAGCCGGCATCGGAAAGAACACTCGGAATGCCGGGTCGCTCGGATCACGAGTTTACATGGAATACGACATATCCTCCACTGACGAATTCAGTGAAGCTCAAGGTGCTCGTTTCGGGAAACACGATTACGAAAATCGAAACTGAATTCAATGTTCCAACAATCTATTCCAGAACGCCGTTTGAGACCGGAGTCCAGATCATCATCGTCATTCTCTCGGCGATTGTCATCGTTGCGTTGGTCATTCTTGCGTTCAGAAGGTTCCGATCCTTTGAAATCGGATTTCGCGTTGCGATCATGATCGGCATTATTTCAGCCGTTTTTGTTGGACTCGAGGTGTATCTCTCCGGGGTGGAGGTCGGGTGGGAATTGCTCTTCTCGATGATTTTCGCTCCTCTGCTGATCGGCGGGGCGCTTTTGCTCATCTGGGCCGTGTGCGAATCCGTCGGGCGGGAAACCTGGAACGACAAATTCATTTCTCTTGACCTTCTTACCAGGGGACACTTCACGCATTCCCGCGTGGGGGCCGGCGTCATCCGTGGTATTGGTGTTGGGCTGGGGGCGTTGGCTCTTTGGCTTGCCATGGTATCGGCAACAGGCACGATGACTCCCGTTTGGATGTCGCCCTCAAACGACAATGCGCTTCGCATGTTCTCCGTCCCGGCTTCGTCGTTGCTGATCGTTGCGCACAATTTCTATGCAGTAATCTATTTCTTTGCTCTGTTTGTCCTTTTTGCAGTCTCGTATCTTCGTAGATATTTCTCATCTCCGGTCGTTCTGATTTCGATTTCAGCTCTTGCGCTTGGACTCATGCGCCAGGGCAGTTTTTTCCCCTTGCCGGCGGGAATCATTCTGCATGCCGTCATCGGGGCGGTTGTGATCTGGTCGTTCTATCGCTACGATGTCCTTACGGCATTTCTGGCGATGTTTACCATTGCGGTGGCCCAGGATGCCGGCGCTCTCTGGATGTCGGGACACGTCACCTACACATCGGCGGGGATTGCAACGTCCGTTTTCTTCGGCTTGCTCATTGTTGGCTCGGTGGCTGCACAATTCAGGAAAAAAGAGATCACAGATTTCGATTCGATCGTTCCGGTCTTTGCAAAGCATATCACCGAACGGCAGCGGTTGCAGCAGGAATTGGAAATTGCACGGCAGGTTCAAATGAGTTTTCTGCCAAAGAGCAATCCGAAGGTGCGTGGGCTGGACATCGCGTCTCGTTGCGTGCCGGCTCTCGAAGTCGGCGGAGACTATTTTGATTTTGTGCTTCATTCGCCCAGGGAGCTTGGTATTGCCATCGGCGATGTTTCGGGAAAAGGGACGCAGGCTGCTTTCTACATGACGCTGGCGAAGGGTTTCCTGAGGGCACTTTCCAATCCAACGGGTTCTGTGAGCGAGGTGTTAAAGCAGATGAACAAGCTGTTCTACGAGAACGTGGAGCGGGGTGCCTTTATCAGCATGGTGTACGGAATCTTCGATATGGGAAAGAAAAGGCTGCGTCTCACCCGTGCGGGGCACAATCCGGTTCTGGTCTGGCGAACGAAGAAACAAAAGCTCGAAGTGATTCAGCCCAACGGGCTTGCCCTGGGACTTGAGAATGGGAAGAAGTTCTCAAAAACGATTCAGGAAGTGAAAATACCCTTTGCAAAGGGTGATTGTTTTGTCTTTTACACCGATGGATTTACCGAAGCGATGAACAAGAAGCTGGAAGAATACGGAGACGAGCGATTTGCCGCGACCGTGCAGAACTACGCCGAACGTTCAGCGGCGGAAATGCTCGAAGGAATTCTTGGCGATGTGAAGATTTACATCGGAAAAGCAAAACAACACGACGACATGACGCTTGTTGTGGTGAAGATAGTCTAAAAGGATGAAAACACCCATGAGAATTCTGGTGATCAATGGTGCGAACCTGGGATTGTTGGGGAAGAGGGAACCGGCGATCTACGGCACGGTTTCCCTGAAGGAGATCCAGCAGCGGCTGAAAAAGAAATTTCCGCGTGTCCGGTTCACATTCGTTCAGACGAACAGTGAAGGAACAA
>Ga0209641_10001425_pt1 | contig 21428 bp, 16 predicted proteins | sample RifCSP16_1_FD_184022 | JGI IMG/M metagenome (GOLD analysis project Ga0209641, IMG submission 184022) | Soil microbial communities from Rifle, Colorado - Rifle CSP2_sed 16_1 (SPAdes) (version 2) | ecosystem: Environmental > Terrestrial > Deep subsurface > Rock core/Sediment | place: Rifle... | reverse complement strand
GAGCCGTCGCGGGGCAAAGGTCTCGCGGTCCGGCGTGGCATGCTCGAAGCGAGCGGCGCATACCGGTTCATCTGTGATGCCGATCTTTCGATGCCCATCGAACAAGTCAACCGTTTTCTGCCGCCGATCCTGAGTGATGCCGACATCGCCATCGCTTCACGCGAGGCACCGGGCGCGATTCGATACGGCGAACCCTTCTATCGGCACTGGTTCGGCCGGGTGTTCAACCTGCTCGTCAGGCTGTTGGCGGTCCCCGGGTTCCACGACACCCAGTGCGGGTTCAAGTGCCTCAAAGCCGATGTGGCCGACGACCTCTTCCAAGTCCTACGCCTTGACGGATGGACGTTCGACGTCGAGCTCCTGTTCATCGCATTGAAGCGTGCCTACCACGTGGTCGAGGTCCCTATCCCGTGGCATTACAACCCCGGGAGCAGGGTGAGCCTATTACGAGACTCGCTGTCGATGTTGAATGACCTTTTTCTCATCCGTCGCAACTGGCGGGCGGGATTGTATGCTCCACGATCCTAGACCGGACCTCCGCTACGAAGAGCAGCTGAGGGGCGACGGCGCGCGGTACGTCGCCGGGCTGGACGAGGTGGGACGCGGCGCGTGGGCCGGACCCGTAATGGCAGCCGCCGTCATCCTCCCCCTGGACTGCCCGGACCTCTCGGATCGGTTGGAGGGAGTCCGCGACTCAAAGGCGATGACGGTGCAGCAGCGTGAACGCTGGGACGATCGAATCCGCCGTGTCTCATTGTCGATCGGTGTCGGGAGTGCTTCTTCTCAGGAGGTCGATGCAGCCGGGCTGATCGAAGCGACCCGACGGGCGATGCGGCGTGCGCTGGCGGACCTTTCACTCATACCCGATCACCTTCTCATCGACCACATCTCTCTTCCAACAACCATCCTGCCGCAAACCCCGCTGACCCACGGTGACTCGATCGCGCTATCGATCGCCGCCTCCTCAATCATCGCTAAGGTCGCCCGTGACGCCGTCATGCGTCACATGAGTTATGCGTACCCGGGTTACGGCTTTGAGTATCACGTGGGCTACGGGACACCGAGGCACCGGCAGGCGCTCCAGCGGCTTGGCGCCTGTCCGATTCACCGGCGCTCGTACACTCCTCTCAAAGCGCTGGTGACCCACAGTCTGTGATTTCCCTCCCGCCGCAAACACCAGGCCGGCATGTGGCTCGCCCGCATCTCCGCGTGCGTGCTCGCCACATGGGGATTTGGCGATAGGAGATTCGAGAGACCTCGGAAATTGGGGTCCAGGACCTCGTTTGATAGCTTGTGCTATCTATAGATATCGGCGGGTATCCCGCCTTGGCTATGATCTTGGCGGCTTTGCCGGCCGGCGCGTCGCAGCTGCGGAGCCGCGGCGCCCGGCACTCATTGGCCTGACACGCGGATATACTCAAGTCTAGGAGGACCCAGGTTGTCTCTATCGGCCTTTTTCGCCCCAGATGCCGTAGCCGTCATTGGCGCCTCGACCGATCCTGACAAACTCGGGCACGCTGTTCTGGACAACCTGGTTCATGGCGGCTATCTGGCCGGTGGGCGCCGCCTGTACCCGATCAATCCTAAAGCCGAAGAGATACTCGGGCTGCGCACATTCCCGTCCGTCACCGACGTCCCCGACCCGATCGACCTGGCAGTTATCGTCATCCCCTATCGACTCGTCCCGGAAGCGCTGCTCACCTGCGGAAAGAAATCGATCAAGGCAGCGATCGTCATAAGCGCCGGTTTCCGCGAGGCCGGCATGGAAGGGCTCGAGCGGGAACATGAGTTGATCGAGATTGCCCGCCAGTATGGCATCCGCCTGATCGGCCCCAACTGCCTGGGCGTCATCGACACGGTGACCCCGATGAACGCCTCGTTCTCTGCCGGCATGCCTCCGTCTGGTCCGATGGCCTTCATGTCTCAATCCGGGGCACTGGGCACGGCGATACTGGACTGGGCTCAAGCCGGGCGCCTGGGTCTCAGTCGCTTCGTCTCACTCGGAAACAAAGCCGACGTCAGTGAGATCGATTTGTTGCGACATTGGGAAGACGACCCGGTGTCGCGCGTCATCTTGATGTACGTGGAGGGACTCCCCGACGGTCAGGAATTCATCCGGGTGGCGCGCCAGGTAGCCAGGAAGAAGCCGGTCGTGGCGGTTAAATCCGGCATCACACAGGCCGGCTCCCGAGCCGTCACCTCTCACACCGGCTCTCTCGCCGGCTCCGAACAAGCGTATCAGGCGGCCTTTCGCCAGGCAGGCATAGTCCGGGCGGATTCAATAGAGGACCTATTCGACTACGCCAGAGCATTTGGCTATCTCAAGCCGCTTGCGGGAGATCGGATTGCCATCGTGACCAACGCCGGAGGCCCCGGGATCCTGGCGACCGACGCCATCGAGCGGGCGGGTTTGAAAATGGCCCGCTTCGACCCCGAGCGCATCTTGGCCCTCAAGCAAGGGCTGCCGGACGCGGCGAGTGCAGCCAACCCGGTCGACGTCCTCGGGGACGCCCGGGCGGACCGGTACCGCTTCGCACTGGATCAGCTGGCCTTGGACGAGCACGTCGATGCGCTGCTCGTCATCCTCACGCCTCAGGCGATGACCCAAATCGAGGAGACGGCTCAAGTAGTGGTCGAAGTCGCCGGCCAAGCGGACATTCCCATCCTCGTGTGCTTCATGGGCGAGGCACGCATCGAGGCCGGGGTGCGGATCCTTCGGGCGCACGACCTGCCGAACTTCGCCTTCCCGGAGCGCGCCGCCCTGGTCTTGAAGGCGATGAGCTCCTACCGCCAGTCTCTGGCCGAGCCGCTGCCTGCGTTTGAGACCTTCGAAGTCGATCAGGCTGCCGTGAGGCGCACCTTCGACCGAGCGCTCGCCGATGGCCGGGTGGCCATCGGCGATGCCGAGGCTCGCGAAGTGTTGACCGCCTACGGCCTGCGAATTCCCGACTCGGTGCTGGCCGAGAGCCCCGACCGCGCCGTCGAAGTGGCAACGGCGATGGGTTTTCCCGTTGTGCTCAAGGTCGCCTCGCCGGACATCCTGCACAAGACGGACGTCGGAGGGGTCATGGTAGGTCTGGAGAACGCCAACGATGTCCGCGACGCATTCGATCTGATTACCTACCGGGCCAACCGATACCTGCCTGAGGCCCGGTTGTGGGGATGTCTTGTACAGAAAATGGTCCCACCCGGGCTCGAAATCCTCATCGGGATGAACCGTGATCCTCAGTTCGGGCCCCTGGTCACCTTTGGCCTGGGAGGGATCTACGTTGAGACCCTCAAGGATGTCGCTTTCCGGCTGGCCCCTTTCTCGCGCCGCGAGGCCGAGGCCATATTGGGCGAGATCCGCACGCATGAGCTTTTGGACGGCGTTCGCGGCAAGGCTGCCGTCGACAAGGCGATACTGGTCGACGCGTTATTGCGGGTCGGTCAACTTGTCCAGGACTTTCCCGAAATCGCCGAGCTCGACATCAATCCTTTCGTGGTGTACGAGGCCGGACAGGGCGGCATTGCGATTGACATGCGAATAGTCTTGACGGGCGGTGAGGTCCGTACAGCCGGTGGAGCTGATCCCCCCCCACCAGGGAGTGTGGCATGAAAGCGCTTTACATCACATCCGTGGAACAGTACTCGGGAAAGACCGCGCTGTGTCTGGCGTTGGGGAAACAGATGCAGCAGGACGGCTACAGCATCGCCTACTTGAAACCGATGAGCACGCAGCCCTGGCGGTCTCCGAGCGGTGAGTTGGCCGACGAAGATGCGGTCTTCGTCCAGAAAACGCTCGGGCTCGGACCCGACCTGGGCGCCTTGTGCCCGGTCATCGTCACGCCGTCGTCCCTGCGCGAGCGATTGAAAGGGATCATCCACGACGATCCACTGGAGAAGATCGCCCAGGCGGCCGAAACCGCGGGAGAGGCGAAGGACGCGCTACTGGTCGAAGGAGGCGCGAGTCTGCGAGAGGGCTACGCCATGGGCTTGTCCAACCTCCAGGTGGCCGAGCGATTGGGCGCTCCGGCGATCGTTCTGGTGAAATACCGTGGCGAGATGCCGCTGGTTGATGACGCGTACACTGCGCGCTTCCGCCTCGGAGAGCAGCTTTACGGTGTGATCCTCAATCAGGTTCCTGTTCAGGCGGCCGACTTTGTCAGCGAATACGCGCGGCCTTATCTCGAGGAGAAAGGCATCCGCGTCCTCGGTTCGATACCCAGCGTCCCCCGCCTTTCCGCCCTGAGCGTCGGCGAACTCATGGAGCTGCTCAACGCCCAGATCCTGACCAAGAACGTCGATCCCAACGCGTTGGTCGAAGCCTTCAGCGTCGGCGCTATGACCGCCGATGTGGCGCTCTCGCGCTTCCGCCGCCAAACAAACAAAGCCGTCATCACCGGAGGCGATCGGACAGACATCCAGCTGGCGGCGCTGGAAACCTCGACGGTTGTGCTGATCCTGACGGGCAACCTGCATCCAAGCCCGTTGATCATCCAACAAGCGGATAGTCTCAACGTACCGATCCTTCTGGTGAATGACAACACCATGGAGACGGCCGAGGCCATCGACCGTGCCTACGGCAAGACGCGCCTGGGTCAGCCGGAGAAACTCGAGACGTTCATTCAGCTGATGGCGGACAATGTGAACATCAAAGCGATCTACGCCGCGATCGGCCTGGGCTAGATCCATCTGTATCTCTTGGCTGACCCGTCGACGTTAAGCCTCGATACAGCGTAGTCGAAGTTGCGGGCCACAGGTTGCATGTAACTCCTTGCGGTTTTTTTCTTCCAACCCCACCCCGGTAAGAACATCCAGGGCGAACCCCGGCAAGAGCATCGGGCCAAGCGGGCCCCCTCCCCCGGCGTGGGGAGGGATTTTGAAATGGGAGTGGGCACGGCGACGCCGTGCCCACTCCCATTTCAAAATCAACCCAACATGAGTCACAGCGAGGCTGCCGCAGCCCTGACAAGCCAGCGAGAGTCATATTAAAGACAAGGGCTATCGCATTTGGGTTATACTTCGTCGCAGTAAGCGGAGTGATGCATGACGGAAGGCTCATTCGGGGCGCGCGCAAAACTGGAGACGGCCAGCGGCCCGGTCGTGATCTACCGGCTTGACTCGCTGGAGAAGGCCGGCCTGACCAGGCTGGCGGCGATTCCGTTTTCGATCCGAGTCCTGCTTGAGTCCGTCCTGCGGCATGTCAACGGCCGGGAGGTCACAGACAAGGATGTACAGGCCCTGGCTGGCTGGACGCCGAAGGCTGATCGACGGCCGGACGTCCCGTTCCTGCCCGCACGCGTAATCATGCAAGATTTCACCGGGGTGCCGGCGGTCGTCGATCTTGCAGCGATGCGCTCGGCGCTCGGCCGCCTGGGCGGCGACCCCTCTCGCATCAACCCCAGGGTGCCGGTCGATCTGGTCATCGATCATTCTGTGCAGGTCGACTTCTTCGCCAGCCCCGAGGCCCTTCGACGCAACGCCGAGCTCGAATTCCAGCGCAATGGAGAACGATACTCATTCCTGCGCTGGGGACAGGAAGCCTTCGACAACTTCCGCGTGGTTCCTCCGGCCACCGGGATCGTCCACCAGGTCAACCTCGAGTATCTGGCCAGCGTGGTCATAACCCGCCACGAAGCAGGGGAGCAGATTGCCTTTCCCGATACGCTGGTCGGGACCGACTCGCATACGACGATGATTAATGGCTTGGGGGTCCTGGGCTGGGGCGTGGGCGGGATCGAAGCCGAGGCGGCGATGCTCGGCCAGCCGATGGTGATGCTCGCACCGGACGTCGTTGGTTTTCGACTGATCGGTCAACTGCCCGAGGGGGCCACCGCGACGGACCTTACCCTGACGGTGACGCAGCGCCTGCGGGCCCATGGGGTCGTGGGCAAGTTCGTCGAGTTCTTCGGACCGGGGTTGGCCGAGATGAGCTTGCCCGACCGGGCGACGATCGCCAACATGGCGCCAGAGTACGGCGCCACCGTCGGTTTCTTCCCGGTGGACGATGAGACCTTGCGCTATCTTCGCCTGACCGGCCGCGACGCGGCACTGGTCGATCTCGTCGAACGCTACTGTAAGGAACAAGGTCTGTTTCACGTCCCGGGCTCAGCTGAGCCGGCCTTCTCAGAGATCCTCGAGCTCGACCTGGGTAGCGTTGAGACAAGCCTGGCCGGCCCGAAGCGGCCGCAGGATCGCGTCCCGCTCTCGGACATGAAGGATTCCTTCCGCCGTGCGCTGCTGACGCCAAAGGAGAAGGGTGGATTTGGGCTGGCGCAGGCCAAGGTCGGAGAACGGGTGTCAATCAGATCCAACGGGACGCAATCCGAGATCGGCAACGGGGCTGTGGTCATCGCCGCGATCACGTCCTGCACCAATACCTCCAATCCTTCGGTCATGGTCGCAGCCGGTCTGTTGGCCCAGAAGGCGGTGGCTCGAGGGCTGGCGGTCAAGCCGCACGTCAAGACCAGCCTGGCTCCAGGCTCCCGGGTGGTGACCGCTTATCTCGAGAAAGCCGGGCTGCTTGAGCCGCTCAGCCAGTTGGGCTTCAACGTCGTCGGCTACGGCTGCACCACGTGCATCGGGAACAGCGGACCGCTCTCGGGCGAAGTTGTCAAGGCCATCACTCACGCCGATCTGGTCTCGGTGGCCGTTCTATCGGGGAATCGTAACTTCGAAGGACGCATCAATCCGCATGTCCGGGCCAGCTATCTGGCCTCGCCGCCTCTCGTCGTCGCGTACGCTCTCGCCGGAACGACCGATATCGATCTACTGAACGAACCTCTGGGTCAGGGCACGGATGGAGGCGCGGTCTACTTGCGCGATCTCTGGCCCTCTCGACGGATGATCCAGGAAACGATCGAGAAGTCAGTCCAACCGGAGATGTTCAAGGCCCGCTATTCGGATGTGTTCAGCGGGAACGAGACATGGAACGCGGTCCCTGTCCTTGGCGGAGAGCTGTACGCGTGGGAAGATGCCTCGACGTATATTCAGGAGCCTCCGTTCTTCGCCAAACTTCCTCGTGAGCCGGAGCCGATCACAGACATCGCCAACGCCCGTTGCCTGGTGATGCTGGGTGACTCGGTCACGACCGATCACATCTCACCCGCCGGCGCCATCCCCGCCGACGGCCCGGCCGGAAGCTACTTGACCGAACGCGGCGTCCAGCCGCGCGATTACAATTCATTCGGTTCGCGCCGCGGCAACGACCGGGTGATGACTCGCGGCACGTTCGGCAACATCCGATTGAAGAACCTGCTCATCCCGGGTGTCGAAGGCGGGAAGACGATCCACCTGCCGGATGCTGCGCAGATGAGCATCTATGAGGCCGGTCTTCGCTACCAGGATGAGAGTGTGCCGTTGATCGTCCTGGCCGGCAAGGAGTACGGCAGTGGTTCGTCGCGCGATTGGGCGGCGAAGGGAACACGTCTGCTCGGGATCCGGGCCGTCATCACGAAGTCGTTCGAACGCATCCACCGCTCCAATCTGATCGGGATGGGCGTCCTGCCGCTGGAATTCATCCCGGGTGAAGGGATCGAGACTCTCGGCCTGTCGGGCCGGGAGCTGTTCGGCATACGCGGACTGGCATCGATGGATCGACCGAACCTCATAGTGAGCGTGACCGCCCAGGGCGAGGATGGCTCAACCCGGGAGTTTCAGGCTCGCGTGCGTATCGACACGCCCAGCGAGCTCGAGATCTATCGCAACGGCGGGATCCTGCACATGGTTCTGCGGCAGATGCTTGCGCCATCGAGCTCAGCCTGACCGTATCCTGATCTCGTGGCGCTTCGACGATCCCGCCTGCGCAATTGCAGAATTGGAGGAAACGCGACGTGACCGCTGAGACGGCTCCACAAGGTTTCCTCAGCCTGGCCGACATCACCGGCTACACAGCCTACCTCGCCGGCTCAGAACTTGACCATGCCCAATCCGTCCTGGCCGAATTGCTCGAACTGCTCGTCGCTGAAATGACCCCGACCATGACCCTGTGCGAGGTCGAGGGGGATGCGATTTACACCTATGCCTGGGATGATCGCTTCACGCGCGGCGAGGCGCTGCTCGAGCTGATTGAGTCGACTTACGTTCGGTTCCGGGACCGCGTCGACGGGATCCGGCGCACGACGACCTGCCAGTGCAACGCTTGCGTACTGATCCCCAATCTGGATCTCAAGTTCATCATCCACCACGGTGCTTTCGTCCTACAGCGCGTCGCCGGGACGGAGAAGCCGGTGGGCTCTGCCGTCAACTTGCTCCACCGACTGGCGAAGAACCATGTCACGCAGGAGACCGGTTGGCGCGGCTATGGCCTCTTCAGTCAGCCGGCGATCCAACGGATTGGGCTCAACACGGATGGGATGCGAAGACTCGAGGAGGAATACGAAAGCCTGGGTGCGATCGAGACCTTCACAGTTAATCTTTCCGATCGCTACAAAGAGCTCAAGGAAGTCCGGCGAATATTCGTGAGCGCGGACGAATCCGACTTCAATCTCGGCTATGAATTCGAGGCACCGCCGGCCGTCGTCTGGGATTGGCTAAACGATCCCCTCAAGCGGTCCATGTGGGAGGAGATCACCGTCGAGTCCGATGGGCGTCCGGGAGAGCGGGTCGGCGTCGGTACCACGAACCACTGCCGGCACGGAGACAAAGCCGTCAGCATCCAGACGATCCTCGATTGGCGACCCCTGACGTATTCCACCGTGGAGGTCACGGATCCCAGGTTCGGCCTGCTCGGGATCACCACCGTGGAGCTGACCCCCGACGGTGACCGAACACGGCTGGAACAGCGATTCAAGTTCCAGCGATCCCCGCGCTGGCTGATGATCCTGGCCTCCAAACTGATGTTTGAGCCCGGTGCAATGAAGGCCTTCGACCGTCTCCACAGGATGCTCAAGCAGGGATCCCAGCCAGAATCGTCTGCTGCCCCCTGAGCCCCGCTTCACCCTGCTCAATCCAAGCAATCCAATTCGCGGCCACACCCAAACCAGCCGGCAGGAGTTCAGTCCGTCACGCATCGGCTTGAGAACCGCCGGCAGTGCCGCTGCCGTTACACTCGCCGCGGATCACCAGAAGCGACATCCGCTTGCCTTCGAACAGATTCAGGCTCAGAACGTCGCCCGGGAAGCCGTTGGCCTCGGCCCGAGCCAGTCGGCCAAGCTGCCAAAGTGGCGCAAGCCGCAAGGGGGCGCCTGCTCGTCCGCCTGACCGATCCCAGGTGTCTGTTGCGCCAGCGCCGACCCGGCACAGATCTCGGCAACACGTGCAGCTATCGCTTCCACCAATCGCGGTCTCGCCAGCCCGGCGACACAGCTCTCCTCGTCCAACAAGTATCTGTCCGTCGGTCAAGTCCGCTCAAATCGTCGAGCCGCCAGGTAAAGGTTTGCCTTGGGCTTTGAATGACGCTGCCTGATCGTCACCCCCGCCTGTATCGATTACGGCGGGCTATGGTATATTACCGCGTTCGTGCGCCGATCCAGGACTTCTTCGATGAGCATGTAATGCTAGTGCCAGATCGATCGCACCCGATTCCGCCAGAACAACTCTTGTGGCTTCATCCGCACGAGGACTCCCATATGAACCTCACGCTCATATCGTAAGAGCCTAAAGCAATGGATCAATACTTTCCTGTTATAAAAATCCGAGGTGGGGCAGAGGATCGCGGCCGGCAGCAGGGGGTCCTCTTGAGGGATAGGATTCACAAGACAGTCAGCTTCTACAAGCAACAATTCCTCCAGCCTGAAGAGCAGATCATGGAAATTGCCGGGGAGTTCCGCCGCTCCACAAAGGCAATGCGGGGAGATCTATCCCAGGAAATCGAAGGATTGGCCCAGGCGGCAGAGGTTGATCCTCTGTGGATCTACGCGCTAAACGGTCGGACTGAGCTCTTAAGCATCAACCCCATGGAATGCACTACTCTTGCCTTCAAGAAACAGGGACTGATCGGTCAGAACTGGGACTGGAACAGTGAGGTGGAAGAACTGGCAGTCATTCTTGACATCGAAAAAGAAGACGGGCACAGAATCATCACCATGACCGAGCCCGGGATGATTGCCAAGATAGGAATGAACAACTGTGGCCTGGGTGTCTGCCTGAATTTCATGGACATCACAGATTACCATCCTCATGGGGTCCCCCTGCATGTGCTTCTGAGAGCCATCCTCGACAGCAAGAGCCTGCATGAAGCCCTGGCCCTGATCAAGCCTCATTTGCCGGGCAAAGTGGGCAATATCATGATCTCAGACAGCAGTGGGGCAATCGAAGACATCGAACTCGCCGGGGATGAGTTCCATTCGGTTCCAGTCGACGATCGATTTGTTCACACGAACCACTTTCTGACAAGAGTCGAAAACGATCCTCAGTCCTTTCCAAATACCTTCGGCCGCTACAATCGCGCCACAGAACTTCTTGACAAGCTCGACGATCCTTCTATCAAGTCCATGAAGATGATTCTCAAAGACCGTGGCAATAAAGATTATCCGATCTGTCGTAGGCGCTTCTCTCATACGCTGCTCTCAGATGACACCTCCATCACGGTAAGCACAATCATCATGGACCTCAAACGCCTCCATTTCCACATCACGAGAGGCAATCCTTTCGACAATCCATTCTCCGTGTTTTCCCTTGGCGACTAGCCTGTCTTGAGGCTGGGTCTCCGCCGAGTCAGGGACCGCACTGCTCTGCAGCGCGGCATGACCGTCAACCTTCCCAGGAACATTCCACGCCTGAGAGAACCTCATCCACTCGTTCTCTCAAATCCCCCAAAGCCCATTGATAGATGGACAAGTCCTTGCGGGGCAGAAATCCCAATCTCTTGTTTACCGACCGCATGGGGAGGTTTATCCTTGCGGTGTTGGTTGTGACATATTCCACATTTGGGAATTCTCTTCTTATGACAACCAGCATCTCGGCTTTGAGCCGTTTGGCCAGACCTCTTTTCCGGTACTTCCCCAGGACCCCCGTGAAGTACTGCTTGATCCGGTGGGGCTCCTCTGGGTTGTACATGATATCGGTCACGCCGCTGATCTGACCGGAGTGCTCGCGGCTGATCATCGTATACCACTCGATGCCTCTTCTCTTCAGGTTGCGCTCTTCGATCCTTCTAGACTCCGGAGTCGTACTAAGCTGCTGTTCCATGCCACCGGTGGGACGCTGGTTTATGATTTCTGTGTAGACTTTGGTGAATTCATCGATGTCACTCTCAGGACATTCCTGAAAAAGCTCGATCTCTATCTCCCCCGACTTCGTCCTTCCCTTCTCGAGCCATCTTTCTACCCGCGGCCAATCGACATCTTCCATCGATAACCTGTACTGGGTTTCTTCATGGACTAACTCGCCTTGAAGCGATTTGCAGAAGCCAATCGCCAGGGCGTTGTCCACTTCCGCCATGACGATGCTTCTTCCCATGAGGCTTGCGGTCGCGTTCACGTGTTTCAGCAAGCACGTTGCGATCTTCTTCCTCCGATAAGCAGGGGCAACCGCAATGCGAATTTGACACAAATGCTCGTTGATAGCGTAGTCCGGGGATGATTCCGTATCATAAGAAATCCAGCCTGAAGCAATTGCTCCCTCCACTTTATCAAGCAACATCCATCTTTTCACTTGATAAAGCGAGTTGGAGGTCGACAAGAATCCTCTCAGCGCGCCACGGTCCGGCAAGCGGTCTTTCTTGTTATCTTCGCGGAATATCGTCTCAGACAGAGTGAAATAGGTCTCCCAAAGGTCCTCAGACGCCTCCTTCGGAATGAACTCCACTAGAGAGAACGTCATTGACAATCTGGGGAAGTTCAATTCCAAGTCACTAACCTCCATCTTGGCTGCTTGGAAGATTGAGCACATTCTTCCGACCGCAATGACCATTGGTCTGGCTACCGGGCCGATTCATCGATTCCTCCTTCGCCAGTGCTTTCAATCCTCCGCCGATGAGTTTCCCATGTGACGCCAAAAGGTTGCGCTTGGTCAGACACCTTGAGATCAATCGAATTCGCCGGACCTGCGCGGTGTGACATGACTTCGACGATTGTGTGGATTCTCATTGCATGGTATCGCTGAATACACGAATTGTACTACCCCGTAATCAGCGCTGAGTAGATCTCTCGCTCTATCCCATCCGGTTCATAAACGATCCATTCGAACGACCTGACGCAAGGCGAGTTCTCTCTGAGCGCATGCAGGTACAAACCCTGCGTCTGGTGAGACACTTAGATTCGCGTGGGTATCCAGAATCCCCGGCTGGCTATCTGTGTCAACCCGGAAATCAACTTGCGCATGGGCCGGCAAGCTGAACCGCGCCAGCATCCTTTCGCCGGCGCATCCATTCGAAGGGGCGGGGATTCATCGCTTCATGGAGATTCTGACCGCAGCGCATGGGGTCGGATTGAATGAGTGGGTTCGAAACTCGCGCAGGATTCAACGTTCCCCGATTTGCCGTCGGGGGCATCTTGATCTTGAATTCTTGACGGAGGTTCCCTTCAGGCCCTTCATCTTAGGTCAGGAATAAAAGTCCGAACTCTCTCCCCTCAATGCACCTTTCGGCAGGGCGGACTGCTGCCCCATGTGGAAGCTCCGGACATCAGTCATCGTCATGGGCCACGTCGGTCACGCCCCTTTCGTTTCGAATCCCCGGCACCACCAGCAGGAATTTTTGTCGGCACTCGAACAAACGGAGTCTGAGGACCTCGGGGATGAACCCGCTGGCCTTCGGCCCGAGCCAGTCGGCCAAGCTGCCAAAGTGGCGCACGGCGCAAGGGGGCGCCTGGTCGCCTACCTCACCAAGCTCCGGCCTCCTCGGCCCAACCCCGACCGGATCCGGCATTCGGCCGGCGATCGAGTAGGGGCAGGGCTTCCCGTTGAGCGTCGAGGGGAGTGCACCGGAACAGACCAGGTGATCCGGGAGGAGAGGCTGGCCCGGCCCGGAATAGAACAGCGCCCGAGGCCTGTCACCATATCCAGCCATGCACACCCCCTGCCGGTCGGCCTCGAGCGCATCTTTGTTCACTCCTGAAGACCGGCCAGGTCTACCCCGATGGGGCTCCCCGGCGCTCCTCCCGGTGTGAACATCGATCAGATAACTGCCATCTTACACGGTACCGTGACTCCTGTCAAGACCTGGAAGCATCATCCTCCCCGCCCGAGCTCCCGAATGGAAAGTCTGCCCTCTCAGCCACCAGAGTCAGATGGTTGGACCGTGCCCGGGTGGGCGCGTACATCCCGGTCTCCCACTCGCTGACAGTCTGCTGTCGAACGCCGAGAAGCGTTGCCAGGTCAGCTTGACTGACCCCCAGGTGCTCACGCAACGCCTGGACAGCCTCGGAGCCCCATCGATAATTGTTGCCTACCTTCCTGACGGAGTAGCGGGAGCGCAGCCTCTCAAACGCCACGGTCTTCAGCTCGAGATCGACGGAGCCCACCCGGAACCCGGCCGAGATCCAGGCCGAGGCCTGGACGGCGCCCCGCTTGCGATTGCTCCAGAATGCACGGCTCCGCCGGGCAGACGGCGGAAGCTGGCTCTGAATGATGCGCTCCACCTCGGCGAAGCTCAGGTGGAGCGCATCCCCCGAGGCTTCCGCCAGGAAGCGATATAGAGCATCGTATTTCGAGTTGCGTCCCGTTTTATCCATCCTGGAACTAGACCGCCACGTGTCCTACTACGGACTGGATCCACGCTCGGCCGCGGGGAAGCGACCAGCTTCAAATCGTTGCGATCGTGGGTTGAAAGATAAGCGGCAAAGGTGAGCGCCGCGTATCGCGGTTTACCCCCCCGCCACCGCCTCTTTCGAGTCGGCGTCGATGGAACGCACGATGACTCGATCCCCGCCCTGTCGCTTTGCCTCCCGTTCTGCTTCGTCTGCCACTCGCACCAGGGCGTCTTGGTCCGCCACCAGTTCCCGATACGACGCGCCGCCGATGCTGACGGTCAGACGAATTTGATCTTGCTCGTTCGGACCGATGTGAATGCCCCGGACGGCGCTGCGGAGCTTCTCGCCGATCGCCGCCAACCGGTCTGACGGACATCCAGGAAGCACGACCGCAAATTCATCCCCACCGACGCGGGCGACCCAGTCGGCCTCACGCAGGTTCTCTCGCAGCGTCGTCGCCACTTTCTGAAGTGCCTCGTCACCAGCAAGATGGCCAAACTGATCGTTGATCTGCTTGAGCTCGTCGAGATCGACGATCAACAGACCGATCGGATATCCGAGGCGTTGTGTCCGGCCGAGCTCGATACCGACGTTGGAGTTGAAGAAGTTGCGATTGAACACGCCGGTCAAGTCGTCGACCATCGCCAGGCGTTGGACTTCACTGAACAGCCTCGAGTTGGTGATGGCCATCGAGGCCACCTGAGCCAGATCCACGAGGAACTCCAGATCTGAGTCGGTAAAGCGGAACGGCTCGCCGTTCACCAGCAAAGCCCCGACCACGCGCTCGCCGATGAACAGGGGTGCCGTCATCACACTGCACGGCTCTTCCGCCGTGCCCGGGACCTGACGCGGTCGGATGTCGCTCCCGGGAAACTCCGCCCGCTGATGCGTGCGGTGCTCGACGACCCAACCCGTCAGACCCTCCCCGACCTTGGGGCGGAGTGCCATCATTTTCTCAACGTCTTCGCCGGCGGATGCCAGCGGCCTGAGCGTGACCTCATCCCCATCCAGGAGGAACAACGTGCAGCTTGAGGCCTGTAGCAGATTTTGCGTCCGCCGGACGATGAGCTGCAGCGCCTCCTCTTGATCGAGCTGGGTCAAGAGCTCGCCCTGAACCTGGAGCAACACGGCCTGCTGCTGCGAACGGCGGCTAAGTAGATCCGCGATCTGGAGGTGCTCCGAAACATCACGGGCGCATGCGTCGAACCCGATCATCCGGCCCTCTTCATCGGTTACCGGGAGGACGAACATCTCAACCCACACCGTCCGCCCATGGTTCCCGACAAGTTGGACAACCATCGAGGAACTCGAGCTCTGACGAGAGCGCAAGCGATCGAGCGTCCCTTGAAAGTCTCGCCGGCCGGAGGGATAGATCACTTGCTCGAAAAGGCCCTGGCGGTAGAGCACGTTCTCGGATCGGTAGCCGGTCAACCGCTCAAACCCAGGGCTTACATAGGTCAAGCCCTCACCGAACAGGACACGGGCGTACGCGTCCGGGGAGAGTTCAGCCAGGCGCCGGTAGTCCGGGTGGGAGGTTTGCATTCCAAGGAACCCACGATGGCTAAGAAAGGAGTTCGGTCGCTCCCCCGGTCGACCTGGTGTGCACCCAGGAAACCTGGTTCAGCCCATACAGGATGCCTCGAAACCCCTTCGACGATCGCGGCTCAAGTATAGACTGCAGGCGAGCCTGATGCAACGCTGAGTGCTTCTCCGCTGAGGGATTACAGACCCGGAGCCCGGAACTGGCCCGTTCCTGGGTCCTCGAGCCAGGAATTCCAGCCCGGTCGGGAGGTCGACGACAACAGAAACGAAAAGCGAGGCAGCGGCAGCAGGCCTCGCTTTTCTCGAATTCCCTGTCGAGAGCCAATGTAGTCTGGCTAACTCCGAATAGCCACCTCCTCTGGTTACGGCTCCTGTGCAGGAGGAAGGCGATTGGGGGCTCGAAATGGATGGTACTCGCCTTCCACGATTCATTATAAGGAGGAGGCAGCCGGTGTGGTAGCTTTGTAAGCCGGGCGTAAGCTCTGCCGGGAGACCGTTCTTTGCAGCCCCGGGAAGTCAAATCGCCCACCCTCGCCTCCTTCTCCAGAGCCGGGCCGCTGACACCCAGAGGGGACCTCGTCCTCACCCCCTGACCTCCCGGTGGGATCATCCAGTGCGAATCCCGCCAAAAGAACGCGGGACGGACGGCCTCGGGAACAACATCCGGGGCAGACCCCGCCAAGAACAGGCGAGGCAGGCCCCGCCAAGAACAGGCGAGGCAGGCCCCGCCAAGAACAGGCAGGACAGGCCCCGCCAAGAACAGGCGAGGCAGGCCCCGCCAAGAACAGGCAGGACAGGCCTTGCCAAGAGCAGGCAGGACAGGCCCTGCCAAGAGCAGGCAGGACAGGCAGGCGGCGCGCTCCCCGCCATGACACGCACCCACGTCTGCCGGTCCGGTGGGCGGGGAGGGGGGAGCTGCGCTCCTCATAATTATTCAAAATACAGAGTTCCGGTGCCGAGCACACCGGATGAAAGCTGGATGAGTCTTGCGCAACCTGTGCAAACCTACATTGACCTGAGATTCAGTTGGTTTTACTGTTAGACTCGTGATCCAGGGCCCTACGGCCCATCTCCGACGGGAGGCTGTCCGGATGACTGAGCCCGAAATGGTCGATCCCGGCCGCCCCAAACAGGAAGTTCGCCGAACCCCTCTCAAACCCAGCGCTTCGCGAATAGAGAGCGACTCAGTCTTCTACACTCGCCTGGTCCCGGTCATCCTGGGGGCCTTGGCCTTGATGACGATCGTCCTCATTGTCATCGCCGCAGGTGTTCTTATCGGGGTTGTTCCTTTTCGGTGATCACCGTTGTGTGCGACTTTCATTCCTTGGAGGTTCCATGACTCTGTCCGGTATCCTGCCTTTCGCCTCGACCATCGTCATGCTGGTGTTCACGATCTCCGTGTTCCGCCGCTGGTTGGCCAGGCGGAAGGCTCACTTTCTCTTCTGGTCCATCGGGTTGGCGATGTTCGGGGCAGGCAGCTTTGCCGAGGCTTACTTTGCCACCCTCGGTTGGAGCCCGGTCGTCTTCTTCATCTGGTACTTGTTCGGGGCTGCGCTCAATGCGGGCTGGATTGGACACGGGTCATTGTTACTCTTCGCTCGCAAACGTTGGGTGCACGTCCTGACGGCGTTGCTTATTGGCGGAAGCTTGTTCGCCGGGTACCTGATGTTGAGCGTGATGCCTCGACTGGACGCGAGCGCGTTCAACCCGGCGGTCTCCATCGGCGAGCAGTACCGAACGATCATGCCCAGCGTGAGTGATGGCGCCTCGGTTCGCTTGACCACGCCCTTCTTCAACATCTACGGGTTGATCACGCTTGTGGGAATGGCGATTTGGTCCGCCTGGTTGTTCCTGCGTAAGCAGGTCCTTCCCAACCGTGTCCTGGGGAACATCCTGATCGCCGCCGGGGCGCTATCCATCGGATTGGCCAGCACTCTCACGCGCCTCGGGGTCGGTGCCTATCTCTATCTGGGAGAATTGATCGCCGCGCTGCTGATGTATGCCGGGTTTGTCATGGCCGGCGCACCGGCGCCGCAGGCCGAAGCCTCCGGCGTGACCGAAACCTCAGCCGCCGACTGAGACCAGGCGTTCCCAGCCAGATTTCAGCGGAGGGACTTGGGCGTTTCTCTCCCGTACCGACTGGCCAGGTAGCCCAGGCCAGCGGCAGCCAGCAGAAGCGCCAGCCCGAGCACGCCAAGCAGTGGAGACCTCCGCCCTCCCTCACGGCCGTCGCCCCCGAGGGCGGCGCTGGCCTGGGCGCCAAATTCGACATACTGAACGTCACCTGGGTTCAGCCGCACGGGAATGTTCATGGCCGTGGTCGGGTTATAGCCGACCGGCACGGCCGCGCTGACGTTAAAGTCGCCATTGGGGACCTCGGCGAAGCAGTGGCCTTCAGGGACATCGTCGGTTGTGTGCTCACCGGCCACATTCCCGTTGATGTCAATCACGCTCACCTCCCCGCCAGGCAGGGGGGGCTCGCTCTCTTCAAATCGCGCATCCCCGTTCACATCCACGAAAAGCAGCACGCAGATCTGGCCGGTCCCAAACGCAGGCGTTGGCGTGGCCGGGATCGAGGTCGGCGAGGGAAGAGCGCCGGGGCCGGCCGTTGGCTGGGCCGGGCCGCCGAACCCGAGGATGAGCTGCATGCCCGGAGTGATGTAGTCTTCGGGTTGGATGCCGTTGAGCGCCATCAGCTCCTCGAGGCTCTTACCGCTCAAAGCGGCGATAGTCCACAGGTCGTCGCCTTCCTTTACGACATACACCACCCGCCCATCCGGTCCGGGCGTCGGCGTGACAAACCCGGTTTGCGACTGAGGCGGGAGACCCGATGCGGCGGCGGCCCGACCCGCGGTTCCCAGGCCGAGAACGAGCCCCACACTGGCCAGCTGCAGCAAGAGTCTTCCGGTTTGCATCGATAGACAGCCCTGATACCTCGATTATATCCGCTCCCATCGACGGCCCGTCACCAACGGCGCCCGCCAGGCACATGCTGAAAAAGGCCGCGGGCGGGAGAAGAAATCGCACACATATGCCCTCATTTCTGCCCTGTCGGAACTTCTTCCGCAGCCTGCCAGGCGCACGTCCCGGCTCAGGCTGGTTTCCTCCCAGGCAACATGAGCGGACCGCGGGTCACACCGCCGCCCGCAGCCGAAGGGGCGTGTTTCGGCTTCGCCTCGCGGCGTTCACCTTGAGCGAAGCCGAAGGGCTCAGGATGCTGCGGAGGGAGGGAGCCGGACCGCAGGGTATAATGCCCCGCACCAGCCTTGCGGCTATGTTGGTGCGTGTGTTGCGCTATGACCGGAAAAACGGGTTCTGCTTCAGCGGGAATCGATCGTTGGGTGACCAGGAAGCGGCTGACCGGCCTGGCCGTCGTTCTCGGCGGCCTGGCTGTGCTCAGCCTGCTGGCCGGCCTCACTTATCAGCTGCCCTTCGTGCAAGAGCGCTTGGCCTGGCGCGTATCGGAGCTTCGGGCGCGGATCAAATATGCGCTCTCGCCCCCCGCCGAAGCCGTATTCACTCCCAACCCCACCCTGGTGGCGATGGTTCAATTGACCATGAACGCCCTGACCCCGACGGCAACGACCATCTCTACCCTCGGCCCGACCGCCACACCGACGCTGACCGCCACACCGACAGACATTCCCACACCGATCCCGGCCAGCGTTCAACTCAAGGGCGTCCGCCACGAATACCAAAAATGGAACAACTGTGGCCCGGCGACCCTGGCGATGGCGCTGTCATTCTGGGGCTGGGAAGGGGATCAGCGTCCAATCGCTGCATATGTCAAACCGAATCCGCGCGACAAGAACGTCATGCCCTACGAGCTGGAGGACTTTGTCGAGACTGAAACTGGTCTGCGTGTGCTGGTTCGTGTCGGCGGAGATTTGAACTTGCTGAAGGTCCTTATCGCCGAAGGATACCCGGTCACGATCGAGAAGGGATTCGAAGGGGCCGGCTTCGACGGATGGATGGGGCACTACGAAGTTCTCACCGGTTACGACGACGGGCGTCAGCGGTTCACAGCGCAGGACTCCTACATCATGCCCGATCTTCCTGTCACGTACCGCGACGTTGAGAACTACTGGAGGAACTTCAACAACACCTTCCTCGTCGTCTACCCTCCCGAGCGCGAAGACGAGTTGTTTGCCATCCTTGGACCGTTGGCGGACGAAGAAACCAGCTATCAGATCGCAGCCATGAAGGCCTCGGATGAGATTTACGCCCTCACCGATCGCGATCAGTTTTTCGCCTGGTTCAACCGCGGCTCGAGCCTGGTCCTTCTACGCGACTACCAGGGCGCGGCGCAAGCCTACGACGCGGCCTTCAAGCTTTACGCCGCGCTCGACGCGAATACGCGGCCGTGGCGGATGTTGTGGTATCAGACCGGGCCATACTTCGCCTATTACTACAGCGGTCGCTACCTCGACGTCCTGAATCTGGCCACGCAGACGCTCCAAATCATGGATGAGCCCAACCTGGAGGAAAGCTACTACTGGCGGGGGCTGTCGCGCCTGGCCCTGGGGGATTCGGCCGGCGCGGTGGACGACCTGCGAGCCAGCCTTAACGTTCATCCCGGCTTCGCCCCGAGTGTCGCTCAACTCCAGGCGATGGGAATCAACCCCTGACCTTGCCCGCGGTGCCAAGGACGCCCTCTTTCCCTTGACCTCCGAGACAGCCGAAGTCCTCCCCCGTCCCCACGCAAGACTCACTCATGTGGCGCGCTCCTCGATTCTCATCGGTGTCTTGTTCGGGCTGGACAAATTACTGGGACTCGTACGACAGGTGATCATCGGCCGGCAATTTGGCGTCAGCCGCGAGCTGGACGCATTCAACGCCGCCAACAACCTGCCGGATCTGCTCTTCGCCCTGATCACCGGCGGGGCATTGGCGATTGCCTTTATTCCAGTCTTGTCCGAGTATCTGGATCAAGGAGGGCGTCAGGCGGCCTGGGACCTCTTCAGCCGCGTGGCCAACTGGGCCTTCGTAATCACCGGCATCCTGGCCGTGCTGATCTTCTTCTTCGCTTCACCCATCGTGCGGTCGCAAATCGGCGTCGCACCCGGTTTCAGCCCCGAGCTCCAGACGCTCGTGTCCGATCTCATGCGGTTGAATCTGGTCGCGACACTCATCTTCTCACTGAGTGGATTGGTGATCGCCGGCCTGCAGGCCAATCAACACTTCCTTCTACCGGCGCTAGCGCCGTCCATGTACGACGTCGGGCAGATCTTCGGCGCGCTGATCCTCGCCCCCGACCGAGGCTACCAGGTCGCCGGGATCACCCTGCCCGCTGCTGGCTTGGGCGTCCACGGGCTTGTGTACGGCGTCATCATTGGGGCGTCTCTTCACCTGGGTGTGCAGGTGCCGCCGCTGATCAAGTATGGCTTTCGATGGACCCCGCAGCTCAGTCTCGACCATCCCGGCCTTCGCAAGGTGGCCCGGCTAATGGGCCCCAGGATTCTGACAATCGGCGCCTTCCAGCTGGTCTTCGTCATGCAGGATAATCTCGCCTCACGCCTCGACATCGGATCGATTACCGCACTGGCCTATGGCTGGTTGATCATGCAGGTCCCGGAGACGATCATCGCTACCGCGATCGGCACCGCGATCTTGCCCACGTTGGCGAAGCATTTCGCTCGCAGGGATGATGGCGCCTTCGAGGCCAGCATCGGGCGCGCCGCCTCACTGCTGCTGGCGATCACTCTGCCTGTGGCGGTGATTCTGATGATCGGGATCCAACCGTTGATCCAGTTCGCGTTTCGCTTCGACGCGCGCGGGACAGAGTTGGTGACGTGGGCCGCGCGGGCGTACCTCGTAGGTCTGGTCGGCCACTCATTGTTGGAGGTCGGGGCTCGAGCCTTTTACGCGCGACAAAACGCCCGCATCCCGCTCTTGGCCTCGGCATTGAGCACGGGGGTGTTCATGTTGTCTGCGATCGCCCTCTTCCGCCTGCTCGGCGCCGCCGGGATCGGATTGAGCAACAGCCTGGCCTTCACCATCGAAGCGCTCTTTCTGCTGGTGTTGCTTGCCAGATCCTTCCCGGGTGTCTTGCCACGGAAGAGGCAGGTCGGCCGTGCCCTGCTGGCCGCGCTTGCCGCGGGCGTCGTTGCCGCCCTCGTCGCGGCAGCTGCGCCCCTGGGTGAGGCGGGGTCCTCCATCCTCGCCGCAGGCCTGGGATCCCTGATCGCAATTCCTTTTATATGGCCCGAACTGCGCCAGCTGGCGTCGCTGTAGCGCTCGATCAAGGCGATCGCACCGCTACTCTGCACCTTC
>Ga0209641_10001423_pt1 | contig 21444 bp, 12 predicted proteins | sample RifCSP16_1_FD_184022 | JGI IMG/M metagenome (GOLD analysis project Ga0209641, IMG submission 184022) | Soil microbial communities from Rifle, Colorado - Rifle CSP2_sed 16_1 (SPAdes) (version 2) | ecosystem: Environmental > Terrestrial > Deep subsurface > Rock core/Sediment | place: Rifle... | reverse complement strand
GCCTGCGGAAGATGCCAATGTGGTGCGCGCCAGGGGTCTGTTCGATACCTACCGCAATAGCGTTCAGATCCTGGTCTCCCAGGTGCGCAATCTGGTGGCGGCCAAGAAAGCGGCCAGGGCGATCGTCGAGGATTCCGGCTCCTTGCTGACCGGATCACAACGTCTGGTGGATGCCTATCAGTTGTCATCGACCGCGCGGCCTGCCGCAATCGCCGCATCCCTGTCCGGCTTGCTGCTGCTGCTGTCGCTGCTGTTGCTGGCCAGGTCTTACATGAGCAGTACCCGCTACCGCACCGAAGAGGCGATGCGCGTCAATCGCCAGAACCAGGATGGGATCCTGCGCTTGATGAACGAGCTGAGCGACTTGGCGGAAGGCGATCTGACGGTGCGCGCCACCGTGTCGGAAGACATCACCGGCGCGATCGCCGATTCGGTGAACTACACCACCGAAGAGTTCCGCAAACTGGTGGCGCGGATCAAGGCTGCGGCGGAGCAGATGGAGCGTGCGACCAGGGATGCCGAGGATATCTCCAAGGGTCTGCTGGAAGCCACACAAAAGCAGGCGCAGGAAATCCAGGGGGCCGGCGATGCGGTGCAGTTGATGACCCAATCCATCAGAGAGGTGGATTCGAGCGCGGCGCAATCTGCCGACGTGGCGCGCCGCACGCTGGCGGCGACCCAGCAGGGCGCGCAAGCGGTGCGCAACACGATCAGCGGCATGGATGGCATACGCGAGCAGATCCAGGACACTGCCAAGCGCATCAAGCGGCTCGGCGAAAGTTCGCAGGAGATCGGCGAGATCGTGGATCTGATCTCCGATATCACCGAACAGACCAACGTGCTGGCCTTGAATGCCGCGATCCAGGCCGCATCTGCCGGCGAAGCGGGACGGGGCTTTTCGGTGGTGGCGGAAGAAGTGCAGCGTCTGGCGGAACGTTCCGCCGAAGCGACCAAGCAGATCGGCGGGCTGGTTAAAACCATCCAGGGTGATACCCATGACGCGGTGGCGGCGATGGAAAAGAGCATATTGGGCGTGGTTGAAGGCGCGGTTCTGTCCGATATGGCCGGCCAGTCGCTGAAGGAAATCGAGCAGGTGTCGAACGAACTGGCGACCCTGATCAACAGTATCTCGGTTTCCACCCAGGTACAAACCGACATGGCCAGCGAAGTTGCCAATGTGATGCAGGACATTCTTAAAATCACCGTGCAGACCACCGAAGGTACTCGGCTGACGGCCAACTCCATCGCACAGTTGACCAATCTGACATCGGATCTGCGAGGTTCGGTGGCGGGCTTCAAATTGTAGTATCGGGCAAGGCCGCTCATGTCCAACAATGCTCCATTTGATTTAAACACACTGGCCGCCGTGAAACCCGGCCTGGATGGCACGCTGGCCGAGATCGGCGCGCAGCTGGAGCGATATTTCGCCGCGCCTGCGAATAATGCGGAAGCACTGGAAACGGCGCGTGGCGAGTTGCGCCGTTTATTGGGCGTATTGAAAATGGTAGGTCTGGAGGGTGTGGCGGTATTTTGTGCAGAGCTGGAGATCACTCTCAGCGAACTGGCAGCCCATCCGCAACAAGCTACCGAAATGCGCCGCGATGTGCTGCGCCGCGCCTTGTCCGGTGTCTTGCACTATCTCGATGCGCTGGCCAACGGTGCGGGTAACGCCACGCTGCGTCTGTTTCCCCAATATCTGGAACTGCAGCAGTCGCGCGGCATGGAAACGGCGTTCGAAACGGATCTTTTTAATCCGAATCTGGCTGTGCGATTGCCGCAACAGATACTGAGCATCCCTCCCCAGAGCGATGCGCGGGCAAGCATCAAGGCGATGCGCAGCCAGTATCAACAAGCGTTGTTGCGATGGCTGCGGCAGGAGGATGCCGCCGCCGCGTTGCAACAAATGCAGCAGGCGCTGGAAGGTGTGATGCGCTGTGTGCCGCAGGATGAAGGCCGGGCGTTCTGGTGGGCGGGCTGTGGTTTGCTGGATTGTCTGAAGCTGGACGGGTTGCCCCCCGAATTGAATGCCCGCAAGTTGCTTGGCCGCATAGACCAGCAAATCCGCACGGTTGCCGAGGGTAGCAGCGCTGATGTGCGACCGGTCATGAACGAGATGCTCTATCTGATCGGGCGCAGCCACGCCGTGAGTGAGCTGGTGGAGACGATCAAGCAGGTTTATGCACTGGATGATTATCTGCCTGAACTCTCGACGCTGCCGCCCGGTGCAATGGAGCAGATGCTGAATAACCTGCGCGATCAATTGCGCATTGCCGAGGAATGCTGGGAGCGAGCCGTACAGGGCGACGAATCGGCCTGCGAAAAATTCATGAAGCATGCCGAACAGCTTGTGTTGCAGAGCGAGAGGCTGGATCGCAAAAGCTTGCAGTATCTTGCCGGGCAGATTCAATTGTTGTCGGAGTATGCGAGCACTCCGGAGCATGCACGACCCATCGCGATAGATATGGCGATGGCCCTGCTGCTGCTGGGCAGCGGGACGGAGAATTACAACCGCCTTGACAACGGCTTCCAGGAACAGGCGCGCATCCTGTCCGAACGCATGCAGGCTGCGGTAAAGCAACAGCCTGAGGATACGCAGCAACTGAGCGAGTTGGTCGATCTGCATTACCAGATGGAGCAGGGCGAAGTGATGATTCCCCTGGCCAACGAAATGCTGGTGAACCTCCAGCATGTCGAACAGGGTTTGAATGCCTATTTCAACGGCGCGATCCAGCGTGAGGAATTGTCCGGATTACTGAAATTATTGAGCCAGATACGAGGCGGTTTGCACATCTCGTCGCTGGATAAGGCCGGACAGCTGCTCGTGTCCATTCAGGATGAGGTGCGTAATTTTGCACAGAGCAAGGATGCCCCCAAGCCCGCGGAAAGGTATGCCCTGGCCGATGCGATGAGCGCGCTGGAAAACTATATGCAGCACCTGACGCATGGCCAGGCAAGTGATGTTTCGATGTTGCAGAAGGCGTTGAACGAGATAGCCGGGCTGCAAGCACCGGTGGCCGGCACCCCGCCCGCGCCACCCCAAGTCGCCGTGCCTGTCGCCGGCGCCCCCCCCGCACCACCCCAGGTCGCCGTGCCAGTGGCCGGCGCCCCCCCCGCACCACCCCAGGTCGCCGTGCCTGTCGGCAGCGCCCCCCCCGCACCACCCCAGGTCGCCGTGCCTGTCGCCGGCACCACGCCCGCACCACCTCAGGTCGCCGCACCGGTAGCCGGCGCCCCGGCCGCTCCGCCCCGGACAGTCACGCCGGCGCAGCGCCAGCAGGATGAAGACCAGGAATTGATCGACATATTTCTGGAAGAGGCGCAAGAAGTGCTGGGCAGCATGCGCGACAACCTCGAGATTTGCCAATTGCATCCCGGCAGCATCGATCCATTGGTGACCATAAGGCGCGGCTTTCATACCCTCAAGGGTAGCGGACGGATGGTAGGTTTGACCGGTTTGGGCGAGGTTGCGTGGTGCGTCGAGCGCGCCATGAACAAATGGTTGCAGGACAACAAGCCGGCCACTGCCGGGTTGTTGCACTTCATCAGCGCAGCGGTGCAGGCCTTTGCCGGATGGGTGGATGTGCTAAATAACCATGGCGCGCTGCAGATCGAGGCCGGAGACCTGATAGCCACTGCGCAACAAATCGAAAACGGCCTCGACATTGAAACGTCACCCGCAGCGCCGGCAGCCCCACTGAAAACCGAAGTTGAACCTGAGCCTGCGGCAGAACCTGAATCGGCACCGCTACCCGTCCTGGAATTCGAGTTGGAAGTTGCGCCGCTACCAGAGCCAGAGCCGCCGCTACCCGAGTTGGAATTCGAACTCCAGGCTGTGACGCTGCCCGAACCGGAGCCGGCACCGCTACCTGAACTGGAATTCGAACCTCAGGCAGCATCGCTTCCTGAAACAGAGCCGGCGCCATTGCCTGAACCGGAACCGGTACCTGATCTGGAATTCGATCTCCAGGCTGCGCCCGCACCGGCACCCTTACCTGAACCGGAATTCGAACCTGAACCCGCGCCTGCATCCGAATCTGCGGAAGAAATTGTCATGGTAGGCGAGATAGCGCTGTCACAGGCGCTGTTCAACATCGCCAGCTCTGAGGCGGTGCAAAATGTGGCGATTCTGCAAGATCAGTTCGACGGGTTGCGCGCGGCGATGGAACCTATCGTGCAATATGATTTCATGCGCGCCGCACACACGCTGGTCGGCCTGAATCGAACGATGGGATTTGACGTGGTGGTGGATTTGGCCTATGCGCTGGAAGGCTGGTTGCGTGCGCGAGTGGACCAGCCTTTCACGCTGAGTGACGGCCAACTGCAAATGCTTGAACAGTCCATTACCGCGCTGGGTGAAATGGTGTTGAGCATTTGCGACCGGCATATGCCGCAGAACCGAAGCGATCTGGTCGATCAGTTGCATGCTGATATGGCCAAGCCCGGTGCCGCGGCCGCAGAGCCGCTGAGCATACCGTATGCAGAATTACAGTCGATCAAGGCAGAGCTTCTCAGGCCGGTTAATGTTCGTGCCGAATCGGACACGCCGCAGATGCAGGACGAAATGGGCGTCAGCAGTGAAACAGTCCCTGAGCCTGCGGGCGCCCAGGCGCCGGTGTTGCGGACAGCCGCGCCCACCCCGGCCAAGTCTGCCGATGAGCATGCCGGGGCTGAAGAGTCGCAAGTGCAGGCCGAAGAGCTTCTGGCCGGGCACCCGGATGACATCGATGAACAACTGCTGCCGGTCTTCCTCGAAGAAGCCGATGACCTGTGCCCGAAGATCAGTGAAGGGCTGCGCACATTGCGCGAGCATCCTCACGATGAACAGCAAGTGCAATTATTGAAACGGCTGTTGCATACCATGAAAGGCAGCTCGCGCATGGTGGGTGCGATGCGCATCGGCGAGATCGCCCATGAAATGGAAGACCGTGTGTCGCAGGATGGGCAGGCGCGGGAAGAAGCCGGATATTGGGATGCACTGGAAGGGGATTTCGATCTTGTCACTGCACTGCTGGAGGAATTGCGCGGCGGCGAAGCCGTCGTCATGCCAACCAAAGCAGTGACAGTCGAAGCGGCGGAGATCAGGCAGGCCGAAACAGGCCGGCGCGTTTCAGACAAGCAGGCCGGTGAGCGCAAGGCCGATCGCCGCGCATCGGATCAGGGTGCTGAACGCGCTGCGCTCGGCAATATGCTGCGCGTGCGCTCCGAAGTGGTGGACAAGCTGGTGAACGATGCCGGAGAAATCAGCGTGACCCGTTCGCGCATGGAATCAGAGTTGCGCGTCTTCAAGGAGGGCGTGTCGGAGCTGACTGCCAGCGTGATGCGATTGCGCCACCAGTTGCGTGAAGTGGAGATCCAGGCGGAAAGCCAGATGCAGGCGCGCGTCTCGCTCGCGAAAGACAGCGCCGAGGAGTTCGATCCGCTCGAATTCGACCGCTTCACCCGTTTGCAGGAGTTGACGCGCTTCATGAATGAAAGCGTGCATGACGTGCAGACTATACAGCGCACGCTGTTGAAGAATCTGGACGAAACCGCTGCCGTGTTGCTGGTGCAGGGACGTCTTAGCCGCGAGTTGCAGCAGAATCTGATGAATGTGCGCATGGTATCGTTCAGCAGCATCGCCGACCGGTTGTATCGCATCGTGCGGCAGACCGGCAAGGAGCTGAACAAGCGCGCCAACCTCGAATTGCAGGGTACCGGCGTGGAACTGGATCGCAGTGTGCTGGAAAAGATGATCGCGCCGTTCGAGCATTTGTTGCGCAATTCCATAGTGCACGGCCTGGAAAACGATCAGCTGCGCATGCTGACAGGCAAGAACCCGATCGGCGAGATTCGCCTGAGCGTGCGCCAGGAAAGCAACGAGGTGGTGTTCGAGTTCAGTGATGACGGCGCGGGCCTGAACTACGCAAAACTGCGCGAAAAAGCCATAGCCAAAGGCCTGTTTCAGGAAGACGAAGCGGTCAGCGACGATCAGTTGGCGCAACTGATCTTTACTGCCGGCCTTTCCACGGCGAGCGAAATAACGGAGATCGCCGGACGCGGTGTCGGCATGGATGTGGTGCGCAGCGAAATCGCCGCGTTGGGCGGAACCATCGATGTCAAATCGAAGAGCGGGCAGGGCACGCAGTTCATCATTCGTCTGCCGCTCACGCTGGCGGTCACGCAGATCCTGCTGGTGCGTTCGGGCGAATCGACATACGCGATTCCGTCCGCCATGGTCGAACAGGTCAGACAGGTGAAATCGGCAGATATGAATACCCTGCACAGCGAGCGGAAAATCGAGTGGCAGGACAGGACCTACCCGCTGCACTATTTGTCCCAGCTGCTGAGCGACGCGGAGGTCGTCCAGGAAAATCATCCGCGCAATCCGGTATTGCTGCTGCGCAGCGGTGAGCACCGTATCGCACTGCATGCCGACGAATTATTGGGCAATCAGGAAGCGGTGGTGAAAAATATCGGACCGCAACTGGCACGGCTGTCAGGGATCGCCGGAGCGACGGTGCTGGGCAATGGTGCGGTGGTGCTGATTCTGAATCCGCCGCAATTGGCGCAGCGTGCCGCCGGTATCAGCAAGACGGGCAAGGCAATCAAGGCAGGCAAGCCGGCAATCGTCAAGCCGCTGAGCAACCTGCCGCTGATCATGGTGGTGGACGACTCTCTTACCGTGCGCAAGATCACCTCCCGCATGCTGATACGTGCCGGTTATCAGGTGGTGACGGCCACGGACGGTGTCGATGCGCTGGAGCAACTGGAAGACTTCACCCCGGACGTGATGCTGCTGGACATTGAAATGCCGCGCATGGACGGATTCGCGCTCGCCAGAGAATTGCGGCGCGATCCCAAGACGCATGACCTGCCGATCATCATGATCACTTCACGCACTGCCGACAAGCACCGCGATTACGCGATGCAACTGGGTGTCAACACCTACCTGGGCAAGCCGTATCAGGAAGATGAGTTGCTGCAAAACATCGCGGATTTTGTGGCGGTGCACAAATTGGATGCCTAGCAGCCATCACGCGAATATATAAAACATTCGGGCTGCCCTGTAAAATCCGCGTTATACTTAAATCGCTGAAAATGTTGCACTTCGAGAGTTGAACACGTGTTATTCCAAGTTCAATTTAAAAATGACATTACGGTGGGAGCGGCCTGGAGGCCGCTCCCACATAAATGAATTCGCGTTGTTTCAAACTGGAAATGGAATTAGCCCAACAGCAGAGAACCCGATGATGGCCAAGCAAAAAGACACCTACTCAGTGGAGGTCATAGGCTTTACCGAAACTGAGCAAACAGTGCTGACCAGCGTGTTCGGCCTGTCCTCGCGTCGCGTTCCGAAGTTTTTGCGCCATAACCTGACCGGCACCCCCCCCGATATTTTTCTGGTCGATGCGAGCGATCCGGCGGCAATCAAGCTGCTCGGCGAACGCAACACATCCGGGCAAATCCCGGCGATCCTGGTTGGCGACTCGAATTGCGGAACCAATTGGCCGGTTCTGCCCCGGCCGATACGCTGGATGAAACTCTTTCAGGCGTTCGATGTTGCGATCGCGGCCCCGTCTGCCGGGATGCCGGCAAAGTCAGCCGAACCTGCTGTAGCGGCAGTGCCCGGCCCCATTCCGGTGAATGTGCCCGCCAATGTGCAGGCAACTGTCCAGGCCGGCAACGCTACCCCGGAGGTCCCCGTCACAAAGACCGCGCCGCCGGTTGGCGAGAAATCCGGTGCATGGCAAGCCAAACTCCCCCAGGCAGACTGGGTGCTCGTGGTGGATGACAATCTCACGGTGCGTGAATTCATGAAGAACAAACTGGCCGCCTTCAATTTCAACGTCGACTATGCGGAAAACGGTGAGCAGGCCATAGGTTTCACCGGACAGAAACATTACACCTGCATATTCCTTGACGTGATCATGCCCGGCATCGACGGTTACCAGGTATGCAAGCTGATCAAGTCCAACAGGGCCGCGCAAAAAACCGCGGTGGTCATGCTGACCAGCAAGGACTCACCGTTCGACAAGATTCGCGGCAGCATGTCCGGTTGCGATGCGTATCTCACCAAGCCTGTTGATGAAGAAAAACTGCTGGAAACCATAGTCAAGTTTCTGCCAACCCGGAACTAGCCAGGGGCAACCATGACAGTCCGCAAGGTTTTATGCGTAGATGACTCCGCTGCAGATCTCAGCGCGCTGCGAAAAATTCTGAACGGCGCGAATATCAATGTCGTGTTTGCGACCAATGGCAAAGACGCCATACAGTATGCAAAAACCGAAATGCCCGATCTGATTTTTTTAGATATTGTGATGCCCGACATGGACGGTTTTAAGGTAATGCGGGAATTGCAGAAAGACCCGGCCACCAAAGACATTCCGGTTGTTTTTGTCTCCAGCAAAAGCCAGAAGGCCGATCAGGCGTGGGCGAAAATGCAGGGTGGCAGGGGTTTCGTGCCCAAACCCGTCAACCCGGCGGCAATACTGGAGGCGATCAGCAGGTTTTGACGATTTCTGTCTGATTCCCGTTTGGAAGGAATCGGAGCAAACAACAGGGCATGGAAAGGATGATGATGGGGTTTTGCGCAGCACTTTGTTTTGACGGCATCGGCCTCGATTCAATCAACTTCCATTAATTTCGCAGAATTAAAACATGCCGCGCCAGAATTTTGTTCAAACAGTCGACATCGCCGCCCTGAAGACCCAGGTAGATGCCGAAATCGCAGCCAGACTGTTGATCGAAGCCGACGCTGCACGACATATACAACGCCGGGGATTCCGCGCCGGTGAACTGAAGTTGCTGGTAAGTCTGGATGCCACCAGCGAGGTGGCCGGGATTCCGCCGCTGTTCCGTTTGCCCGGGGCGCCCACCGGTATTATCGGTCTGGTGAATCGCCATGGGCGGGTGATGCCGGTGGTGGATTTATCCGTCTTGTTCGGAACTCAACAAGATCATGCAGCAAGCGCCTGGTTACTGACCTGCGGCCGTGGTGATGGGGCTGTCGGCGTGATCATTGACAGTTTGCCGGAGCGAAAAAAGTTTGTTCAGGATGATGAGATCAGTCTTTCGGAAGTTACGCATCCGATAGCGGCGCACGCCAGGGGAGCCTATCGGGAGGGGCAGGATATCTGGATCGATGTTGATTTCGAGGAGCTTTTCACTGCGGTATTCCAGGTCGATACGTCAGCCGTTTGATAATATCAACCATTGTCCGCTCGGTATTCAGGAGAACGTCATGTTTGCAACCATTCGCGCCAAATTACTAGGATTTGGTTTTGTTTCACTGCTGTCCATCGTGCTGGTGGGTGTCGGCGGATATTATGGCTACCATGTGCCCAGCGGAGCCCTCGCAGACTCACAGGGGAGATTTGATGCGGTCAACACGCAGCTCCGTGCCGAGCTGGCGCAGGATGCAATGCGTTCCGATGTGCTGCTGATCCTGCGGGCGGCTAAAAGCGGCGATCAGGCGGCCTACGAAGCGGCTCAAAAGGAATTGAATGAACACATCGATGTTCTGACCGGCAAGACTGCCGGAAGCGGGACTGCAGCCGCCCCTGCGGAAAATATCCGCCAGGCGGCTGCGGTCGTTCGTGCCGACGCGGAAACTTATGCAAATTCGGCGCGGAACATCGCCGCGATAGCAATGACGGGAAGCGGCGGTGCGGAAGCGCAATTCAATGCGTTCAATGAACAGTTCAACACCTTGAAATCCAGCCGGAAGGTTTTGAGCAATCTGGTTGCCGAGGATATGGTTGGCTCGCGCAAGGCTGACGATGCCGCTTCGCTGCGCGCACGCGATATCGTAGTGGCATCGCTCGTTGCGGCGTTGATCGTGGTTTTTCTGTTTGCATCTTTCATATACAAGGGCATCGTAAATCCGTTGGATCAATTGCTGAAAGCGATTGCCAAGGTCGATGCGGGCGCCTACGAGGTGCGCGTGAATCTGCGCAGCCGGGACGAACTGAATATTGTGGGACGGGCTTTCGACAAGCTGCTCGATGATCGCATAGCCACGCTCAGCGATGCCGCAAGCGCGAATGAGCGCCTCAACAACTCCGTGATCGGACTGTTTACCGCGATGGGCGCTTTGTCCGAGAAGGACCTGACGGTACGGGCGCCGGTGACCGAGGACATCATCGGCACCCTGGGTGACGCCATCAACCAGTTGACCGATGTCACGGCGACCGTGTTGCATCATGTGACCAGGATCGCCGGGGTGGTGGAACATGCTTCCGAACGCATGAAGCAGCAGTCTGATGTGGTGAACGAAATGGCCAAGGAGGAAGACGTCATCGTCGTCAGGCTGATCTCCAACCTGGAGACCGCGATGGCATCCATAGGCGAGGTGGCCATATTCGCACGCGATTCGAGCCGGGCTGCGGCGGAAGCGACCAAGTCCACCGAGAGTGCGATGCAGACGGTGCAGGCGACATTGAGCGGCATGAGCGTGATCCGCGAAACCATTTCCGAGATGGAAAAGCGCATCAAGCGGCTGGGCGAGCGTTCCCAGGAAATCTCCCAGATCGTCAATCTGATCAATACCATTTCCGAGCGCACCCATGTGCTTTCGCTGAATGCCGCGATGCAGGCGGCGATGGCAGGAGACGCGGGGCGGGGCTTTGCGGTAGTGGCGGAAGAAGTGCAGCGTCTGGCCGAGAATTCACGACAGGCTACCGGCCAGATCGCCAATCTGGTGCAGAACATCCAGGTCGAGACGAATGACACGATCGCAACGGTGAACAAGACCATCGATCAAGTGGTCAAGGAGTCCGAGCTGGCGCATAACGCCGGCGAAAGGATGCGTGAGACGCATGAAGCCACGGCAAGGCTGGTGCGATTGGTCGCCACGATTGCGAGCAGCTCTGCCGAACAGACCAGGATCGCCGCGTCGCTGCGTTCGGCTGCGGACGAGATCACACAATTCACGGCTAAAACAGCCGAGCAACTTGCCGCGCAAAACCAGAGTGCCGCCAGTCTAGTGACCTCCTCGAAGAAGTTGATGGAATCGGTATCGGTGTTCAAGCTGCCGCCGGCCGTGGTCTAGCGGTCAGGATGTTCATGTCGCGCGGAACCGATCTACGAAAAACTTTTGTCCGGGCACCCGAGCGGCACGAGGTCCGGTAATTCGAACCGCCATGTCCATCGCAGCGCTCACTCCGTTTCTTTCCGAAATGCGCAGGGAACTGGCGCAGACCGCTCCCGACCTCGGGCGATGGATAAGCACACTGTCAACTGCCGCCGGTGACGACCCGTCATTGATGGAGGCTCTGGAAGACTATTCCACCCAGTTGGAGCGCATCGGTCAAACCACTGAACTGATAGGCTTGGGCGGCTTGAGCGCATGGTGCGCTGCTTTCAACGGGATTCTGCCCGGGGTCATTTTGCTGGAAGGCGAGGCCCGTGCGCTGGCGTGCCGGCACATGGCCGTCTGGCCTGCACTGGTCGACGAATATCTGCAGAAGCCTGCCGATTTCGATGCCTCCCTAGCGCTTGCCGAATTCCTGTTGAGTCCCGGCTTCGGACCGCCTGCCGATGAAAATGCCGGTCTGAACCTGGTGGAAGCGCTGACCGCTCCGCCGGTCGTGCCTGAAGAGCTGATGGCGCAGCTTGCCCAGGCGGAAGCACCGGTCAGCGTGAGTGTCGCGGACGTATCGCTGGCCGTGCCGGATACCGTCGATCGCGACGTCTATGATGCATTTATCGACGAAGCCCCGAACAACCTGGAGACATTTGCGGCGCTGACCTCAAGGATCGCCGCAGGCCTTGCGGACAGCAATGATATGCGCACCGCCAAACGCATCGCTCATTCGTTCAAGGGTTCGGCCAATATCGTCGGAATACGCGGCATCGCCGCGCTCGGGCACCACACCGAAGATGTGCTTGAGTACTTCGAGCAGAATCCGGTAAAGCCGCCTCGCGCGCTTGGGCGAGCGCTGGTTGCGGCGAGCGACTGTCTCGCGCAGATGGTCGGCTATCTGCGCGGTGATGAGAGTGCGCCTGAGAACGCGCTCGAGGTGCTGAACGAAATCGTTGCCTGGGTCAATAAGGTCAAGTCAGGCGAAATCGAGAACATGGCCGATGATGCGGTTGTGGATGCCGCTCCCCCACAGCCTGATGCGTCGCGATACGAAAAACAATTGTCCGGGCACCCGCCGGAAGCGCCTGTTGCTCCTGCGGCAGAAGGCGAGGCGCAAGCCACATTGCGCGTACCGGTGAATACCGTGGATGAGATGTATCGCCTGATAGGCGAGATGACGACCAGGATCGCACGGCTCGAATCGCAGGTGGCGAATGTGAACGGACGTGCCGAGGCGTTGCTGACCCACAATCTATTGGTTCAGCAGCGGGTCGTCGATATCGAAAAGCTGGTGATGTTGCGCGGCATGTCGCTCACGCCGGCGGATGCCGCAGAAAGCGGGTCTTTCGATCCGCTGGAAATGGATCGCTATAACGAATTGCATGGCGCTGCCCGCGCGCTGGTGGAAGTGGCCGCCGATGCACGCGAGATGACGGAAAACCTTGAAGCCAGCATGACAAATCTGCGCATCGAAGTGGCGCAGCAGTCCCAGATCAATAAGGAACTCCAGCATCAGGTCGTTTCGACCCGTCTCGCCCCGGTCAGCTCTCTGGCTGCGCGCCTGACGCGCAATGTGCGCCAGACCTGTGTGCAAACCGGCAAGCAAGCCGCGCTGGTCATCACCGGCGGCGATATTCAGGTGGACGGAGACGTGCTCAATAAACTGGCCGATCCGCTGCTCCATCTGCTGCGCAATGCGGTGGATCACGGTATCGAACTTCCCGGGGACAGGACTGCCGCCGGCAAACCGGCCGAAGGCCGCATCGACCTCAATTTTTCGCGTCAAGGATCGGGGATAGTCGTTACGATACGCGATGATGGCAAGGGGCTGGACTACGAGCGCATTCGCGCCAAGGCCATCGATCGCGAACTGATACATGCCGATCAGCAGCTGACGCATGCAGAACTTGCCCGCCTGGTGCTGTTGCCGGGGTTTTCGACACGCGATGAAGTCAGCGAAATCTCCGGGCGCGGTGTCGGGATGGATGTGGTTGCGACACGGTTGGCCAACATCAAGGGAACAGTCGAACTCAGTTCCAAGCCTGGGCAAGGCTGCGAAGTCGTGCTCAGGTTCCAGGCTTCGCTGGTGACCCAGCACACCTTGCTGGTGGAAGCCGGAAAACAGCTTTTCGCCATCCCGATCCACTATATCAGGGAAGTTTTCCCGGGCGGGCTTGGCCAAGTAAGACAGGTACAGCGGGAAGGGGGAAGGGATAAGGGAGAAGGGGTAAATCCCGGCACGGCATCCACCCTTCACCCTTCACCATTTCCCCTTCGCTCTTGGCAATTCACCGTTCGTGATGAAAGTTTTCCGTTGTGTGATCTGACGCCTCTTACCGGCTATCCGTCGTCCCTGCCAAGCGCCGAACGCTATACCGTGATGCCGAAAGTGCTGATCCGTACGGCTGACGGCGTTATGGCCGTGCTGGTGGATCGTGTCGTCGAAAGCCGCAGCGTGATGGTAAAGACCATGGGGAAATTCCTGCCGCGGGTGCATGGGGTATCGGGCGTCACATTGATGGGTGACGGCTCCCTGGTGCCTTTGCTCAACGTGCCGGAATTGCTGGTTTCACCTGTTACCGTTACGGCTGCCGCCGCCGATCTGGCCGCCGCCGCACGCCTTCAGGCGCGCAGGATACTGGTTGTGGACGATTCACTCTCTGTGCGCAAGGGGCTGATGCAACTCCTTCAGGATGCTGCCTTTGAAGTCAAAGGCGCGGGTGACGGGATGGAGGCGATACGCGTGCTCGAATCCTTCCAGCCGCACCTGATCTGCACCGACATGGAGATGCCGAACATGAACGGACTGGAACTCACCCAGCATTTGCGGATGAAAGAGACGACACGGCATCTGCCCGTCATCATGATCACTTCACGTTCGATGGACAAGCATCGCGAGCAGGCCATGCATGCCGGGGTGGACATCTATTTGACCAAACCTTACACCGATGCCGACTTGCTCCGGCACGTGCATGCCGCTCTGCAAACAAATTCCATCCGTGAACCGGCTGCGGCCGGCTGAACTGATCCCATTGCAGATCGCCACAACCGGATGTCGCCACAACCGGATTGTGGTTCTATCTTAAAATCGGTAGTATTTGCCCAGGCAGCGGGCAAGACACAAATGCCTGCCATAATTCGGGATGAGATATGAGCGGAACCTCAGGGGTTATTAAACAATGAAAAATTATTCCCGCCTTGCCATGGCCGGCGTATTGGTCAGCAGCGTTTTACTGGCGGGGGACGCACTGCTGTATTTCAACAACCTGAAATACCTTCTGGCTGATGTGATGTTATTTCTGGCCCTGCTGGCCTGTTTGGGCTATTTGCTCACGCATCTCGATCTGAGCAAGGATCAGCCGATACCGGGCGGTCGTTTCATTCGGGAAAGCAGCGCCTTCCATACGCAACTGGGGAATGAGATCTCCGGCCAGCTCAGTTCGGCACATACCGAACTGGGCAACACCCAGGCGATACTCAATGATGCGATAGTCAAGCTGGTCAGCAATTTCATTGCGATATCCGATGAAGTGCGCAATCTTTCCGACAATACCAACAAGTTCAGCAAACAGATACACGAGATGGTAAGCGATGTCAGCAAGGCGCTGGCCGCCGCAGAGCGCTCCATCAATGGCCTCGCATCCGGCGATATGTCTGTGGTGACTGACTCCAGGAAGCATGTCCAGGATATGATCGCAGACCTTACCGCGTTCAATGAAACCGTTGCCCGGAATGCCGTCGAGCTGAATCTGATCAGCACAAAGGTCGAGCAGAACGTTCTGGTGGTGATATCCACATTGCAATTCCAGGATATGAGCACGCAGTTGATCGAGCATGCCAGGTTGCGCATGACCGCCCTGCAGGAAGTCGCCAACGAAATGGGCAAGGGAGGCGGTGGCCAGCAGAATAACAATGAATATCTGGAGCGCATCGCCGCCTACAATCGCCTGCTGGATAAACATGTCGTGTCGCTGGACAGGCAAAAAGCCAATCCGGTCGCGCAGAAAGATTTTGGAACGGGCGACATCGAGTTGTTTTAGCAGGGGCGTAAGGCCTTACGCCCGCACAAGATCGACAACATTGCATTTTCGGGATAATTAATGCAATCTGATGCGGCAACAACAATTACCCATTAATCACTTAACCGAGCGCGAAAAATATGGCCAAGATTATTTTAGCTGTTGATGATTCCACCTCCATCAGGCAGATGGTGGCTTTCACTCTTAAATCTGCCGGCTATGCCGTCATCGAGGCGGCTGATGGACAAGAGGGGTTGGACAAAGCCAATGCAAGCGCCGATACCATCAGCCTGGTGCTGACCGACCAGAACATGCCCAGGATAGATGGCCTGACCTTGATCAAAACCCTGCGCAGCCTGCCGAAGTTCGTGACCACTCCGATCCTGATGCTGACCACCGAATCCAGCGACGACATGAAGGCGCAGGGCAAGGCGGCGGGTGCGACGGGCTGGCTGGTCAAGCCGTTCGATCCGCACAAATTGCTGGAAGTTGTCAAAAAGGTGATTGGATAACATCATCTTGCAGGTCTTGGTTATGACTCATGTTCCAGCCAGAATCTCCCGCACCGTAAACCCAGGAAAAAGCCGATGTCCATCGACATGAGCCAGTTTTATCAGGCGTTCTTTGAGGAGTCCATCGAACATCTCGGGAGCATGGAAAGCCTGTTGCTCGCAATCGACCTTGATGCGCCGGACGCGGACCAGTTGAACGCCATCTTCCGCGCGGCACATTCCATCAAGGGTGGCAGCGGCACATTCGGTTTCACCGACATGACCGAAGTGACCCATATCCTGGAGACCCTGCTCGATCGCATACGCAAGAACGAAATCGCCATCACTTCCGAAATGGTGGATACCTTCCTGCTGGCGGTTGATGTGCTGCGCGAGATATTGGGTGCGCACCAGAGCGGGAGCAACGCCGATGAAACAGCATCAATTGAAATATGCGTCAAACTGGAACACCTGGCCGACAGCATAAGCAATGACTTGGCAGCCGTTGTTGGACAGCCTGGTCAGATGGCTAGTCGTTCCACCAGTCGTTCCATCAGAGGACAGAGCAAGCCGGGCGCGGCGATAGAATCTTCGCCGGCTTCCGCGCAGCATACCTACCAGATCCAGTTTGCCAATACACCTGCCGCATTCCCCAGCAAAAAACACCTCAATAATCTGCTGAAAAACCTGGGCAACATCGGGAACATCGAAAATCAAAAAATCACTGCCAAAACGGTGAAGCTGTCCCTGACGACTGATACACCTGAAGCGGAATTGCGCGAAATTTTCTCGTTCTTCCTGAAACCGAAACAACTGACTATTACGATGCTTAAGCCAAGCCCATCCGAAGGGCGGTTGTCTGACGGTGTCCAATCTGCGGGGGTGGGTGAAACCAACCATAGCGCCGCACCGGAGCAAGAGCCAGGCTACGGCTTCTTTGAGGAACCAGAACGAATCAAGGCCAGGGTCGAAGAAGCTCAGGGTTATGGGTTCTTTGAAGAGCCGGAACAAACCAGGACCATGGTCGAAGATGCGCAGGGCTATGGTTTCTTCATCGAACCGCAGGCGATCAAATCCTCGGTCGAAGATGAGCAGGGCTATGGTTTCTTCACCGAAGTGGAGGATAAGTCACGGTCATCCATGCCGCTACCGGCTGTCCGGCAGGATGAGAATCCCGGCCGCCGCACCACCGATAGGGTGGCCACTGCAGCCTTGGGTGACAGCTCCATCCGCGTCAGCGTCGGGAAAGTCGATAATATGGTCAATCTGGTCGGCGAACTGGTGATCACCCAGGCCATGCTGGCGGAAACCATATCCAAAATGGATCCGGTGTCGAATGAAAACCTGATCAACGGGCTGGCGCAGCTCGAGCGTAACACGCGCGACCTGCAAGAGTCGGTCATGTCGGTGCGCATGATGCCGATCAACCTTGTGTTCAGCCGCTTTCAGCGTGTGGTGCGAGACAGTGCCGGCAAGCTCAAGAAAAAAGTGCAACTGAAGATCGTCGGCGAGGGCACCGAGCTGGATAAGGGTATGATCGAAAAAGTCAGCGATCCGCTCACCCACCTGGTTCGCAACAGTCTGGATCACGGCATCGAACCGCCGGATGAACGGATCGCCATGGGCAAGGACCCGCAAGGCACGATCACTCTGCGAGCCGCGCATCAGGGCGGCAATATCATAGTGGAGGTGTCGGATGACGGTGCCGGGCTGAATCGCGAGCGGATACTCGCCAAAGCCAGGGAAAAGGGCTTGCCGGTCAGCGACAGCATGAGTGATGCCGATGTCTGGCAAATAATCTTCGCGCCCGGCTTTTCTACTGCCGCCGTGGTCACGGATGTTTCCGGGCGTGGCGTGGGCATGGATGTGGTCAAGAAAAACATCGAGGGGATCGGCGGACGTATCGAGGTCATCTCTCATCAAGGACAGGGCAGCACCATCACCATCCGTTTGCCATTGACGCTGGCCATTCTGGATGGGTTGTCGATCGCCGTGGGAGAGCAGATCTACATCCTGCCGCTCAGCTTCATCAGCGAATCCCTGCAACCCGGTCCGGGAGACGTCAAGGAAATCAGCGGGCAGGGTCAGGTGGTGCATGTGCGCGGTGAATATCTTCCGCTGATGGCTTTGCATCGGGTGTTCAATGTCCAGCCCAGGTTCACCGACCCAATGGAAGGCATACTGGTGCTGCTGGAAGCGGAAGGCAGAAAAGTCGCTTTGCTGGTGGACGAATTGATCGGCCAGCACCAGGTGGTGATCAAGAGCCTGGAAACCAACTATCGCAAAGTGGCTGGTGTGTCAGGGGCCACGATCATGGGCGATGGACGGGTTGCCTTGATCATCGATGCGGGTGCGCTGGTCAAGTTATCGAAACAGTAGACTGTTCGGGCGGCATGGGTGTTGCTGAGACCAGGCCGGGATGTGGGATCGAATAAATACAAAAGGAGGGCATCATGCAGGCAGGCCAGGGACAAACGGTGGAGGGCGCGAGCCGCGAACTGTTGACTTTTACGCTGGGCAGCGAGGAATATGGCATCGACATCCTCAAAGTCCAGGAGATACGCGGCTACGAAGCCGTCACCACCATCGCCAACGCGCCCGAATTCATCAAGGGCGTGATCAATCTGCGCGGCATCATCGTCCCGATCGTGGACATGCGCATCAAATTCAAACTGGGCAACATCAGCTACGACGAGACCACCGTGGTCATCATCCTCAACATCGCGAACCGCGTGGTGGGCATGGTGGTTGATGGCGTCTCCGACGTGATCACGCTGAAACCGGAGCAGGTCAAGGCGGCGCCGGAATTCGGCGCGAGCCTGGATACCAAATATCTGCTGGGCTTGGGCACCGTGGACGAGCGCATGATCATCCTGGTGGACATCGAGCGGCTGATGACCAGCCGGGATATGGAATTGATCGAGGCCGCAGAAGCTGCCGCCTAGCGCATACAGGATGAGTCTACAGTTTTTAACACGGATAGGTTATTGATAGGGGAAACGATGATGTTCAGAAATTTACGTATCGGAATGCGGCTAGGGATCGGTTTCGCCGTCGTGGTGGGACTGTTCGCAGTGACTTTGCTGGCGGTTGGGGTGTCGCTGTCCAATCTTACACGGGATGTCAGGCTGATCAATGAGAAAACCCTGCCATACGTTATGGTGGCGGATGAAATGGATCTCGACCGCTCCGAAGTTCAGCAATTCCTGACCGACGTTTCCGCCACTCACGACCGGGCTGGCTACCAGGAAGCTGAAGAGTCGGCCAAACGCTTCCTGAGCGGGGTGGAAAAATTCAGGCAGTTGTACCAGCGGGAAAACGATGCGTCCAACCTGAGACAAATAGAAGCCATCGAAGCGGATTTCAACAAATTCTATGCCAGCGGCAAGGTCATGGCAGAGGCCTATATCATCAAGGGGATGGATGCCGGTAATCTGCTGATGAAAGGCACCGACCAGGAGGCGGGCTTCGACAAGGATAGCTTAACCATCTCTGATGAACTGGCAAAATTCCGCGACCAGCAGGTATCCGAGGCCAACAAAATTTCCGCAGGTGCCTTGAGTGCTGCGAACTCAACGATGTTCGGAATGGTTTGGGGTAGCTTGGCCGCAGCATTACTGGCTGCCATTTTCGGTGTATGGATCGTGCGCGGCATCCTGCGGCAACTGGGAGGCGAACCTGCGTATGCTGTAGAAGTGGTGTCGAGAATTGCCGACGGCGACCTGACAGCGGAAGTGCAAACCATGGCCAGCGACAACAACAGCATGCTGTTTGCCCTGAAAATCATGGTTGACAAACTTACCGGCATCGTCAGCGACGTGCGCGGCAGCACCGACGCGATCACCACTGCTGCGCAGCAGGTTGCGGCGGGCAACGCCGACCTGTCGCAGCGCACCGAAGAACAGGCCTCCAGCCTGGAAGAGACCGCCTCCAGCATGGAAGAGCTGACCTCGACCGTCAGACAGAACGCCGAGAACGCCAAACAGGCCAACCAGTTGGCAGCGAGCGCCTCGGACATCGCGGTCAAGGGCGGCCAGGCAGTGAATGACGTGGTGCACACGATGTCCTCGATCAGCACCAGCTCGAAGAAGATCGCGGACATCATCAGCGTCATCGAAGGCATCGCGTTCCAGACCAACATCCTGGCGTTGAACGCCGCGGTGGAAGCGGCGCGCGCCGGCGAGCAGGGACGGGGATTCGCGGTGGTGGCGACCGAAGTGCGCAACCTGGCGCAACGCTCGGCCGCGGCGGCCAAGGAGATCAAGACCCTGATCGGCGACTCGGTGGAGAAAGTGGAGGCCGGCTCCCGGCAGGTGGACCAGGCCGGGGCGACCATGAACGAGATCGTCGGCGCGGTAAAACGCGTCACCGACATCATGTCCGAAATCGCCGCCGCCTCATCCGAACAGAGCGCGGGCATCGAACAAGTCAACCAGGCGATCACCCAGATGGACGAAGTGACGCAGCAGAACGCCGCGCTGGTGGAAGAAGCCGCGGCCGCCGCCGAATCGATGCAGGAGCAGGCGAACGGCCTGTATGCGGCGGTGAGCGTGTTCAAGCTGGACGGAGCCCGGGGAGGCGCGCGGACGGCGGTAGCCAAACCGGCGCTCGCGCCACCCGCGGCGGCATCGCACAGGGACGAAAAACGTTTGTCCGGGCACCCGAAGGAGCGCAAGCTGATCAAGGCCAAAGAGGACAAGGACGGCGAATGGAAAGAGTTCTGATCCTCAAGCCGGACGAGCCGGAACAAATGTACGGTTACTACGAAAAACGTTTGTCCGGACACCGCGGATGAGCGCATGATCATCCTGGTGGACATCGAGCGGCTGATGACCAGCCGGGATATGGAATTGATCGAGGCCGCAGAAGCCGCCTGGCGTGCACCGGATCGGGTCACCGGATTTTGAAGCGGATAGCTAGCTGAAAGGGGAGGGCAATCATGTCTTTGGTAAATTTGAAGGTGGGTGTACGCCTCGGCTTGGGCTTCGGCTTGTTGTTGGTGCTGATGATCGTGATGGCGGTATTGGGTCTGTCGCGCATTACCGAAATCAAAGACAATCTGGACGACATCGTCGAACACGATGTGGTTGCAATGAGTAATGTCATGGAGATGCGCGAGGCAGTGAATGCCATCGCAATCGCGACACGCAACATCGTCCTGCTCACCGATGCGGAGAGCATTGCGGCGGAAGCCAGGCGCATCGATGCTGCGTGGAAATATTATGCCGCAACGGCAAAAACTTTGTCCTCCATGGCCAAAAACGAGGCATTGCTCGTGACAGTCGAAGAATCAAGCACCGCTACCCGCCCGCTGTTCGACAAAGTCACGCAACTGGCTGGGGCCAACAAGAGAGCCGAGGCGACTCAGGTCTTGTTGACGGAGGTGCAGCCAAATCTGTCCAGATGGTACGAAGCGATGAACGATGTATTGACGGCCAGGGAAAAAATAATCGAGGAAAGCACGGAAGCGGCACACTCGGCTTACAGCTTCGCCCGCTGGTTGGTGGTTTCGCTGGCTGGCGCGGCACTGGTTCTGGGGACGCTGATCGCCTGGTTCATCGCCCGCTCCATCATCCGCCCCCTGCATCGTGCGGTAGAGCTGGCCAGTGCGGTGGCCCAAGGTGACCTGACGCAACGCATCGAAGTGAAATCCAGGGATGAAACCGGACAGTTGCTGCAAGCGCTGAAGGACATGAACGAAAACCTGGCCGGCATCGTCGGCGATGTGCGCAGCACCACCGAGTCCATCACCGCCGCTGCGCAGCAGGTTGCAGCGGGCAACGCCGACCTGTCGCAGCGCACCGAAGAACAGGCCTCCAGCCTGGAAGAGACCGCCTCCAGCATGGAAGAGCTGACCTCGACCGTCAGACAG
>Ga0209641_10001422_pt1 | contig 21446 bp, 23 predicted proteins | sample RifCSP16_1_FD_184022 | JGI IMG/M metagenome (GOLD analysis project Ga0209641, IMG submission 184022) | Soil microbial communities from Rifle, Colorado - Rifle CSP2_sed 16_1 (SPAdes) (version 2) | ecosystem: Environmental > Terrestrial > Deep subsurface > Rock core/Sediment | place: Rifle... | reverse complement strand
CGCACTATGGCCGCGGCCGCGGCGAGTGGGCGCGGAGCGAGCACCCGCCGTTCTGGAAGGACGAGGTGGCGGCCGTCGTCAACCCGCGCCGGGGGGCGCTCGCCGCCAGCTGGGCCGAGCGAGCCGGTGAGTGCGACGCGGCGAAGCTCGCGACGCGGCTCCGCTCCGAGCTCGATGGCGCGGCGCGCGAACTGCTCGAGCGGCTCTACCCAGGCGCGCTCGAAGCGCGGCCCGCTTCAGCCGGGCAATAGCACCGCGAAGCAGCTCCCGCCGCCGTCCCGTGCGAGGCACGTCGCGTCACCGCCGTGCCGGCGCGCGATCTGGCGCACGAGCGCGAGCCCGAGGCCCACGCCGCCCTCGCGTTCGTGCGCGCCGGCGGGCCGATAGAACGGCTCGAAGATCCGCTCGCGCTCCCCCTCCGGCACGCCGGGGCCGCGGTCGCAGACGCGTAGCTCGGCGCCGCCGTGGGCAGATCGGCCCACGCGCACCTCGATCGGCGTGCCCGCGCCGTAGCGACGGGCATTCTCCAGGAGATTGCGGATCAGCCGGCGCAGCAGGCGGGGCTCGCCACGCACCGTGACCGGCTCTCCGTCGAGCGCCGCGTCAACGCGTGCACACTCCTCGGCGGCGAGCGCGAGGAAATCCACGTCCTCGCGCGCGTCGGGCGCCGGACCGGCGTCGAGCCGGCTCGCGAGCAGGATCTCGTCGACCAGCACGTCGAGCTCGGCGATGTCGCGCTCGAGCTCGGCGCGCAGCTCCGGCTTCGCGTCCGTCTTGAGCATCTCGACCGCCATGCGGATGCGCGCGAGCGGCGAGCGCAGCTCGTGCGAGGCGTTGGCGAGCAGGGTCTTGTGCGCGCTCACCAGCCGCTCGATCCGCTCGGCGGAGCGATTGAAGCTCGACGCGAGCGTCGCGACCTCGTCGCGGCCCTCCACCGTGACGCGGGCGGCGAGATCGCCCGCACCGAGCGCCTCCACGCTCGCCTGCAGCCGTTCGAGGCGCCGCGTGGCGCGCCTGACGACCGGGTACGCCCCCACCGCGACCGCGAGCGCGAGCAGCCCGAGGGTGAGGACGAGGCCGAGGGGCACGAGCGGCGGCGAGTGTTCGCGGCGCGGCAGCCGCGCGGCGATCCAGCGGCCGTCGGGCAGCTCGAGCGTCCAGACCCTTCGGCCCCGCCAGGGAAACTCCGCCCGATGTTTCCGTTGTCCCGATCCGAGGAGCGGCGGTCCCACTTGCGCGATCCGCGTGCCGTCCGCCGCGTACAGCGCGATCTGGACGCGCCCCCCGGCGGAGAGCCGCTCCAGGGCGGCCTGCTGCGCCTCGCGCGGCGCCTCCGGGGACGGGAGTGCACCCTGGGCGATCTCACCCGCGAGCTCGGCCGCCTGCGGGGGCGGCGCCACGTGCACCAGCACGCGCCAGAGGTAGCCCGCGACGAGCGCGAACGCGAGCAGGCTCAGGACGACGGTGAGATAGAGCTGCAGGTAGAGCCGCTTCACCGCTCTCCGCCGTCCGCGTCCTGGTTCCGGGCAAAGACGTAGCCCGCGCCGCGGACGGTGATGATCCGCCGCGGCTTCCTCGGGTCGTCCTCGATCGCCGAGCGGATCCGGGAGATGTGCACGTCGATCGAGCGGTCGAAGGCCTCGAGCGCTTCGCCCCGCACCAGGTCCATGATGCGCTCGCGCGAGAGCACCCGGCCCGCATGCTCCGACAGCGCGACGAGCAGGTCGAACTGGTAGCTGGTCAGCGGCCGCTCGTCGCCGTCGATGCGCACGGTGCGCGCACCGCGGTCGATCTCGAGGCGGCCGAAGCGCAGCGCGTCGCCCGCGCCGCCGACCGCACCTTTGCGCCGCCGCAGGATCGCGCGTACCCGCGCCAGCAGCTCGCGCGGGTTGAACGGCTTCGGCAGGTAGTCGTCGGCGCCGAGCTCGAGGCCGACCACGCGGTCGGCGGCTTCGCCGCGCGCGGTGAGCATGAGGACGGGGATGTCGGAGGCTGCCCGGATCTCGCTGCAGAGCGCGAAGCCGTCGCGGTCGGGCAGCATCACGTCGAGGATCAGCGCGTCGAACGGCTCGCGCTGGAGCGCGGCGAGCCCCTCCGCGCCGGTCTCGCGCGCGGTCACCCGAAAGCCCGATTCCGCGAGGTACTCGCTCACCAGCGCGGCAAGTCGCGCGTCGTCCTCGATGATGAGAATGCGGTCGGTCACGCGGCAAGCGCAGGCGACGCCCTCAGGCGGGCTTCGGTGGCTGGCTGGTCCAGGCCACCACGATGCCCATGATCACCACGGCGATCGCGTCGTACACGATCTGCTTCGCCACCAGGTTGCCTGGCATCGGCTGCACGGCGTAGTAGATGAGGTACGTCGGGATGGTCATCAGCACCGCGATCGCGAGCCCGAACCTCACCCCTTGGCCGAGAAACGGCTTCCCGGCCTCGAGCCCCTTGCGGTAGATCCACGTGAAGCCCACCGCGATCAGCGCGTGGGCGAGCAGCATCCAGGGGAAGTAGGCGTGCGCTTCCGGCGGCTGCCGGAAGAGGCTGGTGAGCCTAGCGTACTCGGTGCCGAGCAGCGTCCCGTGGACCACGAACCCGAGCCCGAGCGACAGCACGAACATCGCGACCACCGAGATCCAGAACCGCTTGTCCATGTCTCCTCCTTTCAGGGATGGGAGCCGGGATTATGCGCACCGACCCGGCGGCCGCGTCAAAAGGAGACGCCGCGGCCAGGCGGCCGCGGCGTGCGGCGCGATCGTCTCGCCTTAACCGCGGCCGTGTCGGTGTCCCCGGCGCTTCTCCATCCGCTCGGCGAGCTTCACGCGCTGCTCCGGGGTCAGCACCTCGGCGGCGTCGGCGAGCGACTGGGTGATGCGGCGCGAGATCTGGTCCATGGCCTGCGCCTGCTTCGCGCGCAGCGCCTCGAGCGCCGCCCGGTCGATCTGCGGCTTGGACAGGATCTGCATGACCTCGCGGCGGGCCTCCTGCGCTTGCTGGCGCAGCGGGCGGAGCTCGGTCATGGCCGCCGTCATGAGCGCCGCGATCTTCTTCTGCTGCGCGTCGGTGGCGTCGATATCCGCCAGCATCCACTTCACGCGCGCCTCGGCGCGCCGCTGCATCGCCTGCGGGTCCGCGCTGTCGGAGCCGCGGTGCCACCCGCCCCAGCCGCCGGGGCCGCCGTGGGCGTGCGCGAGCCCCGCGCCCAGGCTGGCAGCGAGGCTGCCGATGACCGAGACGATGGCGAGGCGACGCCACGGGCGGCGGGTCTGGTGCGACGGTGCCGTCGCATCGGGCTTGATCTGGTCGTTCACGTCATGCTCCTTCCGGAAAGAGGGGGAATCGGCCGCCGGCCGGGGGCGGGCGGGCTCGAAGCGCAGTCTGGGAGCGAGGGATTTCACCGGTTTCTCTCCAATGTAAAGTTTCGTAAAGCAAGCACTTATGGAATAATCCTCGAGCAAAGTCACCGGGAGCCGCCCGTGCATCGGTTGAGAATCTCCCTCGTCGTGCTGCTGCTCGCGCCGCTCGCCGCATCGGCGGCGGGGCTCGGGCGCCTCGCGCTGTTCTCCATGGTCGGCGAGCCGCTGAACGCCGAGATCGAGCTCGTCTCGGTCCTGCCGGGCGAGCGCGACTCGCTCGCGGCGAAGCTCGCCCCCGCGGAGGTCTACGACCGGGCACACGTCGCCCCGATCCCCCGGCCGGAGGCGCTGCGCGTGGCGATCGACCGCAAGGCGGACGGACGCGAGGTCGTGAAGATCAGCTCGGCCGAGCCGCTCGACAAGCCGCTCGTGAACCTGCTCGTCGAGCTCGGCTGGACCGGCGGTGGCGTGATTCGCCAGTACAGCTTCCTGCTTGATTCGGTCGATCGCCGGGCCCCGGCGGTCGCGTCGGCGCCACCGCCGATCGAACCCTGGCGCGCGCCTTCGACGGCAGCCGAACCGCCGGCGGCCGCCAAGCCGGCCTCGCTGCAGCCCGAGCCCGCGCCCGCAGCCAAGCCCACCCGGCCACCCGAGCTCGCTCAGGCGAGGCCCGCGCCGCCGGAGCGCCGCCCCGAGCCAGTCGCCGCACGCCCCGCCCCGACCGCAGCACCCCCCGACTCCTACCCCGTGCAGCCGGGGGACTCCCTCCTCAAGATCGCCCAGGCGACGCGCCCCGACGGCGTCTCGACCGCACAGATGATGGTCGCCATCTATCGCGCCAACGAGGACGCGTTCGTCGGCGGGAGCATGGACCGCCTCCGGGGCGGGCGCACGCTCAAGATCCCCGATCGCGATGCCGTGTCGGCGGTGCCGGCGGACGAGGCGCGGAAGCTCATCACCGCGCAGCGCGCACCGCCCGCGGAGACGCGCAGCCGCCCGGGCGCCGCGGCGCCGGCCGGTCCCAGCGGCGACGACGCCGCTGCCCTCGACCGGGCGCTCGCCGAGTCGCGGGACCGCGCGGCCGAGCTGGAAAAGACGCTCAGAGAGCTGCGGCAGCTCATCGAAGGGCAGGATCGGCAGATGGAAGAGCTGCAACGGCAGATCGGCGGCAAGGCCCCGGGGAAAGCCGCGGCGGGTCAGCCGGCGCGCAAGACGCCGTGACGTCCGCGGCGGGTGCTTCGCGCCCGCTGCTCCCGAAAAAAACCGCCCGGAGCGGAGCGCTCCGGGCGGTGCGACTAGCGGATCTTCACCAGGTCCTTCAGCACGCCCTCCAGGCCCGGGACTCTGCTGGTTGAGCTACGACCACCTTCGAGCTGGCTGTCCAGGGAGGCTTCGAACCTCCAGCCGTCGCGTTAACAGCGCGCCGCTCCACCGGTTGAGCTACTGGACAATGTCCGCTGGCGAGGCGCGAGAGATTCGAACTCCCACCGCCCGGTTTTGGAGACCGGCGCTCTGCCCGGTTGAGCTAGCGCCTCGTGGTTGCCACGGCTGGATTCTCACCAGCGACCTGCCGCTTATCGGGCGGCTGCTCTCGATGCTGAGCTACATGGCAGAGGACTGGCAGGGGCGCCTGGATTCGCACCAGGGACCTCTCGCTTCAGAGGCGAGCGTTCTGCTGGCTGAACTACGCCCCAATCCTATTGGTGCTTCCCCTCCGTTTCGAGCGGAGCTCTCCGGGGCTTCGACCCGGCGCTGTCACCAGACCAGCTAGAGAAGCGTGGTGCCCCCGGCCTCGATTCGAACGGGCCGCCTCCTGTTTACTAGGCAGGCCCTCTTCCCACTGAGCTACTGCGGGGCGGGTGACTGGTACTCGGTGATGGGTTCGAGCCATCGGCCTCCGGTTTGTAAGACCGGCGCTCTGCCGTCTGAGCTAACCGAGCGTGGTCGGCGCGGCAGGAATTGAACCTGCAGCCTTCGGATTAAGAGTCCGCTACTCTGCCTTTGAGTTACGCGCCGTGGAAGGCTGGCGACGCTGGCGGGAATCGAACCCGCGGCTTCCTGCTCGACAGGCAGGCACTCTGGCCGCTGAGTTACAGCGTCGCTGAAACTGGCACCCCCGGAAGGATTCGAACCTCCGGCCCTCGCGTTCGTAGCGCGATGCTCTGGTCCGCTGAGCTACGGGGGCATGCAAACGCTGGTCTCGCCGGGAGGATTTGAACCTCCGACCCCCTGCTTCCGGAGCAGGCGCGCTTCCAGGCTGCGCTACAGCGAGACGGGTCCTGGCGGAAAGCAGGTCGAGTCGAACGCCAAGCCTGGGGGCTCCGTCGGTTTTCGGGACCGCGCCCGGACCTTCCGGGTTTGCCTTCCTTGATCTGCTGGAGACGATGGGACTTCAACCCACAGCCTGCCGCTTGCAAGGCGGCTCGCTCTCGCGATTGAGCTACGTCCCCGGTGTTGGTGAACTGCGCGGGACTCGAACCCGCCTCGCCGGGTTGAAAGCCCGGGGACCTCACCCGAAGTCGAGCAGTTCGATGGTGCGGCCGGCGAGGGTCGAACTCGCATCTCCGACGGTGGCGCCGTCGCGCTCTGCCTTGCTTGAGCTACGCCCGCACGAAAACCCACAAGCCTTCCGCCGCCGCGCGGGATCGCCGCAGTCGCGCGCGAGGACCACCGACTCGCGCACCCGCGAACACGTGCGCGGCGGCGGAAGGCACTTGCCACATCCAAGTTGTCAAAGAGCATTCCGCCTTCCCGGTCGCCATGCCGGAGCGGTGCGCGAGCAACCGCCGCTCACGCGAACAAACTGGTGCCCCACCCGGGATTTGAACCCGGACCAACCCGCTTCTGAGGCGGGCGCGTATGCCGATTCCGCCAGCGGGGCACGAAGCACAAACAAAAAGCCCGGAGACCTTGCGGCGCATCCGGGCTTTCGGCTCGAGGCGTAGTCGCGCTACATCCTCAGCTTCTCCCGGATCGCCGCACGGACCGACTCGAGCGCATCGTTGCAACCCAGCGCGACGAAGGCGCGAGCCGTCCCGAGCGCGCCGACCGAGTCGGGTCGCTTGGCTGGCTGCGGTGCGGACACGGGCCCGCACGCGCGCCGCTCGCGATTCGCGAGCTGCAACGCGCTCTTATGCCGCAGCGTTTGCATCGCACCACCCATACTGTCTGTCGGTCCCTCAGTTTTCAATGCTAGCGCGGGCTCCGGCTCGCGCGGTATCGGCTCTAACGCTCATAGATGCGGTCGGTTGACTCGGCCCGACGGATTAAGTTCCCGGCCGGCCGGTCGAGGTCAGACGCTCATGCAGAGGTACTTGATCTCGAGGAACTCGTCGATGCCGTACTTCGAGCCCTCGCGGCCGAGGCCGGACTCCTTCACGCCGCCGAACGGCGCCTCAGTGGTCGAGATCAGGCCGGTGTTGATCCCGACGATGCCGGACTCGAGGCCCTCCGCGACGCGCCAGACCCGGCCGAGGTCGCGGGCGTAGAAGTAGGAGGCGAGCCCGAACTCGGTGTCGTTCGCGAGGCGAATCGCTTCCTCCTCGGTCTTGAAGCGGAAGAGCGGCGCGACCGGTCCGAAGGTCTCCTCCCTGGTGACCTTCATGGTGGGGTTCACGCCGGTGAGGATCGTGGGCTCGAAGAAGAGCCCGCCGAGCGCGTGGCGCTTGCCGCCCATCGCGACCGTGGCGCCCTTGGCGACCGCATCCGAGACGTGCTCCTCGACCTTCTTCACCGCCGCCTCGTCGATCAGCGGCCCGATGATCACGCCCGGCTCCATGCCGTTGCCGACCTTGAACCTCGCCACCCGCTCGGCGAGCCGGCCGGCGAACGCGTCGTAGACCTTGTCCTGGACGAGGATCCGGTTCGCGCAGACGCAGGTCTGCCCGGCGTTGCGGTACTTCGAGGCGATTGCGCCGTCGGCGGCGGCATCCAGATCCGCGTCGTCGAACACGATGAAGGGCGCGTTGCCGCCGAGCTCCATCGAGACCTTCTTCACCGTCTTGGCGGCCTGCGCGATCAGCAGCTTGCCGGTCTCGGTCGAGCCGGTGAACGTGACCTTGCGCACCAGGGGGTTCGACGTCATCTCGCCGCCGATCGCGGTCGAGGCGCCGGTGACGACGCTGAACACGCCCTTCGGCACGCCGGCGCGCTCGGCGAGCTCGGCGAGCGCGAGCGCCGAAAACGGCGTCGCGGACGCCGGCTTGGAGACCATCGTGCAGCCGACTGCAAGCGCCGGCCCGGCTTTGCGCGTGATCATTGCCGCCGGGAAGTTCCACGGCGTGATCGCCGCGCACACACCCACCGGCTGCTTGAGGACGACGATGCGCTTGTCCGGCTGGTGGCCGGGAATCGTGTCGCCGTACACCCGCCGCGCCTCCTCGGCGAACCACTCGATGAACGAGGCCGCGTAGGCGATCTCGCCGCGCGACTCGGTGAGCGGTTTCCCCTGCTCGGCGGTCATGATGATCGCGAGGTCCTCCTGGTTCGCCATCATCAGGTCGGCCCACTTGCGGAGGATCGCCGAGCGCTCCTTGGCGGTCCTGGCACGCCAGGCGTGCCAGGCGGCGTTCGCGGCCTCGATCGCACGACGTGTCTCGGCGGCGCCCATGTTGGGCACGGTGCCCAGCACCTCGCCGGTCGCGGGGTTCGTCACCGCCAGCGTCTTCCCGCCGTCGGCGTCGACCCACCGGCCGTCGATGTAGCACTGCTGGCGGAGGAGCTTCGGGTCCTTCAGCGAGAGCGAGGCGAGCGGGGCGCTCGGGGCGTTCATGGGAAACCTCCAGGGAGCTGCGGCGTCCCGGAATTCTACTCCGCGACGACGCGCACCCCCGCCGCGTGAAGCGAGCCGGGGGTTTGTGCAACAATCCTCGGGCCCCGGAGTGCCGCCATGACGCCCCTCGAGATCAGCGACCGGCTCGTCGCGCAGCGCGTCGTCCCGGTGCTGCGACTCGGATCGAGCGCCGACACCGAGCGCGCCGTGGACTGCCTCGCCGACGCCGGTTTTCGCGTCGTCGAGATCACGCTGACCGTTCCGGGGGCAGTGCCGCTCATCAAGCGCCTCATCCAGCGGCTCGGGCCCTCGTTCGTCGTGGGTGCCGGAACCGTCCTCGACTTCGACGCCGCCCGAGCCTGCATCGACACCGGTGCGCGATTCCTGGTGTCGCCCTGCATCGTGCCGGGGCTGGCGCGGCTCGCCCACGAGGCGGGGCGGGCAGCGCTGATCGGCGGCTTCACGCCGGGCGAGATCCTCGCCGCGCACCGCGAGGGCGCGGACATCGTAAAGGTCTTCCCCGCCTCGACCGGCGGGCCCGAGCACCTGCGCGGGATCCACGCCGTGTTCCCGGACATCCTGCTCTGCCCGACCGGTGGCATCGGCTTGCAGAACCTCGACGCCTACTTCGCCGCCGGTGCGAGCCTCGTCGGCGTGGGCAACAACATCGTCGACCAGCAGGCCCTCGCTGCGGGCGACGCAGCGCGCGTCGTCGCGCACGCGCGGCGGTTTCTCGCGCTCGAAGGCGGGGTCACAGCGGCATGAGCCCGCCGGGCCGCCCCAAGGGCGAATCCCGAGCGCTTGGCGCGAGGGTAGTCCAATGAGCGGGTTCGACATCGTGGCCATCGGCGAGCCGATGGTCGAGTTCAACCAAACGCAGGCCGACGAGCCACGTTATCTGCAGGGCTTCGGCGGGGACTCGTCCAACATGATCATCGCCGCCGCGCGGACGGGCGCGCGCACCGCGTACGTGACGCGGCTCGGCGAGGACGAGTTCGGCCGCATGTTCCTCGCGCTGTGGCAGGCCGAGGGCGTCGACGCGCGCGGCGTCGGGATCGACCCGCAGGCGCACACCGCGGTGTACTTCGTCACCCACGGCCCGCAAGGTCACGTCTTCAGCTATCTACGCGCCGGATCCGCGGCGAGCCGCATGCGCTCCACGGATCTCCCATTGGATGTCGTCCGCGAGGCGCGGTTCGTGCACGCATCCGGAATCAGCATGGCGATTTCGGCATCCGCGTGTGACGCTGTGCTCGCCGCGTTCGAGGCGGCGCGAGCCGCTGGCGCCAAAGTCTCGCTCGACTCCAACCTTCGCCTCAAGCTCTGGCCGCTTGCGCGCGCCCGCGCCATGCTCGGCGCGGCGGCGGCGATGGCCGACCACTTCTTCCCCAGCATCGAGGAGGCCCGTGCGCTGAGCGGCCTGGAGCAGCCGGACGCCATCATGGACTGGGCGCACCGGCTCGGCGCCAGGACCGTCTATCTCAAGCTCGGCCCCGAGGGCGTGATCGTGAGCGACGGCACGCGGCGCGAGCGCATCGCGGGCCTGAAGGTCAAGGCGGTCGACGCAACGGGGGCGGGCGACTGCTTCTGCGGCGCCACGCTCGCCAGGCTCGCCGCCGGCGACTCGTCCCTCGACGCCGCGCGCTATGCGAATGCAGCTGCGGCGCTCGCGACGACCGGCTTCGGCGCGGTCGCACCGCTCCCGCGTCCCGAGGCGGTGCGCAAGCTCCTGGGCGGCGCATGACGACCATCGCGCTGATCGCCCACGACGCCAAGAAGCAGGACATGGTGGCGTTCATCCGCCGCTTCGAAGCGGCGCTCGCGCGGCATCGGCTGATCGCGACGGCGGCGACCGGGCAGCTGATTCGCGACAGCACGGGGTTGCGCGTCGAAACGGTGCTGTCGGGTCCGCAGGGCGGCGACGTTCAGATCGCCGCCCGGGTGGCCGCAGGCGAGGTCGACATGGTGATCTTCCTCCGCGATCCCCTTGCAGCGCAGGCCCACGAGCCCGACATCGCGGCGCTGCTGCGAGTCTGTGAGGTGCACAACGTGCCGTTGGCGACCAACATCGCCGGCGCGCAGATCCTGGTCTCGAGCATCGACCGCTGAGAGGAAACGCCATGGACGCACCCCTCGTCCTGCCGACGACCGGCATCCGGCCCGAGATCGCGGTCGCGGCGATCCCGAGCGACGAGCGCGTCTGGGTCCCGCAGGCGAGGGACGTGTGGTTCCGCCCGCTGCTGCTGAACACGGTCACCGGCGGCTGGTGCAACCTGCTGCGGGTGCGAAAGCACGGCGTCCTGAACCGCCACCGCCACCCGATGATCGTCGTCGGCTACGTGATCAGGGGGAAGTGGCGGTACCTCGAGCACGACTGGGTCGCGACCGAGGGCAGCTTCGTCTTCGAACCGCCGGGCGAGATCCACACGCTGGTCGTGCCGGAGGACTGCCCGGAGATGATCACTTTCTTCAGCATCGCCGGCGCGATGATCTATCTGGACGACGCGGGCCGGCAGACCGGCTACGAGGACGTGTTCTCGAAGATCGACATGTGCCGCAGGCACTACATCGAGGTCGGCCTGGGCGAGAAGTACGTCGAGCAGTTCATCCGGTGAGATTCGGCATCCCAGGGCTCATCGCCGAAGTCGCCGCGGAGTGCTGAACCAGCAGAGCGTGGGTCAGTCGGCGAGCACGATCCCGGTCCTTGTGATGACCTCGCCCAGCCGCTGCCGCTCCTTGGCGATGAACGCCTCGAATGCCGCGGACGAATCTCCCGCCGGCACCGCCCCGGTCTTCAGGACGCGATCCTTGACGTCTGGCAGCTTCATCGCCTTCACGATCTCGTCGTTCAGCTGCTTGACGATCTGCGGCGGCGTGCCGGCCGGCGCAACGATGCCCCACGACTGCGAGATCTCGTAGCCCGGCACGGTTTCGGCAATCGTCGGCAGGTCGGGCAGGCTCGGATTGCGTTCGGAGCCGGTGGTGGCCAGCGCGCGGACGCGGCCGCCGTGCATGTGCGCGCCCGCGGCGATGGGCGAGGTGATGATGAGCTGCGCGTTGCCGGCGATGACGTCGAGCAGCGCCGGCGCGGCACCCTTGTAGGGAATGTGCGTCAGCTTGATGCCGGCGAGCAGGTTGAGCATCTCGCCGGCGAGATGCGCCGGCGAGCCGACGCCGGCGGACGCGTAGTTGAGGATCCCCGGCTTGCTCTTCGCGAGCCGCACGAGCTCGGCGACCGATGTCGCCGGCAACGAGACGTTTACCACCAGCACGTTCGACGCGGTCGCGATCCGCGAGATCGGCACGAAGTCCCTGACCGGATCGTAGGGGAGGTTCTTCTTGAGACTGGGCAGGATCGCGTAGATCGACGTCGTCGTCAGGAGCAGCGAGTATCCGTCCGCGGGCGATCTCGCCGCGATGTCCGCGCCGAGCGCGCCGGCGGCGCCCGGCCGGTTGTCGACGATGACCTGCTGGCCGAGGCTGTCGGAAAGCTTCTGCGCGAGGATGCGGCCGAGCTGATCCGGCGCGCCGCCGGCGGCATCCGCCACGATCAGCCGGATCGGCTTCACTGGATACGCTTGCGCGCCCGCGTCGATGCTTGCGGCGAGCAGCGCGAGTGGCACCAGGAGCAGGCAATTGCGACGCAACCGTTTCATCGCGTTCCTCCTTAGTTGATGTCCGGCGCCTGGCCGGGGGCGGGGGTGTAGTTGAGGTCCCCGCGCGCGAGCGCCGCCTCGCGGCCACCGTAGCGCGCAAGGAGTTCGGACTGCCGGCGCCGCGCGCGCGCGTCAACCTCCTCCGGGTCGCAGAAGCGGCGCAGCTCGGCCTCGAGGGCGGCTAGCGTGGTGCGGCATGCGGGCTCGCCCGCGCGATCGACGAGCTCCTCGGGATCGTTCTCCAGATCGAAGAGCTGCGGCCGGTAACGCACGCAATGCACGTACTTCCAGCGGCCCTTGCGCAGCATGGTGATCCCGCCGGTCGAGCCGATGGCGTGGTACTCGCTGAGCACGGCGCGGTCCGGGTGCTCGCCCGCGGCGAGCGCGAGCGGCGAGATGCCGCGGTAGCCGTTCCCCGGCGCCGGCGCGCCGGTGCCGTCGAGGAAAAAGGGGAAAAGGTCGACATGGCTTGCCGGGGTCGCGCAGCGCGCGCCGACGGCAATCCCGGGCCCGGCAAGGATCAGCGGCACGCCGGCGGACTCTTCGTACATGGTGGACTTTCCCCACAGTCCGCGCGCGCCGACATTGTCGCCATGGTCGCTGGTATAGACGACGCGCGTATCGCCAGCGAGACCGGCGTCCTCGAGCGCGCGCAGCACCTTGCCGACGTTGTCGTCCATGAAGCTCACCAGTCCGAGATAGGCGGCGACGGCGCGGCGGACCTTGCCGTGATCTCCACCGAAGCCCGCGTCATAGGCTACGCAGGCGTCGTAATCGCGCAGGTAAGGATGGTCCGGGCGTTCTCTTTCCAGGTACTGCTTGGGCAGCGGGATGCGCTCCAGCGGATAGCGGTTGTAGAACTCGGGCGGCGAGATCAGCGGGAAATGCGGACAGACGAAGGACACGAACAACGCCCAGGGCGGTCCGCGATGGCGGGGCGCTTCCTCGCGCAGCCAGCTCTGCGCCCGCGCCGCGATGTCGCGGTCGTATCGCGAGTAGGGCGACTCGCCCGGACCGGCGAGCTTGGCGAGCTTGTCGTAGCCGTTGCGGCGCGGGATGTCCTGGCGGATCAGGCCCTTCACGTCGCCGACGCCGTCGACCACGTGCATCGGCAGCAGCTCCTCCGAAAAGCCGTGATCGTCCCCGGGCAGCCCGCGGAAGTGCAGCTTGCCGATCGACACCACCCGGTGGCCGCGCGCGCGCAGCAGATGGTGCCAGCTCGGAACGGCCCCGTCATAGGGGTCGGCGTTATCCCAATAGCCGACCTGGTGCGGGTATTTGCCGGTGGCGAAGCCGGCGCGCGCCGGGACGCAGATGGGGGAGGTGGTGTAGGCGCTCGTGAAGCGGGTGCCACGCGCCGCGAGGCGGTCGAGATGCGGTGTTTGCGCGAGCGGGTGTCCGGCGACGCCCAGCGCGCGCGGATTGTGCTCGTCCGACATGAGGACGAGAAGATTCTGCGGCGCGAGCGGCAGGCTGCTCCCGGAACGAAGCGCCGGAGTAGTTGTCATGACACCATTCTGTCACAGCGCCGGTCGACTGACTATAATCGCCGCATGCAGCGATCCGACGACCCGCGGCTGCTGCGCGCCCTGCTGTCGCACCGCGTGCTGGTCCTCTCCAACACCCTCGCCCTGGCCGCGTCGCGCTACTACCCGCGGCGCTTCGGCGTGCGGCTTGCCGAGTGGCGGGTCATCGACGCCCTGCACGCGGGCCGCGGGATCAGCGCGAACCAGATCAGCCAATGGCTCCTCACCGACAAGGCCTGGGTGGGGCGCTCCGTCGAGCGCTTGATCGCCGCGGGCTACGTCCGGCGCTGGCCGGACCCCAAGCACGGACGCCGCATGCTCCTCAGACTGACGGCCAAGGGCGAGCGGGCGTATGCGGCCATCGCGGTTGCGGCGCGGCGTCGCCACGACAACCTGCTCGGCGCGCTCTCGGCTGCGCAGCGCGACGCGCTCGAGCGCACGCTCGGCAAGCTGCAGGCGCGCGCCGCCGCGATGCTCGCCGCCCCGGATCTCGGCTTCGGCTCTGGAACGAGCGCGGCGGGCCGAGGGCGGATAGCGAAGCGGCCTAGAACGGGCAGCCCGGCTTGAAGCTCGGCGCGCGCTTCTCGCGCAGGCTCGCGATGCCTTCGCGCACGTCGGGTCCGGTGAACCCCATGAACTCGAGCGCGAGCGACGCATCGAAGGTCGGCCCGGCCATCCGCAGCCAGTTGTTGAGCGAGTACTTCGTCCAGCGAATCGCCGACTGCGCCCCGGTCGCCAGCTTCCCTGCCACCTCGAACGCCCGCGGCACCAGATCCTTCTCGTCGACGACGAGCGACACGAGGCCGATGCGCTCGGCCTCCTCGCCCGAAACCGTCTCGCACAGCAGCAGGTAGTACTTGGCCTTGGCCATGCCGCAGAGCAGCGGCCAGACGATCGCCGCATGGTCCCCCGCCGCAACGCCCAGGCGCGTGTGTCCGTCGATGATGCGCGCCGTCTTCGCCGCGATCGAGATGTCGGCGAGAAGGCCCGCGACGAGACCGGCGCCGACCGCCGGACCGTGCATTGCCGACACGATCGGCTTCGAGCAGTTGATGACGTTGTAGACGAGATCGCGCGCCTCGCGCCAGACCCGGGCGCGGGCGTCGAAGTCGCTCACCATGTCCTCGACGAGCTTCAGGTCGCCGCCGGCCGAGAATCCCTTGCCCTCGCCGCGCAGGATCGCGACGCGGGTTTCGGGGTCGGCATCGACGTCGCGCCAGATCTCCGCGAGCTCCCGGTGCAGGACGTGGTCGGCGGTCGAGAGCTTGCCCGGCGCGCCCATAACGATCTCGAGGATCCCGTCGGGATGGCGCTTCAGCGCCAGGCGTTCATAGGCTGCGTAGCGGTCGCTCATCGGCGTCTCCCGGCTCAGTCTTCGAGCGTGAACCCGACCTTGATCGAGACCTGCCAGTGCGCGACCTTGCCGCCGTCGATGTGCCCGCGGGTCTCGACGACCTGGAACCAGTGCATGTTGCGGACGGTCTTCGAGGCCTTCGCGATCGCGGTCCGAATCGCGTCGTCGCTCGACTTCGCCGACGAGCCGGTCAGCTCGAGTTGCTTGTAGACGTGGTCTGGCATGGCGGCAACCTCCTTGTCAGTGGGAAGTCCGGGTCAGCCGACCCGGACCGGCAGGTGTTTGAAGCCGCGGAAGCGCACGCGCCGGTCCCGCTCTGGCGCGCCCGCACGGGCGATCCCCGGGAACCGCGCGAGCAGTCGACCGATGGCGATCCTCGCTTCCAGGCGCGCGACGTTCATCCCGGCGCACGCGTGGTCGCCGTGCCCGAAGGCGACGTGCCGGTTCGGCTTGCGGCCGACGTCGAGGCGGTCGGGATCGGCAAACTGCGCCGGGTCGCGATTGGCCGCGCCCACCCCGAGCGTGAGGAAAGTGCCGGCCGGGAAGGTGCGCCCGCCGATCGTCATATCGGCGGTGGTGACGCGGTTGTTCAGCTGCAGGGGGCTCTCGAAGCGCAGCAACTCCTCGACCGCGGCGGCAATCAGCGCCGGCTCCCGCGCGAGGCGCTCGAGCTCGCCGCGATGGGTCAACAGCGCGTCTACGCCGTTGCCGATCAGGTTTGTGGTCGTCTCGTGGCCGGCGTTCAGCAGGAAGATGCAGTTGTGGAGAAGCTCGCTCTCGGTGAGCCGCTCGCCGTCGGCCTCGCCCTGGATCAGCCGCGTGAGGACGTCGGCCTCGGGGTCGCCCGGCGCCTGCCGGCGCCGCGCCACAACCGTCTCGAGGTAGTCGAGGAACTCGCGCACCGCGCGGTTGCCGCGCTCGAGGAGCGCCGCGCTCGGCGCCGGCTCGAGGGCCGACAGGATCGCGAGCGACCAGCCGCGCAGCGGCTCGCGCTCGGTCCGCGGCACGTCGAGCAGATTGCCGATCACCTCGACCGGGATCTCGGCCGCGAAGTCGGCGATGAAGTCCACCTCGCGCTTGTCCGCCATCCGGTCGAGGAGGCGGTCGACGAGCGCGACGACGTCCGGCTCCATCCGCGCGATCGCACGCTGGTTCACCGCGCCCATGAGCAGCCGGCGCACGCGCGTGTGCAGCGGCGGGTCGTTGAAGACGAGGCTGGTGGTGTGATGCTCGTAGAGCGGAGTGTCGCCGTACTTCGGCTTGAACTCCTGCTTCTTGTCGGAGCTCGCGCGCGGGTCGCGGTAAACGGCCGCGACGTCCTCGTAGCGCGTGAGAAAAATCGATCCGTGGCCCAGCTCGTGCACCGGATCGTGCGCGCGGAGCACCGCGTAGTACGAGTATGGATCGTCGAAGAAGTCGTCCGGGACGTCGGTCAGGCGGAACCCGCGGGCGAACGCCCCCGCCTCGGGCGTGGAGGGATCGATCACGGCGCGGCGCATGCGGTCAGAACGTTCCCGGGTAGGCGCCACCGTCGATCAGGAAGTTCTGCCCGGTGACGTACCCGGCCTGCGCGCTGCACAGGAACGCGCAGGCCTCGCCGAACTCGGCCGGATCGCCGAGGCGGCCGGCGGGGATGCTGCGCGCGCGCTCGGCCTTCGCCTCCTCGAGCGAGAGGCTCTTGTCCTTGGCGAAGGCGGCCATCGTCGAGCGCAGGCGGTCGGTGTCGAAGGCGCCCGGCAGCAGGTTGTTGATCGTCACGTTGTGCTTCGCCGTCTGGCGGGCGATGCCGGCGACGAACCCGGTGAGCCCGGTCCGCGCGCCGTTCGACAGCCCGAGCGGCGCGAGCGGTGCCTTCACCGCGCTCGACGTGATGTTGACGATGCGGCCGAACTTGCGCGCGATCATCTGATCGACAGTCGCTTTGATGAGCTCGATCGGGGTCAGCATGTTGGCGTCGATCGCCTTGAGCCAGTCCTCCCGCGTCCAGTCGCGGAAATCGCCCGGCGGCGGGCCGCCGGCGTTGTTGACGAGAATGTCCGGCCGCGGGCACGCGGCGAGCACCTTGGCGCGACCCTCCGGCGTCGTGATGTCCGCGGCGATGGCAGTCACCGGCACGCCGAACTGCTTGCGGATCTCGTCCGCCGTCCGGTTCAGCGCCTCTTCGCCGCGCGCGCAGATCGTCAGGCTCACGCCCTCGCCAGCGAGCGACCACGCGCACGCGCGGCCAAGTCCCTTGCTCGCCGCGCAGACGATCGCCGACTTGCCCTTGATCCCCAGATCCATCGCGAACCCCCTTCAGCAACGTACACCGCGCGCACCGTGGATTCTAGCCGTAGCGCTGCCGCTTGACGCTCACGAGCACCACCCCACCCAGCACCAGCGCGGCACCCAGCAGCTGCAGCCAGGTCATCGTCTCGTCGAGCCCCACCCAGCCAGTGAGGATCACGCTCACCGGCCCGAGGGCGCCGAGGATCGCGACGTGGTTCGCCCCGATGCGCTTCAGCGCCTCGGCGGTCATGAAGGTCGGCAACACGGTCGAGAAGATCGCCATCGCGATCGCGTACCCGTAGACCTGCCACGGCAGCGCGAGCGCCGCCAGCGGCCGGAGCACGAGGAACTGCGCGATGCAGAACGCGGACGCGACGATGAGCGCGTAGGCGGTGAACCGGATCGAGCCCACGCGCTGAATGACGTCGCTGCCGAGCACGAGGTAGACCGCGTAACTCGCCGCGCCCGCGAAGACGAGCGCCGCCCCGAGCGGCAGGTTCTCGTGCTGGCCGGCGACCGAGTAGGCGAGCACCAGCGCGAGCCCGCCGTAGGTCACCGCGAGGGCGACGATCTCGCGCGCGCCGGCGCGCTTGCGGAGAAACAGCCACGAGAGGATGACGACCAGCGTCGGGTAGGCGAACAGCAGCAGGCGGCCGAGGCCCGCGGTGATGTACTGGAGGCCGAGGAAGTCGACGAAGCTCGAGAAGTAGTAGCCGATGAACCCGAGGAAGGCGATGCGCCCGCCGTCGCGGCGCGAGATCGGCGCGGCGGCCGCGGCGCCGCGCTGCCACATCGCGGCGGCGACGAAGAACGGCAGCGCGAAGAGCATGCGCAGCGCAATCAGCGTCACCGGGTCGCGGACGTAGCCGTAGGCGAGCTTGATGAAGATCGGGCGGAACGAGAACGCGATCACCGCGCCGGCGGCGAGCGCGATCCCGACCGCCCGGTAGGACGCCGCGGGCGGCACCAGCCTAGCGCCGCTTGCCGCCGAGGATCGAGCCCAGCACTCCGCGGATGATCTCGCGCCCGACCTGCGAGCCGATCGACCGGGCGGCGCTCTTCGCCGCCGACTCGAGCACGCCCTCGCGCTTGCCGCCGCGCGGCCCGGTCGAGCCGAAGAGGATGTCGCTGAGGCCGCCGCCGGCGTCCTGCGGCGCGCCGGCCGGCGCCGGCTTGCCGCGGCCCGCGGCCTTGCCGCCCGCCTCGGTCTGCCGCTCCTCGGTGCGGCCCTTGATCTTCTCGTAGGCCGACTCGCGGTCGACGGTCTTCTCGTAGTGACCCGCGATCGCCGAAGAAGCGACGACTCGCTTCCGCTCCTCGGGGGTGATCGGCCCGATCTTCGACGCCGGCGGCATGATGAACGCGCGCTCGACGATCGTCGGACGGCCCTTCTCGTCGAGGAACGACACCAGCGCCTCGCCGACGCCGAGCTCGGTGATGACTTTCTCGGCCTTGATCTTCGGGTTGGGGCGCAGCGTCTCGGCGGCGGTCTTCACCGCGCGCTGGTCCTTGGGCGTGAAGGCCCGCAGCGCGTGCTGCACGCGGTTCCCGAGCTGGCCCAGCACCGACTCCGGGACGTCGAGCGGGTTCTGGGTCACGAAGTAGACGCCGACGCCCTTCGAGCGGACGAGCCGCACCACCTGCTCGATCTTCTCGAGCAGCGCTTTGGGGGCGTCGCTGAACAGCAGATGCGCCTCGTCGAAGAAGAACACGATCTTCGGCTGGTCCGGATCGCCGACCTCGGGCAGGCGCTCGAAGAGCTCCGCGAGCAGCCACAGCAGGAACGTCGAATAGAGCTTCGGCGAGCGCATCAGCTTGTCGGCGGCGAGGAGGTTGACCATGCCGCGGCCCTTCGCGTCGGTCTGCATCAGGTCGTCGATGTCGAGCATCGGCTCGCCGAAGAACCTCTCCGCGCCCTGGTGCTCGAGCTCGAGCAAGCCCCGCTGGATCGCGCCGACCGAAGACGCCGAGATGTTGCCGTACTCGGTCTTGAACCTGGCGGCGTTGTCGCCGACGAACTGCAGCATCGCCCGCAGGTCCTTCAGGTCGAGGAGCAGCAACCCGTTGTCGTCGGCGATCTTGAAGACCGCCGTGAGCACGCCGCCCTGGGTGTCGTTCAGGCCCAGCAGCCGGGCGAGCAGGAGCGGCCCCATGTCGGAGACCGTCGCGCGGATCGGATGCCCCTGCTCGCCGTAGAGGTCCCAGAAGGTGACCGGGCAGCCCTGCCACTCCGGCTCGTCGAGCTTCAGCATCGCCAGCCGCTCCTTCATCTTCGGCGAGGCGGCGCCCGGCGCGGAGATCCCGGAAAAATCGCCCTTCACGTCGGCCATGAACGTCGGGACGCCGATGCGCGCGAAGCTCTCGGCGAGCACCTGCATGGTCACCGTCTTGCCGGTGCCGGTCGCGCCGGTGATCAGGCCGTGCCGGTTCGCGAGCCCCGGGAGGAGACAGAGGTCCTTCGCGCCGGCTTTGGCGACGAGCAGCGGTTCGGGCATTGCGGGCTCCTGGTGCTTGTGGAGTGGGGTCGGCGGCGGGCAAAATTATAGGCGTCCCCAGCATCGCACAGCACGCGACGACACCCGCCATGGCCGGACACTCCAGATGGGCGAACATCCGCCACCGGAAGGACCGCGCCGACGCGAAGCGCGGCAAGGTCTTCACCAAGGTCATCAAGGAAGTCACCGTCGCCGCCAAGCTCGGTGGCGGGGATCCGGCCATGAACCCGCGGTTGCGCCTGGCGCTCGCCAAGGCGCAGGAGGCGAACGTCCCGAAAGACAACATCGAGCGCGCGATCAAGCGCGGCGGCGGCGAGCTCGAGGGCGTGGCTTACGAGGAGATCCGCTATGAAGGCTACGGCACCGCCGGCGCCGCGGTGATCGTCGACTGCCTCACCGACAACCGCACGCGCACCGTCGGCGAGGTCCGGCACGCGTTCGCGAAGAACGGCGGCAACCTCGGCACCGACGGCTCGGTGGCGTTCCTCTTCAGGCACTGCGGCCAGTTCGTGCTCGCGCCGGGCACGAGCGAGGACCGGGTGATGGAGGCCGCAGTCGACGCCGGCGCCGAGGACGTCCTGACGAACGACGACGGCTCGGTCGAGGTCATCTGCGCGCCGGGCGCCTTCGAGGCGGTGAAGGGCGCGCTCGCGAAGGCCGGCCTGACGCCCGCGTTCGCCGAGGTCACCATGAAGCCGACGACCGAGATCGTGCTCAAGGGCGACGAGGCGGCGCGGATGCAGCGGCTGCTCGATGCGCTCGAGTCGCTCGACGACGTCCAGGACGTCTACACCACCGCGGCGATCGAGGACTGACGCGCGCCTATCTCGGCCAGGGGGCAGGGCCTATAATCGCCCGCCAGTGGGCGCCTCGGTTCGCATCCTCGGCATCGATCCCGGTCTGCGCGTGACCGGGTTCGGGATCATCGACAAGACGGGGACCCGAATCACCTACGTCGCGAGCGGCTGCGTCCGCACGCCCGCGACCGGAAGCCTGCCGGCGCGAATCGTCGTGATCCTCGAATCGCTCGGCGAAGTGATCGCCGCGCACCGGCCGCAGCAGGTCGCGATCGAGAAGGTCTTCGTCAACGTCAATCCCGCGTCGACGCTCGCGCTCGGCCAGGCGCGCGGCACCGCGATCTGCGCCGCGGTGTCGGCGCGACTGCCGGTCGCCGAGTACTCCGCGCTCCAGGTGAAGCAGGCGGTGGTCGGCAACGGCCTCGCGCGGAAGGAGCAGGTGCAGGAGATGGTGCGCCGGCTCCTCCGCCTCGCGGGCACGCCCGGCCCCGACGCCGCCGACGCGCTCGCCTGCGCGATCTGCCACGCCCACGGCGGGCAGGGCCTCGGCGCGATCGGCACCGCGGGCTTTCGCGTCCGGCGCGGTCGTCTCGTGGCCGGCCGCCGCCCGCGCTCCGGGCTCAGGCGGACGGCATGATCGGCCGGATCCAAGGCGTCCTGCTCGAGAAGAACCCGCCCCAGCTCCACGTCGATTGCGCCGGCGTCGGCTACGAGGTGGAGGTGCCGATGAGCACGTTCTACGGCCTCCCCGCCACCGGCCAGCGCATCACGCTGCTCACGCACCTCGTGGTGCGGGAGGACGCGCATCTCCTGTACGGCTTCGGCACCGAGAGCGAGCGGCGCGCGTTCCGGCAGCTCCTGAAGATCAGCGGGGTCGGGGCGCGCACCGCGCTCGCGGTGCTCTCGGGGATGTCGGTCGCCGAGCTCGCCGAGACGGTGACGCTGCAAGAAACCGGGCGCCTCACGCGCGTCCCCGGGATCGGCAAGAAGACCGCGGAGCGGCTGCTGCTCGAGCTGAAGGACAAGCTTGGCGCGGAGCTCACGGCGCCCCTCGCGGTGAACCGCGCGGCGCCTGCCGCGGCCGACGTGCTGCACGCGCTGATCGCGCTCGGCTACAGCGAGAAGGAGGCGGTAGGCGTGGTCAAGCAGGTCCCCGAGGGGCTGTCGGTGGCCGACGGCATCCGGCAGGCGCTGAAGCTCCTCTCGAAGGCCTGAGTCGTTGGCCGATAATA
>Ga0209641_10001418_pt1 | contig 21466 bp, 18 predicted proteins | sample RifCSP16_1_FD_184022 | JGI IMG/M metagenome (GOLD analysis project Ga0209641, IMG submission 184022) | Soil microbial communities from Rifle, Colorado - Rifle CSP2_sed 16_1 (SPAdes) (version 2) | ecosystem: Environmental > Terrestrial > Deep subsurface > Rock core/Sediment | place: Rifle... | reverse complement strand
CCCGGGGAGTCTTGCAAGACCAGGAAACCGGCTCTTCTCCTGTTGTCAACGTAGAGACGGGTCTGTGGCAGCCCCGGCTCAATCTTCCTCTTGGCTCCAAAGGCAGCGCTGGACTCAAAGAATCACGCCCTCAATGTCGCAGAACATCGTCCTTGTCCCGTTCGGTCATTCGGAGGTGCAGATGGGGGGCGGCGCCTCCAGCCAGTAAGAGAAGTCTACATTGTCACTCACTGTGTCGCCTGTTCCGGCGGGGTTGGAGGGATGGGTCGGGCCGCTCAGATCGCCCCACCAGTTGCCGGTGGCGGCCTGCAAGGCGGGCCAGTTATTGAAGACCGCGATTTCCCCGTTCCCCACAATACAGCTCCCGGTGATACGGGTGGCGTCGGCGATGCCCACGTCGCTGTAGATGGCATCCCCGTCGCCAAGCGAATTGTTCTCTTGCAGTGCGCTCCCGGTGACCGTGAGGATGTCAAGGTTGTACACGCCCCCGCCCGACGCGCCAGATGCGTTGCCCGAGATGGTACTGCTGCTGAGAGTAACCGTCCCGTCCCAGTTGTTGATGGCGCCGCCGTCGAAGGTCGCTGTGTTGCCGGAGATGACGCTGGCGTCTTCGATCGTCGTCGTGCCGCCATCTTTGTTGTGGATGGCGCCACCTTTCTCATGAGCAAGGTTGCCGGAGACGGTGCTGTGGCTAAGGGTCAGCAAGCCACCCCAGTTAGCGAGTCCGCCGCCGTAGGCCGCTGTGTTGCCGGAGACGGAGCTGCCGTTCACCTTCAGTGTTCCATAGTTGATGACACCGCCACCATCTCCGCTGGCCGTATTGCCTTCCCCTGCGTCGGGCTCGCCACCGATCACACTCCCGTTCTGGAGAATCGCGCTGCCACCTGGCCAGTTGGCGAGGCCCGCACCTCCTTGCCCTGAGTTGGACGAGATCGTGCTTGCATCAACGGTCAGCGTTCCGGTATTGGCGATACCGCCGCCGTCGTGATAGGCGGTATTGCCCGATATCGTGCTGTTGGCGAATGTCAGCGATCCCTCGTTTACCACGCCGCCGCCGCCGTCGTTGACGGCCGTGTTGGTGGAGATGTCGCTGGAATTCACGATCAGCGTACCCGCAGGGTTATTGAATATCCCGCCGCCGGCCCAGCTCGCCGTGTTGCCGCTGACCTCGCTTCCGCTCTGGGCCGTCACCAACCCCATGTTGAAGAGGCCACCTCCCGATCCATTGGCCACGTTCCCGGAGACGGCGGTAGCATCCAGCGTCAATTCGCCTTCATTCACGATGCCGCCGCCATCCCCGGTCACCGTGTTGCCGGAGACAGTGCTGTTCATGAGGATTACAGTGCCGCCCCAGTTTTGCAGACCGCCGGCGGAGGGCGCTGAGTTGCCGTTCACAACGCTGCCAGCGAGATTCACGCTGCCAATGGCCCAGTTGGCGATGCCGCCGCCCGTCTCGCTAGCGTTGTTATTCGACACCGTGCTGCCATTCATTTTCAGGGTACCGCCGTTGAGAACGCCGGCCCCCCAGCCCCCTGTGTTGCCGCTAACCTCGCTGGCGTTCATTTGCAGCGTGCCGGTGTTGATCACACCGCCGCCGTCGCCCGTCCCCGCGTTGCCGGAGATCGTGCTGGCATTGACCTTCAGCGAGCCATCGTTACAGACGCCGCCGCCATTCCACGTGGCTGTGTTGTTGGAGAGGGTGCTGTTGGTTAGGGTAACTGTTCCACCGTTCTCATTTTGGAGGCCGCCGCAGCTCTCGTCTCCGCCGTCGCCCACGGTAGCGTTGCCGGAAATCGTGCTGGCTTTGACCATCAGCGTCCCGCTGCCGGTATTCACGATCCCACCACCGATATGGCTCGCGTTGTTGCCGCTGATTTCGCTCCCTTTCTCGATCGTCGCCTTGCCTTCGTTATAGAGGCCCCCACCCGCACCAGCTGAGTTGTCGGAGACCGTACTTCCGCCCATCTCGAGCGTCCCTCCGTTCCACAGGCCTCCTCCGCCGGCCTCGTCCGCCGAGTTGCCGGAGATGGTGCTGCCAGCCAACTTCATGGTTCCATCGTTCTGAATTCCGCCTCCAGTACCACTGTTGGCAATGTTGTCGGAGACGGTGCCGCCGATCATCGTCAGCGCCCCGGTGTTGTTCCACACTCCTCCGCCCCATGTCGCCGAGTTGCCGGAGATGTTGCTACCTTCGATCGTCAACGTACCGTCGTTGTGAAGTCCGCCGCCTATCTCCATGGCCGAGTTATTGGTCACGGCGCTGTTGGAAAGGATCGCCCTGCCTGCATTGTACAGGCCCCCGCCGTCGTTGCCGGCGGAGTTGGTGTTGATCCTGGAGCGCACCAACTTCAGTTTGCCCTCATTGAATACTCCCCCGCCAGTCTCCACGTTGCTGCCGCCGGTGAGGGTCATGCCCCTCAAAGTGACCGTCGCCCCGCCCAGAATTTGAAGCACACGGTCATCCGTGACGGCATCCTGCGAGATGGTCGCCGTACCGCCGTATTTGACGTCAATGACCAGGTCATTCGGGGCTGAATTGTCGAGGATATCAAGGTCACCGTTTCGCGCCGCGTCTTCATGGCTGCTGTTGATTCTCAGCGAGTAGGTCGCTCGGTTGGCGAGGATGATGGTGTCTGTCGTGGTGTTCTTGCCGGCGAGGCACTCACCTCGTCTGCTTCCCGATCGCGAGTTCGTATTCGCCGCGATGATCGCTTCGCGTAGTGTGCAGCGACCATCGTTTCCCCGTTTGTCTTGCGTGCTTGTGACGATTATCGTGGCGCCACTATGGCGCACGACCGAGGTAGGCCCCGATGCCGAACCTGTCGTGGCGGACAACAACACCGCCACCACGACAAGTACGGCCGCGTACTTCACTTGTCTGGTGTTCATCGCGAGTTCCCCCCGATCGAGCCGAAGCTCGACGGTGATCGAGTATTCAGGCGGATAGGATTACGGAATGCGAGAGGCTGCCTCGTGTTGCGGTACGGTCCCCAGCGACCTCCTCCTCCAGACGGCTTGGCATTCCTCGCCGTCGCCTTTCCCCGGAACCCGCCTTCGGAAAACAAAAAAGCGAAACCGTCGGTCGGTTTCGCTATTGGCTCCCCGAGGCCCTCCCCTTTGGGAAGGTGCAGCGACCAGCTCCAGGCCTCAGATCCTCGCCCCCGATTGCAGATCAGGCACGGGCAAATTGCGGGCAAAGCCGGTGTGTGAAGTTTTACACATTATTGGGCCGATTCTTCCCCAGGTCAACCGGAATCCTTGGAATACCGGCCAGGGCAGACCCCACGCGTCGAGGCTTGCCGGCCGGAGCCGGGCCCGAAGGGGGTCGGTTCCGAGCCACTGGAGCGCATGATCCAGAGCATGTTGGTAGGCCAGGCCGAGGCGTCGAAGACCCAATAGACGATCAGGCGTCGATCGGGCGATTATTCCGGGGCGAAGGCGTCCGTTTCGGTCGGGGTCAGCCGCATAGCCCCACCACCCTCGGGTGAGACCGTGTAGATCTGGAAGTTGCCATCGCGATGGGAAACGGAGGCGCACATCTCTGTGTCGGCCGGCACACCCGGAAGAAACGGATAGTTGATCGTGATGTGTGCCGGCATCCCGACCGCCGCCGACGGGTCAGATCGCTGGCGCAATCGCCCGACGACCGCCTCCGCTTCGGGGACGAGGATCACCAGGGCTGATTCGTAGGAGACTCGACGTTGAGACATCGGCGGTGGTTATCCTTCGTGTGCATGTCCCGCCGATGGCGGGTGGAACGCTCTCATGGTCTCACTCCTGGCCCGAATCCCCTCCGGCGTCTTCTCAATCAGACCGAGGGCAAGAAGCTTGTTGATGTCGCGTGAGAGCGTCTTGTCACCCTTCGTCGCGTACGCCTCGGCCATCCTCGGAGAGACACGTCGGACCTCAGCGATCGGTACGGGTTCAACGCGTTCTGACAGGTCGATGACAAGTCGTCGTCTCCGGATGTCGGCCGGGCTGTCCTTGTCGCGGAACATGTCATGGATGTAATTGATCCAGTGGACGTGAAGTTGTTGGCCCCTCACGGTATCGATCTGGTCATTGAGCCCGTCCACGAACCCTTGTAGCGCGTACAACAAGAATGGGAATACGTTCCCGCCGGATTTGTGGCTGATGTCCAGGTGCCGGTAGTACTCCGTCCTGGTCTGGTTGTAGTGATTGCTCAAGACATGGGCCGCCGCGGCGGGTACGCCCAGGGCAAGCAGGATCTCAAACTCGGCCAGCCTGGCCGTCCTCCCGTTTCCATCCCCGAACGGATGGATCCAGGCCAGGTAGAGGTGGGCGAGTATCGCTCTCAGAATGCCAAGGCCAATCTCGTATCCGGCGGGAGGGCTGAACTCTCCTGCCAGCCACTCGCAGAGGCGGTGAGTCAGGTACTCGCAATCCGCTGGAGGAGCTCCCTTGTAGGTTCCGACGACGACCTCGTGGGAGCGGATCTTCCCGGGAATGACCTCTTCTCCAACGGGTAGATCCTCCAGGGCGAGGCGATTGAATTCCTTGAGCTCATCGATACTCAGCGGCGCCGGCTGGCCCTCCAGAATGCGCTTCCCGATCGTGTTGCACGCCTCGACGATATTGTCGATCTCCTGCCCAAGGTATTCCTTCGAAGGAGGAAGATGGAGCTCCCCGTCGATCCGCTTCATGACCTGCTCTTCTGTGAGCGTGTTCCCTTCGATCGCAGTTGTGGCAAGGACCCCCTTGGCCAGGAACACCCGGTAGAGCTTTTCTGCCACGGAAGGGAGAAGGGGAACGCCAGCAAGGTACTGACACTTGGCCTGGGCATCACCGAGGAGGAGCCACAGGCGATACGAGGCCTGCCGCAGGTCGACGGAGAAAGTGATCCAAGGATGTGTCCGTTCGTATGTCCTCATAGATGTCTCGCATTATGTCCTATGAGTTGTCCCGGGCGAAGCCCGAATATCTTAGATTATGTCAATATACCTTACGTGGGATGTGTATCACCTGCCGCGGGCCGGGGGTTTCCTGGTCCTGTCGCGACCATTCCTATGGTGATTATAGGTCTATTTGATGTCTAGTGGAAGTAGGGAGATGAGCCGGGACGGCCCCCGGCTAGAACGCCGAAGCGAGCAGCATCAGGAACTGGTACGGGAAGTAGCCCAGGAAGCCGGCGACACTGCTGACAACAAGGACGATCGCCAGCCGGATGCCGGCGGGTATCTTGATGAAACGATCTACCAGGACTGCGATTGCGGCCACGATAAGCCCGACCAGGATGGGAAACGGCGCGCCACACAAGAGCTGGAAGTACACATCACCGACGATGCCCCGGGCGAACTCGTCGGTTCCACCTGAGGCAAACAACGTGATGAGCCTCTCGGCGAAGAGAACGTGGGCCAGGAAGTAACCGGCCAGGCACGCGCCCGCGCCGAGGGCGATCAAGGGGATGGCTAGGCGGGCGCTCATTCGGCCCACCTTCGAGCCGAAACACGCTGGGTGTCGTCGAGCCGCCCGATTGTATCGAGCTGACGTGGGAGCCCGTTGGCCATGGAGCGAAGTCCTGCGGTTCTAGCCGCCAGCCTCGCGGTCAGACGGGCCGTCACGGCACGAGTTGTGGTTCGATCGCCTGCCATGTTTGGCCGCCGTCGGTCGTCTTGACCAGCTGGGTGATGTAGGGGTACGAATCGCAGCGTTCGTCGGAGCAGGCCGAGGCCACCGCCCATCCGGTCTGCGCATCGAGGAAATCGAGCTGGACATCGGTCCATCCGGTGCCCTTAACCTGCGACCAGGACTCACCGCCGTTCTTCGTCTGAAACAGCCTGCCCTGAGCGTCATCGAGCGGATCGCGCAGAAACAGCCATCCGACCTTCGGGTCGACAAACTGGATTTCCATCGGCTCGCCACCCGGCGGCAAGGGGTTGATGATCCAGGTCTTGCCTTGGGTGGCCGTCGTGTACAGCCAGCCGTGGTACGCGTGATCCGGGCTCAGGCCTTTCTTCCAGCCTTCCTCCTCGCAACTGAGCGCAAACTTCCATACCGAGGTCGAGGAGTAGGCCGGGAGGATGAATTCGCAGCGGCCAACCTCTGCCAGGTAGGGAGTGCCGTAATAGTCTTGCAGACTGGTGGTTCCGGCCGGAAGTGGCAGGGCATAGGACACCCACGACTGCCCGCCGTCGGACGTCGAGTGGACGTACATCGGGAGATCCAAATTGGACTCTCCGTAATCGCTGTTTGCAGTGTGGGCCCGGATCGCCCAGGCCATGCTTCCACTCGGAAAGGCGGCAAGGGTGTACTCACTGTAGCCTGGAAGTGGACTCGTCTCCAGCCAGGTCTCTCCGCCGTCCTGCGTGGTTGCGAAGGATATAACGTCGAAATTGACGTAGCTCAGTCCGTAGACCGATCCTAGTAGTTTCCAGCCATGCTGGCGGTCGGCGAACTCGATGCTGACCGCGTTGACTGCCGGGGTGCGTCCGATGTCGCCCACACCTTCCCAACTCTGGCCACCATCCGTCGTTCGCAACAACCCGACCTGGCTCCAGTGCCACACCCAGGCCGAGTCTGAATCCAGGAAGTACGCCGGGATATCGTCACCAATCCCCTTCAGCGGCGCCGGGCTCACGTCTTTCCAGGTCTCTCCACCGTCCGTGGTGCGAAGGATGATCGTCGGCCCATTGTCCTCGACGACCCCCCTCGCCCAGCCTTTGGCGGCGTCGATCATGCGGACGGTTCGAAAGGAGATCGACGCCGGGACGGGCGGTGCCGTGGGTGCGACCGGCGTTGAGGTGGAACGGGGATGCAACGTGGGGGTGATCGATGAAGTCCTCGTGGGGCGAGCCGTCGGGAGGGCCATCCTGTGGGCCGTCGCCGAAGGGACAGGCGAGGCGGTCGGCGCTGCCTGGGGCGAGCTGCAGCCGCACGCCAGCAGCATAATGCAGGTGACAGTCCATACGCGACGTGAGTGGATCATGAGTCCGATCATAGCATGGCTCTGAAGAGACGAGACACCCTGCCTTGCGTGAACCGACTCCAGAGGCGTGCGCGCAATGTGCGACGCCGATAATGGACGGCGGATCGTCATGGGTTCAATCCTCTGCCTCGTCCGGCTGGACGTGCATGTGCATCCACAGCACCAGGGCCAACACCAGGAGAAGCCCGACCATCCATGCCACGATGAACCCAGCGACGCCGAGGCCGAGCGGACTCACGGCCGTCGGGAGCTGGACGAAGGCCTCCGTCTCCACTATGTAGCCTCGGGAATCGAGGCGGCGCCGGCAGTTGTGGCGGGGTAGACGGATTGGCAGGGTCATCCGCTCGGCGCGGTCAATCTCAACGGTCTTGAGTGCGGAAGCATCGGAGTCGACACATGGGAGTGAAGGGCCATAGGGGTACAATGCCGTCTATCCGGTGGGCGACCACAGGTAGACTGCGTCTCTTAGCGAGTCCTCCATGGATGAAGCTTGCGACGGCGAGTGGGCCGAGAAAGGCCACGCGCTGATCTAGGAACGACTGACCGGTGGAAGCCCCGCCGGTCTCGCCCTTTCGGTGAGCGATAGGAACGACCGGCAAGTGCGCGATAATGCGGTAGCTTGGCAGGTTAGTGCCGCGCCTACTCACGGACGGGTCGTCAACCGACTATTATGGAAGACCTCACGGGGATGCGCTTGGGCCAGTACCACGTTCTGGAGCCGCTGGGGGAAGGCGGCATGGCTGCGGTGTACAAGGCCTACCAGCCCAGCGTGGACCGGTTGGTGGCTCTGAAGATCCTGCCGCGGCATTTTGCCAGTGATCCAGAGTTCTCCGGCCGCTTTGCGCAAGAAGCCAGGCTGATCGCCATGCTGCAGCACGTGCACATTCTGCCGGTGCATGACTTCGGCGAGGCCGAGGGCTACACCTACATCGTGATGCCCTTCATCGAGACTGGCACCCTGGCCGGATTGATGGTGGGCGAGCCCTTGCCGTTGGACCTGGTGCGCGGCGTGGCTATTCAGGTCGCCGAGGCGCTGGCCTATGCCCATGATCGCGGCCTAGTGCACCGGGATGTCAAGCCCAGCAATATCCTGATCGACCACGCCGGCAATTGTCTGCTTACGGACTTCGGCATTGCCAAGATCGTGGAGAGCACGACCCAGTTCACTCGCACCGGAGCCATCATCGGCACGCCGGTCTACATGTCTCCGGAACAAATCCGCGGCGAGAAACTGGACGGGAGGAGCGACCTCTACTCGCTCGGTATCGTGATCTACGAGATGGCTACGGGCCGCCCGCCATACCGTGCGGAGACTCCGCCAGCCATCTTCGTCAAGCACCTGCACGATCCGCTCCCACCCCCGCGCACCATCAATCCGCATCTGCCAAAGGGCCTGGAGCGGGTGATTCTCAAGTCCCTGGCGAAGGATCCCGCGGACAGGTTTTCCAATGTGCGCGAGATGGCCCATGCGGTGGATCAGGCGATTCCGCACTTGGCCGAGCAAGACAGGCGGCCGCCGGCTGCTCAGGCATATAGTCGCGCAAAGAAACCGGCTGCCGTCCTCGACCACGCCTCTGAGGTGCAGGCCCCCTTGGTCCCAGCTGCGGAGCAGACGTCAGACGCGGCCAGCTCTGGCGTGCCCCCCATTCCTCACCCGGGGGCAGGAGGAGTCGTTGGACCGAGGCGGAGGATAGTAACCTGGGCCTTGGTAGGTGCCGGCATGCTGGCTCTCCTCGCGGTCGGCGGCCTGGGCGTGGCAATCGGGAGGATGCTGGGATCGAGTGGTCAGCCAATCTCCGCCGCCTCCGCCACGGCGTCCCCCAGCGTGGCCCCGACTCTCATGGCGCCGGTGGAGGTCGGCGAGGAAGGAGCCACCGTGACGATCCTAACGTCAGCCGGCGTCGAGCAGGCCAGGGTCTTCGAGCAGAACTTCGTGAACTTCGAGTCGGAGACCGGCATCGACGTGATCGTAGAGAACACGCCTGACATTGCATCGGCTGCCCGCGCCCGTTCCAAAGCCGGGGATCCATATGACATCCTCATCTTCCCCCAGCCGGCTCTGATGGCAGACTTCGCCCGGAGTGGCTTCCTGGTCGACCTCACCAGCTTCATCCCGCTGAGCGACATGCGGGCGCAGTACGGTCAGTCCTGGATCGACATGCTGACGGTCGACGGGAAGGTCTTTGGCGTATGGCATACTACCCTTGTCAAGAGCTTGGTGTGGTACCCGAAACCCGCTTTCGACGCCGCCGGCTATCGGGTTCCGCAGACCTGGGACGAGCTGATCGGGCTCTCCGACCAGATCGTGGCCGATGGCGGCATCCCCTGGTGCATCGGCATCGAGAGCGGTGGGGCTACCGGCTGGCCGGGGACGGATTGGATCGAGGACGTCATGCTGCGCACCGCTGGAGCCGAGAAGTATGACGAGTGGGTGGCCGGCACGCTGAAGTTCGACTCGCCGGAGGTGCGCAAGGCCTTCGAGATAGTGGGCGAAATCTGGTTCAACCCAGAGTACGTGTTGGGGGGAACCGCCGCTATCGCCACCACCTTCTTCGGCGACACGCCGCTTCGGCTGTTTGACGACCCTCCCAGCTGCTGGCTGGATCGCCAAGCCAGCTTCCTCCCCCTCTTCTTCCCGGAAGGGACTCAGATCGGGGTAGACGTGGACTATTTCTACCTGCCGCCGATTGACCCGGGGATGGGTAGACCGCTGTTGGTCGCCGGAGACCTGGCGAGCCTGGCCAAAGACACCCCGGCCGGCCGCCGGGTTATCCAGTTCATGATGACCGCCGAGTCGGTGGAGGCGGAAGTGAAGGCCGGCAAGGCCATCGGGCCCATGAACGGGGTTTCGCTCGACTGGTACCCCGACGACGTTCTGCGTGGCTACGCCGAAATGCTGGCGAATGCCGATACGGTTCGCTTCGATGCCTCGGACCTGATGCCGGCGGCCGTGGGCGCCGGGAGCTTCTGGGCCGGCATGGTGGATTATGCGGGCGGGGAAGACCTGGACATGGTTCTCCGGGCGATCGATGCCCGCTGGCCGGAGAATTGAGGGCATCGTTCCGGCATCCTCGCAAGGCTATAGGAAAGCCTGTGGCGCCAAGATCGCATGCTGGCGTCACAGGCAAACCACCTCTCCAGCATTGGATTCGTACTCGTCAGTAGATCGTATGGTGAAGCGATCTCGGTGGGAGTAAAGTGCTGCGACTCGCGCCTCAATGCGCGAGGGAAGCCAGATCGCGATCAGGATCGAGACGAGGCAGGGGGACGAGACCTGCAAGCTCTATGTGCTCTTTTCCTCCCTGATCCACTTGTCGATGAAGGCTGCGTACTCGGGCACGGGCATCATGTTCAGGTCCTCGTCCGAGTAGCCCGCTGCTTTCCGGGCGTCGTAGAAGTCGGAGGCGAAGCTGGCGAACGCGTACCACACGGCTTTCGGGCTGGGGGCGGATTCCAGAGCCCCGACCTCGACGAACCAATCACGTATGGCTCGTACGAGATCACCGGGCTCATTTCGATGAGCCTTGATATCCACGCCGGAGAGATCGGAGAGGGCCTTTTGAAATTCGTATCGATCTCTCTCGAGGATGAGGAAGCGTTTTCCCTCGAGCCGCCCCCGGCTGAAGCGCCGCAGCCCATAGTCGATCCCCAGCTCGAAGGGCATGTTCATCCGGAAGGTTTCTCCGGCCTCTTTCGCGCTCAGCCTGGACAAGTCGTGGATGCTATAGCGGCAGACACGGATCAATTTGCAGATCTTGTCGATGCGGTTTTCGCCGGAGTCGAGGCGTTCGGAGGCGATACGCGGAATGAAGCCGAGGTACAAGACTGTGAAGAGGAGGGGCCTGAGCAGAGAGAGGTAGTCCTCATCGAACGGACAGTTGATGAAGACCTGGTTGTCGAAGTCCCCCTTCAAGGCCATCGGAGGGCCCGGCTACTTGTGGTCTCGAGGCGGGAGCGGATCGTGGCCTTGCAAGTCCTTCTGGAGAATGGTGCCGTCTCTTCGGTGGATGACCAACTCGGTCTTCTGGGTCCTGCTCACTTTGCGCGCCCACTCGATGGCGGCTTGCTGGATCTCGAAGTGCTTCGATGCTCGATCAGAGCCGCCTTTGAGGACGTTCCAACCCCCGTCTGGGTCGGGGACGACGTGATGGGACTTGTCGGTCATGGTTCTATTATACAGCGGGAATCGCTGTGGCCCCGGGAGGTCGCTCCTACTTTGCCCGTGCTCGCTGCGCCTCCTCTTGCCGCCGGCACAAATGCGTGATTTTCCCAACGATCCGGCTACGCGTGGATTCGGGAATGACATCGTCGACCCATATATTCCCCACTTCGTCCGGCAGCCGGTCCCGGATCGACGACGACCTATATGATTTGGCCGGCCAGCGCATGCAGGACAAAGCGCTTGGCCTCGCCTTGCCTGATCTCGAACGTGGCCTGGATCTGGCCTGGTGCGAACTGAACGGGCACAACTTCGCGTTGCACGGGAGTGGGGGTGGCGGTCGGAGCCGGTGTAGGCGTTGGGGTTGGAGGGGGCGTGACGGGAATCGACGGTGGCAGCGGCTGCGTGGGCGCGCCAAGGACAGGAGCAGGACTGGGGGTCAGCGTCGGCTGCAGGTCGCCGGTGGGGCTTTCGGTCGGGGTGGGCGCTGCCTGGGACGAGCTGCAGCCGCACGCCAGCAGCATGATGCAGGTGACAGTCCAGACGCGACGTGAGTGGATCATGAGTCCGATCACAGCATGGCTTTGAACAGACGAGACACCCTGCCTTGCGTGAACCGACTCCAGAGGAGTGCGCGCAACGTGCGACGCCGATAATGCACGGTGGATCGTCATGGGTTCAATTCTAGGCCTCGTCCAGCTGTGCGTGCATGTTCATCCCCAGCACGAGCGCCAACACGGATACCAAACGGACGATCCAGGCCACGACGAGGCTGGCGCCCCAGAGGCCGAGCGGACCCACGGCCGTCGGGAGCTGGACGAAGACCACGCCGACCACAATCGACGTCACGATCAGGCTGGCCAGCCCGGGCTTGGCGAACGGCGGGACATTCCCCAGTCTCCGGTGGTTAGGGCGGAAGGGGAACCGGGCTCCAGGTGCGGCCGCCGTCGTGAGTGGCGAAGATCGAGTCCGCGCAAGGGACGCGGCTTGCGCAGATCTCGGCGAGTCCCCAACCCTCGGTTACTGAGGCAAACTGGACCTCGACCAGATCGAACTCGCCCAGCCCCTCGGCGGCGAAGCCTTCCCAGGTCTGCCCGCGGTCGCGGGTCAGATACTGCCTGGAGTGGCTGACGGCGACGAACCAGGTCGTTTCGTCGATGGCCGACCACGGAAACCGGAGACGACTATCGAATCGCGCCAGTTCAGGGTCCTCCAGTGTGCCCGTGAGCGACCAGCTCGCGCCGGCATCGGTGGTAGTGTAGAACCCCAGGACCTGGTCAGAGTCATCGCGCCCATAGAACCGCACCGGAAGCACTCCTGAGTCGCGGGTGAAGAACTCGGGGTCAGAGTGATCCCGGGCCATCTCCGCAAACGCCTCTGGAACGTCGAGGCCCACGGGCTGCCAACTGTCGGCGCCATTGCGCGTCGCCAGTAACGTGCCACTGTCCCAGCGCCATCCGCCAACCACCCACCCGGTTGAAGCATCGATGAAGCTGAGACGGTGAACCATGGGCGTCGGCGTCCACCCTGGGCCGCCGGCGTCGCCGGTCGAGCTCTTGACCAGCGCAGTCCACGACTGTCCCCCGTCCCTGGTGCGGTACAGATAGAGAGCCTCGGTGCCCATTCCTAGCGAAGCAGACGCCGACAACCAGCCGTTGCGTGGGTCGGAGAACACAAGTTGAACGTCGGCGAGGCAGCCAAAACCCGGACAGACGCGGCCACACTCAAGATCATCGATCTTCCACAGGCCCCAGGTTCTCCCGCCATTCTCCGTGTACATGAAGGACAAAGTAGTCGGGGGCAGCATCTCCTGTCCCCGGATCAAGGCGATTCGTGCCCGTGAAGGGTCAAAAAAGACTGGCGGAGAGACGATGGTGCAGATGTCGGGCGGCGGGCAGTTTGAGAGCCCCGCGGGCGTGATGTCCGACCAGCTCGCTCCCGCGTCCTCGGTCCAGAGGAGCCTCTCGGTGTAGATCAAACCCTCGGTGGTTAAGAATCGAGCCCGGCAGCTGGCATTCACGCCACACTCGCTCAGGCTGTCCGTCAGCACCCAGCCCTCAGACTGCGACAGGCGGTCCATCCATCGAACGTAGGAGAATGAGGACAGGTCCGCTGCCGAAGGCCCCGGTGTGAGAGTGGCCGCCACCGCGGTCGGGGTCAGTGTGGGGCTGGGCGGCTGCGGGGTGGTCGCGGCGTCTAGGACCGGCGTCAGCTGTGCAACCGGCGCGGGTGTTGTGGCTGGCATCGGGGGCGAGGTGCAGGCCAGAAGCCCTACTGCGAAGAGCAGGATTGAAGTCCAGACAACCGGATGAATGGCCCTCACGATAGCACCACCGAGGTCTCTCCTGAGCTGTTCCTGCTTTGCATCAACTGGGATTGTGCTGCATCTTCGTCACCGCAGGTTCCAGGTAGAGTCACCGATCCATTACCACGGTTCCCCGAACCTTATGGAAGCACTGCCCCCACGAGAGTGATGTCGTCGCGAGCGTTTGGACCATCGCCGGCGGGGCCTTCGGTCGGAGTCGGCGCCGTATGAGGCGTACTGCACCCCGAGACCAAGAGCGTGAGCCAGAACAGGGACAGGGTGCGCTGTGCGGTGGTCACGATTTCGATCTTATCACTCCCCGAAGTCCCCAGCCCGCATGGGTCAGGTTCCTGCGAGGTACACAATCCGGGACTTGCACTGAAGCGTCGGTGCACCGCTTGGGGAAGGCTATCGTCCGCGGTCCGCCGTCTATGGTCGAGTCTGGGAGTTCCAGCCCAAAGCAGGCCGTAAGCTAGAGGCTCAGGCAGGGGCGGCCAGGTGCAAAGCCCGGATCCGGGAGGGATCCGAGTGGGTCATGGTGCCGCCTCCTGTCCGCCGAGGCAGGGCACGTTGGATGCGCAGGTCTGGTCCCCTTACCGAAGATCCGCTCCTGATTATCGCGCTGGCTTCCGGGGGTAGAGGCGGATGGATGGGCGGCTTACTTACCGCCACTGGGAGACGCCTCGCTCTCGGTGAGCCCCTTCGGATGCAGGTCCTGAACTCCGGCGAGTCCTTCGTTGGCAGCTTCATAAACCCTGCGAGCGAACCGTGCTGTCCCGCCCCGAATCGAGGGAGAAGGAAATCCAAGCCTAAGAGCCGGGGCTCATGCCTTCCCAAGTGAATCTCGTCCAATTTGACCGTGTATCTGCTCCGTTCTGGATCCGTCTGCGATAACCGCCCCACCCGGCATTTATGGCCAAAGGGATGGAATCCGAACCATCATCCCGAATGCTTGAAACGCTGCCATCCTCTTCCCATATAGGAGAGCCGTAGGTGGAGACCGCCTGCTCGATCTTGTCACGCGTACCTCTGTAGAGTACCAATACATCGAAAGACTCATTCGTTGCAGAAAGCCCGTCCTTCCCTATTAGTTCACTACCCGCGCTCGGGTCGTCCGCCAGAGTAAGTATGATCGTCTTGGCGGTCACCAGCAGGTCATAGGGCCGATCGCCCTCATCGTATTTCTTTGAGAGCACCACGGCGAAGCCGCCAGGAGGGATCTCCGTGGAATCGATAATTGCGTCGCCAACCGGGATGTTTTTCAATACCTCGCTCCACGATACAAGCATGTCGGGTCTGCCAGACACTCCCCCGTCCGATATCCACCATCCTGACACGTCAACGGCCTCGTCTCCGTAGTTGAAGAGCTCGACATACTCATTCCAGCCCTCAAGACTACTTTCCGCGTGCGGCGCTTGTGGCACAAACATGATTTCGGAGATGGCAATGCCTTGAGATTCTGTTTCGCCTACAACCGTTGGCAACGAAGCTGCAACCTGACTTGCCGAAGGTCCGGGCGTTGGAGTTGCGTCCAGGCCTTCAGTTCGTGAGGCCGGGGTTGCGGGTAGCTTGGTTGCGACTGCCAGCTGCGTAGAGCCCAATGTGGGCGTGGGCGTCTCTGTTGCAAACCTCAGCAATTCAGGAATGTTCCCGGTACCGGTACTGCTCATGGCTACCCGCGCGACCAACCACAATGTAGCTATTATGGCGGAAGGTACCCCTAGGAGCCAGAATAACCCCTTGTAGTCATTGCGAAGCTTGGAGACTCGCTCGGAGATGCCCTTGAGCTTCCGCCCGAGCGCAATGCGGTTGCGCGTTTCGCCCGCATTACCTTCACCCGTTTGAAGACCATCCTCTTTGACAGTTTGCTTGTCATCGTCGAGGCGAATCCCGTCTGCACTTGGCGCGTCGATGGCCTGGTCAGTATGGAGGTTATTTGGGGGAACAGGCCCGCTCATGAGCAGTGCAATCGCAAAAGAGGCAGCAGCCTCGCAGGCGTACTGCCGCCATGCCTCCACACTGGGGGAGCCCTTTGCCTCGTCCGATAGATCGGATGCGCACCGTATCATGAAAAAACCAGGCCCTCCCGCCGACTGGAACGCGGCTGTTGCCACTCCAGCAGCCTCCATTTCCACACCGATCAACGTGGGCCATACATCCCGGTATCTTTCCAAAATCTCGCGAAAAGAAACTACCTTGTCTCCCGAGGCGATAGCGCCAGTATGACATTTGGAGCTACCCGGTTTCGGGCGATGGATTTGAATCAATTCCTGCCAACCCTCTCCCTTCACGTTGTTGCAGGCATCCAACAATCTTGGGTCAGCCCGATGAACCTCCCAACGCACTTCAGGACCCCTTGTTGTGAGTTTCTGCAATTCGTAGTCCACGATCTGATCGGAGATGAGAATATCCCCGGTTTGGACTCCCCTGCTCGCTACCCCCCCGGCGATTCCAACCAGCATGATGTAACGCGGATGCCAACGCCGAATCGCATCTACGGTCGCCGTCGCAGCCTGCACACGGCCCATGCCCAGGAGAGGCATAACCACTATTCGATATACATTTGATTGACCGTCAGAATATACGACAGGCAATTCAGCTTGATAGAAAGTGCGCACGTCTTCCCTGGATGGGGGCAGTCTCCAATGTCCTGGCAATCTGTCAAGCACAGCCTCTCGCTCTTCCTTGAGAACGGTGACTATGACGAAATCAATAGGCCGGAAAACTGTAGTATCCTTCCCTCGGTCCTTAACTTGATAGCGGCTGACGGCAAGGGCAAAAGGGAGGCCGGTGACAACGCCTGGAACTAGCCCCATCCCCACCAAACCCAGAACCCAGGCGCCCATGAAGGAGAATGTCCTGGTCCGAAGCTCATCTGGAGCCATCGTTGCGCCTCCCAGCAATAATGGCTCGCCATAACTGCGAATGAGTATCACTGCGACGAGTGCGCTTGCACTCCAGCCAGCCGCATTGAGCATTAACAACCAAAAACCCCTCTGAATTCGCCCGCGCAGAACTAGCCACTGGATCACCCCGCCCGCGATTCCACCCCCACCGATCAACACAGCATTGTGTTCATACAAATCGATGATCGCTCCCAGGGCCCGTATGGCCATTTCATTGTCTTGGGCCGCTTCGCTATTCTGGAGCAAGCTGGATATCTCTCCTATAGTAACTCCTGGGTGATTTGCCGACCCAACCAGGATTGCGCCAACCGTCCAGGCAAGTGCCGTGGTTGGCACCCACAAGCCGACCCGAGATACTCTTCGGCGAAGAAGGAACCACTGCATGAGCCCTACAGTCGAGCCAATAACAGCGACATTCCAGCTACCGCGTAAGTTGCCCGCCAGTACACCGGCGATTGTTACCGCTATGACAGTGGCCGTTGCCCACCAACCCGCCCCATCGAAGTGCCTTCTAAGAGCGATCCATTGGAAACCTGCCACAACCGCCCAAGAAGTCCAACACGCTGAAGTGACAACGGCAACAGTCAGGCCAAGCGCCAAACCCCCAGACGTTGCAAGCAACCATTGAAGCCAAATCGCCACTATGGGGCGCAGAGTCTGGGTGAGCATCATCCAAGACCCCGGATCAGCTACCTTCTCTTTATTTGAACCATTGCCCATTAGATTCATTGTCGACTTAGGTCGTCGGTTCCTGACGCCTGAAAACAGGACCTCACATGACGTGGGGGAGAGACTCTGCAGGCCCAGAGATGAGGAAGCGCATGGCATGCCTGATGTCTTCGTGATATTCCATAAATTGCAGCTTCTCTACAGGATTCGCGTTTAGAAAAGCTGGTGAAGTCGAACCGACCCGATTTTCCCTGAGTGAAGGATCGATTATGCAGCAAGAGCACCTGAGATGAAGAAGAACCTGGAAGATGCGAGTAGATCACTCGCGGGTTCCTTCCCGGTTCCAATCGGGACCAAGTATCGGCTCAAATGTAATGATTGCACGCCTCTCACACTCATTCAATACCCCCTGATACCAGAAGTCCTCTCAGCAAGCCCACGCCGCTCTCTCTCCCTAATGCGTTTACCTCATTCATCGATCCGAGCGGTCACAGACCCTCTAAACTCTAGCACGAATAGGCCACCTATGTACTTCGCCTCAGACTTCTTGTTGAAGATTCCTCGCATGACTCATGCTAACGGTTTCGGGCCGCCAATCCTGGTATTCTTCCAGGGCTCCAGCGAGTGGTTGGGCGCACGGTTCCTCGTTAGTCCGCGTCGTGCTGGGGAGAGGGAAGGAGAATGGGCCCGGAGGGCGCTAGGGATTTAATGTACTGTCTATTCGATTCGATAGATTTCTTGAGGTACTTCTCCACACGGCGAAGCGCGCGTTTATCAGTGGAGGAGAGCCAGGTCTGGCCGTGGAGTCGAGCAGTAGGGAAGGCAGCAGCCAGGTGGAGCACAGGATCTCGGATGAGGTTGCTTTCCATGATGGCCGTGAAGTGGTGGGGTTCCCCGGAGCCGGCCAAGGCAACAGCCAGAAAAAACGCCTTCCACTCGAGGATCTTGCGTTGGTCGGCGGTGAGCTGTCGAAGATCTGTGGAGAGGTATGCGGACGCAGCGTCCTTCAGCACTGAAGCAAGAGTGACCGAGCCCAAAGCCTGAAGGGCTGAGGCAGTGAATATACCCACAAGGATGAGGTGGGGTGAGATGTACGCAGGTAGTTTAGGCTTGTCCTCGATCGTGGAGTATTCTCTTGCGAGGGCTTGCCACGCTGATATGAGCGTGTCTAGAACGACGAAGACGACCTTTCTCTTTGTCTCGCGCGGAGCAAGGTAAGATGCCTGGCATGCCATACCGAGGTTGATGAAGTAGGAGAAGAGGTTGTTTTCGCCTGGGAGGACCCGAGACATTATCGCGTCGAGGAGTTCGCTTGATTCGGGCCTTAGGCCGCAGGCAAAGAAGATAGCCTGTTCCCACCAGGAGTCGAGGAAATTGGTGACGACGATGTCGATCGCAGCTGCTTTCGAGACAATCTCGAGGGCGACAAAGTAGTCTTGGAATGCCCTGTGCTTGAACTCATAATTCCCATCCTCGTCGAGGACGAGGAGTTCTGATCGGTCGGCGACCTCCTGGCGGAACATGACAGGGTCGATCGTTAGCCCTCGGTCTTCTGCGAGCCTAGACGTGACTTCGTCGGCCTGAGGAGGGGATATGGTGGGAGTCCTGGCGTCATGCATGATCCAAGCAAGACCCCTGAGAAGGAACTCCTTAACTCGCCATTCGAACAGCTGGGAGACGTCTTTGGCCTCGTCCCATTTTCCTAGGGCCAGCTCTACGTACTTAGTGAAGAGTTCTGTCAGGTTGGCTGGGATTTCTCTTGCACCGCTGGCATATAGGATGGCTACTATCGCGAGCGTAAGCGGGGTGGTTGGAAGGCCTTGGAGTGTGAGTGGATCCTGGAGGAACTTCTTGAGCTTGACGGCGAGCGGGCTGTCCTTCCCAAACCAGTTCTCAATGAAGGTCCCCATCTGAGCCTGTGAGAGCTCTTCAAGCTCGAGGATGGAAAAGTCGGCGAGCACCTCTGGGTTGTCGAGGATGTCCATGGTGCGCATCGTGGCGATCGTCCTCGAGTTCGGTGAGCGGGCAGCGTAACTAGACACGCGCGAGAGGGCACTTAGGATAAGTGGTTCTTCCTTGAGTTCGTCGATCCCGTCGACGAGTAGGAGGACGCCGTTGGTGGGCCCCTCTGGAAGGATTGACGCCGGTTCTGAATGCGGACCGAACCTCGTGATTTCGCGTTGGATGGCTTGCTCGACGCAATCATCGCTGTCGATGGGGAGGTCCTTTGCCCGGACAAGGACTGGTAGTGGCACCGTTGAGCCGGACGCCTCGTTTTCATCGATCGTCGCTATCAGAAGCCTACGGAGCAGCGACGACTTGCCGGAGCCCATCTGGCCGGCAATGAGAAGGTTGGAGTCGCCGTGGAGGATTTCAGGGAATTGGTAGAGTTTGTTCTCGAGTTTGCTCTCCTTCAAGCGCGGCATGTACGGCCGTAGGAGTGGGGGAACGAAAATGACAGGTAGTCTGTAGCGATCACTTGATGCACCGAGGGTGCGAAGCTCCTCCACGTGGGAGTAGAAATCCTTCGCAGTGGAGAAGTAGTCGGAGACGTAGGCGTTGCCGACAGCGAAGAAAGTTGGGATGTTGGCGTCGAGGAGTTCAACAGTGGCTTGTCCCGCCTTGAAACTCACGTTGCGATACTGAGCGGACATCGCGTCGACTATCTGTGTCTCGGCGCTGTTGGAGATCCTTCCTGTGGTCCAGACGATCACGTGGCTGACAACCTCTCGACGCTTCTGCTCGGCATCGTAGAACGGCAGCTCGAATGCTTGGCGGACTTGTGTCATGACGGTAGCGAGATTGCCCTTCCCGCTGGCTGCGCCGCTAATGTCGCCAGCCTTGGCGACAACCGCGTAATTGGTGCTACCGAGAGGAGTTACCTCGACAAATGTGATGTCCTTGCCGTACTCGGCTGGGCCGTGTCTTTCGCGGACGTTCTGATAGCCCATCTTCCGAAGGAGGGGGACGAGGACATCTTGCCGGAATTGGGTCTCGGACATGTCCGATAGACGCGAGAGTTTCCGGGAGTTCTGGAGACCAGTGGCGGTCTCGAGCCAGGACTGGATGGAGGAAACCATACCTTACTTTACCTTCCCACAAGCGGCCCCGCAAGCACGGTATGAACGCTGAGAGCCTCCAACGGCCTCGAGCCGAGCGGCCCGGCCAAGGCACCTTCAGATTATCGGGCCGAGCTGGCCGGATCCGTCGCGGAGCACCGTCCGTCCCGGATGGACTTACCGGGATCCTGGTATTCTTCCAGGGCTCCAGCAAGTGGTTAGGCAGCCAACTTCAGTGCTGCTGCAGGAACGGGGCAAGCAACGCTCCTACCTTGGCGACCTTCTCGGCCAGTCCTAGCACGGCCTCAAGCTTCTTCAGCCCATCCCAAGCGCCCTTGATGACCAATGGGCTAGGCCCAGCTTTTGCAAGCTGACTTTCGATGCTATCGATATCCGCAACTGCGTCGAGCTTCTGTGACTCAGCAAGAGCCTCCGCTTGAACCACAGCCTCTTTCAGCCCGACGAGCGCGCCTGCGGCATCTTCATACTGCGCGTCTACCTTGTTACCGTCGCCGACAGTGATGATGTTCTGGCCAGTGGCCTCGATCCTTATTCCCTTGAACTTGTCCATGGTGAATTCTCCTACGCCTTCGATCCTGTCGATCCCAGGCGCGGTGATCTTGTAGTAGGAAGTGGCCTGGGGGATGATCGTGCCAGACGGAAGAGGCACACTCTTGTGGACCTGCTCTTCTTCAATCCACCCCTGACTCATCATGTAGTTGATGTTTCTGATCACTTCTTCTCGCTGGAGGCCATGACTGGCCTTCAACTCCTTGCGGATATCGCTGATCCTGACAGCGAAGCCCTGCTTTCCGCGAGCGCTAGTGGCAGTCCGATTCCGATTATAGAAATACTCGAGCACGAGCGCTCGTATCTCGTTCTCTGATCGAGCAGGACGTGCGGGCTTCTTCGTCCCCCTCTTAGCCATCTTTGCTTCACTCCCCTCCGCCGCTTAGCGGCGATTGGTGAATCGGCGTTGGATGCCTGACATATGATTATCAGGAAGTCTGTGCCCCCCTGTTCCAGGAAACCGCTCCAATCGTGGAATAGACACCGTCATCGCCAGGGAACAGCAGCCAGCTTCGCGCCTTCGCCTCTTGTACCCACCCGGGGATCCCCCACAACCTTGCGCCGGCCCGTTGGCGATCCCCGCTTGGGCCACGCTCAGAATAGACCTTTCCCCCGCCCGGCGCAATCGGACCGCGGACCTAGCGCTTTTCCTTTGACTCGCCGTCCAACTGGGTTGGGCGGCGACGCTCAGACACTGGGACACCTTATGGCGATTGGCGGTTCCTCGCCGGGGGAGGGGAAGAGAATGTCGGAAAGAAGGAAGCGCCCAGCTTCGTTGGGCGCTTCCTTCTTTCCGACAAAGCGTCGATGGTGTTGGAGGTTCTGGTAGCCGCAGATCTTCGACCTGCGTCG
>Ga0209641_10001411_pt1 | contig 21554 bp, 25 predicted proteins | sample RifCSP16_1_FD_184022 | JGI IMG/M metagenome (GOLD analysis project Ga0209641, IMG submission 184022) | Soil microbial communities from Rifle, Colorado - Rifle CSP2_sed 16_1 (SPAdes) (version 2) | ecosystem: Environmental > Terrestrial > Deep subsurface > Rock core/Sediment | place: Rifle... | reverse complement strand
GCATCAACCTGATAACCACAGAGGAACATAGGGGCAAGAGTGATGCGATTTTTCAGAATGAAGTTGCCAATTTTCAATGGGCTGAACAGCGTCTCAAATGTCATGATCTTTGAAATAATGTATATATGTATGGTCTTTGCTCACCCGAAGGCATAAAGTATGTATAATCAAAATATTCAAGCAGGCTAAAATCTTCACCCAGGAATTCTGCCAGCATGTTCTGGTCATAATTCTTAACATTCAGACCAGAGCATTTTTTTGCTCCTTTCAATGAAAAAGCAGCAATAATGACATAACCACCTTTTTTAATCACTTTCTTTAGCGTTGATAGATACATGCGCTGCTGGTGCTCTTCCAGTAAGAAATGCAATACCGCTCTATCATGCCACACAGCAATGTCTTCCAGATTATTGATATGGATCGGCTGAGTTATATCATCCACTATCCATCTTACTGAAGAGGTTTTTTCTTTGCCCAATCTTTCTTTTAACTTGTTCAGCGCTATTTCACTTATGTCGGCGGCAATGATATTTTTAAATCCCTGATCGATAAGATAATCAATAAATGTTGATGCACCAGCCCCAACATCTAATATAGACTCGTCTTTATTAATATGGCATCTGGATAATAACTTTATGGATGGTTCTGGCGTTTTTTCATACCAGCTCAGATTATTCACTTCTTTTGAACTATAAACTCTGTTCCAGTGCTCTTTCATTGCTTCATTCATGATTGTTCATAGTAATCATTCATACTCACATAAATAACCGTTTTCCTTCAGTGCAATAACAGGAAAAATGAGGGGAAAGGTTTATCAACATATGGAATTATTGAGAAACCAGATGAAATCATTGGAGGAAATCAAATGGGAAAAACAGGCACTGTAAAATGGGGCAGGATAAAGCACCGCAAAGGAAAAGTAATTATGGTGCCGGAATCCGAACTCGCCTACAAGCGTCCGGGTCCAAATCAGAGATACACCTCTTCAGGCGCAAAGCGCAGGAAGATAAAACGCTCACCCAAAGCTATTGTTAAAGGGTAACTTTTTTCGATCCAGACAGTGCCTTATGGCATCTGTCTCTTCACAGTTTAAGGTGCGATGTTATTACCTTTTCAATTGCTGTTCAATGAAAACATCAACATCTATCTTCAGAGCCTTGGAAACCCTGCCGCAGATAGGTTTTTCATCGCCATAACCAGTGCAGGCAGCCAGCCAGTTTATTTTCTCCTCGCAACCCTGATCTTCTGGTGTTTTAGCAAACAGACAGGGATAAGGTTGATGTATGTTGTTCTTTTCTCTGCATCCCTCTCAATTTTCGCCAAAAATCTGTTCGCCATGCCAAGACCGCCAGAATACCTGCATAAGATCCAGGAAAATGGATTCGGTTTCCCGAGTGGACATGCGCAGGTCTCATCAGGCTGCTGGGGATATCTTGGCTGGAAGATCAGGGATTTCTTTGTCATCATAGCCGCTGTTATGATTATTTCAATTTCTCTATCTCGAGTTTATCTGGGAGTACATTATGCAGGTGATGTGCTGGGCGGGATCATCTTTGGATTATTCATTGCCTTTGTTTTTCTAAGAGCTGAGTTAAAAGTAGAAAACATACTTAAGAAGCTTGATAACAGATCAAAATTCTTTTTTGCCCTGATTCCTCCTGTGATTCTCGTGGTACTGGCAGCACTGCAGCAAAATCTCCTGGAAAACCAGATCGAGATCGGGCTTGTCATGGGATCTGTCGGCGCAGGATACCTTCTGGAGGAAAAGTACGTCAGGCTTCAGGATGTAAAGGATAATATCAAGAAACTCAAAAGGTCTCTTATCGGCATATCTCTTTTACTTATCGTTTATTTTATTTTGAAACTATTGCTATCACTAAATCCGATTTTCATATTCTTTGAGTATGCAGTAATGGGATTGGCATCCGTGCTTATGGCTCCTCTGGTATTTTCAAGACTGGAAGCAAACTCGAAAAATCGCAGGCAATGATATTTATCGCAGCATACTAAATTAGATATGCACAGAGACATGTAATTATGCTGACCGCAAGAGTCCAACATGAGCTTGAATTGCTGAAAAGGCACATCATCATATTGAAAAAAGTAATGGAAAATGGACCTATCGGTATTCTGAAACTTTCTGAAGAAACAGGTATTCCAGACCACAGGGTCAGGTATTCACTCAGGATTCTTGAGCAGAAGGGGCTGATCGCTCCTTCAACGCAGGGGGCAGTTGCTGCAAAGTCAGCAAAAGAGGCGTATGAAGGATTTAAGGAAGAACTCGAAAAAATCGGTGAGATGACAGAAGAGATCAAACGGATTGGTTTTGTCTGAAAAGCTGGAAAACCACAAGTAATATAAATTCTGATAACAATCAGTCAGCCAATGAAAGCATACAGAACATATGAAGATCTACCCAGGATCAGGCTGCCTCTCGGTCAGGAAGTATTCATAAGCGACAGTACTATCCGCGATGGTTCACAGATGCCAGGGATAGTGATGAAGAAAAGGCATAAGATAAGAATATATGAATATCTTCACAAAATAGGAATAGAGAAGCTCGAAACGTTTGTGTATAATGAGCGGGACAGGGAAGCTGCCAGAGAGATGCTGGATATAGGTCATGAGTTTCCCGAGGTCACAGGATGGGCGCGTGCAAATCCCAGGGACATAGATTTTGTGCTTGACATGGACGGGATCAAAGAGACAGGTATATTGATGTCGGTCTCTGACTCGCACATCATAGATAAAATGGGTCTGAAGAGCAGGGAGGAAGCTGAAAAGAAATACATAGATGCACTGCAATACGCTGTGGACCATGGGCTTCGCACCAGGGCACATATAGAGGACATGACCCGTGCAGATAATGAAGGACTGGTCTTCCCGCTTGTTGAAAAGCTCCTTGAGATAGATCCTGAATGTACGATACGTCTTTGCGATACCCTGGGTTACGGCATCCCTTTCCCCGAGGTGGATGAACCGTACGGGATACCATCTATTGTGACGAGGCTGCGTGAGATAGGGACAAAGAACATCGAGACGCATATCCATGATGATTTTGGCATGTCCATGGCATGTTCTATTGCAGGATACTGGTATGGCGCAAACTGGTCAAGCCTGACATTCCTGGGCATTGGAGAGAGGGCAGGGAATGCTGAACTTGAGAAGGTTGTCCTGTTCCTGATACAGAGGATCGAGGGGTTCCAGAAATATGATCTGAAATCTGTCACTGAATTTGCAGAGTTCATGGAAAAAGAAATCGGTATAAGGGTACCGCGCAATAAATCTGTTGTGGGGAAGAATATTTTCGCTCATGAGAGCGGCATTCATACAGCAGGTATCATAAAGAACCCTTTCACCTACGAGCCCTATCCACCTGAACTCGTCGGAGGAAAAAGGCTTCTGATGATAGGGGACTCCTCAGGGCTCGAAGTAATACGTTTCAAAGTGGAGGAAACGCTGAACGAGCTGATGCACGTTGCGATAAAGGTAGATAAGAACGACCAGCGCGTCAAAGCCATACAGGCTGAAATCCAGAAGCTGTATAACGAGGAAAAACGCGTCTCTGCGATCTCGGATGAGGAGCTCAAGAAATACGTTGAGAAATATTTCGTGTTTGAGTCGATCATCGAGGAGCACGGCGTAAGTGATGAGAACAGCCTTGAGAACGACAGTAGAAAAAATAGCAGCAGCGAATAAATATTGAACAGCAAAACTTATATGCTATGGGATTTATGTTGAATTCGGGATTATGAGAGCCTATCAATTGCTTGCAGTTTTGCTGGCTTCAGTATTGATAATTACTTTTGCAGCTATTCTGGTCAATAAAGATGTTTTTCAACCTGAGTACAGACTTCAACCTTTCCTCAATATCCGTGATGTGGACGTCAGACCCACAGAGGTAACAAGTGCTCTTGTGACCCTGAACATTACGGCCTACCTGAATCATGCTGGAGGCGAAACAACGAACGCTTCAATGCTCATAAGAGCGATAAGGAGCGATACAAAGCTGCTGGCTGAACAGGTCTCGGCTCCTATCCCCCAGATCCCTGAGACGCAGTCAGATAAGATCATCAAGGTCTCCCAGGAATTGAAAGTGGAAAGAAGTGGAGGATATGAACTCAGGATATTGCTTTTTAATAATGGCTCGCTCCTGGATAGCGGGTCTGTAAGCGTTGCAGGACTGAGCGCGCTTGTTCCTCAAACAAAGCGCAGCGGAATAGTTCTGAACAATATAGATTTCACGGTAAGCGGAGTATCGGCAGGACGCGTGACCATAAAATCAGACATATACCTTGAGAACCGGGGTCCAGAGGCTTCAGAGAACCTGAAACTGATCGTCAAGGCAAAAGAAGCAGACTCCAATCTCCTGGCCGATAAAAAAGATTCGGAGACAGGGGTAATTGCAAGCGAGACAACAGCCGTCAAAAGCGTGAATCTTGAAGTCCCGGACAATTATAATTATATGGTCGTGGTTGAGCTCTGGAAAGGTGACGTTCTCATAAACACCTGGGAAAAGCCGGTGCTGCTCGCTCCCACCAAGACCGTTCCAAAGGAGAGCGTTGAGAAAAAGGTGGATATAGAGGTCTCAAAATTCATAAGGGAGGAAGGGGCTCCGCCAGGAGCAATAGGTGGGGCACCAGCCGGAGAGCAGCCGGTCAGGAAAGAGCCTGGATTTGAAGTACTTGCAGCGATAGTTGCCCTGATGTTCGTGATTGCATTGAGAAGGAGGTCATGAGAGAGATGGTCAGCAGAGAAAAGATCGAGGATTACTTTTACATGGGGATTTTCCTCATAGCTATGCTATTTGCGCTACTGGCAGTGATAAAACTGTACACATCAATAGAGGAACTCATCAGAACATGGTTCAATTACAGATATCAGCCGATCTTCCAGGCGATGTTCGGGTTATCTGTCCTGGCTGTCAGCATTTATTTGATAAGGGAAAGACTCATAAAGAGATAAGAAATTTGCTGTAGCCTGACACTAACCCGGTGTTTCATCCTCTGGCTTATGCCGCGGTCTTTCACCGTAACCCTTGTGTCAGGCGCTATCGCGTGTACCGCATTGGGGTTGTCTGTACGGTCATTGAAATGGCACTGCCGTTCTCCCGCAAGGACCTATCAACACGATCTGTCCAGAATTCGTAGTTCTGGAGCATATAAATATTGTTTTTTAGGTATATAGGTCTATCCGCGCAGCATCTTCATGATATCATGCTTGGTCGTGACCCCCACGACCATCCCTTTCTCCAGCACAAGCACAGCAGGGTGCTGTTCAAGGATCCTCGACACCGTGTTGACATCAGTCGCCACCGATACGGTGGGGAAGGATTCTCCCATGATGTTCTTCACGTGAAGATGCGACACCTTTTTGATGTCCTGATCTGTCATTGAACGCACGATCTGATCTGTGGAGATGCTGCCCACAGGTACGCCCTCATCGATCACGGGCATCTGGGAAAAACCATGATCTTCCATAATCCTGGCAGCCTCTTCAATTGAACTCCTGGAACCTGTGTGTATCACAGGAGAATGCATAATTCTTCTCACCTCGACCCTTTCCTTTCGTGCTGCATCGAAGGCATTGAATATCTTGCGAAGCGTGGAGAGTCTGGGATCAACGTCGCCGGACTCGATCCTCGCAATGAGAGGCTGGCTTACCCCTGCCCTGGACGCCAGATCATGCTGTGTGAGTCCAAGTTCGAGCCTTGTTTTTTTCAGATCTTCTGGCGAAGGGAGAAACATCATATTACTATGAATAATAAGATATATATTAATATTACTGGGAGGTATATTGGCTTTAAAGCCTCATGTTTTGAAAATTATTCCTCTTCTATCCTCCTCACTACCACAGACCCGTCCCTCATCCTTACCAGCCTCTCTTTCTTTATCCCGTATTTATGATAGCTCATCGCCTCAACATGACCGATGGCAAGGAATTTCATTATCTGTTTTGCATCAGCCTGCGATATCGCAAGCTCTTCCACAGGCGGCGCGTTTCTTATCTTCTTCCTTGTAAAGATCGCACCGTCTTTCATGTTTGCTCCCACAAATCCCTTTGCATCTGATAAGATCAGTGTGCCTTTTTTCATATACGCACCTGCGAACTCGCCTGCTGTTCCCTCAACTATCACCACGCCGCCGTCAAGGTGCGCGCCGCAGTTCAATCCTGCATCTCCTTTTATGAACACCACACCTTTTTTCATCAAAAGCCCTGTGCCATTGAAGGCGTTGCCCTCTATTACCACATGGGCTTCGCAGCTGCATCTTGCAGCCACGGTGCCGCGAAGTATGCCGTCATCCAGTGTGAGATTTGGCTCATCGTACTCGTTTTTAACAAGCTCATCATCTCCCAGTCCTCTGGAGAGTATCTCTGTGATCGAACGGAACTTACTGTAGCCTGCCTCATCAGATACCACCTCGACCACATTCCCGAGCGGTTCTTCAATCCTTCCTCTGACATATATCGTGCCTGAGACCATACCCATTCCCATCTCTGGAGCAACATTCCCATCTATGAATATCTGTCCAGCCTTTTCAGGCATGCCTGATCCGCCAAAATGCTTCAGATCCACACCGAGACTGTAGGCAAGTCTTTTACCCGCGTTCCCGATTATATGGACTTCTTTGCCTTTTTTCAGTTCATTTACAAGGTCTCTGTACGTATGGTCAGCGCCTTCCTGATAAGGTATCATGCTGTCTGGAAGAATCTTACCGCTCTGCCATGTGAAATCATATGTATAATCGCACAGGTTATCCACTCTTTCATTCAGGGTCAGGAACATAATGTCTACTTTATATTTTTTGGATCGGATATACCTGTTAGCACAGCTGTCACCCTGATATGCCCTGAAAGCGCATCATCCACTTTTGCACCCCAGACTATCCTGCAGGTGTTTGGAGCCCTCTGCAGCATCAGTTCCCCTGCCTGCGTCACTTCGCCAAGTGTCATATCCTCACCTCCCATTATATGCAAAAGCACCCCGTAGGCCCTGGAAATATCTGCCACGTCAAGGAGCGGCGTGGAAAGTGCTGTATCAATTGCCTTTTCTATGCGCTTTTCTCCCTCTCCTTCGCCTATCCCTATTGCAGATACCCCTCCTCTTTCCATGATGGTTCGAAGGTCAGAGTAGTCAAGGTTCACCAGGCTTGGCTGGATGATCGTGCCGGTGATGTTCGTAATAAAAGCACCGATCAGTTCATTGACGATCGCAAAACCCTCTTTGAGAGGCAGGTCACCCGCAGATGTTCTGAGTCTTGAGTTGTCTATGACAACCACAGAGTCGCAACTTGAAGCAAGGGCTCTTATCCCGAGAACTGCCTTTTTCCTCCTTACCATCTCTGAATTGAAGGGAAGCGTCACACACGCCAGCGTGAGAGCGCCTGTTTCATGTACAGCTTCAGCCACAACATGTGCAGCCCCGCCCCATATAGATCTTTTCTCCCATGAGGATTTTCACATCGCTTTTCACTTCCAGAAGATGAACTGCATCCGTATCAGCAGCGATTATCTTGCTTCCTGTTATCCCTTTCTGCGCAATCCAGCTTATTATATTACAACCTGCACCGCCAAGACCGATCACAGAGACTGTTGGTTTTGCAAGCTTTGCAAGTTCTGAAATCCTGGATTCCTGAGTCATAGGTGTCCCTCATTTTCTTCGATTTTGTTTCTACCTAATATATTATTCCTACTTATTATATCTTTTCTAATATTATTTTATGTTTCTGAAACGCAAGGTATATAACTCATATCCAATAAGATTGCGAAAAATGAGCAGAATAAGGATAGATCCCGGTGTGAGATATCTCGAAGGCACACAGCGCGTTCTTGCACCGGAGACCACGCTTGCCAACACAACAGAGCTCCTTCCTATGATAGGGGTCACCCGCATTGCCAATATAACTGACCTTGACCGTGTTGGCATCCCTGTTTTTTCCGCCATCAGACCGAGCGCTGCTGCGGGCGCCATATCCATCTACTCGGGCAAAGGTGCAAATGAGACAAATGCCAGAATATCAGCCATAATGGAAAGTTTTGAGAGGTGCCTTGCAGAACAACCGGAGGTCAGCAACGACCTGAAAGGAATTGAGCTGAATGCAGAGAGGGTGGTTGATACATATGAGAGCCTGAGCGAGAGCTATCCTGCACTGTATCCTGATGCCCTCCTCCTGCCTCAACCTGTTGCTGAGTTCACAAACCTGGAATGGGTAATGGGGGACGATATCATGAATGACGTCGAGGTGTTTGTCCCTGCCAATGCTGTTTTCCATCCTTATTCCCCGCTCAGAGGGGATCAGCTTTTCCGAAGCAATACCAATGGTCTTGCCTCAGGGAACACGATCGAGGAAGCGGTGCTGCACGGGCTGCTCGAGGTAATAGAAAGGGACGCGCTCAGCACAGCCGAGTTCACACGAAAGCCGGGGAAGGAGATCGTGCTTTCAGAAAGCGACGGTCTTAACTATGAACTGAAAAAGAAAATGGAAGAGACAGGGATCCAGGTGAAGCTCAGATTGCTTGAGTCTGATGTTGATGTTCCCACAGTGGTTACTGCACTTGATGACACTGTCCTGAAAGACCCTGCTCTCCTTGTAATGGGAGCTGGAGCGCATCTATCTCCTGAGATAGCGATAACAAGAGCGCTCACAGAGGCGGCACAGAGCCGGGTGGTGCAGATTCATGGCGCACGCGAGGATACTGACAGGGAACGCGTTGTCCGCACATTTGGCTACGAGCATATGAAAAAGCTGAACAGCTACTGGTTTGAGCCCGCAGAAAAAGAAGAGACCCTGACACAGGATGAAATGAACGATAGCTCAGGCGACACACCTGCTGCCAATATCAATACCGTACTTGAGAGACTTGGAGGGATAGCGGACGGGGCTATCATCGTTAACCTGTCAAGAGAAGTGAGCATCCCTGTAATAAGGGCGATAATTCCTGGTTTTGAACTCTTTACCCTAGATCGGGAGAGGAAAGGGCAGCGTCTCAGGAAAAAGAGAGCGTTGAAATGAAACCGGTTGTGTTCACAGGCACGAGCATAAACCACCAGGATGCAGAAAAAATACTGGATGCTGATTACCGATCTCCTGTGAGGCGGGATGATATCAGGAAGCTCATGAAATCCCTGCCTGATATCATAGGGATAATCGATGGTGTTTTCTTTGACAGTGCAGCAGTGGCACACCGTGAAATAATTGAAGCAATAAGAAATGGTATCATTATTGTGGGAGGAGCGAGCATGGGTGCAATTCGGGCTTCTGAACTTGATTCTTATGGCATGATCGGTGTGGGCAGAATATATGAGATGTACAGGAATGGAGTCATAGATTCAGATGATGAGGTGGCAGTTACCTTTGACGCCGAAACCATGAAGCCGCTGTCGATCCCGCTTCTGAATGTCAGAGTTACTGTCAAAGCACTTGTAGATCTTGGGATTTTGAATAACGATGAAGGTGCGGGTATCATAGACATCACAAGAAAGATATTCTATCCAGACAGGAATTTCCAGAATATTCTCAATGAATGCATGGAAAAAGGGGTTATTTCACGTGAAAAGAAAGAGATCCTTGCTGATTCTTTCAGAAAATATTACATAGATGCCAAGCGGGAAGATGCAGTCCTGGTTCTGGAAAAGATAAAAGAACTTATGGATGCCTGATCATTTTCTCTGAGGGGCACTTCCCTTATGCTTATGAAAACTGCCTATGAACTCGTGCCAGCTGAAGACTGCAAAAATGAATCCCAGCAAAAAAATGATCTGGGTGATCTCAGGGAGGTAGTAGCCGCTGAACAGTTCTCCTCTATCTCCAAACTTCACAAGGAACATGATCAATGTATTGATGGCGAACGCTGCACCTGCGATCGAGATGTAGATCCAGGTCCGCTGCATCACAGTCTCGTTTAAAAATAGCCTTGCCCTGAACAATCCCTTATCTACCCTGTGCATAATGAAAAGAATCGAAATGATCATTAAGACTATCACAGAAGATGCGACCGCGATGAAGATTTCGATGAACGCCTCTATGAAATTTAGTGGCTGCATTGCAATCATTTTTTATATATTATATAAGATCTGATTATTGTCTGTTAATTCATATATATCTATTGCTCAGGAAAAAATTCCCGGCAGCAATTTCCCTGCTGGATCTTAGAACTAAGTTTAATGTCCAGTAACCTTCTGGGGGTTTTTTCAGGAGTTTCGATCCCCACAAAGGGCGCAAAGATCGCAATGCATAGCAGCAGTACCCTTTGCTCACTGGTATGGAAAAGTTCATAATAGACAACGAACTCGGACGAACTGATACGAACTCGATCTATTCAGAGTTCGTACGAGTTTGTACCAGTTCGTTATTATTGCTGTTATTGTTTATCTCGTTGCTCTTTTTCATTGTCATCAATGAACCTGAGTTCATGGCTGACTTAGCAGTGAGATTACCTCAAATGATCATCGGATACCAATACTAAGTCTTACCTTGCAGCTTTTGCTACTCTTTCGATATTGTCTTTCTTGCCCATGGCAAACCCTTTAATATCATAGTTCGCCGCAGCTATTATTTCTTCTGCAAGTGCATCCGCGAGTGACTTTTTTCTGCCAAATGAAGCCTGCTGTGCTCCCTGAGTTATCAACCTTAAAGCAGTATCCACACGTCTCTGAGGTGCTGTATCAACTGACTTTGGAACCGCAATACCGCCGTACTGCAATCTGACCGTCTCTTCTCTCGGGCCGGCGTTTGTGACCGCATTCACCAGCACCTGAACAGGGTTCTGCACTGTCTTCTTATTGATGACATCAAAAGCTTCCTTAACAATTTTGCATGCAGTGATCTTCTGACCTGTATTGTTCTCCTCTCGCATCATTTTATTCACGAGTCTCTCGACGATGTTAAGATTGGACTTACTGAACTGCTGTTTAGAATTTCTTCCGCCCGAGTGCGGAACGAATATCGGCGTGAGATTGATATAGTTCCTCACGCTCGGGTCTTTGACCTCAACTTCAGCAAAATCCCATTTTCCAAACAATTTATTCATGCTACCTCACCGGTTTTTCCTTCTTGCCGAGAACCATCTGTCTCAGATCCACATTATTCACAGCCACGACCTTCCAGCGCACTCCCGGGATATCTCCCATAGCTCCACCCATCCTTCCTCCGATGCGTTCCACGACGACTTCATCATGTTCATCAATGAAATTGATCGCACCGTCATTCGGGCAGAAAGCTGTTATCTGTTTGCCATTCTTAATGAGCTGCAACCTTATGCATTTCCTTATACCTGAGTTTGGCTGTTTCGCCTCAACTCCCACTTTTTCAAGTGCTATGCCCCTTGCTCTGGGTGCTCCTCCAAGAGGATCTGCTTTTACATCAAGATTGAGAGCTCGTCTGCTGTAATTTCTGTCGCTCCATCTGAATTTTTTGTGTTCGCTTTTGAGTTTACGAGCCGCGTATATTCCTTTTCCCATGAAGTTTGTCCTCCAAAAGACCCCGGGTTCCCGTATTTTACGGGGACAGACGGAGACTCATTGAATAATCACATCTTCTATATTATGATGCCTGAGAGAGAGTTTTTTTACTTTTTCAATGTTTTTGCCGTCTCTCCCGATGGCAAGCCCCTTCTCCTTAGTAAGTACCTCTACATAAGCTATACGCTTGTTTTCCTTTGTAACGATGTTCGCGTTTCTTATCGAAACAGGATGAAAAGCGTTCTTCACGAACTCTACAGGGTCGTCTGAATGTTCTATAATTTCTATGTGCTTTCCTATGGCTTTCTTCACCCTGTTGATATGCTCCCCACCTTTCCCGATGGCAAGCCCCATATCCCCGCTCTTCACCACGAATATCAACCTATTGTTCTCACTGTCTTCATAGCAATCCTTTGCTCTTGCTCCTGTGAGGCTCTCGAACAGCGCGATATACCTGAGTCCTTCAGTGCTCAACCTGACTTCACTCATTCATGCTCCCGAATGAAAGGATGTCCGATTCTCCGGGTTCGATCACTGCAAGAGCAGCAATAGAGAAAGGCTTTCCGCATGCGACTCCAAGGTCAGCACCTGAGCCCGGATATCTTATTACAGGCACGCCTTTTATTTCATTCAATGCCTTTTCAGGATAATTGGACGAAATCACGATTACCTGTGCTTTCCCATTTTTTATGGCATCACTGGTCTGTTTTGTTCCAACAACCACTTTGCCTGTTGAAAAAGTGGCACGCAGAACCTTGCTTATGTCGGTTTCCATAATAGTCCTCCATTATTTGACTTTCTTTGCAATCAATTTAACATTTCCTGTTCCAAGCTTTATTGGCTGACCCACAATAACGTTTTCTGTCACCCCGCGCAGCTCATCCACATCTCCACTTATGCCTGAATCAAGAAGGTGATTAACTGTCACCTCAAAAGCTGCACGTGCAAGGACACTCGCCTTTTCTCCTGATATACCATGTCTGCCAATCGGTTTCACTTCACCGTCCACTGTCATTATATCTGCCACGAGCATGATATGCCGCACATCCACAGTCAGACCCTGCTCTCTCAGCGTCTCTGTGGCTTCATGTATCAGAGCGGATCTCGCAGCTTCTATCCCCATTACTTCGAAGATCTCGTTTATATTGTTTGTCCTTGTTCTTGTAGCATCAACCCCGTCTATTGCAAGGACTTCTTTGAGCGCAGAACCTTCTGTATATAATACGTATTCGCTGCTTTCTTCTTTTCTGATCACGACCCTTTTTATACCCTTTATTCCCTTCAGTATCACTGACTGCACGTTCTTTACGAGCTGAAGCAGCTGCCTGTAGGAGGGTTCTTCGGGTCTCATGGTCAGAGTATCGCCAGATATCTCACTCCTGATGCCGAGTTCATCTGCCAGCTTATCAGCGATCTCTTTCACGCTCATATTCCGCTGAAGGACTGCTTTTTTATTGAGCTCGATTATCACCTTCATTTCAGTGATATCTGTGGACATGCTGCCCAGCACTGTAATATAGGTCGCTTCTATCTTCCAGGCAAGTTCGCGCGCCCTGTCCCTGTCAAAGGCATAATCCTTTTCAAGAAAAATGGTCATCATAGGCGTGCTCGGGTTCTTCCTGGCGTCCACGATCTCTATCAGGCGCGGCAGACCGAGCGTGACATTGATCTCTGCCACACCTGCGTAGTGGAATGTTCGCATCGTCATCTGTGTACCGGGTTCTCCGATCGACTGCGCTGAAACAACGCCTGCGGCTTCGCCAGCTTCGATCCTGGAATAATCATATATTGCAGTGGTACGCTTTATTATCTCATCAAGCTGCTTCTTTGTGATTTTCGCATCCTTGAGTTCACGCTTCAGATTGCCTATGACCTTTGGAGGAAGCTGGAGGTTTGAAACGACCTCATCTATGGCTTTCTGGTCCACGCTCATTCTTTCACTCCGACCACGGAATCTATGATCCGCCTGACCGCTTCCGGTTTGCTGAAATCGCTATTCATTGGATTGATCCCATCTTCTCCATATTTGAACTGAATGATCATTTTCCGCGTATCCCTTACAGACCCATCGAATTGAACTTCAAGATCCTGAAGTGCATTCACAAGCCTGCGCTGGAGATAACCTGATTGCGATGTTCTCACGGCAGTATCCACAAGACCTTCGCGTCCTCCTATTGCGTGGAAGAAATACTCGGTCGGTGATAATCCGCTCTTGTAACTGGCTCTCACAAATCCATGTGCCTGTGCCCCAAGGTCGCCTTTCTCAAAGTGAGATAAAGTTCGACCCGCATAGCCTCGTTTGATCCTCTCGCCGCGCACTGCCTGCTGACCCACGCATGCTGCCATCTGCGTCAGGTTGAGCATGGAACCTCGCGCGCCTGAACGTGCCATTATTACTGCTGAGTTATCCATACCCAGGTGGCGTCCTGCAATATCACCTGTGGAGTCTCTGGCTTTGCTCAACTCTTTCATGATCTCCATCTCGAGCGTTTCTGTAAGCGTGCGTCCGGGAAGCTGTTCTAGCTCTCCAGCAAGATATGCTGAGATCAGCTTTTCGACCTTATCCTGTGCCTGTGTCATGACCTCATCGATCTGGGACTGGGCTTCGGGCGGGATATATTCGTCATCAATCCCGAAGCTGAACCCGCTGTGCATGATGCCTCTTATTGAGAGGCGTGTCGCATCATCAATAAACCTGCATGCGATATCCGAGTTAAATTCTTTTATGAGCTTATCAAGTATCACGCTCTTGAAAGCTCCTATTGCTTTCTCATCGATCGTGCCTCTTTCGAGAATCCCATCCCTGATCACAACATAGGCATCATTCTCGCAGTCCACGCCCTTGCACACTTCGCACTGTTCGCAGATCTCTGCCTTGAACTGCAGGTTAAGTCCTCCGGGTAAGATCTGGCTGAATATCTGTTTTCCAGTCCAGTAAGGTTCGTGGTCCACCATTCCTGCAGGTTCAAGAAGCTCTCTTATCTCGGATTTTCTGAGAAGTTCCAGTGCGTCATTCTTATTTATCTTTTCCTTGCTGTTGGTGAGAAGGAAAAGTCCGGATATATGGTCGTGGATACCGCCTATTATGGGCCCGCCAAATCTCGGTGAGAGGATGTTCTCCTGCACGTGCATCAGTATCTTTGCCTCGGCGCGTGCCTCTTCTGTCTGTGGAACATGCAGGTTCATCTCATCGCCGTCAAAGTCCGCATTATATGGCGGACATACTGCGGGATTGAGCCTGAAAGTCTTGTGCGGCAGCACTTTGATTTCATGAGCCATTATGCTCATTCTGTGAAGCGAGGGCTGTCTGTTGAACAGAACCACATCGCCATCCTTTATCTGCCTGTCCACTTTCCACCCGAGTTCGACCAGGTCAGCAAGTTCTTTGCTGTTGGATTCAGTGATCTTGACCCGGCGTCCATCTGCCCTGACGATATAATTGGCGCCTGGATGATTGTCAGGACCGCGCCTGACATACTCCTTCACTTCATCGAGATTTCTCGGAGTCACATTCATTGTTATTGTGAGTTCTTTTGCCACCTCGAGCGGGACACCGACCTCAAAGATCCTGAGATTCGGATCCGGAGAGATCACTGTTCTGGCTGAGAAGTTCACCCGTTTTCCGGACAGACTCCCCCTGAAACGCCCCTCTTTTCCTTTCAATCTCTGGGAAAGGGTCTTAAGAGGTCTGCCTGATCTGTGCCTTGCCGGCGGCACGCCTGAGACCGCATTGTCTATGAACGTGGTCACATGGTATTGCAGCAATTCCCACAGGTCTTCTATGATCAGCTGAGGTGCACCTGCCTCCCTGTTCTCCTGGAACCTCTGGTTGATGCGGATTATGTCCACGAGTTTATGTGTGAGGTCATCCTCGCTGCGCTGTCCGGATTCCAGTGTAATCGAAGGCCGCATCGTGACCGGAGGTACAGGCAGCACGGTCAGCACAATCCATTCAGGTCTGGCGTTCTGTGGATCCATCCCGATCACCTCGATATCTTCATCTGTTATCTTCTCGAGGCGGGAACGGATATCGGTGGGCATGAGCTTGTGCTCGTTCTCAATATAGGTCGTGGGTTTCTCGAACTTGATCTCCTGCTGCACCTCCCCGCAATACGTGCATGTCCCTGCTTTTCGCGCTTCCTTGAACACCTCGTTCACAATGTCTTCTATAGGCTGGCCCATTTTCCTGAGCGTTTTTATTTGTTCAAGATATTTCTTCTTCTGATTTGGCTCTAAAAGAAGTGCACCACATTTCCTGCACGTTGCCCTGAGTATTTTTCGTATCAATTTTGCAAAACCAACATGGATCACAGGAGCAACAAGCTCGATATGCCCGAAATGGCCCGGGCATTCTCCAGCCCTTCCACCGCAGGTCTTACATCTCAGACCCGGGTCTATCACTCCGAGCTTTGTGTCCATCAATCCCATTTCGATCGGAAAACCATCATCGTCATAGGTATCTGCTGTTATGACCCTTGTGACGCTCATTTTCCTGAACTCTTTTGGGGAAATAAGTCCGAATTTTATCTGTTTTATTCTTTTTGGGGTAGCGATTACCATGATTTCCTCCTACACCGCGTCCTCAAGTTCAAGCCGCGGTGCAACGCCGAGGGAGATGATCTCATCAAGCAGCAGTTTGAATGCATAGCTCATTTCTACAGGGGAAATATCAGTCTCTGCACCGCAGTTAGGGCACACTGTGGCATTCCTGCGCTTATCAAGTGTTGCGATCATACCGCAGTGGGAGCAGACGTATTCTACCACTCTGTCCGATTCATCGAGCAGCCTCTCTTTCAAAGCCATGGCTGCGCCGTGCCCGATCAGGACATCACGTTCCATCTCTCCGAACCTCAGGCCGCCTTCTCTTGCTCTGCCCTCGGTTGGCTGCCTTGTCAGTACCTGGACAGGTCCTCTTGACCTGGCATGCATCTTGGATGATACCATGTGGTAGAGTTTCTGATAAAGGATGACGCCCATGAAGATATCTGCCTGGATCCTGTTTCCTGTTATGCCATCATAGAGCACTTCTTTACTGGTATGCGAGTATCCATATTTTTTGAGTGAGTGCCTCAGTTCCTCTTCAGATGCTCCAGAGAACGGTGTGCCATCTATCTGCTTTCCATCGAGCGAACCTACTTTTCCGCCTATCATTTCGAGCACATGCCCCACTGTCATTCGAGAGGGGATTGCATGCGGATTTATTATGAGATCAGGAACGATTCCGTTCTCAGTGAAAGGCATATCCTCGTGAGGCACGATCAGTCCTATCACTCCTTTCTGTCCATGCCTGGACGCGAACTTATCTCCGATCTCAGGTACTCTCTGGTCGCGCGTCCTTACTTTTGCAAGCCTTGAACCGTTCTCAGATTCTGTCAATATCACCGTATCAACTATACCTTTTTCATTCGATCGCATGGTCACTGAGCTTTCCCTTCTCTGCAGAGGACTTATGCCAAGTTCGGTAGGCTCTTCAAGGAACCTCGGAGGGCTCGTTTTTCCTATAAGGACATCATTGGGTCCTACAGGGATCTCAGGGTTTACAAGCCCATCATTATCCAGCTGCTTGTACACTTCAGCGCCCCTCGCCCCTCTTACCTCTGCATCAGGGATCTCGAACTTATCTTCCTGTCCTCCTGGATATTTCCGCTCCTCACCTTCATTTGTCCTGAAGAAATGGCTTCTGCCCAGTCCGCGCTCTATAGAGCCTTTATTGATGACCAGCGCGTCTTCGATATTATAGCCCTCATATGACAGCACTGCGACCACGAAATTCTGCCCTGCAGGGCGCGTGTCGAACCCGATCGCTTCAGCTGTCTGCGTTGTTACCAGCGCTCTCTGGGGATAGTGCAGAACATGAGCCCTCGTATCAGGGCGAAGCTTCATGTTGGGCGTGGACATGCCCAGAGACTGTTTGATCATGCCTGCCCCCATCGTATTCCTGGGCGATGCATTGTGCTCAGGGAATGGCACCATGCCTGTGCAGATCCCCAGGATCAGGGCTGAGTTTATCTCAAGATGCGTATGCTTTTGTGTTATATCTTTCTCGTCTATTGCTATGAGTGCGTTCTCTTCTTCCTCTGCATCCAGATACTCTATATATCCGTTGTTCACAAGTGCATCTAACTTGATTTCTCCTTTTTTCAGCTTTTCAATATGTTCCTCTGTAACAAGAGGTGCACCATTTGCCACGACTATTGCAGGTCGTCTTGCCCTTCCCTGGTCAGAGTTGATGTATATCTCGTTGGTCTCCTCATAGTGAATGATGTTCACCTGTTTCTTGATCTCCCCATGTCTTCTTTTTTTCCGCAGCTCTGCTGCGAACTCTTTTGGCTTATCATGCGTTCCGATCAATTCACCGTTTAAAAAAATCCTTGTCTTATTCAAAGGTTTCCACCTCCTCTTCGGTCTCAACTTTCATTTCTTCAGCTTCTTCGAGCGCTTCTAATTCAGTGGCATATGTGGTAACCACTTCCTCGGCACCCACAAGGTGCGGGATTATCGGGACAACACCGAGATCATAGAGATGGTTCTTGATCTGTTTTTCATCACCTGCACTGGTTGAAATCTCGACCAGCTGTGCAAAGTTCTTTACAAGCCCGCAGTTCGGTCCTTCGGGTGTCTCAGAAGGACATACCCTCCCCCATTGAGTGGGATGCAGATCCCTTGCCTCGAAATGGGGCTGAGATCTTGATAATGGTGAGATCACCCTTCGCAGATGCGATAGCGAGGCAATATAGTCAGTACGGTCAAGCAGCTGGGATACACCTGTGCGGCCGCCGACCCAGTTGCCTGTGGCAAGCGGATGTACCAGTCTCTCTGTCAGCACATCAGAGCGCACAACAGTGGCAACGTTCAGGTCTCTGTTCCTCATGCTTGCCCTCTCAAGCTGATATTTAATATCGCGCGTCAGCCTGTTGAACGATACCCTGAAAAGGTCCTCCATCAGGTCGCCTGCAAGCTTGAGCCGTTTATTTGCATAATGGTCTTTGTCGTCTGCTTCTCTTTTGTTCAGTGCAAGTTCAAAACATGCCTGTGCCATTCTTCCCAGGAACTGCGCCTTGAGCATGCGGTGTGCCTCGTCATTTCCAAGATGGGGTAATAGATACCTGTCAATCACGTAATTTGCTCTTTTGATCTGGTACTCTTTTGCCTGACCTGAGGCCACACGTGTGCCTATTTTTTCCATGGCCTTTTCTTTGTCGCTCACTTCTGCTTCTTCAAGGTTCTCAAGCATGAATTTGATGATCTCAGGGTCGATGGATACTGAGTTCACGATATCCTGATCGGTCTCGACGCCCAGCGCCCTCATCATTGTGATAAAATTGATCCTGCCTGATATCGATGGAAATGAGACCTCAAGTATGGATTTCCTGTTCCGCTCCACCACAACCAGAGCGCGGTAACCCCTTCGCTGCGAGAAAACCTTTGCAACCTCGATATTTTCGCCGTAGCGTTCTTCAAATTCCACGAGGATCTTGTTTGGCGCAAGGTCCTCAAGCGTGGTAATCACCCGTTCTGTACCGTTGATTATGAAATATCCTCCTGGATCCTGCGGATCTTCTCCAAGCTCTATCATTTCCTTTTCAGTTAAACCCACAAGGTTGCATTTTTTTGACCAGATCATCATGGGCATAAGTCCGATCTCTGCTTCCTTCTCTTCTTTTCCACCATCGGGGCTCAGGATGGTCATGCCAAGAAAAAGCGGTGCAGCATAGGTTATATTTCTCAACCTTGCCTCTGTTGGATAGAGCTTGTCCACTGCGCCGTCAGCCTCTCTGACAACAGGGTTACCTGCGCGGATTTTCCCGAGCTTTACATACGTGCCCTCGATATCGGTTTCAATAATCCTCTGCTCGTCAATGACTTTCTGGAGACCGAAATCCAGAAAGTCATTAAAAGAATCCACATGATGGCGAACTATTTTATCGCTTGTAAAATACGCTTTTGATAGCACTCTTCTGTCTAACATATATTCCTCGAGTATAAACTATTTATGCAATAACCAGACGATAGAAAATTGCCTTTCCTGCTGTTGGACTTTCACGGATGATACGGACAACATCCCCGATCTTGGCTTGAATTTCTCTGGCAGCAGGGTCAGCTTCTTTGATCTTTGGCATTTGTTCTTTCTCTATATTGTACTCGGATAGTATTTTTTTTAGTTCCTCTTCATTTAATATTTCATGCCTTGGTACCATTTTATGTTCTAAGGGTTTGAACTCCCTTCCAGCAGGCTCTTTCTCCTTCATATTACCTCCCGTATAAAACGGGCTCGGGGGGATTTGAACCCTCGGCCATCGGGTTTCTTTTCATTCCTGGTTGAATAAAAGCCCGGTGCTCTGCCTGACTGAGCTACGAGCCCATAGATATTATCCACTAGTTTTAGATGGCTGTTAATCCCAGATACTATATACTCATCAATTAATTGCAAGTTCTGCTAAAACCTCGTGGATGTGCGCCCCTCAAACGACTTCAATTGATTTAAATCTTTCTGATCAGAATTCACTTCGCGTTTTTATCTTCCTGCCAGAGCCCGAATGTGTTGTTCTCGGTATCAGCACATACAGCAAGATAGCCCCATCCAGGCACTGCTGTTCCGGGCATGATGATCATACCTCCCAGCTCTTTTATCTTTTCAAGGTACTCTTCAACAGAAGGAACACCGATATAGTTCGTGATCTTCTGTTCAGGCGATCCTCTTTTTCCCATCCCGCCGCCTACCGCGGGGCTGCCATTCAGATCTCTGGTCTCAATGAGATAGTAAGGCATCTGCCCCGGCATCTGCTGGAATTTCCAATCAAATAATTTTTCGTAGAATCTCTTTGCCCTTTCCAGATCATCAACAGGCAGGTCAAAATGAACAATTGTTGGCATTCATATCACTCCGTTACATATTATGCATCTAAGGTTTTATATTTTCTCCAGGCTTTTATGATTTTTAATGTAAGCTACAAGTCCGCCTTCGTGCAGGATCCTGTTCATGACACCGGGCAGGGGCGTGAACGTAAGTTCAGTTCCCTTTGTTCTGTTCGTTATGATTCCCTGTTCCATATCAAGCTCGAGCTCATCCCCTTCCTCTATCTCATCCGTATTGCAGGTGATGGCTGGAAGCCCGATATTTATGCAGTTCCGATAGAAGATCCGCGCAAAGCTCTTTGCAAGCACAGCCTTCGCTCCTGCGAGATTGATTATCACAGGAGCATGCTCCCTGCTCGAACCGAGACCGAAATTCTCTCCCGCAACAACGAAATCCCCGCTGCGCACAAGCGAAGCAAACTCAGTTCTTGCACCTTCCAGCACATGTTTTGCCAGCTCAGGAAGGTTTGATCGCAGATGGAAGTATCTTCCCGGCGCTATAAGGTCTGTGCTGATATTATCCCCGAACTTCCATGCTTTGCCCATGTCACATCACCTCTCTCGGATCAGAGATCTCTCCAGCAAGCGCGGTAGCTGCAGCAACTGCAGGGGAACCCAGGTAAATGAAAGAATTTGGATTTCCCATCCGTCCTTTAAAATTCCTGGGCTGCGTTGCAAGGCATACATCGCCATCACCGAGTATACCTTCATGCACACCATCGCAGGCTCCGCAGCCTGGCGTGGTTACAAGCGCTCCTGATTCTATGAAAGTCTCTATAGTTCCGTCCTTCAGGGCTTCAAGATACACCATGCGTGAGGCAGGGGTGACAATCACCCTGGTATTTTTGCTGATCTTCTTGCCTTTCAATATCGAGGCAGCGATGTGGAGGTCCTCAAGTCTGCCGTTGCACGATGTACCGATCAATACTTCGTTGACTTTGACTTTCCCGACCTCGCTTATTTTTTTTGTATTATCCACAAGATGAGGACATGCTATCACGGGTTCAAGTTCTTCTGCATTGATTTCTATGCGCTTCTCAAAATCAGCATCCTCATCTGAGCCCACCTCCCTGAAATCCTTTTCTCTTCCCATCTTTTTCAGGAACTTTTTCGTTTCATTATCAGGCGGGAATAATCCCACCTTGGCTCCAGCCTCGACCGACATATTGGCGATCGTGCTCCTGGCTGCAGTGCTCAATCCGGTGATCGTATTTCCTGTGAACTCTAGTGCTTTGTA
>Ga0209641_10001409_pt1 | contig 21559 bp, 21 predicted proteins | sample RifCSP16_1_FD_184022 | JGI IMG/M metagenome (GOLD analysis project Ga0209641, IMG submission 184022) | Soil microbial communities from Rifle, Colorado - Rifle CSP2_sed 16_1 (SPAdes) (version 2) | ecosystem: Environmental > Terrestrial > Deep subsurface > Rock core/Sediment | place: Rifle... | reverse complement strand
TGTACGGGGACTCAGGGCGGTGTCGGATTTTGAATATGAATTGCAGATGGCCCTCATGAACCGGAGACTGGACAGCAGTATCGAGACGGTGTACCTGATGCCGAGCGAGGAGTATTCGTTCATCACCTCCACCATCGTGAAAGAGGCCGCCAGCTACGGCGGTGACGTCTCCACGCTTGTGCCGAAGGTGGTGGTGGAGAAGTTGAAAAAGCAGTACGGGAAATAGTCAGCTCTTTATTCGCTGTCTGAGCGCTTCATAAAGGATCACCGCCGAAGCGGTCGCCACATTCAGTGAATCGATCGTTTCCGCCATGGTCGCCACATTCAGTGAATCGATCGTTTCCGCCATTGGAATGCGGACGCGGTGGTCGACCTTGTCCAGGATCTCCTCCGGCAGTCCCGCGCCTTCCTGTCCCGCCAGCACAGCAGTCGGCTTTCTGAGATCAAGGTCGAAGTGAGTTTTATCACCTCCGAGCACCATTGCCGCTGTTTGGAATCCCTCCTGCCTGCACTTCGTTATGAACGCGCTGATATCAGTGATCCTTACGACGGGAACGCGCAGTATGCTTCCCATCGAGGCCCTGACGGTCTTTGTATTGTACGGGTCCACGGTGTTCGGCGTGATGGCCACGCCGGCCGCGCCTACGGCCTCGGCCGTTCTGATGATCGTTCCCAGGTTGCCCGGGTCCTGGAGCCGGTGGCAGATGACGATGAGCTTTGAGCCATGAGCCAGGAGCTCGTTCTCAGAGTGCTCCTTCATCTGTATGACGGCCATGACAGGCTGCGGTGTTTTGGTCTCGGCCACTGTGTCCATGATCTTTTCCGATATCCAGAGGATGTCCACGGACCGGGTTTCGGCCAGCTTCAGGATGCTCTTGCCGTGATGCCGGACAAGGGAAGGGGCGGCAACGGCCATTTTGACACCCGTCCCGCTGCGGAGCGCCTCCTCGACCATCTTGATGCCTTCGATCAGGAATGCCTGCTCCTTTTTTCTCTGCTTCGGGTCAGACAGAGACCGAAGGTATTTTACGGCGCTGTTCTCTTTGCTCGTGACCGGTGTGTGAGGAGTGGATTGCCGCATGGAGACGAGTATAACATAGAAAGAGATCAGGATGGAACAGAAAACCTAATTGAGGTTTTCGAGAAATCCACCCTTTTGTCCTTCGCAGCGAAGGGTCGCTCATCATCATAAATTTATAAGATTCTTCACGGAGTTTACCGTGAGATGGGAAAGCGAGATTCTTCGCTCCGCCCGGAATGACCCGCGAGGGGTTCAGAATGGCATTTATCTTCTTTATTGATATTTCTCGACAGTCCCACATTATACTTGACAAAATTGGTCAAGTTTGTTATTGTTATCCTGAAGATTTTAGAGGACTGAAACTGTCTTAATTACGGCGCGGGGCAGCGTTCCCGGCAGGAAGAACACATGAAGCTGTCCACAAAAGGCAAATACGGCGTCCGGGCGGTCTTTGAGATCGCCCGGCATTACGGCAAAGGGCCGATCTCGATAAAAGAGATCGTCGAACGGCAGGGGATCTCAATTTCCTATCTGGAGCAGATCCTTTACCGCCTCGGCAAGGCGGGTCTGATCGAGAGCGTACGGGGCCCGGCAGGCGGATACCTGCTCGCCAGGAAACCGTCGGACCTGACGATCGGCGATATCATACGGACGCTCGAAGGGCCGATAGCTTTGTCCCACTGCCTGGAACCGGGGGAGGCAGGTGAATGTTACCAGACCGAGGACTGCGTGGCCCGGATGGTCTGGACAAAGGTGGGCGCCAAGATCGAGGAGGCGCTCGACAGCATTACCTTTAGCGACCTCCTGCACCAGGACCACCGGAAGGAATCGGAAGTATTAAAATTAAAGAAGAAGGTCGCTTCAGCGGGAAAGGGGGTATGTTAGCCGTGAGAAACGTATATCTGGATCACGCCGCCACAACGCCGGCCCACCCGAAGGTGGTCGAGGCCATGCTGCCGTATTTTACGGACAAGTTCGGCAATCCCTCCAATCTTCACGACAGGGGAAGGGAAGCAAAGAATGCCATAGAGGAAGCACGGGCAAAGACCGCGGCGCTCATCGGGGCCAGACCGGAAGAGATATTTTTTACGTCGAGCGGCGCGGAGTCGAATAATTTTGCGCTGAAGGGGCTTGCGCAGGCGAACAGCCAGAAGGGCAGGAACATCATCGTATCGCAGATAGAGCATTTTTCCGTTCTTCATGCCGCGAAGACGCTCGAAAAATCCGGTTTCACCGTTACGTATCTGCCGGTGGACAAGCAGGGGCTTGTTGATCCTGCTGACGCGGCCAGGGCCATCAACAAGGACACGGTCCTTGTCTCCATCATGCACGCGAACAATGAGATCGGCACGATAGAGCCGATCAAGGAGATCAGCGCCATTACCCGCGAAAAGGGTGTGCTGTTCCATACCGACGCGGTCGGCGTGCTGTTCCATACCGACGCGGTCGCCACCACGGGATGGATCCCGGTGGACGTGAAGGCCCTCGGTGTGGACGCGCTCTCGCTCTCGGGCCACCAGTTCTACGGGCCAAAGGGAGCGGCGGCGCTCTATGTTCGCAAAAACGTGAGGATCAAGCCCCAGATCGAAGGCGGCATCCAGGAAGACGGCAGACGCGCCGGAACGGAGAATGTTCCCGCTCTCGTGGGCCTGGGCAAGGCCTCGGAGATCGCTGCCGCGGAGATCCCCCGCCGGATGAGCCACATCGCCGCGCTCAGGGACCGGTTGCAGAAAGGTCTCGTCGAGCGGATCGATCACCTGGTGATAAACGGCCATCCTTCGAGCAGGCTCCCGAACCATTTAAACGTTTCGCTGTGGTACGTGGAAGGAGAGTCCATGCTCCTGTTTTTGAACATGGAGGGGATCTCTGTTTCGAGCGGATCGGCCTGCACCTCGCGCTCGCTCAAGGCCTCGCACGTCCTGACGTGCATCGGCACGGACGCCGCCGTGGCGAACGGCACGCTGCTCATGACGCTCGGCATGGGAAATACGGCGGAGGACATCGACTACGTGATAGAGAAGCTGCCTCCCATCGTACAGCGGCTGCGGGAGATGTCGCCTCTCTATGAAGATATGATCAAAAAAGAAAAGGCCGGATGAGGAGGAACGTATGGAACAGTACAGTTCAAAGGTGATGGAGCATTTTGCGCATCCGCATAACGTCGGGGAGATCCCGGACGCGGACGGCGTAGGCACGGTAGGCAATCCCGTGTGCGGAGACGTGATGCGTCTCTACATCAAAGTGGACAAGGATGTCATTACGGACGCCAAGTTCAAGACCTTCGGCTGCGGAGCGGCGATCGCCACGAGCAGCATGGTGACCGATCTCGTGAAGGGGAAGACGGTCGGCGAGGCCCTGAAGATATCGAACGCCGCCGTGGCGGAAGCCCTCGGCGGCCTGCCGAAGGTGAAGATGCACTGCTCGGTGCTCGCCGAGGAGGCGCTCAGGTCCGCGCTCGACGATTACTACAAGAAAAAGGGCGTCCCTTCGCCAGTGAAGATACCGGCAAGCTCGGGGCACGAGCATGAGATGGAATAGGAAGGACAAATTTCAAATAATATCGAATTCGAATGACGGACCCTTTTTTTAATTTATCGTTCTGGAATTTGGAGCTTATTTGAGATTTGGAGATTGGGATTTGAGATTTCTGCATAAGCTGCTGCGATCTCAGCTCACCGGCGAGGCTAAGGAATAATGGACGTCAAAGATATCAAACCCGATGAGGTGCTTGACTGCGTGGGTCTTGCGTGCCCGATGCCGATCTATAAAACGGCGATCAGGATCAAGGAGTTGGCCCCGGGGCAGGTGCTCGAGGTCAATTCGGATGACGACGGCATCGAAAAGGACATGCCGGCGTGGTGCAAGGCCACCGGCAATGAATACCTCGGCCTTGTCAAGGAGAATGAAGAGTACCGCGTATTTGTCCGAAAGAAGTAATATCCGCTATATGCCACGGATGCCCTAACGGAGCGCGTTCTTGCCTGAATTTCTCAGGAACCGACAGGTTTTATTTGTCGGTTTTTTGTTTTTTTATTTCTTCAGGAGAGGCGGTTGTGATATAATCGTGCTGTGAAATCGCCTGTACTGATCATATCAAAGGACGACGCCGATTGCCATGCGATCACCCAGGCCGCGCTCTCGCAGGGGTGCAGACCCGTGATCGCCTGTTCCGTATCAGAGGCGTCGGCCTGTCTGGAAAAAGAACGGCCCCTGGTCTCATTTTGCGACGCGTCGCTCGCGGACGGAGGCGGAATGTTCCGCTCTCTCGGCACGGCCTTTCACCGGACCGAGGCATGTGTTACGCTGATCGTCCGGCCCGATATAAAACCCGGACTTCTCAAGGCGCTCAGGCCGTGGGTCCATGATTACCTTACGACCCCGGTATTGCGGGAAGCGGCAGCGGCACGGATCAAGAACGCCCTCCGTGTACAGGAACTGGGACTCGCCTCGGGCAGGGCTATCGGCGGTATGCAGGAATGGCTGGCCGGAATGGATTCCGCCATCCGCCATTTCGAGCCGCTTTCATTCGACCGGGCGAAGGCGCAGAATGATCTGGCCCGAAGTATCGTCAGCCGGAACGCCGGCGATCAGGACAAACCGGCATATCTCCTGATCGTTGCCCCTGATGGGCATAATAATCTGAACGGTGTCATCTACGGCCCGACCGTGTCAGGAGTGGAAACACCCGGCATCTCCCTGACGATCCCCGAGGCCGCGGTCTTTCTGCGCGTGAAAGCCGAGAACGGTCCGTCCGCCCGCAATTATTTCGACAAGGGAGTTCACCTCGCGGACTTCCAGTCACTTTTCCCGCCGGAACTTCTTGCGCTGACCGGGATGATCCATAATATCGCCGGGTATGTACACGCAGGGACGTACGTGATGGCTTTTAATTACAACAGACCGGTCGTTCCCGAGGATGCTCTCATTCTCAAAGGGCTCACGCTCCCCGCCGGTTTTCTCGGCACGGTAGCGGAAGAAGTGCGGGACGTATCGGAATCGTTCCTTGTCATGGCACGGGCGCTTGCGCTGGCCACGGACGCGCACGGCGATAACGGCGCCCATGTCCGCCGTATGAACGAATACTCCCGGACCCTCGCGGAGCACATGTCCCTTCCCGATCGTTTTGTCAGCGCGATCTCCTATTCGGCTCAACTCCACGACGTAGGCAAGATCTATATCCATCCGGACCTGCTCGATAAACCGCTCCGGCTTACGACCCACGAGTTCGAACTGGTAAAGAAACACCCCGTCCTCGGCGCGAAGATCCTCGGTGATTCGCCTCTGCTTTGCCTTGCAAAAAATATAGCCCTTACCCACCATGAGTGCTGGGATGGAAGCGGTTATCCGACGGGACTGTCCGGAGCCGCGATCCCCCTCGAAGGAGCGATCGTGAAGATCGCGGACGTGTACGACGCGCTTCGCACCATGCACTCGTATAAGTCATCCTCCTCTCATGATGACGCATGCAGGGTGATCATGAGCGGCGGGGGAGACGGTCTCCACGAGATCCGGCCCCGCCACTTTAACCCCGAGGCCCTCCGGGCATTTCACGACGTTGCCGGGAAGTTCGAGGACATTTACCAGCGCACGGCATAGCAAACTCCGTTCGAGAAAACCCCGCCCGCGAGAGCATCATGGTACCGCTATCGCCTGCAATCTTCTTCCCCGTATGGGCCTCGTGTGCACTCCGCGCTCGAACGGGCCGCAAACCTTCCCCTCGTAATCCTTCAGTTACCGGGGCAGCAACCCTTTCACTCTGCCGCGCAAGCGTGCAAAGTGGGCAATGGTTGCACAAGGATATATGTCCTGTCCCCGCAGCACTTTCGCTTCGCACGTGCCTGCTTTGGGATAAGAGGGTTTTACCATGATTTGCGGGGCACTTAGAAGCGCGTCTATCGCTCAAGGGCCGCTGCCCCCTGTTTAATTTACCTCCGTAACTGAAGGATTACCCCTCATCATCCTTTCTGTTTGACAACGCCGGGAGGATAGTTTATTATCACAAAACGGATCGAGAGGAAAATCATGCAGACGATAGCAACCTTGAAAGAAGGCGACTGGGTGGAAGAGATCTATCTTGCCGCGACGAAGCAGATATCGACGGCGAAGAACGGCGTGACCTATCTCACCATCAAGCTCGCGGACCGGACCGGTGAGATCGACGGCAAACTGTGGGACAATGCCGAAGACGTTGCCGGAAAATTCGGGCGCGAGGACTTTGTCCGCATCAAGGGCATGGTGGCCAGCTATCAGGGAACGCTGCAGATCAAAATGAAGACACTGGAAAAAGTGGACGACTCGAAAGTGGACATCGCGAACTTCATCCAGTCCTCGCCCCGGGATATCGACGAGATGGTCAGCGAGTTACAGGCCGTTGCCGCCGGGATCAGCGATGTTCACTTGAAACAGCTCATGCACGCTTTTCTGAACGACAAGCCGTTCATAGAGGCCTTCAAGCGTACGCCGGCGGCAAAGACCCTCCACCACAACTATATCGGCGGCCTGCTCGAGCACGTGCTGGAGCTGATCTCCCTGTGCAGGGAAGTGGCCCGGCATTTTCCCGCGATAGACATGGACCTGCTTGTCACCGGCGCGTTTCTGCACGACATCGGGAAAGTGCGCGAGCTGAGCGTCAGAAAGTCGATCGAATATACCACGGAGGGGAAGCTCATCGGCCATATCTCCCTCGGGTATGAGATGCTGCTGGAGAAGATCAGGTCGCTTCCCCGGTTCCCGGAAGAGACCGCCATGCTGCTCAAACACATCATGCTCTCGCACCACGGCGAGTACGAATTCGGTTCGCCCAAGAGGCCGAAGATCCAGGAGGCGGTCGTCATCCACTATCTGGACGACCTCTCCGCCAAGGTCAACAACTTCCAGGCCACGCTCAAGAAAGAGAACATCGGGGAAGGCGAATGGACGGGGTTCAACAAGATGCACGAACGGTATCTTTATCGGCAGATCGCGCAGGCCCTTTCCGGCAGTTCTCCAACCGGAGACCCCGAGGATACGGAGGACGGAAGATCCGTCAGCGCCAGGGGGACCAGGGACGCGGGCCGGGGAGCAGCGAGAACTAATGACGCCGCCGGCCCGTCCGGCAAACTGCCGCTGGATATCTAACGACATTCTTCGAATGTCGAGGTGAATAGTGAAGATTGCAAAATGAAAAATGCAAAATGAATGAACAATGCTTTTGCACTTTGCATTTTGAAATTTGCATTGTATTGAGAGGTCTTCATGTTCGGAGTGCTTCGCGGCCTGCGGGACGGCCTGGCAAAGACGAGGAAGGATCTTTCCGACAGGATCGGCTCTCTTGTTCTCGGCGAAAAGATCGATGAGGCGTTCCTCGACGAGCTTGAGGAGGCGTTGATCTCTTCGGACGCAGGGGCGCAGACCGCCTCAGCAGTCCTCGCCGACCTTAAGGAACGGTTCCAGCGAAACGAGCTTTCCTCTCCCGCACAGGTGCGCGAGAGGCTCAAACAGATATTATTCGAGACCCTGTCCTCCTCTTTCTCCCCGTTCTCCCTGACGTCGTCGCCGTATACCATCCTCATGATCGGAGTGAACGGCACGGGCAAGACCACCACGATCGGAAAACTCGCGCACCGGCTTCGGCATGAGGGCAAGAGCGTTATCCTCGCGGCGGCGGACACCTTCCGCGCGGCGGCCTCCGAGACACCTTCCGCGCGGCGGCCTCCGAGCAGCTTTCGATCTGGGGAGAGCGCGCGGGCATCCCCGTGATCAAACACCGCGAGGGAGCGGACCCGGGTGCCGTGGTGTTCGACGCCGTCTCGGCGGCCAGGGCGCGCGCAGCGGACGTGCTGATCGTTGACACGGCCGGCAGGCTGCATACGAAGTCGAACCTCATGGAAGAGCTGAAAAAGGTGAAGCGCATCATGTCGCGCGAGATCCCGGGGGCGCCGCACGAAGTGCTCCTCGTCCTTGACGCGAACACGGGCCAGAACGCCCTGGTCCAGGCGAAGATGTTCAATGAGGCGCTCGGGATAACCGGCATCGTGCTGACGAAGCTCGACGGGACGGCGAAAGGGGGCATCGTCTTCGCCATCAGCAGGGAGCTTTCCATCCCGGTCAAGTTCGTGGGCATCGGAGAAGCGATCGAAGATCTGCGGGACTTTGATCCGAAGGAATTCGTCGAGGCGCTGTTCTAAAGCAGAGTGCAGAGAGCACCCTCTCTGTACGGCCGGCATCACAACCGTAACGGTTAAAAATTTTTTGCCGTGTGGCCTGGTGGTCATCGGCAGAGGAGGGAGATATCGTGGAGAGCGTACAGGTTGAGATATTCGGTCAGCTTTACAGCATCAAAGGCAGGTTGAGATATTCGGTCAGCTTTACAGCATCAAAGGCATGGCGGACCATGATTACATCCGGGAGCTTGCCGCGTTCGTCGATGCCAAGATGAAGGAAGTGCAAAAAGGCACGGGTACTGCCAATCCTCACCGGGTTGCCATCCTGACGGCCCTCACGATCTCTGATGAGCTTTATCGTCTGCGCAAGCAGCACAGTTCATTTGAACAGATGGTGGACGGTACTGTCCAGAGATTGCTTGAACTGACGGATGATCCCGGCTTGAGCGCAAGGGCGTAATTTGCCAATATGCTGATAAGAGAAGCTTTTATCCGTCTTCGAGCAAAACATCGTCTCATTTTATCCTTGCCATTTTTTGTAAATTCTGGTATATAGTTACAGAGGTCAGATAGGTCCCCTGCATTGCGCGTGACGGGTATAACTTGATCCTCGTGAAAAAATTAAATCGGGAGCTGTCACTAGAAAGGGTGTGCATGCCCAGACAAGACTGGGTAGCCTAACTTTCCACAACGGCGCCCACCTGGTAAATGCCAGGTTCAAGTTTATCTGCACGGCAAGAGCGGGGGACTTCTTCATAGATTTGGGAAAAGGCATCATTTCTGCTTCATCCGTTTATTGAGTGTCTAACAGCGCAGGTGAAAGGAGCGGCAAGTAAGGAAGGCTCCCGCGCTTGTGATAGTGTGGAAGATACAGCGGTACCGAGAAAAATTATGAAACGAGGGGCATGAATTTCGACCAAGCCCGTCATTCCCGGTACCGGGTTAACATTTACGAACAGGCCGATTAATCAATAACATGGGGATATTTTTTCATTCACTATACACACCACAGAGTAATGCGACAGGAACGCTCTGCGGGTGTATGTACGATTCAGCAGGCATGCGCTCCCGTAAGCGGTATTCCGGGGAGAGAACTTGACGCAACTGATGCCTGATAATATCCCCTCTTCTGTCGCATCGTGATACGGCCTCTTTAACCCGCACTATCACCTGTCTTTCGCAAGCCTTCCTGAAGCACACGGTGGCCCTTAAGAAACACGCACAGAGTCTGCCTCTGACGGCAGTTGAACCGACCGAGCCTCCCCTGGCATGGAGGATGCGGCCGCGGGACCTGTCCGAATTCGTCGGACAGCAGCACATCCTTGGTCCCGGCAAACTCCTCAGGAGGGCCATCGAGGCCGACCGTTTCATGTCGCTGATCCTCTACGGCCCGCCCGGAGCGGGAAAGACCGCGCTCGCCCATCTCATCGCCGAGCGCAGTCGCGCGCGTTTTGTCGGCGTCAACGCGGTCACCGCGGGGGTTGCGGACATCCGCAGGGTATCGCAGGAAGCGGCGCTTGAACGCGCGCAGTCCGGACGGAGGTCCATCCTCTTCATCGACGAGATACACCGCTTTAACCGCGCCCAGCAGGACGCGCTTCTGCCCGACGTGGAACGGGGGAACATCACCCTCATCGGCGCCTCGACGCAGAACCCGTTCTTCGCGATCATCCCGGCGCTCTCTTCCCGTTCGCAGATATTCGAATTCCTCCCGCTCCACGATGACGATATCCGCATGCTCGTCCTTCGCGCACTTTCGGACAGGGAACGCGGGTTCGGGAACATGAAGGTCACGCTCACTCCTGATGCGTTGGAGCACATCGTCGCAAGGTCCGGCGGAGACGCACGGCGCGCGCTGAACGCGCTCGAGCTCGGCGCGCTTTCGACCAAGCCGGGGCCTGACGGCGCGGTCCTTTACGATCTGCATGCCGCTGAAGAGTCCATCCAGAAGAAGGCGCTCACGTACGATGAAGATGAGCACTATGACACCATATCGGCATTTATCAAGAGCATGCGCGGAAGCGACCCGGACGCGGCGATCTACTGGATGGCGAAGATGATCTACGCGGGCGAGGACCCTCTTTTTATCGCCAGGAGGATCGTGATAGCGGCGAGCGAGGACGTGGGGAATGCGGACCCGCGGGCGCTCGTTCTGGCGATTGCCGCGTACCAGGCAGTGGAGCGCATCGGCATGCCCGAAGGCAGAATACCGCTGGCGCAGGCCGCGATCTACGTGGCCGCTGCGCCCAAGAGCAACGCGGCATACCGGGCTGTCAACGAAGCGATGAACGATATCGAGCAGGGGCGGACGCTCGCCGTGCCCGATCATCTCAAGGACGCTCACTACAAAGGCGCCGCACGGCTCGGCAGGGGCAAGGGGTACCAATACCCCCATGACTACCCGGGCCACTACGTGAAACAGGATTATCTCCCCGAGAAGCGGGGATACTACCGGCCTACGGAACAGGGCGAAGAAAAAAGAATCAAGGAGCGCCTTATCGGGCTGAGAAACACCCAGGAGGATAAATAAAACCATGATAGAGAATGCCGTACTATTGCTTGTAGGACTGGGCGCGGGGATCGGCCTGGGCCTGCTGATCAAAGGAAAGGTAGCCGCCGGGAAGATCCGTGATGCAGAGGCAGAGGCCGCGAGGATCGTCTCGAACGCGGAGCGCGAAGCGGAGACCAAGCTCAAGGAGGCCCTGCTCGAAGCCAAGGACAAGCTCTACCAGGCGAGGGCGGACATCGAGCGTGAGAACCGCGACAAACGCCAGGAACTTCAGAACCAGGAACGGCGGCTGACCCAGAAGGAAGAGAACCTCGAAAAAAAGATCGATGGCATCGAAAAGAGGGAAGCGGATGCCGTGCGGCGCGAACGGGAACTTACGGCCCGCGAGAAGGTCGCGCTTGAAAAGGAAGAACGCTACGAGAAAGGTCTCCGCGATCAGCGGCAGATGCTCGAGAAGATCGCGAACATGACGGCGGAGGAAGCCAAGCGCCAGCTCATGGTCTCGATGGAGGACGAAGCCAAGTACGAAGCGGCCAAAGCCATTAAACGGATCGAGGACGAGGCCAAAGAAGAGGCGGACAAGAAGGCCAAGAATATCATCGGTATGGCCATTCAGCGCTATTCGAGCGATTACGTGGCCGAGGCCACGGTATCGCTCGTGAACCTCCCGAACGACGAGATGAAGGGAAGGATCATCGGCCGCGAAGGCAGGAACATCCGGGCGCTTGAAGCGGCGACCGGCATAGACCTCATTATCGATGATACGCCTGAGGCGGTCATCCTCTCATGTTATGACCCGCTTCGCAGGGAGATCGCGCGCCTGACCATCGAACGATTGATCCAGGACGGCAGGATACACCCCGCAAGGATTGAAGAGATCGCCGAAAAGGTCAAGAAGGACCTGGATATCACCATGAAAGACGAAGGCGAGAAGGCCGCTTTCGATCTCGGGATCCATAACGTGCACCCCGAGATCATCAAGCTCCTCGGGAGGCTCAAATACCGGCACCCCGAGATCATCAAGCTTCTCGGGAGGCTCAAATACCGGACGAGCTACGGCCAGAACGTGCTCATGCACGCGCGCGAGGTGGCTTACTTTGCGGGCATTATGGCGGCCGAGCTCGGCGTTGACCAGAAGCTCGCGAGAAGGGCGGGGCTGCTCCATGACATCGGGAAGGCCGTTGATCAGGAGGTGGAAGGGACGCACCCCACGATCGGCGCGGACCTGGCGAAGAAGTACGGCGAGTCGCAGAAGGTGATCAATTCCATTCTTACCCACCACGGCGACGGAGAGGCTTCGAGCGTCGAGTCCGTGCTTGTGGCGGCCGCAGACGCGCTTTCCGCGGGCAGACCCGGGGTCAGGCGTGAGACCCTCGAAAGCTACCTGAAGAGACTCGAAAAACTGGAAGAGGTCGCCAACTCCTTCAAGGGGGTCGAGAAGTCCTATGCCATCCAGGCCGGACGCGAGATCAGGATCATCGTAAAGCCCGAGGACCTTTCGGACGCGCACGCTTCCCAGCTCTCGCGGGACATCGCGAAGAAGATCGAGCTGGAGCTTTCGTATCCGGGCCAGATCAAGGTGACCGTGGTGCGCGAAAGCAGGTACGTGGAGTACGCGAAGTAGAAAAAAAAGAAGCCAGAAGACAGAAGTCAGAAATCAGAATAAATGGTTTCTCCTGACTTCTGGCTCCTGACTCCTGAATTCTGGAGGCTCATTGAAAGTCCTTTTCATCGGAGACATAATCGGAGAGCCGGGGAGAAAGATGGTGCGGAGCAGTATGCGCAGTCTCGTCGATACCTATCGCCCGGATATCATCGCGGCGAACGGGGAAAACTCGGCGGGAGGATTCGGGATCACCCAGGAGATCGCCGAGGAGCTTTTTTCGCTGGGGATACAGGTCCTCACCTCGGGCAATCATGTCTGGGACAAAAAAGAGATCGCGCCCTACCTGACCAAACAGGACAGGCTTCTTCGACCTGCAAATTACCCCGAAGGTAATGTGGGGTTCGGCAGCGTGGTCATATCCACGGCAGGGGCGGGCAAGGCGGCGGTGCTGAACCTCGAAGGAAGGGTCTTCATGTCGAACCTGGAGGACCCTTTCCGCACGGCTGTCCGGGAGATCGAGAAGCTAAAGGAGCAGACGCCTGTTGTTATCGTTGATTTTCACGCGGAGGCAACGTCCGAGAAGGTCGCCCTGGCCTGGCACCTGGACGGCAAGGCGAGCGCCGTGATCGGGACCCACACCCACGTGCAGACGGCGGACGAGCGCGTGCTTCCCGGCGGTACGGCCTTCATTACGGATGTAGGCATGACGGGGCCCACGGATTCGGTCATCGGCGTGAAGAAGGAACAGGCCATCGGCCGCTTTTTGTATCAGACCCCCCACCGGTTCGAAATTCCCAAAGGGCCGACGCACCTTGACGCGGTCATCATCGATATCGATTCGAGCACGGGAAGGGCGAAGTCTATAGAGCGGATCCATCTAACATCCTGAGACATTTCACCGCGAAGGACGCAGAGCCCGCTGAGAAAAACCCAGAGGATGAGAAGGTGAGAAGCTGAGATTCTGTTTAAATTCTTACCTTCTTGTCCGTTCAACTTCTGATCTTCCTGCGCTTCTCTGTGGTCTCTGTGGTTAAAACCCATGCAAACCCACATTCTCACCGTCACGCAGCTCACCCTCCGGGTGAAGGACCTCCTCGAAGGGACTTTTCCCGATGTCTGGGTTGTGGGAGAGATATCGAACCTGAGCGCTCCGCGGTCCGGCCACATCTATTTCACGCTCAAGGACGAACAGAGCCAGATCCGTGCGGTCCTGTTCCGCTCGTCCCAGCGGTTCCTCAAATTCACGCTCCAGCACGGCCTGCAGGTGATCTGCCGGGGGCGGGTCGGCGTGTATGAGCCGCGCGGAGAGTACCAGCTCGTTCTGGAATATATCGAGCCGAAGGGTGTGGGCGCCCTCCAGCAGGCGTTTGAAGAGCTCAAGGCAAGGCTTGCGAAAGAGGGGCTCTTCGACCTCGACCGCAAAAAGCCGCTTCCGCTCCTTCCCCGGAGGATCGGCATCATCACCTCTCCAACGGGCGCCGCGATCAGGGACATGCTCCGCGTGATCAGGCGTCGCCATCCGAAGATGGAGATCCTCATCTATCCCGTTGCCGTGCAGGGAGCAACAGCGGCCCCTGAGATTATTTCAACAAGGAGAAAAGCGCCGATGTGCTGATCGTGGGCCGCGGCGGCGGATCGCTCGAAGACCTCTGGGCGTTCAACGAGGAATCCGTGGCCCGGGCCATCTCCGCGTCAACGATACCGATCATCTCCGCGGTCGGGCACGAGACGGACTATACGGTCTCCGATTTCGTCGCCGATCTCCGCGCGCCGACCCCGTCCGCCGCTGCAGAGATGGTCGTCCGGACCGAGGAAGGTTTCCGGGAGTTCATCGGGTCACTGGAATCGGGCCTCGTCAGAAGCATACGCCGGAAGATCGAATTATTTCGAGCGGCGCTCCGGGAGAAGATGCGGCTCCTCGGAGACCCGGGGAGAAGACTGGAGCAGTACGCGCAGCGGGTGGACGAACTTTTGGGCAGGCTGGCAACCGGGTTTGGTTATCATCTTCGGCGGGACCGGGCGCTTCTCCTTTCCCTGACGGGCGGTCTCGAACATCTGAATCCTCTCGGCATATTATCGAGAGGATACAGCATCACGAAAAAGCTTCCTGAAGGGATCGTTCTCAAAAACGAAGCTGATGTCGAGCCGGGTGACCTGATAAGCACCAGGCTGCACAAGGGAGAGGTGTGGTCGCGGGTTGAGAAGAAACGCGAGGATTCGGGCGGCAACTATTGATCCTGGCTTCGATAGGGCCGATCGAATATGATAGGGGAGAATATCGACAGGCCATGGGGGGTTGAGAAGAAACGCGAGGATTCGGGCGGCAACTATTGATCCTGGCTTCGATAGGGCCGATCGAATATGATAGGGGAGAATATCGACAGGCTATGGGGATCGCTTTTTTTGGATCTGATAAACAGCTCGATGCCTTCCCGGACCTGGCTTTTCACGCTCTGACGGGTCGTCTTTTCGATCTCCTGTAATATACGGAGGTGTTCTTCATCAAGCCGGTAGGTCCGGTCGTCGTCTTTGTCGGTATTCATATCGCCTCCTGTATCCTCCGGCATTGATTGCGCAATGTTAGCATTCTTATAATCATAAGTCAACCGGCAGTTTTGTGTTTTTGTTTTTTGGAAAACAGGCTGTTGAGGCGCGCCGACAGTCCCGCATATGCTTGTCTTTATTGTGCCATCCGCGCTCAGCCCCTTCGCTCTGCCGCGCACGCGTGCAGCATATCGGATGATGGCACGAAGCGATTCTGCCTGTCCCTGAAGCACTTACCCTTCGTTATGCGACAGGGCGCGCCAAAGCGCATCTATCGCTCAAGGGCTGAGCGCTTTGAATTCCGGAGTGAGCGCATTCCCCATAGCTTGCTGCAGGGAGCTTCAATTGATTAAATTTGGGGGAAAGTCCAGTTTGTTTTGCCTTGATTTTATTTTTCTTTTCCGTATATAATACCATTTACGCGGGATGCAGAGAGCGTGCCGGACCCATGGGGTGATCGTCGTTATGGCGGAAAAAAATTTTGAAGCCGCGCTCGCGAGGCTCGAAGATATCGTGAAGAAACTTGAGACAGGCGACCTCCCCCTGGAGCAGTCGCTCAAACTGTTCGAAGAGGGCGTGAAGCTCTCTCGCTTGTGCAATAAGCGGCTCGAGGAGGCTGAGCGCAAGGTGGAGATCCTTCTGAAAGACAAGGCGGGAAATATCGCTGCCCACCCGTTCGAAGAGCCCGAAGAAGAGTGAGGGGAGAAATTCAAATAACAAATCCCAAGTAACAAACAATATCCAATCACCAAATCATAACAACCAAACGTTTGGAACTTGATGCTTGATTATTGGTGCTTATTTGATATTTGGTGCTTGAGGTTTGGAGCTTGCTCTTATTATGGACATAAAAGCCTACCTGGCGCGGAAAAAAGACATTATCGACAAAACGCTCGAGAAGCTCGTTCCGCCGGCGAAGACCTTTCCTCCGGTCATTCACGAGGCGATGCGGTACAGCCTCTTTGCCGGGGGCAAGAGGGTGAGGCCGGTGCTCGCGATAGCGGCGGCCGAGGCCGTGGGGGCAGCGACCGCGGACCTGCTCCCCGTTGCCGGCGCGCTGGAGATTATCCACACCTACTCTCTGATACACGACGATCTGCCGGCCATGGACGACGACGATCTCCGCCGGGGCAGACCGACGTGCCACAAGGCATACGGCGAGGCAATCGCTATTCTGGCGGGAGACGGGCTGCTTACCATGGCCTTTGAGGTCCTCTCCGACCCGCGACGCATGAAGTCCATCCAGGCGCGCACCATGGTATCCATGATCAGAGAAATAGCCGTCGCATCCGGGGTCTTCGGCATGGTGGGAGGCCAGGTGGTGGACATACAGTCCGAGAACAAGGAGATCGACTTCCCGACCCTTGAATACATCCACACGCACAAGACCGGAGCCCTTATCCGGGCCTCGGTCAGGGTCGGGGCGCTCTATGCGAAGGCCGGCAAGCGCCAGTTCGCGGCGCTCACCCGCTACGGCGAGATGGCGGGGCTCGCGTTCCAGATCGTTGATGACATTCTCGACGTGACCGGAAAGCAGGAAGAGCTCGGCAAGGACATCGGCAGTGATCTGGAAAAGGGGAAGAAGACCTTCCCGAGTTTTCTCGGCCTTGAAGAGTCGCGGCGCAGGGCGGAGGAGGTTGTTGGCGAGGCCCTTGACGCATTGAAAGGCTTCGGCAGGAAGGCGGACCCCCTGAGGGAACTGGCGAAGTATATTATTAATAGAGTGAACTGATACAGCAGGGTCAAGGGGCAGGGGTCAATGGTCTCAGCCTTTCTTGCCCCTGGCTACTTGACCCATTTTTTCGTGAGGTACACTCGTGAGGTACACTATGATACTCGATACCATCAGCAATCCCGAAGATCTTCGGAAAGTTCCTCCGGAAGAACTCCCCGCCCTTGCGGCGGAGCTCAGGGAGGAGATCCTCGATGTCGTCTCCAGTACCGGCGGGCATCTTGCTTCGAGCCTCGGCGTGGTCGAACTGACCATCGCCCTCCACTACGCCTTTGATACGCCGCGCGACCGTATCGTGTGGGACGTGGGGCACCAGGCGTACGCGCACAAGCTGCTCACCGGAAGGCGCGCCCGGTTCCCCACGCTCCGCCAGTTCGGCGGCATGAGCGGATTTCCGAAACGGGAAGAGAGCCCCTTCGACCACTTTGACGTGGGCCATGCGAGCACGTCCATCTCCGCGGCCCTCGGGATGGCGGCTGCGCGGGACGTCAAGGGCGAAGACTACCGCGTGATCGCGGTGATCGGGGACGGTTCCATCTCCGCGGGGCTTGCGTTCGAGGGATTGAACCAGACCGGACATTTGAAGAAGAACCTCATGGTCATTCTGAACGACAATGAGATGTCCATCTCTCCGAATGTGGGCGCGCTGTCCTCGTACCTGAACAAATTAATGACCGGGCAGTTCTACACCAAGCTGCGGCAGGAGGCCAAGAACTTTCTCCAGGGCATCCCGAGGGTCGGCGAGTCCATGTTCAACCTTGCAAAGAAGGCAGAGGAGTCGCTCAAGGGACTCGTTGTGCCGGGCATGCTCTTCGATGAGCTCGGGGTCCAGTACGTGGGACCGATCGACGGGCACCGCATAGACCACCTGCTCGAGACGTTTCATAATCTAAAGAGTTTCCCCTGGCCGGTGCTCGTCCACGTGGTGACGAAAAAAGGCAAGGGATGTGAATTCGCGGAATGCGACCCGTCGCAGTATCACGGAACGCCGCCGTTCGAACGAGCGAGCGGCAAGATCGCCAAAAAAGCCTCGGTCCTCAGTTATACCGACGTATTCGGCCAGACCATGCTGAGGCTGGCCGGGGACAACGACAAGATCATCGCCATCTCCGCCGCCATGTCCGACGGGACGGGACTGGATAAATTCGCGGAGCAGTTCCCCGCGCGGTTCTTTGACGTCGGCATAGCGGAGTCCCACGGCATCACGTTTGCCTGCGGCCTCGCGGTGGACGGGATGCACCCGGTGGCCGCCATCTACTCCACGTTCATGCAGCGTGCCTATGACCAGATCGTCCATGACCTCTGTCTTCAGAACCTCCCGGTGACGCTCGCCCTGGACCGCGCCGGGATCGTGGGCGAGGACGGGCCGACCCACCACGGGGTGTTCGATATCGCGTACCTTCGGCATGTTCCGAACATGGTCATCATGGCGCCGAAGGACGAGAACGAACTGCAGCATATGATAAAGACCGCGGTGGAGCATCCGGGCCCCACGGCAGTGCGGTATCCGAGGGGGGCCGGCTTCGGCGTTCCCATGGACCAGCAGTTGAAGACGCTCGAGATAGGAAAGGCGGAGCTGCTCAGGGACGGGAGCGATGTTGTGATCATTGCCATCGGCAATCTGGTCCACCCGTCGATCGAGGCGGCGGAACGGCTCACGGCGGACGGGATATCCGCGGCGGTCGTGAACGCGCGCTTTGCCAAGCCCCTTGATGAGGAACTCATCCTCCAGATGGCGAAAAAGACCGGCAGGGTCCTGACCGTTGAAGAGCACGCGCTCATGGGCGGGTTCGGGAGCGCGGTCCTTGAATGTCTTGACGAGAAGGGGCTGTTCAGCGCGAGAACGCACCGGATCGGCCTGCCCGATAAATTTATCGAACACGGCTCACAGAAGATCCTGCGGCAAAAGTACGGACTGGATGCCGACGGCATCTATGCGTCGGCCAAAGAATTCGTGACGAGCACCCGCCTCAAGGTCGCCGCCCCGGTCTCGAAGGTCAGGGCGATGGATGTCTGAAAATGCGTAGTGCGGATTGTGGAATGCGGAGTGAAAAACAATAAAGCCGCGTCAATGAATAACCAATCCAAAACCCACAAACCAAAATCCGTGAGCAAGAGGCAGAAGCTTCGCCTGGATCGTTTTCTCGTAGAGCGTGGCATAGCCGAGAGCCGTGAACGCGGTCAGCATAGCCGAGAGCCGTGAACGCGGTCAGGCAATGATACTGGCCGGCAACGTTCTCGTGAACGGCCAGAAGGTCGAGAAGGCGGGAGCCCTCGTGCCGGAAGAAGCGGATATCCGTATCCTCGGCGAGCCGATGCCGTATGTGAGCAGGGGCGGGCTGAAGCTTGAAGCTGCGTTGCGGGAATTCAAGATAACCGTAACGGGCAGGACGGCGATGGACGTCGGCGCATCTACCGGAGGGTTTACGGATTGTCTGCTTCAGCACGGATGCCGCAACGTGTACGCAGTTGATGTCGGGTATGGTCAACTGGCATGGAAGCTTCGGCAGGACCCGCGCGTCATCTCGCTCGAACGTACGAACATCCGCGAGATAAACTCTGCGCTTATTCCCGAGCCTATCGACATCGCGGTCATTGACGCCTCTTTCATTTCCCTTGAAAAGGTGATACCCCCGGTCTTGCCATTTCTCGCCCACGATTCAGAGATCATCGCTCTTATCAAGCCGCAGTTCGAAGTTGGAAAGGGTCGGGTCGGCAAGGGCGGGATCGTGCGGGATGAGACTGCGCGAAAGGCAGTTGTCGAAAGAATCGTCGAATTTGTCCGTGAACAGGGCCTCGATGTCAAGGGCGTGATGCCTTCTCCGATCACGGGCCAGGACGGGAACATCGAATACCTACTCTATGCGGTAACACAAATGAACACAGATTGAACCACTGGATTCCCGCTTTCGCGGGAATGACGGCGTTAATTCCGCACTCCACACTCCGCAATCCGCATTGCATCACCCCGTCAGTCGAGCGGCAAATTCCTCACCCAGCACCACGATGGATTCTATGTCCAGGTAGTGCGGGACATTCCTGTCGAGGAGCATCTTGCACTGGGCGGGAAAGTTTTCTTCGGGCACTTCGTCGTAGAACAGGAGCAGCACCGGGTAACGAGGGAAGAAGCGGAACCCGTAAGCCGCATCCTGGTTTCCCTTCACCTCCGTGCTCACGCCTCCCAGGCGCTCGCACGCGGTTCTGAGCGCGGCGACATTTCCTGAAAAATGTTTTGCGACGACCTCTTCGACGTGGCTGATCCACGCCTTGTCTTTCGCATGGGACTGGGGGATCGCGCCGAAGGATATCCACTCGCCCGAAGGCTCGGGAGGGTCCGGCATGCAGAGGTGGTTGTAGATGAGGATCGATATCCAGGGGCGCGGTTCGCTACCCGAAGCATCGAGAATCTTTTCCTTCGTAACGCGATATCTCTCATTCAGGAACATGATCTCCAGGTCTTCGGGCCCGAGATAGTCGGCGCCAAAGAGCGTCGACGCCTTTTTAAAATCCACCGCCTTTATTTTCCGCTTTAAGGCTTCCAGTGCTTGTTCATAAACCGTGCCGGGAGAGTCGGGTTTTGCCGCATGAGTCTCATGCAGGATCTTGCGTGCGGCCTCGGTCATCACCGGGCAGTCATCCGGCGAGGCAAGATGCGATGCCAGCTTTGCCGCAAAACCGAAGCAGGTGGGAGTACCGCACTTGCCGCAGTTCGTTTTCGGAAGAAGTTTGTATGTCTCGACGGCTGTTTTCACGATAGACACGTTAACGCTTTTTAAAACGGGTGTCAATCGCTATGTGGCGGTTATAGAGGATAAGTAAAGTCCTGAATTTCAATGGGTTGCGGCGCGGACATCACCGGGTGCGCTGCCTGCGGGAGGACGAAAAACATTTCCCAAGAATTTTGGTATACTTATAGACAGGAATACAAATCTCCAGGAGGAGGTCCCTATGATCAAGAGATTGTTCAAGACAGAGAACGATATGGCACTGTTTATCCTCAGGCTTTTGCTGGGCCTTGTGTTTTTCCCCCACGGGATGCAGAAGCTTCTGGGCTGGTTCGGCGGTCCCGGATTTGGCGGTACGATGCATATGTTCACAACGGGCATGGGCATCCCGGCTCTGTTCGCATTCCTGGCGATCATGGCGGAAGGTTTGGGGTGTCTGGGACTGCTCAGCGGTCTTCTGACCCGGGTGGCGGCCTTCGGCATTACCGTCAACATGGTCGTTGCCGTGTACATGGTACATTGGCACAACGGGTTCTTCATGAACTGGATGGGCAATCAGAAAGGCGAGGGTTTTGAATACCATCTTCTGGTCATTGCAATCGGCATCGCTCTCATGATCAAGGGCGGCGGCAGATGGTCACTGGACCGGGTGATATCCGGGAAAATGAAGTAACGTAACAAACCAGGTGGGTGCAAAAGATCGGGGCCGCGAAGAGCGGCCCTTTTTTTAAACTGGATGTTGAAAGGCAAGCGGCCCGATCATGAAATGACGCCATTACGAAGGCATTTGTCTTATTCGCTCTTCTCTCTGCTCTTCGGCCGCTTGTTCGCTTCCAGGACCTTCTTCCGCAGCCGGATGCTCAGGGGGGTCACTTCCACGAGCTCGTCTTCCTTGATGAACTCAAGCGACTGCTCAAGCGACAACTGCCGATGGGGCACGAGGCGAAGCGCTTCGTCGGCTCCCGAGGCGCGCATGTTGGTGAGCTTCTTTTCCTTGATCACGTTCACGTCCATGTCGTTCTCGCGCGAGTTCTCGCCCACGATCATTCCCTCGTATACCGCGGTGCTCTCGCCGATGAAGAGCTCGCCGCGGGGCTGGATGTGGTAGAGCGCATAGGTCGTGGTCTTGCCTGCGCGGTCCGCCACCAGCGCGCCGGTGTTCCGTTTGGCGATCGTTCCCTGCCACGGCTCGTATCCGTCGAAGAGATGGTTCAACAGGCCGGTGCCGCGGGTATCGGTCAAAAACTCCGACCGGAAGCCGATGAGTCCGCGCGCCGGGA
>Ga0209641_10001405_pt1 | contig 21608 bp, 22 predicted proteins | sample RifCSP16_1_FD_184022 | JGI IMG/M metagenome (GOLD analysis project Ga0209641, IMG submission 184022) | Soil microbial communities from Rifle, Colorado - Rifle CSP2_sed 16_1 (SPAdes) (version 2) | ecosystem: Environmental > Terrestrial > Deep subsurface > Rock core/Sediment | place: Rifle... | reverse complement strand
CACCGCCTACACCCGGGACAGCAACAGGTGGCCTCTGCGCAAAGAATACTACGATAATTCCACGGGTTCACTGGTGCTCAAATCCGCGTTGGACTTCACGTACGACGCCAAGGGCAACATGCTCACCAGGACCGAGGCGCAGGGCACGACAATAGAGAAGATCACAACCTGGACCTATCATCCCGTGTTTAGCACAGTGCTGGCTGAGGCAGTAACGAGCGTTGTAAATCCCGCCCAGAACAGGGTGATTACCAACACCTATCATGAGACAACAGGCAATCTCCTGACCACGACCGAGACAGGGCTGCTCGGAGACGGTTCACCCTATTCCTACGCTATGAGCTATGAGCACGACGCTAATGGCCGCCTCACCAGTATCGATGGGCCCAGAACAGACGTTCAGGACATAACCACGTTATTCTATGATCCCTTTGCCGGCTATCTCTCGACCATGACCCAGCCGCTCATCGGCACAACGACCTATTCCAACTATGACGCCTTGGGCAACCCCCAGACGGTCACCGACCCCAACGGCAACGCCACGAACTATACCTATGATTCAATCGGCAGGGTGCTCACGGTCAAGGCAGCAGGGGACACCGCTGCTACGCAGTACTTCTACGTTTCAGGAGGTTGCACTTCTTGCGGAGGCGGGGCGAACAAGATCGATCATATTATTCTGCCTGAAGGGAACACGATAAACTACAGTTACGATTCCGTCGGCAATCTCATCAAGATTACGGACAATGCGGGTAACAGTATCAACTACACATACGACAGTGAGGGCAATCGGACCAAAGAAGAGATCAAAGACGCAAGCAATGCCCTTCAGAAGACCCTGAGCTATCAGTACGATGCTTTGAACAGGCTAAGCAGGATTACCAATCCTGATAACAGTTATACTGAATACGGATATGACTTCCGTGGTAATAGGAATTCACTCCGCACTCCGAATTCCGCACTCAGCACTTACACGTATGACGCTCTGAACCGTCTGACTTCAACTATTCAACCTGGTAGCATTTCAACGTCGTATACTTACAATTCGAACAACAATCTCACGAGTGTCAAAGACGCCAATAACAACACGACTACGTACAAGTACGACGACAAAGGAAGGGTGTATCAGGTAATCTCTCCGGACACCGGCACCACGACATATCAATACGATCCCGCCGGCAACCTCACGAGCAAGACCGATGCAAAGGGTGTCGCGATCTTTTATGTCTACGACGCATTAAATCGCCTAACCAAGATTGACTTTTCGACAGACACTGATATACTTTATACCTATGACGCCTGCACAAACGGGAAAGGCAGGCTCTGCACCATGACCGACGCAAGTGGTACGACGAGCTATGAGTACACATCGAAAGGACAGGTCAAGAAAGAAACGAAGGCAATAGACAGCGTACAGTATGTCACACAGTACACTTACGATATGGACGGCAACTTAAAAACCATGATCTATCCGAGCGGTCGCGTCGTAACTTACAATTACTCCAACGACAGAGCGGTGAGCGTTCTGAACAACGCCGCCAACCTTGCCACGAATATCACCTATAAGCCTTTCGGAGGGATGACAAACCTCACGTATGGTAATGGTCTCGTTGGAACGACCGGCTATGACAATCAGTACCGGATCACCGGCATCCAGGCATCCGGCATCATGAATCTATCCTACAATCTCTACGATGCGAACGGTAATATCAAAGCCATCAATGATGTTCTTGATCCGACAAAGAATAAAGCCTTCGACTATGATGCTCTTGACCGGCTCTCTACAGCAACATCCTCCGGAATCTGGGGCAGCCTCGGCTGGACCTATGACGGGGTAGGGAACAGGCAGACGGAGAATTCAAATAGCTATACCTATCTTGCTAATTCAAATAAGCTGAGCAGCGCTAATGGAAAATCCTTTGGTTATGACAACAATGGAAATACGACTTCAGAAGCCGCACGTATCTATACTTACAATCAGAATCAACGGCTCATCCAGGTTGTGGATGGGGCAATGACCGCAGGCTACACTTATAACGGCAACGGGCAGCGAGTAAAGAAGGCAGTGAACGGGCAAGTTACAGTTTTCCATTATAGCCTCAATGGCCAAATCATCGCTGAGTCATCCGGCTCCGGATCGATCACCGCGGAATATGTTTATATCAACAGCCAGCCCCTTGCCAAGATCGAGGGATCTAATGTATACTATTACCACAACGATCATCTCGCCACCCCGCAGAAGATGACGGACAGTTCCGGCACTGTTGTCTGGGCGGCTGACTATAAACCATTCGGAGAAGCAACGATCACCGTCTCCACGATCACGAACAACCTCCGCTTCCCAGGGCAGTACTATGATGCTGAGACAGGACTGAATTACAACTACTACAGGGACTATAATCCGGCGCTTGGAAGATATCCGCAGGCTGATCCGATTGGATTGTGGGGTGGTTTAAATCTGTATGCCTATGTGAGAAACAATTCCGCTAACAAAATTGATCCATTTGGTTTGGTGGATATATTTTATGCAATGGAGGCTGATATCGTTCCAATTATTGGCCAGGAATTGGGTGCTGGTATTGTGATTGATTTGGACGATATCGGGGAGTCAGGTATATTTGTGACAAGGGGTCCAGCAATTGGTGCAAATCTGGGTATTGGATCGGGTGGCGGAATTGTATTACGCGAGCTAGAAGATTATTCAATCAATATAGATGTTAATGCGAAGACTGTATCGGGTGTTGTAATGTTTGATTCTGAGGGGTTTAATGGTATTGCAGGTTCAATGGGGCCGGGGTTGGGAGCGTCAGTATCTCTTGCTAAAACAACGACTCTTTCCATTAATGATGTTGTTAAATTTTTCAGGGATCTGCTGAATCGCTTAAAAAACAAAAAAGCAAATAAAAAACCATGCTAAGGAGATTAGTCTGCAGCAACTGAGATTATGAAGATAAAAACAAGGAATAACTTAATAGGGTGTGTAGTATTGCCTATCGCAGTTTTTGTAATATTCTTATTAGCTGGGCAGATACACTGGCTATTTGCCTTCCTGATTTTCCCGGTGGTATTTGCTGTCGACTTTATAAAACGAGGAATCACTTGCCCAAAATGCAAAAAGCGCGTGAAGCTTGGCTTTGAATGGTGGGGATTTCCCTTTGGAGGAGTGCCCCTATCGAAAATTCGCTGCGCAAATTGTGGTTATGACTTTGATGCTGTTACGCTATATAATGTAAAATCATCGTACATAAAATAGCGTAACAGCATCAACTACACCTATGACTCCGAAGGCAATCGGAACAAGGAAGAGATCAGAGACGCAAGCAATGCCCTTCAGAAGACCCTCAGCTATCAGTACGATGCTTTGAACAGGCTGAAGAGGATCACCAATGCCGATGACAGTTATACGGAATACGGCTATGATTTCCGGGGAAACAGGGTTTCACTCCGCACTCCGAATTCCGCACTCAGCACTTACACCTACGACGCTCTGAACCGCCTCACTTCAACTGTTCAACCTGGTAGCATTTCAACGTCCTATACCTACAACTCAAATAATAACCTGACTTCGGTCAAGGATGCGAACAACAATACGACCACATACAAGTACGACGACAAAGGAAGGGTCTATCAAGTCATCTCGCCGGATACCGGAACCACAACTTACCAATACGACCCCGCAGGAAATCTCACGAGCAAGACCGATGCAAAAGGTGTCACGGTTACTTACCAGTATGAGGCTTTAAATCGTCTAACCAAGATTGACTTTTCGACAGACACTGATATACTTTATACCTATGACGTCTGCACAAACGGCAAGGGCAGGCTCTGCACCATGACCGACGCCTCCGGCACGACCAGCTACGAGTACACGCCGAAGGGCCAGGTGAAGAAGGAGACGAAGGTAATAGACAGCGTACAGTATGTCACACAGTACACTTACGATATGGACGGCAACTTAAAAACCATGACCTACCCGAGCGGCAGAGTGATTACATACAATTACACCAACGACCGCGCTGTGAGCGTTTTGAACAACGCCGCAAACCTCGCCACGAATATTCAGTACAAGCCTTTCGGAGGGATGACGAATATTAATTACGGCAATACCGCTACTGATACGATCACCTACGATAACCAGTATCGCATTACTGATATTAACATCGTGCATCCTGCATCCGGCATCATGCATCTTGCCTACAACCAGTACGATGCGAACGGTAATATCAAAGCCATCCAATGATGCTCTTGATGCGACAAAGAATAAAGCATTCGACTACGATGCTCTTGACCGTCTCTCAACAGCAACTGCATCGGGTATCTGGGGCAGCCTCGGCTGGACGTATGATGGGGTAGGGAACAGCAGACGGAGAATTCGAACACCTATACCTATGCGCCGAATACCAACAAGCTGACCAGCGCTAATGGGGTATCCTTTGGATATGATAACAACGGAAATACCACAACAGAAAGCGCTCGTCAGTATACCTATAACCAGAATCAACGGCTGATCCAGGTCGTAGACGGAGCTATGACCGCCGGCTACACCTACAACGGCAGCGGCCAGCGAGTAAAGAAAAACGTGAATGGTGTTGCCACCGTATTCCATTACAGCCTCAGCGGCCAGATTATTGCAGAATCAAACAGCGCAGGTTCGAGCACCGCGGAATATGTCTATCTCAACAGCCAACCCCTTGCCAAGATCGAGGGGAGTAATGTATACTATTACCACAACGATCATTTAGGTACTCCGCAGAAACTTACCGACTCAACCGGCACCGTTGTATGGTCCGCAGACTACAAACCCTTCGGTGAAGCGACCATCACCGTATCAACGGTCACGAACAATCTCAGATTCCCTGGGCAGTACTACGATGCTGAGACAGGGCTGAACTACAACTACTTCAGGGACTATAATCCCTCTATTGGAGGGTACATCGAGTCAGATCCGATTGGGTTATGGGGCGGGATTAACCTGTATCGCTACGTGGGAAATAATCCTATTTATTGGACTGATCCTATAGGCTTGTTTGAAGGGCAACTACCGCCCCCGCCGCCAGGTTATAATCCCTCTACATGGAGGACAGGCCAGTGGGATTCTGGAAGATGGCTTTTAGAGTCGCCGGATGGGCGTATGTATACAGCACATCCCGAGGATAAAGCGCACTGGCGACATTGGGATGAACAAGGCCCTGGAGGGAAAGATGAAGGCCGATGGCCTCCTAATTCACTAAAGCCACGACCGAATCAGAAAAAACTTAAACCTACTCAATGTCCTACGGATCCAAGTGGTGATGAGCCTGCATGGACGCCACCTACTGATCCTAATCTGTTTTTCTGGCCATTCAACCCGATTGGGGTTCCGGGAAGTGTTCCCTTGAGAGTTCCCCTTAGGATTCCTATACCAGCATGGTAGGTGGCGCACAATGAACGTTAACGAAAAAATAAAAGCACGTCGTCAAGAATTGGCACTTACTGCTGCTACGGTGGCGAAACAGGCTAATCTTTCGATACACGAATATGGTGATATCGAACAACATGACCATGAGATTTATGATGTCGCACAGCTACGAGCGGTCAAAAAAATCTGTGAAGTGCTCCAGGCTGATTTTCTTGCACTGTTCGATATGAAGTGCGCTTTTTGTGAGGTAGGCATCGAATATCTTGCCAACTATTCGCTCCCTCGCAACGAACTGCTGCGCAAGAGAAGAACAGAGCTGGGTATCTCACAAAAAGAGTTAGGTGATCGAGTCGGGTTCTACGAAGTGGAAGTGCAAAATCTTGAAAGTAAGCCTGATCATCTTGAGACGTGGGTAATCGAAAATATAAAAGAGCTTTCCACCGTCAGCAACGTGCCTCTCCAGATTCTACTGAATGTTAAATGCAAGAAGTGCGGCCGGTGAAACAGTGCTGCTTACCCACTCTTCTTCACCTTCTCACTTCCCAGGAATGCATCGAGAATCTGCACGATCTGCTTGCGCTTCGGCGGCGGGAGTTTCTCCACCTGGCTGAACCGCCGCCAGAGGCGGGTATCTTGAGTCCGTCCGTTCTTCTTCGACTTCTCCAATCCCATCAACTCATCAGCTGTAGCTCCGAGCGCCTTGGCTAAGACCGGCAATAGTTGCGCTGAGGGATGTCCGCCATGCTTCTCATAATGGACCAGCATCCTGTGAGAGATGCCGATCTCGCCGGCCAGCTCCCGCAATGAAAAGCCGGCAGCCTTCCGCAATCTGGCCAGACGATCTCCAAAGCCTTCCGTTCCCTCGTCGATAGGTATCTTCCGCGTACTTTGGGGACGTTGTTTCTAATTGATATATTTTTGATATATTTCTTGACAGTGTTCCCTTTTTCAATATAATAGACTGATGCCGCGCCAAGCTCGACTCGATGTACCCGGCGCCCTGCACCATATCATGGTGCGGGGCATCAACAAAGCCGACATATTCGAAGACGATCAGGACAGGAGCCTCTTCCTTGAGCGACTCGGTCTCAATGTAGGAGAGGGAAAAAGCGCCATCTACGCCTGGGATTTGATGACCAATCACGTCCATCTCCTCTTCAGGAGCGGCAAGGAAGGGGCTATTGGGGTCAAATCTTACATGTTGACACATTGCCCCTTTTCGTGATATAAGTTGTTCATGGCCAGGCCCCTCCGTATCCAGTATCCGAACGCGGTCTACCACGTCACGTGCCGCGGAAACGAAAGGCAATCCATCTTCAGAGACGACACAGATCGCAAGCGGTTTCTCCAGATTCTCATCCAATCCCACAATATTTATACGGTAAAACTTTACAGCTACGTCCTCATGAGCAACCATTTCCATCTTCTGGTCGAAACGCCACTCGGCAACCTTGCCGAATTCATGCGCAAATTCAACATAACCTATACAAGCTATTACAATAGACGACACAATCGCGTGGGCCACTTGTACCAGGGCCGGTACAAAAGCGTTCTCGTAGACAAAAATGAGTATCTTTCCGTCCTTTCCCGCTACATCCACTTAAATCCCGTCAGGATCAAGTCAATGGAAAAAGTGCTGGTCAAGGACAAGATAAAGTACCTCATCCGTTATCCCTGGAGCAGCTTGCCCGGGTTCATCAACAAGAGAAAAAAAGAATGGTACATCGATTATGCCATGGTCCTTGGAGAGTACGGCGGAGACACGGACAAGGCCCGGAAGGAATACAAAAAGCGGATATATACCGAGATCGCTGAGGGGATAGCGGTAAAAGAAAATATTCTCGGACAGAGTATCCTGGGCGGGGAAGCGTTCATCGCGTGGGTCAAAGAGCACTATATCGACGGGATGAAAGGCCGGGAACGGCCTTCCGTCGGAGTCATTCACCGGTACCGGACAAAAGACGAAGTGCTTTTGGCTGTAAAACGAGAGACGGGGAAAGACATTGAAGCGATCCGCTCCGAGAAAGGCGAGCTACGCCAGCTCGTGATGGAGGTGCTGTATCGAGTGGGAGGTCTGAAAGGGCCTGAGATCGGCAGGCTCTTCGGGATAGATTATGGTCCCGTGAGTCAGGAGCGGAAGCGGTTGCGGGAAAAGCTTCCGAACAACAGAAAACTTCGAGCGCTCATGAGCCAGATAGAGGGAAAACTGTCATCAACTGTCATCAAATGAGATTTGACCCCATAGCCACCCATAGCCACCACCATAGCCACCATGGACTGTATAGATATGGCTGATGACCTCTATTAACAAAAGCGAGGGTAAAGTGCGAGAGAAACGTAAATCACGGCGTTATGCCGCAAAACTATTATTTCAGTTTCGTGTTTCAAAAGATGCCATCTCAAATAAAAAAAGAGTATGTGAGGAGAGGATCATCCTTCTTCACGCAGCATCAGCAAAAAAAGCGTTAATCATGGCCAAGAAAAGAGGTGTAATCGAGGAGTTCTCATACGATCACGCAGATAAAAGCGTCTTTTTTGAATTTATCGGAATAGTCGAACTCATTGAGTTGGGTGTTGAAACAGAAAAAGACGAAGTTTGGTGGAAGCTGATTGAGATGGTGAGACCAATGGAAAACCGTAAGAAACTAATTCCGGCTGATCATAAATTGTCCGCTTTACAAACTAAAAGTTCTGATAACAAAAGAAGAATTGCGGTTCCTTAGTTACCCCGTCTTCTTTGCCTTCTCACTTCCCAGGAACGCATCAAGGATCTGCACGATCTGCTTACGCTTCGGCGGCGGCAGCTTTTCCACCTGGCCCCGCGTTGCCCGGACAGGTCGGGGACGGGATGTCGCGTTTATCAAAGTCCCTCGAGAAAGTGAGATGGGACCGCATGATATGCTCCACTGAACCACGCTTTTGGCGTGGCAGGCCGTTGCCAGAGGCGGTTGTCGTGCGTCCTGCCGTTCTTCTTCGTCTTCTCCAACCCCATCAACTCATCAGCTGACACCCCGAGGGCTTTCGCCAGATGCGGTAGGATGTTTAAAAAGACTTGACAACCTATTGTATGTATGATATGCATATATTCGTATATTCGGCTATGGCTATGGAAATCACCTGGGACCCGAAAAAGGCTCAAATCAATATTCGACTGCATGGCATCGAATTTTCACATGCGGCGACGGTCCTTGATGATCCAATGGCATTGACCATAGAGGATAAACGGCACGGTGAGCAGAGATTCGTGACCGTCGGGTCGGATTTGTTGGGCAGGATACTCGTCGTGGTTTATGCCTATGACGATAAGGATCAAATCAGGCTGATTTCCGCATGGAAGGCTAGTCCTAATGAGAGGAAACAATATGAAGAAGGCTGATATGAAGGAAGAGTACGATTTTAGTAAAGGAAAGCGGGGCGCGGTCATTCCGCACCGTGGGAAAACCAGGATTACTATCTGGGTTGATACCGACACGTTGAACTGGTTTAAAGACATGGCCGAAAGGGAAGGCTGCGGCTACCAGACGGCAATGAATGACGCCTTACACAGCTATACCCAGCAGACTCATAAAACGATTCAGGAGATCGTCCGAGAAGCTGTGCGTGAAGAACTAAAGAAAATGAAGAAAGCTGGTTGAACTTGCTTGGTAACTACACGTATGATCTTCAAGAAATGAACCACTTGGAACCACTTGGGGATGTTGATGCATTTAGTGCAAAACGCTTGACAGCCTACCCTTCCGGCTTGAAATCCTTCCCGACCTGCCAAGCATGGGCAATATGCTCGCCGACCTTCCAGTAATTATTGTCGTGCATGGAAAAAATGATCGGGTCTATCTTCTTGATGTCCGGAATGCCGTTCGTGAGGTATTTGTCGTCCGTATACGTCTCGATGATCTCGCCGATGAAAATCTCATGTGTGTCGCCAACGGTTACGGTCTTGACGAGCTTGCACTCGAGATTGAGCGGACATTCTTCGATCATCGGGGCGTTCTTGAGCTTACCGTAAAATGTTTTAAAGAGCTTTGACTTGTCCGTCTTCCTTCCGGACACGATGCCGCAGTAGTCCGTTATCTTCACCATGGCTGTCGAAGGGATATTGACGCTGAAGGCCCCGGCCTCCTTGATCCCCTCGTTCGTGTAGTGCGCCTTGTTCGAGGTGATCGCGATCATCGCCGGGCTGTGATTCACGATGCCGCAGTATGCGATCACGAGGAAGTTCGGCTTTCCCTTTACCTCGGCGCCGACAATGACCGCGGGCATGGGGTACAAATATGCTTTCGGACCTATCGTCTTTTTCGACATGGTCGTTCCTCCCTTCAATGGTAATTTTATCGATCCGCATCCCACTTCTGCGAACGGTTATAGGCTTCTTCAATATAACTGCAATCCGGGGCCTTGTCGGGTTCGGCTGCATCAAGCTTTGTTTTGCAGAGAAGCCAGGCCCGCATATAACTGTTCTTTGCCGCCCCAAAGCTTCTTTGGCCCTGCTGCGCAACGCCCATGAGATATTGGCTGGAATAGCTGTCGGGATAGTTGCGAAGGTTTTCTTCGAGGACCTTGATGGCCGCTGCCCAGTTGTCGTCTCTCAGATAGTTCCTCGCCTTTGCCAGCTTGCGTCCAGACTTGTATCCTGTGCCATCGTTTGAAACAATAAAAATCGAACGGAGCGGGTTCGGATCAAAGTCATCAATAAAGGCGGCAACGGCTTTTTTGGACGCGGCCTCGAACAAGGAATCTCTCACCCACGATTTATCGAATACGCTTTCCAGGAAAGGATCAGGGACCGATCCTCCAGAGGCAGTTGCGACGGCCTTTTCACCTGTTTGCCCATAAGCCTTCAGCTGACTCTGCAAGTCATTCAGCTCATCAGCGCATTCCCATGCCCGCCGTGAAGCGGAGGTTTCGTCATCAAAGAGTTTTTGGCCGCTGTCGGTTTTCCAAAGCGTAAAAGAGGCGCGTAGCGATCCTGTTATCGGTGAGCAATACTGAACGACCCTGCCCGCCTCGCTCACGATCCGCCGTTCGGGGGGGCCGGCGCTTCTCCCCCAGGCGACGACCCTGGATGTGAGCACCACATCCGCCTTGAGTCCCTGCGCAAGCCTGGGATCTTTACCAATGTTCTCGATCGATTGAGCCGTCTGGCGAAGGCGGTCCCGCACTTCCCGGTCCGTCAACAGGGAATAGTATTGCGCTGTGCGCATCTGTTTTTTCAGCTCCAGGCCGAGGGCGACTTCGTGGTACGAGACGTCTGGAATTGCAACGACCATGCTGCTCGTCGGAGGAAGCGACAACCGCGAGGGCTGCGGAACGTCTATGTATTTGCCGGCGCAGCCGGAAAGGAGTGCCGCGGAGATCATTAACAAACCCCGTACGGTAAGCGGCAGGCAACAGCGCCGAATTCGTGATGCTGTGGATAGTTGTTTCTTGATGCAACGCAGCCGTACGATAAACTGCATGATTCCTCCAAAAAGCAGCGTCGGAGTTGATCTCCGACGTATTCCCGTCGCCCGTGAAGGGCGACGCTACAGCGGGACAATAACCGGAGCAGAGGGCAAGAGAAAAGATCATTATCTCGTGACGACGGTAACCAGTATAAACCTTTTACGATTCTCCATCAATGAAACATTGCGGGTCTTCCGCCAGAAAGTCATCATGACCCCGTGATTGCGCATAGGCATACGCGATCGCCCTGCAGCCCCTGCAGTCGGCCCATCTCCGGCAGGTACGGCACTTTCCTTTGTATCTGCTCCTGTCCCTCAGAGCCTCGAGCACGGGCGAGACGGCCCAAATCTCCCTGAGCGAATCCTTTTTTACATTGCCTATAGGTATCGGGAGCCTCCGGCACGGAACGATCGTCCCGTCCGAAAGAAAGGTGAGCCCCGAGACGCCGGCGGCGCATCCTCCCGCAGGGACAGAGCCGCTGTCCTTACCCCGTTCCAATGCTGTTTTCATCTGCGTGGCGACGGGGTCTCCGGTGACGAACTCGATCCCGTTGGGAGAAAGGGAAGATATTCTCTCGTAAAGCTTCCGGACCTCCTCCTTTGAGAGCATACTGTTCACGAGCCCGGCGCCCCTGCCCGAGGGAACGAGTCTTGAAAAGCCGAGCCGCTGCACGCCGAGGCCTGTTGAGAGCTCCGCCAGTTTCATGAAATGGTCTGCATTGATCGCAGAGAGCGTGGTGTTGACCGTTACGCGCAAACCCGCATCAAGGAGGTGTCTGATGCCGCGGAGAGATGCGGCGAAACTCCCCTTGCCACGGACCATTTCGTGCATCTCTTCCGGCCCTTCCAGGCTGACCTGCACTCCTTTTACCCCGAGTTCCTTGAGCGTCCTCGCGCGGCCTTCTTGGATCAATGTTCCGTTCGTGAGAACATAAACATCATACCCGCGGCCACGTATTTCGCTGAGGATCTCGAAGAGGTCTTTCCTGAGGAACGGCTCCCCCCCGGTTATGTTGAAGCTCGGAGAGAACGCGACTTCATACCGCCCTGCCCAAGCCGAGAACATGTCCGAGATTTCCGCGATGGCCTCCTTTATCTCCGGCAGAGACAGCTCATCGGTCTTCGTGTCTTCCTGATAACAGTGCGTGCACCTCAGATTGCATTGTTCCGTGAGGTGCCACTGGATCAGGAAATCGAATGCTTCGCGCACTGACATGATCTTTTAATCCCGATAATAGTGATATGATGAAGACGACAATAACGCCGCACAAATAAAACAGGCAGATAGGGCGGCTTTATTCCCCGGTCTGATAACAGACCTGGTGGCCGCCATATCTGCCGACATTCGATTCGTTGCCAGACCGGCAACTTCAGCTCTTTCAGCCCTTTCATTTGTGGCATACCGTCACGGGATTCTCACGGAGCGCCATTTTCATCCTGTCCCAGAAGGCAGCCTCTTTGACAAGAGCCGTCTTGCTCACTGTCTTTTTCATCCCCATTCACCTCCTTTCCGTGGATTTGTGTATTACGGCAAAAGGGTGTTATAAACCATCAATGACTGCTTTCAGCTTTAGACGGACGCTGCCGGCCACGGCGTCGAGCCTGGGATTTCTCGCGACGGCCATAGTCGCTCCCGGGTCCACGGCGGCAACTTCGACAACGCCATCCGCGATCTCCCTCACGATCACATTGCATGGCAGCAAGAGGCCGATCCTTTCTTCTGCCAGGAAGGCCTGATGGGCGGTTGAAGGATGGCACGCGCCGAGGATCATGTGTTTTTTGAAGTCGACATTCAATTTTTTCTTGATGGTATCCTTCACGTCGATAATAGTCAGTATGCCGAATTCTTCCTTTTGGAGACCCTGCGTCACCCTCGTGACGGCATCATCGAATGATGTTGATAATGTCTTGCTAAAGTAGTAGGCCATTGATGTGCTTCCTTTCCTCTGGATTGTCCGGCAGGTAATGTTGTTATTATAGCAAAAAATGAAACAGGCGGGGCAGGCAAGCGCTTCATCCCCGTGCAAGATCAGCGGCGTAAGCAGCGGCGCCGAGAACGGCGGCGCGATCGTTCATGATGACCCGGACCGGGATGCGCTCGACGATACGGGAAAGTCTTCCCTTGTTCCTGAACGAGTTCATGAACGTGCCGTCCTTGAGTTTACCGATGATCTTCGGTGCAATTCCGCCCCCGATGTACACTCCGCTCACAGCCATGACCTGGAGCGCAAGATTGCCCGCGGCGGCTCCGTAGATCGAGACAAAGAGGTCGAGCGTCTCTGCACAGCATTTATCTTTTTTCAGCCCGGCTGTCCCGGCTATCGCTGCAGCTGGGTCTTCCCGTTTCATTTTATCCGCAAGCCATTCCGGCTCTGCGCCGAATTGACCGGAATCCCGAAGGAACTGATAGATGCTGAAAAGACCGGCGCCTGAAAGTACCCGTTCGTAGCTTACATGGCCGTAAAGGTCAAAGAGGTACCGGAGCAGTTCAAGCTCGAGGCGGTTACTCGGGCCGAATTCGACATGGCCGCCCTCGGACGGCGAAGGCAGGTACTGCATTCCGTCCCAGAACAGGATCGCAGCGCCGAGGCCGGTGCCGGCCGAAAGCACGGCAGCATTGCCCCGCTGCTTTTTGCCGATGTTCAACGTTTCAAAATCCTTCCCCTTTAAGACCCTGATCCCGTATGCATTCGCCACGAGGTCGTTGATGAGCACGGTCTTTTTTATGTGAAGCGACCGTTCAATGGTCTTTTCAGCTATTCTCCAGGGAAGGTTGGTGGCTATGGCAATTCCCTCAACGATCGGCCCGGCAACCCCCAAACAGGCAATCGATACCTTTTCACGTCCTTTCAGAAACATTCTGATGATCGTCTCGACGCTGTCATAATCCTTACTGGGGAACGTTTGCCCGGAAAGGCTGCGGAGGCTTCCACTGGAAACGTCGAAGAGCCCGAGGCGGGTCCTGGTGCCTCCGATATCGCCTGCCAGGATCACCCGTGCTTTGTTCTTCATATTCATCGGGGTAAACTCAATTTTGCCGCCGCATCTTTATCAATAAACCATTCAAGACTGCCGTGAGCAGGATTGACGAGCCCAGCGGGATATTGTCCACTCGTTTTTCCCTCTCCGATGACCCCGGCGACAATATTCGCCTTTGCATGGCCGGACGCGAGAAAAAGTATGTGGGCTGCGTTGTTCAGAACAGGCAGGGTGATGGTAACGCGGCTGGTCCCTGATCTTTCCGGATAGACGGGAAGGGCGAGACGGGTTGTTTCGCCGAGCGCTGATGATCCGGAGAAGAGCGAGGCCGTATGGCCGTCTTCACCGATGCCGAGGATGATGAGGTCGAACATGGGCAGGCCCTGAATTTCAAAAAAACTGCGGAGGTCGTCCTCATATTCCTTTGCAGCTTTATCGGGACCATCTTCTCCCTTGATCCGGTGAATATTGGCTGTGGGTATCGGGACTGCTGACAAAAATGTATCAAAGGCGAGCTTGAAATTGCTTTCAGGGTGGTCGCGGGGTACGGCGCGCTCGTCTGCCCAGAAAACATGCGCCCTTTTCCAATCCACACTCTCCTGGTACGGGTCGGTGCCGAGCAGGGAGAAGAGCCTGCGCGGCGTAGAGCCACCGGAGAGGGCGACAGTAAACTTTTCGGCTGAAGCGATGCTTTCGCGAGCAAGCGCAAGGAATCGGTCGGCAGCGGCGCGGCTGAGGGACTCCCTGTCCTGAAGCACCCGCACCTGCACGTCCGGCCGTTCACTCACAACGGTCTCCATGCGCGGCCGTCACGTGCGATCAGGCGCTCTGCCTCAGCCGGCCCGTTGGAACCTGATGGATAAAGAGCAATGTTCCCATCCTTCGCAGCAGCCTCCAGTGCTTCTATCGCCGGCGTGAGGAGGTGCCATGTCTGTTCCACAGCGTCCTCCCGGGTAAAGAGCATTCGATCGCCGATCATACAGTCGAGCACTACCCATCCATAGGCATCGAGGAGCATGCCGCGGGGATAGGAAAAGTTCATCATTGCGGAGTTCAGGCAGACCTTCGAGCCCGGTTGTTTTGTCTGGAACGTAAGGTTTATTCCTTCCTCCGGCTGTACGTTGAGCACGAGGGTGTTTGGGTCTATGGGACCGCCAACGGTTGCCGGGAACATGGAGTGCGGCACCTGTTTGAAGTGTATCGAGATCTCCGTTCTTCTGCCCACAAGCCGCTTGCCGGAGCGGAGGTAAAAGGGGACGCCGTTCCACCGCCAGTTGTCGATGAACACCTTCATGGCGGCAAAGGTCGGAGCGCCGGATTTCGGAGAAATCCCGGGCTCTTCCCGATAGCCGACTACCGGTCTGTTGTTGATGGTCCCCTTGTTGTACTGCCCGATCGAGACACAATTGTTCAGTTTGTTGAGGGGAAGAGGGCGCACTGAGCGGAAGACCTTGATCTTTTCGTCCCTCACCATGTCCGCTTCGAATGCCGCAGGAGGCTCCATGGCAGTGAGGGCGAGGAGCTGGAAAATATGGTTCTGGAACATGTCCCTGATCACGCCGGCCTGTTCATAGTACCCGGCGCGGTGTTCCACTCCGATGGTCTCGGCAGCGGTGATCTGGATGTGGTCGATGTATCTCCTGTTCCAGAGGGGCTCAAAGAGAGAATTCGCAAAACGGAACATAAGGATGTTCTGGACCGTTTCCTTTGCCAGGTAATGGTCGATGCGGAAGACCTGGCTTTCCTTAAAATGGGTGTGGACGAGACGGTTCAGTCTTCTGGCCGAGGTGAGGTCCCGGCCGAAGGGCTTCTCGATGACGACATGACTGCAGCCTTTGTCTTCGCGCGACAGTCCGGCAGCTCCAAGGTTCTGGATGACTTCGTCGAACACCGTCGGCGGGATGGCGAGATAAAAGATGCGATTCCCTTCCGTCTCGTGTTTGCTCTCCAGCGCAGGGAGCTTGTCCCGGAGATTGGTGATGTAGGATCCCGGATCAGAATAATCGAATTCTGAGTAATAGAGCCGGTCCGAGAACGCCTGCCACAGCTTGTGGTCGAACCCGTCCGGGAACGCATCCTTGACCGCGTCGAGCATGGACCCGCGAAATTTTTCCGTGTTCATTGCTACGCGGCTTGTGCCGAGGACAAAAAACCCGCTGGGGAGCATTCTGCTCTTATAAAGCCGGTAAAGTGAAGGAATGAGCTTTCTCTTTGTGAGGTCTCCGGAGGCGCCGAAGATCACGAAGGCGCAAGGCTGCGGGATCTCGATCTCACAGCTCTCGACGACTCTGTACTCCGGTTCGTCAGCGCGCTGGTCCGAGGTTCTTTCAACGTGTTTGTTCATATCCGGATTCATAGGTTTTCGTTCCGCTTTATTTTATCAACGCGTTCCAATCCGCGGAGAACCTCTCCATGCCCTTATCGGTCAGGTCGTGACGGATATCGTACTCTTCCCATTTTTTTGCGAGATCAATATCCCGGTAGGGGATGCCTATCATCCCCTTCGAGTCGTAGCGATAATCAGGCGGAGGAACGGGAAGTCCCTTCTCACCCCATGCCGTTAAGATCTCATAGGGCGCTGTGATGATATCCGAGCCGAGCCTGAGCGCTTCCATAAAATGTTCGTGGGTTCTGACGCTCGCGGTCAGGACCTCCACATGACCGTCGCCCTGCTTGTACATTCTGATGATATCGTCAATCACCTCCATCCCGTTCTCCCCGCGATCGTCGAGCCTGCCGACGAAGGGCGAGACGAACACATTCCCTTTCTTCGCGCCGCGCGTCGCCGCGTGCACGGCCGCGGCCTGCTCCTGGGAAAAGCAGAGGGTCATGTTCACCCGCAGCCCCGCTTTTACGGCCTGCTCCGCTGCTTTTAACCCCTCCCGCGATGTGGGGAATTTAATATGGGCATTCGGGACCCAGCCGAACATCACCCGCCCCTGCCGGAGCATGTCTTCGGCAGATGTCCTCGCATCTGCATAGACCTCAACTGACACCGAACCGCGCGGAATGAGGTCCGAGACCGTTTTGACCACGCCTTGGTAAAAAACAAGGATCTCCTCTTTGCTGAATTTCTCGCCCTTCTCCAGCCGTTTGCGGGCCTCCGGATTTTTTGCAATGAGTGTGGGGTTCGTGGTCTGGCCGTCAAGGAACCCCAGGCGCTTGATGAGGTCCTTTGTCTCATCGGGGTTTCCGCCATCCAGAAAAATCCGCGCTTTCAGCTTTTGCGGTCTCATCACACAACCTTCCCGCCACAAAGACACGAAGTTAAAGAATTTCTTAGTAACTTGGTGCCTTCGTGGCAAATAATATTTTAGCTTTTCTCCTTCACTTCATGTCCGCCGAACTGATGGCGTAACGCTGAAACGATCTTGCCCGTGTAGCTCGGGTTGTTCTGCGATTCCAGGCGAAAATCGAGCGCCCCTTTGATGATAGGCACGGGAACGCCGATCTCTTTTGCCGCCTCAACCGTCCACATGCCTTCGCCGCTCTGCGCCACGGAGCCGGAAATTTCGCTCAGATCTTTTCCGTGCCGCTCGAAGGCATTTTGCAGCCATTCGACAAGCCGCGATTCAATAACGCTTTTGTGATTGTAGAGATCAGCCACCCCGGTCAAATCAAGATCAAAGGGAGATGCCTTCATTACGGCAAATCCCTCGGCAAGGGCCTGCATTATCCCGTATTCGATCCCGTTGTGGATCATCTTCACAAAATGTCCTGCTCCTGCTTTTCCCATATATCCATACCCGTGTTCAACCGAGAGGTCCCGAAAGAGTTTCTCATGCCTTTGGAAAATTTCTTTTCTGCCGCCGATCATGATGCAGGCGCCGTTCCGCGCGCCTGCTGGTCCGCCGCTCACGCCGGCATCTAAGAAATCTATGCCTCGTTGCTCCAGCTCTCGGGCGCGCCGGATGGAATCCTTGTAGGGAGAATTTCCTCCATCTATTACGGTGTCGCCCTTCTGAAGAGAAGGTACAAGCCCGCTTATGATCTCTTCAACAGCCTGATAGGGGAGCATCAACCAGATGAGCCGGGGAGGGGCGAGCGCCGTCACGAGCGATTGCAGGGAGGCGCCGGGCTGCGCGCCCTGCTTTGATATCTTTTTGACGGGCTCTTCGCTTCTGTTGAACACAACGAGCTGGTGGCCTTTTTCGAGAAGCCGCTCCGCCATATTGTATCCCATTTTCCCCAGACCGATATAGCCGAGTTTCATGGTCTCCCTCGCGTCGAACGCTTTATTTGGACCGGATCATAACTTTTGAGTCAGGATTTAAGAATCAAAAAAAGCTGGAGTTTCGCGCCAAGACGCCAAGACGCAAGGAAAGGATAGACACAAGAGACCTGAATTTACGCTTCTCTTTGCGACCTTTGCGGCTTTGCGCGAGCCGCCTTTGGCTTTTGCATTACTTCATGCCTCGTTAAGTATTATTTGTTCTTTGTCCGCATGAATTCTTTTTCAATCGCATCCATTTTAGCGAGCCTGCGGACATGACGCTCTGCGCCGGAAAAGGAAGCGGAAAGATAGGCGCGGACGAGCTCCTTCGCGAGCTCCGGCCCCACGACCCGCGCGCCGAGGCAGAGGACGTTCATGTTGTCGTCCTCAACCCCCTGATGGGCGGAAAAGGTGTCGTGGCAGACCGCGGCCCGGACACCGGGAAACTTGTTCGCCGCGACGCCGGCCCCTACGCCGCTTCCGCAGATGAGGACGCCCCGCTCCGCCTTTTTATCAAGCACGGCATGGGCCACAGCCCTTGCATAATCGGGGTAGTCAGCCGGTTCCTCGCTGTAGGTGCCGAGGTCATGCACCGTATGCCCGAGCTTTTTTAAAAATTCGGCGAGAATCGCCTTTAAGTGAAATCCGCCGTGGTCCGCAGCAATGGCTGTTTTCACACGATCCCTCTTTTCTTGAAGCGGCTGACGTTCGACAGATCATTATGAGGAACGCTTTTAATGCTCCAGGCTGAAATTATTCGTACAATTATCGGCAAAGGCAGGAATCGTGCTCTTTTTTAAGTATAGCATCCTCCGAACGAAAATCAACCCCTGCCCGGGCCGTGGATGCCGGGAGGGAGGCGAGGTCTAAAACCACTTCTTCTTTCTGAAATAGGCGAGCATGGACAGAGCGACGATGCACATGACGCCGAGAACAGCGGGATACCCCCACGGCCACTCGAGCTCGGGCATATGTTTGAAATTCATCCCGTAGACCCCGGCGAGAAACGTGAGCGGCATGAAGATGGTCGCGATGATCGTCAGCACCTTCATTACCTCGTTCAGCCTGTTGCTGAGGCTCGAAAGATAGATATCGAGCATGCCCGTCACCATATCCCGGAAAGTCTCTATCGTCTCGATGACCTGAACGGTATGATCATACACGTCGCGCAAGTATGTCCTGGTCGGTTTCTGAATGAGCGGCGAGTCGCCGCGTTCCATGGCGCTGATCACCTCTCGGAGAGGCCAGACGGACTTGCGCAGGAATATCATGTCCTTTTTGAGCGCATGGATGCTGTGCAGTGTTTCCGGCGACGGCCTGTTCACGAGCTGTTCCTCAAGGACATCGATACTTTCTCCGAGCTTTTCCATGATGAAGAAGTAGTTGTCAACAATAGCGTCTATCAGTGAATAAGCAAGAAAATCAGCGCCCGTTTTTCGGATCCGGCCCTTTTCATTCCGAAGCCGCTCCCTGATGGGGCCGAACACATCCCCTTCTTTTCCTTCCTGGAACGAGATGACGAAATTACGGCCGAGTATCAGGCTCACCTGTTCGGAGCGTATCTCATTCGCTTTCGCGTCGTGAGACAGCATCCTGAGCACGATATAGAGGTAATCGCCATAGTCTTCCAGCTTCGGCCGCTGGTCCGTGTTCAGGATGTCTTCCTGCACAAGGGGGTGGAGCCCGTAACATTCACCGAACTTTTGAACCACCTCGGCCTGATGGATGCCGTCAACGTTCATCCAGGTCACCGATAGTGTATCCCTGAACGGAAAACAGGCCTCAACCGTCCCGGCGTCCATCTCATGGAAATCCGCCTCGTTATAGTCCAGGATAGTGATCTTTACGCCGTCGGGCTTCCGGTCTCCGATATATACGAGTGTTCCCGGCGGAAGGCCGGCCTTCTTCGATCGTTTTTTCACATACCGTGACATGTTCTTACCCTCTGCGTGCGATCATGCCTCTTCGCAATGTATCTTTGAGAGATTATATCATATTTGCCCTCCCCGTCCGATGTTGTGTCAAAAGTTTTGCCACGGAGAGGTAGCGTCGGGGTTTATCCCCGACGGGTTTACGTTGCCCATAAAGGGCAACGCTACAAATCTCCTGGCCAAATCCCCCCTCGCTCCCCTTGTCAAAGGAGGGGGATTTACTTTAACTCTGCGGTTTCATATTTGCCTCTTCGGTTTTTCATAGAACCTTTGACACTACCCGCACGGAACTGCCGTAAATAAAAAAGCCCGGGGAGGAGATAACCTCCCAGGGCTTTGTGGTGTGCCCGGATCATGAGTAACGGGCACGATTTATTTTGTTATTTCAAATTTCCCGTCTTTGTCGATGGCGAGGTTCGCATTCAGGAACTTCACATTGTACCCCTTTTCCTTGAGCTTGTGGTACGCCATCTCGCCACGCACTCCCGTGGAGCAGTAGGTGATGATCAGCTTGTCCTTGGGGATATCAGCCAGACGGCTCAGAATATCCTCGTCGGGAACAAGCTTCGCTCCCTTGATCATGCCGGCATTTGCCTCGTCCTGGTTTCGGACGTCGAGGATGAGGGTGTCGGCAGGGGTATTTGCGGCGATCTTCTTGAAGTCCTCGATGGATAGTTCGCCGGGCCTGGGCATGGGCACGTATCCCGCTTCTGTTGCGAGGCTGCCGCGGCTGGTGGGATAGTTTGAGTTATCCCAGAGATCATAGCCGCCGGTGACGACCGTGGCCTTCTTATAGCCCGCAGCATTGAGTTTCTGGGCAACCGCCATTGCGTCGTTGCCGCCCTCCTGGTCATAAACTATGACAGGAGGCTTTTTGTCGGCCGGCGGTAGTTTTGATATCAGCTTGTCGGCATCAGCCGCGGGAAACGTCACGGCGCCCGTGATAAACCCTTTCTTTGCCTTGCTTTCAGGCCTGACATCAAGGAGTACGTGCGGAATGTTCTGTTTGATGTACGACCCGTTCAGGGCATGGGCGCTGATGACCGTGTAATTCTTTTTTGACCATTCGGGCATGCCTTCATGATAGACCTTAACGTTGGTGTAGCCGAGCTTCTCCGCCTTACTGGCAGAGTTTGGGCTCATGGCTCAGGTGAAGCCTGCGCAGTAAAAGATAAGAAGAATATCCTTTTTTGCGGGAAGCTTGTCCGCCTGGCCGGCGAAAGCGGGGTCCGGAATGTTGATGGCTGTTGGAATCGCGCCTTCATAGAATCGCGGAGCGGGACGGGAATCCACGAGGAAGTACTTCCCTTTTTCCGGGCCCATGGCCACCAGTTTCTCCAGCTCTGCCGTGGTCATCAGCTTCTCTGGCGCGACCTTGATGGGCGGTTTCGTCGACAGCAGGGCGGCTGTCTTTATCCCGTCCTTTTCCGTGTACTCGATGCGGATCTCGTGCCCTTTTTTGATGCTCCGCAGCGCTTCCGCTTCCGCGGGCTTGCCCGCCTCGATGACCTTGATCACAGCGGGGTCGAACTTGACGATCTCAGTGGCGTCGTCGATCCTGACCTGGATGGACTGAGATTTAAAGGCCACGTTGTCGAAGTACCCCCTGAGGTTCCCTGCCTCGGACTTGTGGCAATTGGAGCAGA
>Ga0209641_10001404_pt1 | contig 21622 bp, 23 predicted proteins | sample RifCSP16_1_FD_184022 | JGI IMG/M metagenome (GOLD analysis project Ga0209641, IMG submission 184022) | Soil microbial communities from Rifle, Colorado - Rifle CSP2_sed 16_1 (SPAdes) (version 2) | ecosystem: Environmental > Terrestrial > Deep subsurface > Rock core/Sediment | place: Rifle... | reverse complement strand
CGGGTACCGGCTGCGGATGGTCGGACGTGGTCGCTCGTAACGGCCGGGTCGCCGGGCGGCCAGGACGCGCACAGCTCATCGATCATGGACACGGGTGTCCCCCAGCGGCGGGGCTCCAGGTTGAATGCAGGTTCAATGATTCCCTTGACCCACGCTCCGGATGGCCGGTCGATGGGTCTTGATTTCGTTGGAGCCAACCTGACCCTCGCTGAGGGGCAGGCGAGGACCGGGCGGGGTGGCTCCAGTACGAGGAGCAGTAAGATGACTCCACGACGCGAGTCTACGTTCCGGTCCGCATGCGTTAGGCGAGATCGAACCGTTCGATCGCCCGCTCGGCGATCTCCCGACCGATCGCGAGCGAGGCCGTCGCGGCCGGCGACGGGGCGTTACGGACGTGGAGAACGTGGCCCGGACCGCCTAGCCGGAAATCGTCCACGAGCCTCCCGTCACGGTCCAGCGCCTGGGCTCGGACGCCGGACGGCCCGAAGGTGATCTGCTCAGCGCCGAGCTCTGGCACGTATCGCCGGAGCGCCCGCAGGAACGCCTTCTTCGACCAGTCCCGCCAGAACTCGGCGGCGCCGGTCCGCCAGTATCGGGCGGCCAGGCGGAGAAAGCCACGGCTCCCCAACACTGCAGCGAGGTCGTGCAGGTCGATGTCTCGGCGGCGGTAGCCTGCCCGTGCGAAGGCGAGGACGGCGTTCGGGCCGGCCCACACCTCGCCGTCGATCCGCCGCGTGAAGTGGACGCCGAGAAACGGGAAGCGCGGGTCGGGGACTGGGTAGATGAGTCCGCGCACCAGATGCCGGGCATCCGGGGTCAAGCGGTAGTAATCGCCCCGGAATGGGACGATCGTCTCCGTGCCCCGGTCCCCCGACATCGCCGCAACCCGGTCGGCCCACAGGCCGGCGCAAGCGACGGCGTCCCGGACGACCAGGTCTCCGCGGGTCGTGGCGAGGACCTGCTCACGGCCGCGCTCGGCGATCCCGGTCACGGCTCGCGACGTCTCGATGGTCCCGCCGGCAGATCGGATCTCGGCGGCGATCGCGAGCGCGACCCGACGGAAGTCGATGACTCCAGACGTCGGGCTCCAGAGCGCCCGGACGCCGGTAGCGTGCGGCTCAAGCTCGCGGATCCGCGCTTGCCCGACGGTCTCGAGGCCCGGCACGCCGTTCGCCTCGGCCCGCTCACGCAGCGCCTCGAGGCTGCGTAGTTCGGATGCATCGAGCGCGACGACGAGCTTCCCGCAGAGCTCGACGGGAATCCCATGACTCTGCGCGAACGTCTCCAGCTCGGCCTTGCCCTCCCGACACAGGCGTGCCTTGAGGGAGCCGGGCGGATAGTAGAGGCCAGCATGAAGAACCCCGCTGTTGTGGCCCGACTGGTGGTAGGCGATCTCGGGCTCCTTCTCGACGAGGGCCAAGCGCAGGTCGGGTCGGCGGCGGAGGAGCTGGTAGGCGGTCGCCAGACCGACGAGCCCGCCGCCGATGACCGCGACGTCTGCACTTTCGACGGTCACGCGGACGGCCCGATCGGTGGGTGGAAGAGGCGGTGGGCACGAACTTGACATCGACTGACGCATATCGCAACAATGCTGAGGCAAAGTTGCGCGAAGCGCAACTCGGGCTCCGGGGACTGCGGACACCACGAAACGTCGGACCGGCGTCGGGAAGGGCCGGCGAAGGAGAGAGCCCCATGGGCGAGGGTCGGGTTGCGTTGGTGACGGGGGGCGGCACGGGGCTTGGCCGCGCGACAGCGAAGGCGCTGGCCGAGGCGGGATTCGCCGTGGCGATCGCGGGGAGGCGCGCGGACGTGTGCGAGACAAGCGCATCCCAGCTGCGAGATGAGGTGGCTGGCGCGACCGTGTCCGCATACCAGGCTGACGTCGCCGATCCGAACGCCGTCGAACAGCTCGTGGCAGCTGTGATCAAGGACCTCGGCGGCCTCGATGTCCTGGTTGCCGCGGCCGGCGTCTACGAGAACGTTTCGTACCTCGACATGACGGCCGACCTCTGGGACCGGACGATGAACGTCGTGCTCCGGGGCGCCATGCTCTGCAGCGTCGCGGCGGCGAGGCACATGCGGGACCACGGGGGAGGCCGCATCGTCCTCATCTCCTCGGTCAGCGGAGCGATGGCCGAACCGGACTCCGCCCATTACAACGCGGCCAAGGCGGGGATCATCTCGCTCGCCCGCTCGATGGCCGTCGACATCTCGCGCTTTGGGATCACCGCCAACGCCGTGATCCCGGGCTGGATGCGCACGCCGATGACCGAGGACTACATCGCCCAGGCATCCACTGAGGACCTGCGGCGCTTCAACGTGCTGGGGCGGCCGGCCGACCCATCCGAAGTCGCGGGCTTCATCCGGTATCTCGCGACCGACGCCTCTCCCTACCTGACGGGCGCGGCGCTCGTCATCGATGGGGGACACACGGCAGCGCTCGCCATGCCCTAGCCGAGCGCACCGGTGCCGGCGCCCGACCCCGAGGAAGCCGCCTCGGCGGGGACCAGGACGCCGTGCTTGATCGCCCACGTCGTGCTGACCCGCGTGCCCGGAGTGAGGTCGTCGCCACGCTGGCCGACCTGCACGCGCGATAGCGCCCGGCTCCCGTCGCTCAGCTCCACGACGTACTTGCGCGTCGAGCCGAGGTACACGACGTCGCCAACGACCCCATCGACACGGTTGAGGGCGCCGGCGTCCATGGTCTGGCGGTCGAAAGGTACCGCGCTCTCGAGCCTCTCGAGGTGGAGCCGCTCGGGGCGAACGACGATCGCCGCCCAGGCACCGTTGGCCAGTCCGACACGACCCGGCGCCCCGGGCGCAACCGACCAGGTCGCTCGCTCGCCGACGAGGGTCGCCGTGTCGCCCGCGATGCTGAGGCGACCGATGAAGATATTCGACTCCCCGATGAAGCTGGCCACGAATCGCGAGTTCGGCGCCTCGTAGAGCTCGTCGGGCGTGGCGACCTGCAGGATCCGGCCGCGATCCATGACGGCCACGCGATCGGCCATCACGAGCGCCTCCTCCTGGTCGTGCGTCACGATCAAGAAGGTGATCCCCACGGTGTCCTGCAGTCGCTTGAGCTCGAGCTGCATCTCGACGCGCAGCTTGCGGTCGAGGGCGGCGAGCGGCTCATCGAGCAGGAGCACCTTGGGGCGCTTCACCAGCGCTCGTGCCAGCGCGACCCGCTGGCGTTCGCCGCCGGAGAGCTGGTGCGGCCGCCGCCGCCCGAAGCCCGTGAGCTGGACCAGCGCGAGCGCGTCGGCCACGCGCCGCTCGATCTCTCCCCGTCCCGCCCCCTCCTGGCGCAAGCCGTAGGCGATGTTGTCGAAGACGGTCATGTGAGGGAACAGCGCGTACGACTGGAACATCATGTTGAGCGGACGCCGGTAGGGCCTGACGCCGACGAGATCGCGGCCGTCGAGGAGGAGACGGCCCGCGTCCGGCGTCTCGAAGCCGGCCAGCAGCCGCATCAGCGTCGTCTTGCCGCAGCCGCTCGGCCCGAGCAGCGCGAAGAACTCGTTCTCACGAATCGTCGCGTTCACCTCGTCCACGGCGACGATGTGGCCGAAGCGCTTCGTGACGCCTTCGATCCGGATCAGCTCCCGCTGCGGCTCCATGGCTCAGACCTGCTCCCGGGTGAGGCGCTGCGAGGCCAGGATCAGGACGAAGCTGACGAAGACGACCACCGTGGCGATCGCGTTGATCTCCGGCGTCCCCCCGAAGCGGATCATGGAGTAGACCTGGATCGGGAAGGTGATCGTAGTGCCGGCCGTGAAGAAGGCCACTACGAACTCGTCGACCGAAAGAGTAAAGGCGACCAGGGCGGCTGCGATCACGCCGGGCAGGATGATCGGCAGCGTGATCCTCCGGAAGGTGGTGATCTCGTTCGCGCCGAGGTCGAGCGAGGCCTCCTCGATCGAGATATCGAAGTGGCGCAGCCTCGTGCGCACGATGGCGGTCACGAAGGTGATATTGAAAACGGCGTGGGCGACGATGACCGACCAAAGGCCGAGCTTGAGGCCGAGCAGGCCGGTGAAGACGAGGTTGTAGAAGGAGAGGAGCGCGATCGCCAGGACGATGTCCGGGATGATCCCAGGGACGAAGACGAGCCCATCGAGGAGCGCGTTGTTGGTCAGCCGCTCGAGTCCGAGCGCGAGGAGCGTGCCGATCGCGGTGGCGATGATCGTGGAGATCGCGCCGATGATGATCGTGTTGGCGGCCGAGCCAAGGATCTTCTCGTCGGTCACGACCGATTCGTACCAGCGCGTCGAGAAGCCGGTCCAGGCCGTGGGCAGGCCCGAATCGTTGAAGGACAGGGCGATCAGGACGGCGATCGGCAGGTAGAGGAAGAGGAGGACCAGGCCCAGGTGGGCGCCCAGCCAGCGCCCGGGATCGAGGGGGCTAACTCGCATCGGCGCCCGCCGGTCGGTCTCGGTTGATGATGCGCGCCTGGACGACCAGGAGGACCAACATCAGCGCGATCAGCACCAGCGCCAGCGTCGCTCCGAAGGGCCAGTCGCGGGCCTTGAGGAACTGGCCCTGGATCAGGTTGCCGACCATGATGCTCCGTCCACCGCCGAGCAGGTCGGGCACGATGAAGTTCCCGAGACTGGGCACGAAGACGAAGATGCAGCCGGCCACGATCCCCTGGAGGGTAAGGGGCACGGTCAATGTGAAGAAGACCTTGATCGGCCGCGCGCCCAGGTTCGTCGCCGCCTCGCGCAGCTCCGGGTTGAGCCGCTCGATCGCCGCGTAGAGCGGCAGGATCATCAGGGGCAGGTAGCCATAGACCAGCCCGATCACGATGGCGAACTCGTTGTAGAGGAGGGGGAGGGGCTGGTCGATGATCCCGAGACCCATGAGGGACCGGTTGATGAGACCCTCGCGGTTGAGCAGCACGATCCAGGCGTAGGTACGGATCAGGAAGCTCGTCCAGAAGGGCAGGATGATCAGTATCAGGAGCGGCGTGCGCCAGCGCCGCGGCCGCGTGGCGATGAAGTACGCCGCCGGGTAGCCGATCAGCAGGGCCACCATCGTCGTGATGACGGCCACCCGCAGCGAGAACCAGAGAACGTTCAGGTACAGCGGATCCAGGGCACGAACGTAGTTGTCGAGCGTAAAGTCGAACACGACGCCGCCGTACGTGCCGCGATGGAAGAAGCTGTACGCGAGGACGACGAGCAGGGGCACGACCAGGAAAACGAGCCACCAGGCCAACCCGGGCCCGAGGAGAACGAGGCGGCGAAACGTACGGCCCATCGATCCTTCCTGCACCGGGCGCCGTGCGGCGGGAGCGGGAGCGGGAGCGAGGACATCGTCCACCGCTCCCGTGCTCCTCGGTCCCATTGCTAGGCCACGCTACTGGCCCGCAGTGATCTCCACCACGATCTTCGCCCACAGCGGCGCCGCGTCGCCGAGGTCGCGTTCGGGCTGGCCGAACCTGGTCAGTTCGTCGGCGGTCATGCCCAGGTTCGGGAACTGCGCCAGGAGGGCGGGGTCGACGAGCGCCATCGCCTTCGGGTTGGGAACCTTGTAGTAGACAAGCTCCGCGATCGCCTTGCCGACTTCTGGTCGCAGCACGTAGTCGAGGAAGGCGTGGGCGGCCGGCTTGTTGGTGGAGGACTCGAGGATCACCAACGTGTCGCTCCAGAGGTCGCTTCCCTCCTTCGGCACGACGTACTTGATATCGGCGTTCTCGGCGATCCCGTAATTGCACCAGCCGTCCCAGGCCTCGACCAGAGACGCTTCCCCGGAGACGAGCTTGGAGTAGAAGGTGGTGTCGTCATAGGCCAGGAGCGACTTCTTTGTCTCGAGTAGCAGCTCTTTGGCCTGTTCGAGCTCTGTGGGGTTCGTGGTGTTGATCGAGTAACCCAGGACCAGCAGCGCCGGCAGCATCAGCCACCGGTCGGTCGCCAGCATGGTGATCTTGCCCTTGAGTTCCTCCCGCGGCTTGAGCAGGTCGTTCCAGCTGTCCGGTGTGAAACTCAGCAGGTCGGAGCGATAGCAGAGCCCCGTCGTGCCCCAGGTGTAGGGGATCGAGTACTGGTTGCCCGGGTCGTAGTCGAGTTGGCTAGCCTCGGGCGCGAGATTGGCGAAGTTGGGGAGCTGGCCATGGTCGAGCTTGGCCGCCCAGCCACGCTTGGTCAGGGCCTCGGCGAACGGCGCTGAGACGAAGACGATGTCGAAGCCGCCGCCGTTGGCAGCCTCGATCTTGCCCATGATGTCCTCGTTGGTCGTGTGGAGCGCCAGCTCCACCTCGATGCCGGTCTCGGCGGTGAAGTTCGGGATCAGATCCGCCGGCATGTAGAGGTCCCAGTTGGAGATGACGATCTTCCCCGACGGCTTGGGGGTCTCGCCTGGGGTCGCCGCCGGCGTCTGCTCGGGCGGCGTCGTCGCCCCCTCCGTCGGCGGCGGGGTGGGCGCTCCGGCGCTGGAACAGGCCCCCGCGACGAGCAGCGCCGCGACGCCGACCGCCGCCCACGTCCTCACTCCGCGGGCTCGGGTCCCCCGCAGTTCTGTCTCTGCCATCACGACCGATCCTCCTCCTCTGGCCGCCGATCCCGCTCCGGTTCCGGAGCCGTTCACAGACGGGCCATCACATGCTTGACGTCGGAGTGCTCCTCGAGCGACCAGACCGACTGGTCCGTGCCGTGACCGGACTGCTTGAACCCGCCGTCCGGCATCTCGCTGACCATGATGAGGTGGCAGTCTATCCAGACGGTTCCGAACTGGAGCGCCCGTGCCGCACGGAGCGCCCGTCCGATATCCGCGGTCCAGATGGACGCGGCGAGGCCGTAGGGGACGTCGTTGGCCCAGGCGATCGCCATGGTGGCCCCGTCAGCGGCGTCGACCGGCGTGCCGCCGACGTGCTGCTGCAGGGTCGGGACGGCGGCCGCCCCGATCGTCTTGGTCTTGTTCACGCGTTCGCCTCGGGCCCGGTGATCGGCCGTCGCTCGTGGGCCAGCCGCTCGATCAGCCCGGCCGCCCTGAGCGTGCCGGGGTTCGCGTTGAGCCGCCGCGAGATGCCCGCCATCCTGGCGTGCAGCGCGCGGTCGGCCCCGATCCGGTCTATCGCCGCGAGCAGCTCCGTCTCATCGAACGCGTAGGTCGCCAGCCGGACGCCGAAGCCGAGCTCGTCCACGCGCTGGGCGTTGTCGTATTGGTCCCAGAAGAGCGGCAGCACGACCATCGGCTTGCCGTGGTAGAAGCACTCGGTGACGGTGTTGTTGCCGCCGTGGGTGATCACCAGATCGACCAGCGGCAGGATCGACGGCTGCGGCACGAACTCCTCGCCCCACATGTTGTCGTGGAGCGTCAGCAGCTCGGCCTGCGGTCCCTTGCTGACGATGACCCGATGGTCCGTCCGTCCCAGGATGTCGATGAGGCGCTGCATCAGCTCGACGTCCGCCGAGCCGAGGCTGCCCAGGCTCAGGTAGATGAGCCGGCCGGACGGCCTCGCGAGGTGCTCAGGCAGCTGGAAGGGCGCCTCGGTCGCCCGGACGCAGGTGTCGAGGCGATGCCAGGTCGGAGGGAGCGGTCGCTCATGTACGTAGTCGGCCTCGGCCGGGTAGAGGTAGAGATTGAGCCAGGGCGACTCGTGGATGAACTCGGGCCCAAAGGAGCCGTCCGGCAGACCCGGCGCGCCGCTGGCGCGCACGAACTCGTCGAACTCTTGCCACATCGGCCCGTGGGTGCGCCGGTATTCGGCCCGGAACTCGTCCCAGCCTCCCCGGTCCACCGTAGGGTAGCCGGAGAAGGCGGGCGGGACCGCCGCGTCCTTCAGCTCGGCCGGGTTGCAGGAGATGATGCGGACCCATGGCTTGCCCGACGTCACGACGGCCGGGAAGCAGGGCACGTTGTCCTCGACGATGACGTCAGGATCGAGCTCAGCGAAGATCTCGCGGAGCCGCGGCTCGACGTAGCGGACGCCGTCGAGGAGCGCCTGCCAGGTCGGCTGCAGGAAGGTCGCCAGCTGGGTGATCGTCGGCTTGCGGAACTCCGGCGCCGTGTCGCGGATGAAGTCCTTCCAGAACTGGCCGGGCGCCTCCTCGACGTCGGACTTGGGGCCGAGGCGCATCAGCCGCTCCTCGAAGCCCTTGGCCTCGAGCGTGCCGGCGAACGACTCCTCCACGATGAACACGACACGGTGGCCGCGCTCTCGGAGAACATTGCCGATCCCGACGCAGTTGTTGGTCGGGCCGAAGGCGCCTTCGGGGAAGAAGACGATCGTCGGTCGCTCGCCGCTCACTTCCCCGCTCCCGCTGTCGCCCGCCGCGCCCTCGTCGCGCGCTTGTTCGGTTCGGCGGCGGCGACGCCCCAGCGGTACGATAGCTTGTGGAGCTGCAGGATCATGAACGACTCGACGCCGAGGATCCCCTCGATCCGGTGGAGCCGCCCGGTGAGGAACTCCGTGAAGTCGTCCGGATCACGGCAGATCACCTCGGCGAAGAGATCGAACGAGCCGGCCACCATCGCCACGTAGCTCACCTCGGAGAGCGCGCTGATCCGTCGCGAGACCTCGGCCAGGTGACCGGGCTGGACGCGCACGCCGACAAGCGCCATCGTGGCAAAGCCGATACGCAGCGGGTCCGCGAGCCCGACGATCTGCAAGATGCCGGCTTGCTGGAGGCGCTGCACGCGATAGCGCACCGCGCTCTCGCTGACGGCCAGATCGTCGGCGATCCGCCGAAACGGCCTGCGGCCCTCGGCCTGCAACTCCTCGATGATCCGCTTGTCGATCCCGTCAAGCCGGATGCGCCCCGCCGGACGCCCGTCGGTGGCCATCTCGCGAACGGCGCTCCTCTCGCGGTTCTTGCGGCCATCTATCCGGCCGAGCTTGCGGTTCGCGCAACTTCGGCGCTACAGTGTTGCGGTTTCCGCCAGGCAGTGTCAAGAGCAGCGGACGATGTCGTGAGACAGACGTTCGCATCACCGCGGAGGATGCGGTCATGTCCGGCACGGTCATCGAGACGCGGTTCTACGGCGGCGTCCGCGCCAGGCGGGCCGCCGGGTGACGCCGCAACACCTCGAGGAACTCGCCGGCCGCGCGCTCGCCGAGGCGCGGCCGACCGTCTACTGGACGGACCGTCCCGATGCCCCGGAGCCGGTGCCCCCTCTCGTCGAAGCCGCGCGCGCCGACCTCGTCGTCATCGGCGGTGGGCTGACGGGCCTCTGGGCGGCCATCCAGGCGCTCGAGGATGATCCCTCTGCCGATGTCGTCCTGCTGGAGGCGCGCAGCGTCGGCCACGGCGCGTCGGGCCGTAATGGTGGGTTCCTCGCGGGCTCGCTGACCCACGGTCTCGCGCACGGCGTGGCGACCTGGCCGCATCAGACGGAAACGTTGCTGCGGCTGGGGCGCGAGAACCTCGCCGCCATCGCCGACTTCGCCGTCCGGCACGGCATCGACGCCGACCTGCGGATGTGCGGCAAGACCACGGTCGCCGTGCGGCCCCACCAGGTGGCGGTGCTTCAGGCATCGGCGAGGCTGCACGTCGAGCATGGCGAGGACGCCGCGTTCCTCGACGCGGCGGCCGTGCGCGCCGACATCGATTCGCCGACTTATCTCGGAGGCCTGCGCGTCCGCTCGAACTACGGCCTGGTTGATCCGGCGCGGTTGTGCTGGGGCCTGCTGCGCGTGGCTCGCGAGCTCGGCGCACGGATCCACGAGGGATCTGCGGTGACGGGCCTGGAACGCCTCCGTGACGGCGTGCGGGTCCGGACGGCCACGGGCAGCATCGACGCGCGTCGCGTCGTGATCGCCACCAATGCCTTCCCGGGCCCTTTGCGCCGGCTGCGCAGCTGGGTCCTCCCGGTCTACGACCACGTGCTCGTCACCGAGCCCCTCGGGGCCGAGCGGCTGGAACGCCTTGGCTGGCGGGAGAACCAGGGCGTCAGCGACGCGGGCAACCAGTTCCATTACTACCGCCGTACGCCGGACGATCGCATCCTGTGGGGCGGGTACGACGCCATCTACTACTTCGGCAATCGCATCGACGTCGCGCTCGAGCAGCGCCCGGCCTCGCACCGGCTTCTCGCCCGACACTTTTTCGAGACGTTCCCGCAGCTCGAGGACCTGCGCTTCACGCATCGCTGGGCCGGGGTCATCGACTCGACGACGCGCTTCACGCCGGTCTTCGGGACCGCCCTCGGCGGGCGCGTGGCATATGCGGTGGGCTTCACCGGCCTGGGGGTAGGCTCCTCGCGCTTCGGTGCGCGGGTGGCGCTCGACCTCGTCGGGGGGCGCGAGACGGAGCGGACGCGGCTGGACATGGTCCATCGCAAGCCCGTGCCGTTCCCGCCCGAACCGCTTCGCTGGGCCGTCGTCCAAGTGACCCGCGGCGCGCTGGCGCGACAGGATCGCGATGGTGGACAGCGCGGCCTCTGGCTCCGAACCCTCGACCGCTTCGGCGTCGGGTTCAACAGCTGAAAGGATCGAACCGGATGGCATTCATCGACGGCACCGACACGGCCGGCAGCGGCACCCGCCGTGAGCTGGTCGATCCCGCCACGGGCCTCGTCATCGAGGAGATCGCCGACTGCTCGCGGGCCGAGCTGGACCGCGCCGTGGCGGCGGGCAGGGCGGCATTCCCCGGCTGGCGGGAGCGCACGCCCGGTGAGCGGGCGCGCGTCCTGCTGCGGCTGGCGGACCTCGTCGAGGCGAACGCGGACGAGCTGACCCGCCTGGAGGTCGAAGAGACCGGGCGCCCCAGGGCCACGATGCGCGACGGCGAGCTGCCCTTCGCGGTGGACAACATCCGCTTCTTCGCAGGCGCCTGCCGGTCCCTTGAGGGCACCGGCGCGGGGACGCTGAGCCAGGGCTACACATCGCTGCTCACGCGCCGGCCGATCGGGGTCGTGGGCGCCATCGCGCCCTGGAACTTCCCCTTCATCTTGGCCGTGTGGAAACTCGCACCGGCGCTCGCGGCGGGCAACAGCGTGGTCATCAAGCCCGCCTCGCGCACGCCGCGCAGCACGCTCCTCCTGGGCCGCCTGCTTCACGAGGCCGGTGCGCCCGCCGGGACGGTGAACGTCGTGACCGGCAGCACCGACGTCGGTGAGGCGCTGGCCGCACATCCGGGCATCGACATGGTCACCGTGACCGGCTCCACGTCCACGGGCAGGCGGGTGATGCAGGGCGCGGCGGCGACCGTGAAGCGCCTCCACCTGGAGCTCGGCGGCAAGGCGCCCGCGCTGGTGTTCGACGACGCCGACCTGGACGATATGGCCCGCGCCGTGAGCCTGGGCGCCACCTACAACACCGGCCAGGACTGCACCGCCGCAACCCGCGTGTATGTCGATCGCCGCCGGCTGGCCGATGCGCTGGAGGCGCTCCGCGCGGCCATGGCGCGCATCCGCTTCGGCGCGCCCGACGATCCCGACACGGACATCGGTCCGCTCATCTCGGCGGACCACCGCGACCTCGTGCACGGGCTCGTGGAACGGGCTCGGAGCGCCGGCGGCAAGGTCGTGTGTGGGGGCAGGCTGCCGGACGGTCGCGGCTTCTACTACCCGCCCACGCTCATCGCTTCGCCCGACCAGGCCAGCGAGATCGTCCAGGCCGAGATCTTCGGCCCGGTCCTCGTGGTCCTGCCCTTCGGGGACGAGGCCGAGGCCATCGCCCTCGCCAACGACACCCCGTACGGCCTCGCGTCATCGGTGTGGACACGCGATGTCTCACGGGCCCTGCGCGTCAGCCACCGTCTCGAGGTGGGCGTGACGTGGGTCAACGATCACCTGCCCATCGCGTCCGAGGCGCCGCACGGTGGGGTCAAGGGCAGCGGCTTCGGCAAGGACATGAGCCATGAGGTGATCCTCGAGTACTCCGTCACACGGCACCTCATGATCCGCCACGCGGCGCCGCCCCAGCGCGAAGGATTCCGCCCCGCCTGAACGCCGCGCCCGTTCGACGGATGGGGCGTAGACTGGAGGTCCTCCCGGAATGCCCGGGTGGTCACGCCTGGTCGACGGTTCCTTCTCGAGCCGGCCGTGCAGCGATCGACAGTCGAGAAGAGAACCGAGGACACACCATGCCCAGCGGAACCGTGAAGAAGGTCATCTCCGACCGCGGCTTCGGGTTCATCACCGCCGAGGACGGCAAGGACTACTTCTTCCATCGCGACGGCCTCGATCGGTCGCTCGACTTCGACCGGCTGGTCGGTGGCGAGAACGTCACCTTCGAGGTGGAGGCGAGCCCCAAGGGCCCGCGCGCTGTGAAGGTCCAGGCCGCCGCCTAGGCTCCAGCCCGATCCGGCTGAACCGACAACGCCCGGTCCCGCGAGGGGCCGGGCGTTCCGATTCCGGTGCGGATCGTCCGGGTCGCCCTAGCCGCGGGTCAGTGCCCGCCGCAGGCCCCAGGCGCCCAGTGCCAGGAGGACGACGCCCAGCGCGGTGAGCACGCCCAGCTGCGGCAGGACCTGCGCGACGCCGCCGCCCCTCATGGCCACCTCGCGCAGGCCGGCGATGGCCCAGGCGTGGGGCGTGATGTATGCGATCGTGCGCAGCGGCTCGCCGAAGACCTCGATGGGAACCATCGCCCCGCCGAGCGCGCCGAGCACCATCCCCGCGAAGACCCCGACCGTGCCCGCCTGATCGGCGTTGTTGGCAAAGCTCCCGATGACCATCGCCACGCCCGTACCGACGAGGGCGAAGGCGACGATGAGGAGACCGGCCGCGATCGTGTCGCCCCAGTCGACGCCGAATACGGCGGCCGACAGGACGACGATGAACAGGCCCTGGACCATGGCCACCGCGAAGCGGCCCAGCGTCTCCCCGGCCAGGATCGTGGCGACCGAGGTGGGCGTGGAAAGCATCCGCCGCGACACGCCGAGCTGACGCGTCAGGATCAGCTGCGTGGCCGCGGTCATCGAGGTCAGGAACATGAAGAGGATGAGCTGGCTCTGTGCGCCGAGGGTGAACGCGCCGGCGCTCTCGGGGAACAGGCGCTCGCCGGCCGTCGCAACGGTCACCGACACGCCCGGCAGTGTCCCCTGGATGTCGCCCGCCGTGATCAGCGCCGTGTCGAACGTCGCATCGCCCCGCTGAGCTGCGAGGCGGGCTGCCCGGATCCGGGCCGACTGCTCCGCGACCGCGGCCGCGACCCCCTCGCGCAGGGCGGAGAGCAGGCTGGCCTGCTGGCCGAGGATGGTGATCGTGGCCGTACCGCCCGTCCGCAGCGTCACGTCGTATCCGGTCGGGATCACGAGGCCGACCTCGAGCACGCCTCGCTCGACGCGGTCGCGCAGCTCGGTCGCGGTCGGCACCTCGAGGATCTCCAGGCGCAGGTCGCCGGATCGGAGGGCCGCCTCCAGGTCCATGGCCAGCGGTCCGCGGTCGCCGGCCACGATCCCCAGGCGCGGTGCGACCCGCCCCCCGTAGATCGTGCCCAGCACGACGATGAGGATGACCGGCAGCAGGAACACGAAGAAGAGGCCGGTCCGGTCGCGAAGCATGCGCAGCAGGTTGACCCGCGCGATGGTCAGGGCGGTCATCGGGCCAGCACCACGCTTCGGGCCCGGAGCAGTCCCAGACCGCCGCTGCCGAGTCCGATCGCCGTCAGCACCGCGAGCGACGAGACGACGGCCTCGACGCCCGCCCCGGAGGCGAGGTCGTTCACGCCGCGCAGGAACCAGGCGTGCGGCGTGAAGAGGCTCAGCTGCGCCAGGCCCTCGGGAGCCTGGGACATGGGAAAGAACGAGCCGCCGAGCACGGCGAGCGTCATGGCCACGATCGCGGTCAGGCCGCCCGCCTGGTCCTCATTCTTCGCGAAGCCGACCACGAGCAGTGCGATGCCGCTCGCCGCCAGGACGGTGGTCACGATGAGCGCCGCGACGGCGACCGGGTCGCCCCAGCGGGCGCCGATCAGCAGCGACGTGCCGAGCGCCACGATGCCCATCGACACGACCCCCAGGACGATGCTCACGAGCACCTTGCCGGCGAGCACGGTCTGCGGCGAGATCGGGGCGGCGAGCATCCGGGCCAGCGTGCCGGCGCGCCGCTCGGCGAGGAGGCTCGTCACGCCGAACTGGGCGGCGAAGAAGACGAACAGGACGGCCATCGACGCGGCGTAGAAGGTCATATTCGACGCTACGCGGTCGGCGGTGCGATCGTCGGCCAGGATGATCGGGTCCGGCACTGCCAGCGCCTCCCCGCTCAGCCGGGCGATCAGGGCGGGATCGGGCGCCGCTCCGCTCGAGACCAGCACGGTGGCGATCGAGACCTGGACCGACTCGACGCCGCTGGCAAACCCCTTCAGTACCGAGCGCGCCACGCCGGCCGCCAGCGTGGCGTCCGCGCCGCCGATGACCTTCAACTCCGCGGCCCGCCCGGCCCCCACCGCGTCGGAGAAGCCGGCCGGGATGACGATCGCCGCCGCCATCGCCCCGTCCTCGACCTTCGCCCGGGCCCCCGCCTCATCGGCCATCGCCGTCACGTCGGCCACGCCGGCCTCCTTGAGCGCGGCCAGCGGCCCGTTCACGAGCGACCGGGCGACCGGCCCCCCATCGAGATCCACCACGGCGTACGAGGTGTGGAAGGCGGCGCTGCCGCCCGGGAGCATGACCGAGAAGAGGTAGGCCAGGGCGAACGGGGCGACGACGGCCAGGATGATCGCCGAGCGGTCGCGCACCCGCTGTCGCAGGTCGCGAAGCGCGATCGTCAGCACGGCGTGCACCGTGGCTGCCATCAGTCGCGCAGGGCCTTGCCGGTCAGGTGGAGGAAGACCGCCTCGAGGTCGGGCTCGACGACCTCGACGCTGCGGACGACGGCGCCGGCCGCGGCGGCCTCTTGCAGGATCCGAGGCAGGAGGCTGCGGGCCTCCTCGACGACCAGCTCGATCCGCCCGTCGGTGGCGGTCGCCTCCTGCACGCGCTCGACGCTCGCCAGCGCCCGAGCCGCCGGTCCCAGGGAGCCGCCCGCGACCAGCGTCACGCGATCCTTCTCGCCGATCAGGCCGACCAGCTCGCGCCGGGTGCCCTCGGCCCGGATGCGGCCCTCGTCGATGATCCCGATCCGGTCACAGAGCCGCTCCGCCTCCTCCATGTAGTGCGTCGTGTAGAGGATGGCCAGCCCCTCCGACCCGAGGTCGGCCACGCTGGAGAGGATGGCGTTGCGGCTCTGCGGATCGACGCCGACCGTGGGCTCGTCGAGCACGAGCAGCCTCGGGCGGTGGAGGAGTCCGATGCCGATGTTGAGACGGCGCTTCATCCCCCCGGAGAACTCGCTCGTCCGGTCGTCGGCACGCTCGGACAGCGCGATCAGCTCCAGCACCTCGCCGACACGCGTCTCCAGCACCCTCCCAGACAGGCGCTGGAGGCGGCCGAAGAAGCGCAGGTTCTCGCGCGCCGAGAGATCAGGGTAGATGGCCAGGTCCTGCGGCACGTAGCCGATGGCCGCCTTGGCATCGGTGGACCCGACGTCGATCGGCCGTCCGTCCACGACGACCTCGCCACCGTCTCGGCCGAGCAGCCCGCAGATCATCGAGATCGTCGTCGTCTTGCCGGCGCCGTTGGGGCCCAGCAGGCCGTACGTCTCGCCGGCGGCGACCGAGAAACTGACCCCGTCCACCGCGGTGCGCGAGCCGAAGCGCTTGCGCAGATCACGGCAGTCGAGCACGGGCGTCGGCATGGCGATCCATCGAGTGTCGCGGTCAGGCAGGGCCGCGGCGAGAGCCGTTCGTCACAAGCTCGCCGGCGACCGGGGCGCTCTGCCGGGCGTCCGCTTTGGCGTGCCGCGAACCTCTCGAGGCCTCGAACGTCAGCGCACGGCGCCTGCCGTCGGTTCGCGGCCGGCCGCGCCCAGGACCCCTTCACGGGCCAGCTCCGCGGCGACGGCATCGGCCCACATCTCGATGCGCTCGAAGTTGCGCCAGTCGCCGGTCCTGCCACCGCGGATCATGAAGTGCTCGACGAACCCGCGCGCATCGGGCGCGAGGTGCCCGCCGAACGTCGCGTGGCCACGAGCGCCGATGCGCGCGGCGATCTCGGCCACGGCCTTGGGCGCCGGAAGCTGGGCCGTCTCCGCCGAGTCGTCGAGTGGGCCGCTGCTGAAGAACCAGACCGGCATGCCGGCCAGCGACGCCTCATGGCGGCGAAGGAACGTGAGGGCATCGCCCTGCCAGCGGCCGATGTACAGGGCGCTGCCGACCACGGCGGCACCATAGCGGGTCAGGTCGCGCACATCGCTGACCGGTCGGACGTCGACGTCATGTCCGGCGCGCCTCAGGGCGTCGCCGATCACGTCGGCGATCAGCTCGGTCGAGCCATGCTTGCTCGCGTAGGCGACAAGGACGCTCATCTCAGCCATCGGGGATCACCTCCGACTCCGGATCGTCGATTCGATGGTCGCCTCTCTGCCCGCCCGAGTCCAGAGCCGTTCGTCATCGACGGGAGGGACGGGTCGACGCCCCGCCGGGGCGCCTCGCGCTCGGCCGGATCCATGAGCCGCTGCGCTATGCTGCCCCATCGCCGCCGCGGGAGCCCTTCGCCGCACCATGGACCGCATCCGAACCTGGATCCGAACCGCCCGTGACCGGCACGTGGTCAGGCGATCACTGATCACGGCGGCGCGTGAGGTGGAGAAGGCTCATCGCGAGAACGCCACCGAGTCGACCTACGAGCGCCTGAAGGATGGCTTCGCCTTCGAGCCTCGGGGGACCATGGAGATCAAGGGCAAGGGCTCGCTGGCGACCTACTTCCTCGTGGCGCGGCGCTGACGCCATGCAGTCCAGGGAGCTGATCTTGCGCAACCCGAGCGGTCTCCACGCCCGGCCGGCGGCACTCTTCGTCGAGGTCGCGAGCAGGTTCGGCGCCCGAATCACGGTCGAGAACCTCGATCGAGGATCGCGCACGGTCGACGCGAAGTCGATCCTGCTGCTGCTGACCGCCGGCGTCCAGCGCGGCCACCGGATCCGGATCGCGGCCGACGGGCCCGACGAGGTCGAGGCGCTGCGGGCCCTCGAGGAGCTGATCGAGGCCGGCCTGGGCGAGCCGGCCGAGGGCTGAGGGCGCCCTCAGGCGAGGGCGCCCGCCCGGAGAGCCTCGAACCTGGCCCGCACCGCGACGGCGGATGGCTCGCGGAGTGCCTCACCGGCGGCCATCCGCATCTCCGCGAAGTCGCTCCCGCGGATCGTCCGCCTGACCTCGGGCAGGCTTCCCGCCGACATGCTCAACCGGGTGATCCCGAGCCCGACCAGCGCCAGCGCGGCGGTGGCGTCGCCTGCCATCTCCCCGCACACCGAGAGCTCGATGCCGGCCCGCTCCGCGGCCTCGACGGATCGAGCGACGAGACCGAGGAGCGCCGGATGGAGCGAGTCCTGGTAGCGCTCGAGCTGCGGGTTGCCCCGGTCGACGGCCAGCGTGTACTGGAGCAGGTCGTTCGTGCCCAGGCTGCCGAAGGCGATGCGCCCGAAGTACGAGTCGGCGACGAGGATCGCCGAGGGGATCTCGAGCATCACGCCGAGGGCGACCTCGCCGTGCGCGATGCCGTCCGCCTCCAGCCCGGCCCGGGCCCGTTCCGCCAGCTCCAGGAGCGTGGCGGCGTCGGTCGCATCGGCGATCATCGGGGCCATCACCTTGACCTGTCCGTGGGCCGCGGCGCGATACGCGGCACGCAGCTGGGTCACGAAGACCTCCGGCCGGACCGCCGCGAGGCGCAAGGCGCGGACGCCCAGGAAGGGGTTCGCCTCCGGCTCGATGGGCAGGTAGGGGATCGGCTTGTCGCCGCCGACATCGAGCAGCCGGATCGTGACCGGGTGCGGCGCGAAGGCCGCGACCACGCGCCGGTATGCGTCGAGCTGCTCGTCCTCGCTGGGCGGCGTGGCGCGCTCGAGGAACAGGAACTCCGTGCGGAAGAGGCCGACGCCCCGGGCGCCGAGGGCGACGCTCCGAGCCGCCTCGTCAGGCGTGCCGATGTTGGCGAGGAGGAAGACCTCGACGCCGTCGCGGGTCACCGCCGGCAGCGCCGCTTCGGCCAGGCCGCGCGAGGCCGCCGCGTCCGCGGCCGCGGCGCGAGAAGCCAGCCGCTCGGCGACGGCCACGTCCGGATCGATGAAGACCTCCCCGGAGTCGCCGTCGATGGCGAGGACCGGGGCTCGACCCTCCAGGTGGGCACCGGCGGCGGCATCGGCGAGCGCGACGAGCAGCCCGGCCACACCGACCACCGCGGGGATCCCGTAGGCGCGCGCGAGGATGGCCGCGTGGGCGGTCTTCGAGCCGGCCTCGAGCGCCAGGCCAAGGAGCCGCTGGCGGGGCAGGGTCGCGGCCAGCGAGGGCGCCAGGTCGTGCGCGACGACGATGGCAGCCTCGTCCAGGCGCGGCACGTCGGCCTCCGGCCGTCCCGCCAGGTGCCGCGCGACTCGCGCCGCGACGTCGATGAGATCGGCCGCCCGGGCCGCCAGGAGTTCGTCGCCCAGGGCGCGGAGCTGGTCGGCCAGCTCGCCGGCCGCCCCGAGCGTCGCTGCGATGGCATCCTCCCCGCGCTCCCGGATGCGCTCGGCGCTCAGCGTGGCCAGCGCGGGATCGCGGGCCATCGCCGCCTGGGCGTCGAAGATGGCCCCCTCGTCGGGATGGCCCGAACTCGACACCCGCTCGGCAAGGCGCTCCAGGTCCCCGGCCGCCGCTTCGGCCGCCGCGGCGAGCCGGGCGATCTCCCCTTCGGCCTGCCCCGGATCGATGCGGCCGCCAGCCGGCGGAGGCTCGGGCGCCACGAGGATCCAGGGTCCACGGGCGATCCCGGACGAGGCCGCCGTGCCGGTAAGCGACTGCACCGGCCCATTCTGCCTTGCCATGGGCGATCGGGGCGCGCCATACTGGAGCTGCGTCCACCGAGGGAGTCGGATGGAGGGTTGGAGTCGATGGGGGACAGCGTCGGGGGCGACGGCGCGCGAGGCACCCTGTCGGACCTGCTGCCCACAGTGGCGATCCGGCTCGGGGCGTCCGCCGACGACTGGCGTGCCGCCGTCCGGGTCGCGGGCGACGCACTCGTGGCGAGCGGCGCGACATCGGACGCCTACACGGGCGAGATGATCGCCACCGTCGAGTCCCTCGGTCCGTACATCGTCATCGCGCCGGGCGTCGCGCTGGCCCATGCGCGCCCGTCGCCGGCCGTCCACCGGGCAGGTCTGAGCCTGGTGACCCTCGTGACCCCCGTCCCCTTCGGACACCGCCAGAACGACCCCGTGCGCCTCGTGATCGGCCTCGCGTCGCCGGACGCCGAGGGGCACGTGAACGCCCTGGCGACGCTGGCTGACTTCATCGCCGACGACGACCGCCGGAGCGCGCTGCTCGACGCGCGCGATGCGGCATCCGTCCGACACCAGATCGCGGCCTATGAGGCCCGGGAGGTCGTATCGAACGTCAAGGGAGAGGAGGGAGTCATCGCGTGAAGATTCTCGCGGTCTGTGGCATGGGGCTCGGCAGCGGGCTCCTGCTGCGGATGCAGGCCGAGAAGGCCCTCAAGCAGCTCGGCGTGCAGGCCGACGTGGAAGTGTCCGACATGGGCTCGGCCCGCGCCCTCTCGGCGACGGCCGACCTGATCATCACCTCCGAGGAGCTGGCCCAGCAGCTCGGCAACGTCAAGCCCCGCGTCGTCACGATCACGAACTTCGTCAACCTCGCGGAGATGGTGGCGAAGCTCGAGGAGGCGCTCAAGGACCGATAAGCGATCGAAGCAGGTGCGCCGGCCCAGCCCGGCGTAGAGGGAAGGAGTCAGAACGTGGATCAGATCGGATACGTCGTCGAATTCCTCGCCAAGGAGGTGTTCGGCAAGCCCGCCTACCTTGTCGGGCTCATCACGCTCATCGGGCTGATCGCGGCTCGCAAGACCACGGGCGAGGTCATCGGCGGCGCCCTCAAGGCGACGCTGGGCTTCGTCGTCCTGGGCATCGGCGCCGGCGCGGTCGTGGGCGCCCTGAATCCGCTCGGCGAGCTGATCAAGGGCGCCACCGGGGCAGAGGGCGTGGTCCCGACAAACGAGGCGATCACCGCGATCGTCACGGCCAACCCGGCTTTCGCCACGAACATCGCCTACGCCATGTTCTTCGGCGTGCTCCTGTCGCTCGTCATCGCTCGCCTGACGCCGCTGCGCTACGTCTTCCTCACCGGCCACCACATGCTGTTCATGGCCACGGTCCTCACCGTCGTCCTGCTCAGCGCCAAGGTGACCGACTGGCTGGCGATCCTGACGGCGGCCCTCGGGCTGGCGACGATGATGGTCATCATGCCGGCCTTCGCGCATCCCTGGATGAAGAAGGTGACCGGCAACGAGCCGGTGGCCATGGGCCACTTCGGGACGCTCGGGTACATCGCCGCCGGCGCCACGGGCCAGCTCTTCAAGGGCTCGAAGAGCACCGAGGAGATCAACTTCCCGAACAGCCTGCGGTTCCTGCGCGACCCGATGGTGGGCACCGCGGTCGCGATGATCTTCATCTACCTCCTGCTCTCGATCATCTTCCTCTTCCGGGCGCCGGAGGCGACGGTGGCCGAGCTGGTCGGCTCGGGTGACATCGGGGGCGTGCTGGGCATCCTCGCCACGCAGTTCGGCCAGGCTCTCGTCTTCGGCGGCGGCGTCGCCGTCATCCTGCTCGGCGTCCGGACGATCCTCGGTGAGATCGTGCCGGCCTTCGCCGGCGTGGCCGAGAAGATCGTCCCGGGCGCGGTCCCGGCCCTCGACTGCCCGGTCTCGTTCCCGTACGCGCCGAACGCCGTGATCATCGGCTTCCTGGCCAGCGTGGTCGGGGGCCTGCTCGGATTCGGCATCCTGGCGGTCTGGCTCGGTGCGGCCTTCGCCCTACCGCTTATCCTGCCCGGGATGATCCCCCACTTCTTCACCGGCGGGACGGCCGGGGTCTTCGGCAACGCGACCGGCGGGCGCGCCGGTGCCATGGCCGGAGGCTTCGTGAACGGCCTGCTCATCACGCTGCTGGCGGCATTCCTCGTGCCGACCATGAGCGCCATCGGTTTCCCGGGCACGACCTTCGGCGACACCGACTTCCAGTGGTTCGGTCTCGTCGTGGGCAACGTCGCGCGGATCGGCGATATCACCGCCGCGCTCGGGGTCGTCGTCGTGTGCGCGATCCTCATCCTCATCGCCAGCTGGTGGCAGCGCCGCTACGTCGAGACGGGTTGGGTCCCGGGCGGCCAGTCCTAGAACCCCGACCATCGATACGGTCGCAGGCCGACCGATCGACCACCAGGATCCGAAGGCCCGGGCAGCGCGCCCGGGCCTTCAGCACACCAGGGGGCGAGATGACCTCGCACGACCTCGTGTTCCGCGATCGGTACGGCCTCCATCCCCGGGCGGCGATGCGGATCCAGCAGACCGCCGGCGCGTTCCGCTCCCGGGTCACCATCCAGAGCGTCAGCGCCGGCGGCACTCCGGTGTCGGCGCGAAGCATGATCTCGCTGGTCAGCGCGGGGATCCGGCTGGGCGACACGATCCGGCTGACCGCCGAGGGTGAGGACGAGGCGGCTGCCGTCGCGGCGCTCCGGGCGCTGATCGAACAGGGGGTCTGTCACCCCTGAGCGTCGGCGAGCGCTCGGCTCAGGGCCGAGCGGGAACGCGCAGCAGCGCACTCCCCAGCCGCAGGCCCGCTCCGGCCAGCTCATGCTCGAGGCCTCGGCTGAGC